>JAABUS010000022.1_pt1 | contig 323116 bp, 291 predicted proteins | sample 5560161 | NCBI WGS metagenome assembly JAABUS01 (sample SAMN10711885, study PRJNA513376) | rock metagenome | isolation source: Antarctica rocks | place: Antarctica: Victoria Land, Trio Nunatak nord | collected 2016-01-04
CCCGGATGCCACGCCACGACGCCCGCTCCACCCCCCGTATCCACCTTCCCCACACTCTCTCCACTCTCCACATGACACACCTCTAACGTTCCACCCTCATCACTCCCCCCCACCACAAAACTCCCATCAAAACTAAACCCCACACTCTTCACCGTGCCCACCATCCCCGTGAGCGTCCTCTTGCACACCCACTCGGTCGTATCGTAGAGACTAATTAGCGCATCAGTGCCGCCGATAGCCAGATAACGCGCTGTGGGCGAGAGCGCAAGGGAGACGCAGGAGGAGGTGTGGGCGTGGAGGGTGTGTAGGTGGGAGAGGGAGGGGTAGGAGAGGATGGAGATGGAGCCGTCGCCGCAGGTTAGGAGGAGGTGAGTGGGTGGTGTGGTGTGGTTGAAGGTTACTTGGTTGGTTTGCATGTTTTGGTGGTAGGGAGTTCCGGCTGTGGGGGTGGGGGAGGTGGTTATGGGGATGAGGTGGTCGTCCTGGGGAATGTTAGCTTGGCTACTAGCTTGGCTGGATGATGGAGGTGGGAGGAGGGTGGACTCGCTTTTCGACCGACGATTAGGACGCTCCCGTCAGCTGCCCATGCTATTGTTAAACCATCTCCTCCTAGTGCTACCGTCGCTGTGCATTTCTTTGTCTTTACGTCCCAGAACTTGCAAGTGCCGTCGCTAGAGACAGAGGCTAGTTCTGCTTCCTTTGTAGGATTCCATGCTACTCTTTCAATTGGACCCGTGTGTCCTCTCAGCTCGGTGCTGTTCTTCACTTGAGGCTTCTCAGGATTCCATATACGAAGGGTTCGATCTGCTGAGCCTGTAGCTATGAAGTTGCCCAAAGGACTCCATGCAATAGTACGGATGCTGCGATGTCTGTCAACGAATCGTCGCTATACTTGATCATTTCGAAGACGCACGTATGGGAGCCTGGGCCGCGAGAGGCTGGATCATGATATGTTTGGACTTTGAGGGTGGAGAAGAGCGCAGCGAAGCGATCTTTTGCTACCGGTCGTCGTGGGAGGGGGGCGGGCATCGTGAACGCTGAAAGGTAAACTGTCTGGGTATCCGGTACTGCTTCATAACTTGATCGATGAATTTAGTCAAGCAAGAAAAAGGGAAGCAATGCAATCGAGATTCAAGCTTTGAGAGAAGGCTCGGCACGTCGCTGTCGAAAGGGCGCTAGAATTCAAAAGGCTGAAGTGTCTCCACTTCCTTCCATTCTATTCTTTATCAAAGATCCTTTGAATAACCATACTGCCTCGTTACCGGTTTCCGAGAATGTTCAGCTTCATTGAGTCCAAGACTTCAGCCTCCAAAGCCTATGTCTCCAATGGCAATCTCCCCCAATATGTCGATCCAGACCAACCCCCAAGCGCGAAGAAACCATTCTCAACTATTCTGAATCAGCCGTTCAATCATACAGTACTGTTGTCTTGTGGATAAGATCTCGAAGTAGTCACTAAGTCAAAGCGTAGGTCCAATTGACTTTGCCAGAAGAGCTATATCGATTGATCGGCTCAGATGTCGAAGCCAAATTCCGCAGTCTGCAGTACTCTCGAGTTATCATGCCTCTGTCTGCTTTGCTTGAAGGAGACTTCTTCAATTCGTATATCAAAACCGGTACTCTCCCTTTTCCCTTTTCCAAGAGGGTCCGACGTCCATGTTGTCGTTTCGCTCATTCATTTGTCATATATTAGGAAACATCTTGATGCTTTCAGAAGGCCGCCCAGGCGTGGACGATAAGTATTGCCTTAAAGACGGTATTCTGCTCCTTGTAACCCCTGACATGAAAACGAGTTGAACCGAATGCTAGGCCAATTGCGTCTCGACCTCGCAAAGGAGAATTATGAGCGGTCAGGATTGGGAGGAAAGCCCATTCGTGATGGAGGCAGGAAGCATATGAAAACCAGATATGGTGCGCCAATCTGCCCTCAATAGTCAAGAACTTACTAAAGCCTGGACATAGCCGTCGAGATAGATCTTCGGCAGCCTTCCATGCTGCATGGGAAGAAAGGCTTTGAGCGGATTGTATGGGCTTTCAAGAACGTTTTCAGTCATTCTGTGACCTGGTTGTTCCATAATTTCGAGGAGCTGTCAAGTTGTGAGAACTTAGCGATGAGCAAGAGCCATCTGAGGTCGCTGACTAAAATGCAGCTACCAAGGAGCAGCCGATTGGCAAGCACCACCCCGTGACGAGCACCTGCCTTCCAACCCATAGTACCATCAAAGGGATCCTACTACCGCTTCTAGACTTGAATAAGCACTCGAAATCTAACAAGGATTTTGAGGACTGGGCCCTCGATACGTACGAATGGCTCAGCCTCGTAGGGATAGAGAGTCCTCGCGTGCTGCAAATTGATTCCATCGACCCATTTCTTTGTCGCTACCAAGTACCAAACAATGACGATTCAAATACCGCTGTCAATATGATCAAGCTCACCTGGAATGGCCTGGTGCCTGCACAGTGGATCCGGGCGCTCTTCATTGAGCTAAGGTGAGCATAATAGTAAGAAACCCACTAAGCTTGACTAACAGGGGCTAGCGTTCAGTGCCAATCACGGAAGGCTGAAGAGGCTGGAGAAGCCCAGAACCTTTTCGCTATGAGTGCTTACAGCTTCAAGACGGAAGTAATTGACCAGCGGGAAGGCTACACCATCCTCTGCTTGCCTGACGACCCGACTGATGGACTGCAAGATCCTAATGCAGCCAGCTCGAGTGCCCGCGGAAATCGCCAGCGCCAGGGATGGAGATTCATCCTTTGGGAGGTATCAAACTGATATTCAATAGACTTTATGACTCTTGCCTGGGGCGCCGCCACATTTGATGTTTTTTTCCAGAGCAGGTTTATACCCCTCGCAAGTCAATCATCCCCTCAGTCTCCATTCCATTCTCTAAATGCAATTGTTCCACTGCGCTTCTCATACTCTTGTGTACTCATCTTGTATCATCAAACAGCTACACACCAGGGGTACTGAAACCGAGCTTTCGAAATCTCAACGGTAAATTACCCTCCTAGATCTTTGCAACGCACAACGGCAACAGCCCCTACGTCTCTACCACATACAACAGCACAGAGCCTTCAATCCTCGCCCCCTCCACCGCCAATCTGTCGAAAAACACCAAACAAGCCCTCCCGATGATCTACCAACGCGACGGTACCCTTCGCCCTCGCGACCGTTTCTTCGCCGAAGATATTTCAGACATGGATCGCGTGTGGGAAGCCTCATTCGCGGCGTGTTACAAAAGAATAAAGGCCTCCCCTCCAACTGTGAATCCTACTGGGCCGCCGACATTCATTCAAGCTGAAAACCACAGTGGGAGTCGAGCTGGGAATCAGGCTGGGAATACGACTGAGAATATGACTGGGAGTCGAGCTGGGCATTCGACTGGATATCAAACCGGAAATCACACAGGGCATCCGACTGGAAGCCAAGCTAGGCTTCCGATCGGGACTCAGATAGGGAACCAGAAAGTGGGTCAAGCTGGGCCGCCGACTGGTAGTCAAGCCGGGAATCGAGCCGGTCTTCTTCCTCTTGAGACTCAGACAAATCAGCGTGGGTATCACAGCGGGAATCAGCCTAGGAATCAGACTGGGAATCGAGCTAGGCCTCCACCCGGGACTCAGGCCACAAGTCCAATTAGGCCACAGGCTGGTCCTCCCACCGGGAATCGAGCTGGTAATTGGACCGAGAATCAGAACGGTGTTCAAGCTGAGAACCCATTTGGGCCTCTTCCTGTATATCAAGCTGGGAATCAGACTAGTGGTCTAGCCGGGAATCTGTTGGGAGATCGGACTGGGCTTCCGACTGCACATCAAAAGTGGCCTACGACCGGGCCACCGACTGGGGTTCAGACTGGTGGTCGAGCTGGTAGTCAAGCTGGAATTCAATATTTCCAAGAAGCTGAGGCTAACGTACGCCGGGAACAGAATCCATTTGTATGGAAATAGGAGCTCCCCTTGGATTTGAGCGAGGAGGCACTTGCGCGCTCGTCGAACCGGTATCCCAGTGTGACTTGCCGTAGTGAGTGTTGATTTTTCTTGATCGTTAAATGGTGTAGGATACCAATTTTTGTAAGAAGTTAGGGCCCTAGGACATAATTTCCAATACGCTCCGCTATGCATTCATGCTATCCTAAGTGACTATACCAATCAACTCTCTACCTTAATCATCATCAATGCCAAACCCGTGTCAAACACTACAATGCATCATTTACAATATCCCTCAGCACCGCCCTCTTCCCCAACAATGCATTCATATTCAATTTCCCCTGCTTCGCCGGCATCTTCTTCCCAACACCCATGCGGTTCCCACTCCCCTCGCCTAGCACTTGCCTTCCTGCCTTCATCGGGCTCTCCATTTTGGCATCTGCACTGCCCTTCGCAGAGATCTGCGTAGCGCAGTCCTCGAAAAGGTGACCCCCGCATGCGCCAATTGGTAGATTGTAGCACCATCCTTTCTCCTCCATCAGTCGCACGAAGTCCTTCAATAGCTCATTGCATACGAGGGTGCTCTTGCTACCAATTACGAGTAACTTCGTCCTTGCTCGCGTCAATGCGACATTGACTCGTCGCCAGTCTTTCAGGAGATCCCCGACCATTTGGTTCTCGTTGCTGCGAACAAGACTCAGCACCACGACTTCCTTATCTCGTCCCTGGAATTTGTCTGCTGTGTGCATCTCGACACCTGATCGTTGTCGTAACGACTGCTTGATTAGGGCGAGTTGTGAACGGTAGAGTGTGATTACACCGATATCTGTGGGCAAGACTCCCGTTGTTATGAGGGACTCGACAAGTTGCGTTGTGATTGTTACCTCGCATGGGTTCGTAATGCGATTACCACCACTTTCCAGGACTTCCCGAGACAGGGGAATGAGAGCGTCGGTGTTCACAAAGCAGGCTTTGACGGAGGCATCAAGGAGGTCGCGGAGCCAGCAAGAGCCACGGGTCGGGTTGGCGCAAATATTCCTAGGGTCGGCGGAGAGGATGCTTTGGGGTTTATGATGATGTTGTTTGAGAGCGCCCACGTTGGGTATGGTGATGGACCGGTTTGCCACTGCTTGGGTGCCGCATTTCAGGCGACCATCATAGATAAGTGTGTTGCTGAGGGTCATAATATCTTCGCACATGCGGTATTGGTGCTCGAGGTTGACGACCGACTCTGGATGTTTGTCGGAGAGCATTTTGAACAGGCTGATATCTAGCCCGCCTTCTTTGGCTTCGTCGTTCTGGACCAGAGGAGGTAATTGATAGTGATCTCCTACAAGGATGAACGTTCTTGCCATCCGTATGGGACCTAGACAAACTGGAAGTGTAATCTGAGAGGCCTCATCGACTATACAGTAGTCGAAGACTCGCTGGTTGAAAATGTGATGATTGATTCCTAGACATGTCGTTGCGACTATGGGCTTCAGATAGGACTCCTTGATCTCTTCGATGGTTTTCAACGGAAAACCTGCAAGGCTTGCAAACTCTTGGACCTCAGGATGGACTTTGGCAATGCTACCGAGTCGAAAGATCCCAATCTCGTCATTGCGTAGCTTGAGGAGAATGTTGTCCACAGCAGTGTGAGTATACGAAGTGAGTAAGACACTTTTCCCCTGAGCAACAAGAGCACGTATAATGTGTGCGATTGTAGTTGTCTTGCCTGTGCCGGGCATTCCCAAGACGAGTGCATAGTCTTTGGCACTCATGACCTTTTCGATGGCAGCTCTCTGATCAACATTTAGGCTCGCCTGGCTCGCTGTATTCGCAAGGGTGTACCGAGATGCCTTGGGCTTGAAGGTAGGAGCCACGCCCTCGACAATTAATTTTCGCAGAGCTTGTACGCCAAAGACATCCTTTTCCATCAATCGAATCAGATTATTGCGTATCATTGCCATTCCATTGCTGAACTCATCTTTGTCGAGCCGATATATGACTGGCTCTCCAGGCTGCGGTGGAGTCTGCGTACACTGTCCACTGCCATTCTCGACAATCTCCATGATGCCTGTGAAGCTTTGGTTCCTCTCAGCATCGAAGTTCTTGCCTTTGACCCGTGCATTATGAAGCCGCCGATCTATAGTCACCTGGATTCTGTGTTTTCGCACGCTGGTCACATATCCATTCGCAAGTGCAAAATGACCCGTCTCGTCGGAGATCACAACGGGTTCACCGAGCGTGATTTGCGACTTTGTGAAATTGAAGCCTGGTTTGAGGTTCTGCTTGATGAAGGTATAACGGAAGCGATTGATTTTCGAGGCACCTTCGACTTCCTGGAAGGAAGACTTATCAATGACGAGGCCACCAAAGCATCTTCCCACTTTCTCACGCTCAGAACTTTGCATGGTCCAAAGCTCCCGACGGAATTTGACAATGTCCTTCTCCTCTTTCGTCAGAAGAGCATCCCATTTGCTGAAGAATTGCTGATGGGAAGGGTGCAAATGCTTCACCATATCGTTGAAGGTATCGCCAAGACCACTCGTCTCGCCACTGCCGTCATCCACAAGCTTGTGGTAGATGAAGCAAGGCGTCTGTGCATAACACTTGTTGCATGTATATGGGCGTTTGATCATTGGGGGGAGCTCCAGGCGGTGACGAACATAGCTTGCCAGCTCGTTTCGCTGCATGATCATAGGTATCAACTCATGACGAATGGTAGGGATCGTAGAGATTTCAGAGGTCTGCATGTAATAGAGTATGCCACAAGCAATCTCAACATCATAACGATCGGAGAGTAACAGGGTATACAATGAGGTCTGCGCTTTATGCGCCGCGCTTTGGTGCTTCCCTGTTTTCAGCTCGAATGGAACGGTCAGTGTCTTGTCATCGTTGCCATCTCTCAGCAAAACTTGGACTGTGGCGTCGACGTTGCCTTTCAGACCATATAATGGCGACCAAACCTTCTCTTCTACCTCTAAGAGTTTGTTGACGCTCATAAGGAAGCTAGCTCCGTTGCGGTCCTTGACCACTGCGTTCGGTTTTGGCTTTGCAGAGACGAAGATCTCAGCCCATGCCTGCAATTCGACAGCTCTAGCTTTGAGATGTTCAACAGCTGTGGAGTGCTGTATCTGGATCTCAAAGAGAGTCTCGAGATACTGAGAAGCGATAGTCTCAATTGTCGTCGTCATGAACTCATCGTCCCACCTGTTCGCCCTCATTGCTTCCTGAAAGATTTCATGTAGCATAGATCCATAGATGGTTGACTGATTGGCATCGCTCGTGGTCTTAACACGGTCTTGCAACACTGCTTTGCGAGTACATGTAAAGGAATCTCCAACCACCGTGGATGATATTAAATGGTCCGGATGGAGAATCAACAGGTTATGGGTATTGTCAACAACGCACTGGCCAACTCGGTCGAAATCTCCAATCAGGTGAAGGTAGGCTCCGGGAAAGCAAGGCGATTCGATCCAGGACTGCCGTAATACGATCACTTTGATAATCTTCGTCCTTTCACACTGGACCGAAAGTACCTTCTCGGGCTGCACTCGTCCATTGCTCGTTTTGTATTGGCCATCAGCTACGGCTAGAATAAGATATCTTTGTAAGGTAGGCATTTTGCTGTCATGCTTTCTTTATTCAGCTAACTATATAGACGATGAGCTTGGTTCAATATACATACAGAAGACTGAGGCTGCGATACCTGCTGTTTTTGGGTCGCTTCAGCGCATTCAGCAGCAATTTGCTCGAAATCAGAATCATCCCCAAACTCATCATCGTCGGATAGCACTTCGACGTCGACCGCTTGTGGGAACTGATATACCGTACCAATATTGGAACCAGCACCTGTATTGGACGCCCTCTGATTATTAGCACCGTTCTCCTGTTGAATGTCTACTGCTCTGCTTTCAGGCCGTGGCAGCTGAGAATCGTACTTCGCGAAGACGTCTTCTAGATCGGCCGCGGAGACATCATCATCGTCGTCATCAAATTCATCACAGTCAGGTGCCGGTGCGCGAACATAGGAAGACACATTGGAGGGAAATGATACATCTGAATAGTTGTCGCCCTGTATCGATGTTACTGGAGGCAAATCTCCAGATTTGCTCAACGCTGCAAATATCACTCCAGGTGCTGCGTGACTACCATCTGGATCTATCTTTGCAAATTCCTCCCTCTTGGCGCAGGCAGCTTCAGCTTTCGTTCCTACATGCTCCAGCATCTCGAGGTCAAGATCATCGTCACCAAAATCAGACGATGTGGCATCTTTCCCAAGGTCTGCAATCTCCTCTGCAGAGAGGATAAGGCGTTGTGGTGTATTTTCTTTTGCAGCCACGACCGTTTGACTCAGTACGTTCGCCACGTCGTCGATAGCCGTTTCGCTTTCCCGATAGTCTAGTGTGGTATCTCCGGATGGAGAGTTGTTTGCGTGTGGAGCGGGAGATGATCTAGCAGCCTCGGAGGAATCATCATGGTGCGGGACACTGGGCTTGGAAAGGCCATCGTGTATCTTCTCGACAAGGAAGCTAACTCTGGACATCTTCGACCTCTCAATTGAGTCACAAAGTCCACCGTGCTTCGCAGGATCACCTTGGCTACTGCTATGATGTAGCTTGCGCCGCTTGGCTACTGATGTTGGCCATTCGATACAGCTCAATGCTCTTCTAAGTCCAGAATCTCTTCCCAAATGGCTGGCCGGCGTTTGAGGGGACGAGTGCATGAGATGGTAATAGCCCATGCCTGCGGGAGCAGTGGGAGACCTTCCTTCAATATTATCCGTGTTCAGCGAGTAACGACTCCAGAGATCATCTGCGGGGTCGGCCTTTGGGGTTTTGAGATTCTTTTGTAGGGTATGCAAATCGACTGCTGACTTCGCTCCTGCGAAGTGTGTTGAGGTCTCATTTTGGGAGGACGATGCAGGGGATGTGCTATGGGCTCTCTTTCTCTGTCTTCTCCGTGCAGGTGAAGTTGAGCTCATAGGCGAATTCTCCCATAAGACTCGCTCAACAGGTGTTGGGTTGAGATGCTGGCGTGACGTATCCTCCCCACTTGCGAGAAGCTCCGACAGAGGAAGCCTGCCAACTGGTGTCTGCGGGCAATCTCTCGACCCTTTGGTCGCAGATCTCTGTGAAAGAGGCTGAGGTGGCGGTATCATATGGTGGTTCGTCTTCTCTGCATCGTGGGGAGCATTCTCTTTGTCGGCCTCCGCCATCTTCGCCCTCGGCTGGTCATCCCTCTCTTCATACTGAAAAGCCTTGAGCTTCGACTTCGACTGTGAAGACGCTGCTATTGGGGCCATTGCGGCGGCGGGCCTCAGGGACTGTTGAGGTCCTCGAGTATCAATGTTGGCCTTCCAGTCCTTGCGCCAGAATGGACGAGCCTGTTGGAGAAGTCAGTCTTACAGACTGGAAGATTTCGCAGGAGCATTGGACCTTTGTGCCTTGATCGAAGAAAGACTTCTGGCGGCTCGCCATAACGGTAAGGGTGTGTTGGGCTAGTGCCCCACTATGGCAATGGTTTGTTTAGATTCACGTCCTCGGCGCGTCGACATTGATTTCGCGTGTCTCAGTCACATGACTTCGGTCAAACATATTGCCGACTCCACTTTAATTATGAGGAAACCGCAAACTATTCACATTTGTCTACGTTTCGAGTTTATGTTGCTCTCCAGGTTCGACCGTCTTTTCTGTCTAAGGTATCGATAGACTTGATATATCTCTAGATCTCGATTAGTTTGTCAAATGTACTACTACAAAAGACCAAGGCCGAAGCTCATCTTGGGTAAAGAGCGACCCAGTGGCTATCTATCTTTGAACAACACTTCTTCATATCCTACTCAAAGCCGCAAAGCTCAGCGAGGTCTGCGGAGTTTTGATCCGCTTTCATTGTGCTTCATGAATGTCCCTTGAATGGCCGGTTAATGACAAATACAGAAACAAAAAGGAATAATACTAGTTTCCCAAATCAACCGGCCTCTCAGATCAGGGAACAACGCCCCTGTCTTATACTTATTACAATACCTCCTCGTATCCACCATCCTCTCGACATAATTCTGCAACGCCCTATGGTCCTCACTGCGCCTCGCAGCCAGCATTTCGCGAGCGTCAAAATTCTTCGAAGTGAAAATGTCCTCCCACAGAACTATCATCTCCCAACGCTCCCATGGACTCAACTTGTCAAAACCATAGTCCACCACAGATTCCGTGCTGAAGCGTGACTCTGGGAACCTCTTGCAAGATCTCTCATGGAAGGTTCCGCATCGGCACCATATTCCTCGATGGACATGATTAATCTCTACCATCAACTGGTAGACGCCTCGCTCCATCTTTGTTGGCCTACCAAAAGAGATTCCTGCCCTCTTGAATGTGGCTATGTTAATACCTTTAGCCTCGAATAGCCCGTCCAACCGGCTGTAAGTATCCCAGAAATTTACAATTTCTGAGAAAGAAGCGTTCATCGCTAATTCCATGTATGCGTCAGCCATTCTAACCATCCATTCGCGGCTTTGGCAAAAGCAGAATCCGAAGTCGAGCCACGCGGAATGGCTCCTATTAGGGAGGTCATCAAAGTCTTTAAGCAAATGCGAGTAGAGCCACAAGACCCTGTATTCCGCGTCAGTGACATCTCCATAGCCTGACCCGTTTGGCATAAGTAAGCTCATTGCACCACAGAACCCGTACTCAACATGAGCAGCCATGTCGGAATCTCTTTTCTGGAACAATTTTGTTGAAGCTAGAAACCATTCGTGACAAGGAAGGCGCTGCTCTTGTCTAGCGAGGATACTGGCCTTGATCTTTTCTTCGAGCTCTCCGTGGTCGACACATTTTTGCAGCAATACAGCAGATCTTTTTCGTGAAGTCAGATGTCTATATATGAAAATCAAGCTGCACACTTCTTCTGAAGTCTCACAACCACCAAATCCGAATGCCGTAGAGACGTCCTTGTCAGCAAGCAGCTTTTCCCTCAGCAAGTCTTGGCTTTCAGTGGCATGAAGGTCGCCAGCACCTCGTATTAGTAATACGAGAGAGTCTGCCAGATTTGGTCGACCACGGACTGTACAGACGAAAACATGTCGATGCCAATCGAGATTTTGACACCTCCGTGAGCAGTATGACGCCCTGCAGGCTTTGCAGCGAAAGGCCGGAACGATCTTACATACCGGCTGATGACAGCGTCGTCTGATCCGACGGTTCATATTCGATAACAGCTTCAGCCTCTCAAACTTGTCTTTATAAAGTTCGGCGTCCTCGATCGACGTTTCTAACCGACGGCCTTCATGCCAGACTGTGATGCGGCCTGGGTTCTGAAAGTCAGGAACCAAAAGAACAGCGTCATCCATGACCATGGGGCCAATTGCACTGTTCAGAATTAATTTAAGGAATTATGGGTGTAATCCATCAGCCCTTGCTCACCCTTTGCCCATCCATTTCGAATTTGGTGACGCCAAAGTCATCTCAGCCATTTCCTGAGTCGACACTGTTGCCGCGGTTGATAGATCCACCGTCGACTCTGGCCTCAAGGGATCTTTCGTGGGTTGCGCCTCTCCTCTCATGTTTGATCTCACATGCTCAACTACCTCACGATGTACAAGTCGAAGGTTATTCTCAAAAACAAGTGCAGTCTTTCCAGTCTTAAACGCCTCTGGTACATGCCACTTATGGTATATCTTCCAATGGCTGCCTCGATACTGAAAGAATCCATGATGGCGCAGGAAGCTATCGCAGAGGTAACAACAAAGTTTGCTGCCTCCGATGTAGGGGTGAGCTCGCCAACCGGTCTCCTCTCGTCGATTCTCAAAATTATCCACGAGCTGTATCTCCGCATGGACGTGGCAAGGCTGGCGCCGGGCCTTGTCAAAATCCTTATCGACCTTGGCTATTGTCTTACTCTCCCCTCTACAGAGCTTTGTCATCAAAACCTCACTGCTTCGCGCGCTCAGTCCTGCTAGCACATCGCTTACAGCCTTTTGGTTCATCCCGTCCTGCAAGGGCAGCACCTCACGAAACGGTTTTACGAAATTAAAGGACATGTTCCGAAAAGAGGAGAGCCGAATTGCCGCCTCGGTGAAGACCAGAATAGCAGCATAGAATCTGCACAAAAAAAGCAGTGCTCGTCGAGCTCTCGCAGCTGCCTCAAACGCGAGGCCGAAATGTCCGACGAAGCACCCCTGGAACCTTGCTCGGCTCCTCACATCTGTCTGCAGAATGAAAGCCGACTGAATCACCTCAGCGAGATCTTCAATCGGCGGTCTTGGAGTCTTGCAAAAGTCTAACACTCTTTGAAAGAGTGAGGTTGTATCTCGCCTGACGTCTTCGTAAGCCTCTCCACGAGCTTTGCAGCTTAGCCTGTCGATCTGATCTAAAGCGCAACCTTGGTCGTTTGTCTCACTACCAGCAGTAGCAAAGTCATAATCTCTCCATACCTCATCGCTCCAAGATTTCAAGCTCCCTGAAGGGTTCGTAGCAGCCTCAACAAGCTTTTGTATTTTCGAGGGATTAGACGGCTGAACTCGAGGTTTTCGACTGAACTCGTGCCTGAGAGCCTCGACATAAAAGTCGATCCTTGGACTAGCGTAACATATAGTCTGCTTGAGCAAAGTCTCCCGAGCCTTCTCGGGGGGCGTTTCTACAGGACACCAATTGCATATTAGCACCCGTTTGAGTAACAGTCTTTCATCCTAGCCGGGTTGCCGTACCGCCCCGTGCAATCTGCGACAATACGCCAAAAAGCGTCTTCAAGTATTCATCGTCTTCACCAGACATTCCTTCGTTCTTCGCGAGCCGTATCTCGACGCGTTGGCTCCCATCATCATTATCTATTTCTGCCATATACGCACTCGCGACCTGCTTCACAGCTTCCGGTGGCTTCTTAATCCTTGCCAGAACTTCGGCAAGGCGGTCTAGAAAGCGGCTCTTCAGAGCCGCTTCAGCCGTTATTGATTTCTGCTTGTCGAACTGATCTGCCGTGTCGAATTCCCATATTTCGACTTCTCCGTCACCAAAGTCAGAATCATCCTCTAGGGTCTCGGTATCTCGACTCTGCTCCAAATCTTCGTCGTCGAGTACATCGCCTCTCAGCTGAGAACATAGCATAGAGAGGATGCAGTTCGTATCTAGAAAGTCCTGTCGCGTTGTGCTTATGGATCTCCAATTGAGCTCAAAGGTTCGCTCCAGCCGGGAATTCGAGTGATCGTTTGCGCTGCCCTCTCTGTGCCCTCTCCCTTTATTTCCAGCCATCTCCGTCAAGAGTCGCTGCTTCGAGAGTCAACAGATCAATTAGACCGTAAGGCGGGGTACTCGTAGTCAGAGAGGAAGCAGCCATGCTAGCGTCCAATTGGTTACCAAGACAGGGGGTTTCTGGAGGAAGTCTATATTTATCTTCCTGCATAAGAAGCTAACTAGAAAGATTTTACATCGTACCCAGCAATCACAACTCTGAATCCTCACCCTAAATGTCCCCCACCACCGCAGCCGCTTCCCCCCAAGCACCACATCGTCGTCCTTCCCCTGTGTTACAACCCCAACAGCGGCAGCCACCCCTTCAAGACGAAGATGGCGTCCAGTCTAATACAGGAATTCCTAATCCCTAACCCTCTCCCTGCTTACCTTTCTCAATTTCTCTGTCAAGGCACCGATACCAGAAAATTATCGTTCGGCAAGAGACAGGTGACTTGTGCGGCGGCTACCGACACTTGACAGCGGCTGAATCACAGCCTAATGCAGGCCAGTCACGGCCGCGAGGAGCTGAAGAGGCAGCCCTCGTAGGTATCTGCAAGAATATCCCCTCCTTTTCCATTGCACTCTTCTAAGCTTGATAAAGGCAAATAAGTGAGATTGGTGCTTGACACAGCTCTTGGCGGGTTCGTCGTTGAGATGACAGTCTTGTACCCCGACACATGAGATCGGACGACACAAATCTCCAGCAAGACCTGCGAAAGTGTCCGTCATGGTAGCAAACCCGAACTCGCAATTCCAACAATGGTCTCCCACATCAGAGAAATCCTTCAAGCCTGTGATGGCGAATCAATGCGCTGCCGTATATCACGACTATACTCAGAAGCCTAGCCTACCGGCCTGCATCAGCGTAGTGGAGTGCATCCTCGAAAACATCCACGAAACAACTAAAACCGATTGCCGGGCATGTCGGGCGATGGTAGTCAGTCTATTGCACTTGCGTTGAAGTATGTGTTCGCTCTTGCTGCTATTGCAAGTATCCAGTCGATGAATTACGACTTGTCGTGGAGGACGGTCTGGAATGGAACTTGTGATTGTACACTCTTCCCTGTTCTTTATGGCATCTTGGCCCTGTTCACGCACTTTGCGGGGATTATGGCGTTCTCAATAAGGATAGGTGTGTTACCTTTTCCGCATTCTTCTACCCTATCTGAATCTCTTTGTGAGTCGCGAACATATCTCAGAAGTATCTTGCTCCGACAACATACCTCACGACTAGAGTCCAAGCGTGAATGATCAACGCTAACTCTGAAACCACATAGACGTCCACGCTCGTGGCGAGAGAATAGAAATCAAACGCTTCAAATTCGTCCGGCGCTTTCGATACGATTTCACGTTGAAGTCGGGTCCCTCGGAGCTCCAGATCCGAGCAAAATGAGGAACCATTCTCTTCGTTGTTCTGGCTTCGATAACGACCACTCTCACTGTTCTTCACATAATCTGGGGCACATCCGTGCTGTCCTCGCTACTGTTCATCGGCTCACTAGACGCGTTGACCGTGGTTGCGAGATACATAGCATCAGGGGTCTTATGCATGAGCTCGCGTCCTTGAATTGTTCTTCGGGCCTGATTTTGGAGTCTTCGGACATATCGGAGTCGAAGGTTGAGGTGCATGAGGAGGCAAAAGCAGACTGAGAAAGCACCTCTTGACTATCAACATCAGTTTAGCGTCGTAGCTCAATCGACAATAGACGGAGAGAATTACACTAAAATGATTATCAGTTCGATTGTGTTCTTTCGCCATCTCTAATGTAGATGCGTTGGAATTATAATTGAGTGCTATGAAAAGACGTGATGGAGCTACGTCTTTATGCAGGGCCTCGATGGTTAGTAATAGAGATACATCACACCGATATATTGATCAGGGGCAGTACAAAACATCTCATCTATACTCACTACCATATGACAATCTACTCCTGGATTGGATTTCTCAACTGAAATTTCTCAGGTGCCGTGATCTCCGAACACCCCCTTTGACATAGCGTCCATCTCGCACCACCCGCACCCGAGAATCAAAATTCACACCTACATCACCGATATAGCCTATCCTGACCTCCACTACTAAGTTAACATTTCAAACTCACCACTCTCCTCCACAATCACTATATTCGACCCGCTACACACCAATCTCAAAACATCATCCAAAATGCATCTCACCCCTCGCGCCCTCGCCCTCACCCTTCTCTCCCTCCTGCCTTTTACAACTCTCACCCTCAGCCAAACCCCAAGCCACACCCCCTCACCCCTACCCTTGCCTACTCTCCCCCCTCCAATCCCCTTCTACGACCTCCCATCAATCTACGCCAAAGCGACAACGCCCCAACCCGCCGCTACAATCGCTCAAATCCTCAACACTCTCTCCATCTACCCCCTCGCTATCGATGGCAAAAACTTCGATGCTCTCAGTGGGATATTTACTGAGGATGTACTCGTGAGTAATCATCTTGAAGTTATATGATCATTTCCTTTGGCACCGCTTCCTTCGTCACCTGACATTTAATATTTGTCTTCTACACGGAAGAAACATCTAACAAGAAGAAAAGTCCGTCTCAAAGTCGAGGAAAAGTAGCGCTGACTCCGTTTGAATTCCAGACCAACTACTCAGCGCCACTAGGCCTTCTAACGCCATTATCAGCGGTGGCCGCTGCACTAAAGTCAAGCTTAGCGGCGGTCGATACGCAACATGCTTATGGAACGCAAATTGTGGAAATCACTACTCCTGAGGAGGCGAGGAGCGTGAGCTATTTCACGGCGACGCATTTCGGGAGGGGAAAGTATGGGGGGCAGCTGGTTTATGCGTATGGCCAGTATCAGGTATGTGATTTGGCTGTATCGCTTGTTTTCCGAGGGCTGACCTGGTAAGGATACTTGGATCAAGCTATCATGCGATGAGTGGAGGGTTGCGACGAGGAGTTTGGTCTATATGGTAAGGGAGTTCCGAAGTCACTTTATCTCTGTTTGCTTTTCACTGACCACGCCATGATCAGGGACCATTGATTGGGAATCTTTCTATCTTCCAGGGTGATAGATAAGCTGTGCATGCGGTGCCTATGGAGGAGTTGTATCCGAGCGCTAAGTTTTGCTGATGCTGAAATGCTGTCGTGAGCAGAGTGGCTAGACGTGCGCTCTGCAATAATGCAATATAGAGAAATCGTGAATTCAATGACCCTCTTTCGGTCAATTGAGTATGCAAGAGCTTGACCCGTCTCCATTACCTAGCTGACATCACGGCCATCACGTTCCCATGGACCTCTACATGCCCAGGCACTTCACACTCATTGATCCCTGTCTCGGTCCCACTCTCCAACCATTTCTGTAACAGATCATTGCTTTCTTTTGGTTTGATACTCGAGTCTGATGTTCCAATCGTGACATGTGCTATCGCATTGACAGTCTCCCAACCCTCATCCAATAGCCTTGCGACAATGCACATGATGCGGTCATCCCACACCACACGCTCGAGGCGTACTTGACATTTGCCTATTGGTGGATCTGAACCATTGGTTGATGGCTTTTCAGCTTGCTCGGATAAGACATTGGCATGCAAGGAGGCGAGATGAGACCAGAGGTCTGGATTTGAGCTGATGGAGGCGCGATGGATTAGCGTGACATGGAAAGATGGTTGTATACGACGTGATTGCTGGAGATGTCGATACATCTTTGCTTGCTCAGGTGGGAGATTGCTGAAGACTTTGTCGAGGGTGGAAGTGATCGGGGATGCAGGAAGCTTGACGGCGAAATATTCGAGTTTGGGCGGCTTGGATTGAGCCGCGCCATTTTGTTGCGGTGCAGCTCCAGTCCGCCAGTTACTGTTTTCTTTCTTCTTACTATTGAAGCTGAGATCGTGCTTGATGTCTGGTTTGTAGTCCGTGAGAGCTGCCGCTATTGCTTGGTCTAACTCCGTCGAGGTTGGTACATTTCTGACGAGCCTGGGGTACATTGAGTGAAGAGATGTCACGACAGTCTCAAGATTTTCGCGTGATGAAGCTGCGACATCGAGGTCGATGATATTGTCAAACCCATCGTCTGGATCGGAGTGCGGGTTAACGGGCTCGAACCTAGTCAGGAAACCATCCATGATATTTATGATCTCGTTCCTTGACTTGGTACCGGCTTGAATAGTCTGATGATTGTCACCGCGAGCGAAGATCCTATCTTGGGTGATTTCACGGATCGCTGGGAGCATCTCGGGCTTAGGGTCGTGAATGTAGTATAGAGCAACGAACCGCGCTTGCGGGACGATTTGAAGTACATCATCAATGATCTGTTTCCGCTCTCGTTTTTGATGGTTATTTCGGTCCGCAATCATGGCGGGATGTGCGGCTAGAGCGTTACAAACTTGAATGGTGAATTGTTTGGGGCGGCTGCCTTTACCAGTGATATTGTCGTTCTGGACATGGCCCCAACGGAAGAGTTTGCAGAGTGCCAATGCTACGGTGGTCTTCCCACAACCGATACTCGCAACTGGTACGAGGATAACGTTCTCGGTGACAGGGGCATCGTCATCACCATCTTCCTCTTCTTGCCTTATGATATCATGACCTTGGAGACCTTGTTCTTCGAGAAACCCTTTGCGCATAGCAATGATTCCATGGTTCATGTCGTAAGCTTTGGCAAGAGAGGAGTCCTTCGCAAGTTGGCGTCGAGCGTATAGGAGATATTGCTCGGTGATCTTTTTATGCTTCTTATATTTTGGTGGTCTACCAGCTATGATTGCCTTGGTACACTCACGCCATTGACGGTACATCAGATAAGGCTCTTCGAACTTGAACTTAAAGAACCAATCCTGGTAGTTGCCTGTGGCCCCACGTGATCTTCTTCGGCACCGTATCACGAAGCCTTCAGTATCGCGTCCGTTGTATGATCCTGTCTCGGCACACTCGTCCAGGAACTTCTTCATGGAGTCAACATCATCTTTCATGAGATATTGTGCTTTTCTCATTCCCCACACGTCAGCAAATTGATGTACGAGCTCGCCAGGGTACGTAGCAAATTCCGGCAAATTGAGATTAATACCATGTATGTAAAGACCGGCGTCTTTTGGCTCATACTCAAGAACATGCTCCTCAAAGGAGTCATCACAGAGCTCAGCAACAGCAGTGACGTTACGTTTCCTCAGCTCTCTCGCGAGGTCTGTTCTTGTTCTACCGATAGCTTCCAGATGCTTGTCTACCCATTTTTCTCCGGCTACGGCATGACTGAGACTCGCATTATCTCGCGCTCCTGTGGAATGTTTGCTGCAAACCAGTAGATGATCTCCTTCAAGTCCGGAGATGAATATGATACAGCCATTTTCCTTTACACTGAGCTCGTATGGGCCTTGGGTCTGCTCTAAGACGTTTTCCCAATTTGTCGCGTGTATTTCCCCCACGTTGAAGAATTTATCGTATCCTCGTGCGGCAATCTCGGGCGTCCCGTCTTTCCTTCGGTACGTGAACAGCCCACGGGCATAGGTTGGAAGGTCGTGAAGTTTGTAGTCCCAGTCTCTGAACTGCCATGAGTCTACTTTAATGCCACCGGTGTTGTCCACGGCGTATGTATGCTTCTTGCAGCTCATGGCTTTCTTTCCTCCTCCATGCTTTTTGGCGCTAGCCTCCAGCTCTTTGACGAGGGACAACACTTCTTGGTCGTCTTGAGGAGCATATGGAATGTTTGCTTGGGATGCCATGGTTGTGGTGTATAGCCGGGACTGACAGCTGTAGAATGGTGTACTTGTACTACTTCGGGAGATCACTTGTCGTAGGATTGGTGGAAGGCGGATGATAGCTGAGAAAGGCCGGGAGCACGTGGTGAGCATCAAGTCGTATGAGTCGCAGCTTTGGGCATGGAAGACTACTCCAAATCCCGAAAGACGCTCCTGCCTCCAACACTGCCAACCACACCCTTTAAGTTAACAATGGCCGTTATGCAAGGCTGCGTCAAGCGGAATTTAGTCGCTGCGTCCTACGTCATCCCGAAGATTTTCCGAGATCCTCAACAGGCTGAGCCTATTGTCTCTACTAATTCGCACATGTCACAGAAGCAATAAGCATGGCTAAATCTCCATGGATCCTCGCCGCGGATAATGATCCTCAGCTTCTACATCTCCTACGGTCCGACCCGTCCATCGCCAGCTCACAAGATGCCCACGGCTATTCGATATTCCATGCAGCAGCCTCCTACAATCACCTCGACCTCTTACGTACTTTAGTGAATGAATTCCACGTGGACGTCAATATCAGAGACGAAGATGGTGAGACGCCACTATTCGTGGTGGAAACAGTCGAAGCAGCACAGGTCCTCGTCGAAGAACTAAAAGCAGATTTGACGGTCAAGAACAACGATGGTTTGACGGCAGAAGAGAAGATTAGGACTGAAGGGGACTTCACAACAATATCAGATTACCTGAGAGAATGTGGCGAGCGTGACGTTTCATCGTCCATGCAGGGGTCAAGTACCAGTAATGGAGGTCACCCACCCCCACTGCCTCCTAATATTACCATGCAGCTGGGCACATTGGAGGACGAGCAAGCTCTGGGTGATGCTGGGGAAGTCGATCCAGAGTTCAGACAAAGAATAGAAGAGCTTGCTGCTAGGGAAGATTTTCAAGGGGAGGAAGGGCAGCGACAGCTGAGAGAATTGATCACTGACGCTATCAGAGGAGCTGGGAGCGGCGAAAGTGAAAGAGACGTGCGACAACGACTGAGATGAAGCATGAACAGAAATAGATGTGCAGGGTGTCGGATGGCCTTCCATTGTCTGTGTCACCATCAAATGTGAATAGGACGAACAGAAATAGATGTGCAGGGTGTTGTCTTCCTTTGTCTGTGTCGCCATCGACTATGAATGCCAACGCATGACACTACTCAAGCGAAATTGATTCATGGACCGACCCTTGAATATGCATATATATGCGTCCACCCCCTCCGAATCAACGAGATTGCATACCGCGAAACACTGCAAACACAGCGCGACATTCTAATCTTCCATCAAACACCACGCAAACAAAAATGTCGAATCCCGATCCTCAGCGAGCTCTCGTTTACAATTACCGTCACGGGTATCCCGGAGAAGAAGCTTTCCTAGAAGAAGATATCAACGAAGAAAACCGTGAGTGCTAGATATGCACTTCTTTGCAGAGTACACACAGCGTCTAACATGACGCTGTAGGGCGAACCAACGCCTTAGAAATCACGCTACCAAGATTGTGCAATCGAGTACATATCTACAAAGACATGGAGGCCAAAATAGGTTTCGTGGCGAGTATTAGCTTGGTACAAGCCGGGCTCACAAGAAATCTACAGAGGATGAGGGGTCGTAATTATCGGGTGCTGTATTTCAAGGGAAGGAGTGAGGAGCAAGTGATTGAAATGCTGCGCAAGGAGACCAAAAGTATTCGCATCGTCTAGACAGCCCAAGAGACCTATTGCCAGCAAGAAAGCCCTTATGCGTGATTTGTGCCTCGTTCTTTCAGATTGCCTTTAACGAGACTATCAAGAAATTTTGTTAGGACTTCCTTTGTCTGTCCCACCAATACGCAAGTGTGACACAGCCAGTCACTACAAGTATGATTCATAGATCAACATTACATGTGCCAACCTCTACCCTTACATTCCATGTCCAGGATTCTTGCGGACCCTACTCCACCAAACCAAATAGCAATCAATACACGAGACTACCCGTATCATCCGCAGACATGTCGAAGCCTGGTCCTCAGCAAGCTCTCGTCTACTACTCAGATGGCGACGATCTACTGGAAGAAGACATCACCGAAGCCAACAGTACGTGTCCTAGCTTACCCAACACATGACACCGTCTAAGACTTTTTTTTTTAGGAAAATTCAACGCTTATGAAATCTCACTGCCCAGATGGCGTAATCGAGTAGATATCTACACAGATATGGAGGCCAAGACAGGTTTTTTGGCGACATTGAGGCTAGATCGACTAGGGGCTGTCAAAAATCTGCAAAGGAGGTTGGGTCGGAACTATCAGGTGCTGTATGTCAGATCAGGTTCAGGGCCAGCAGCATAAGTGCCTTCGAAGAAGCTGTGAACACAGGGCGCCTGTCAAAAAGCCTTTCTGCTCTTGTTCACGGCCTCTTATTTTACATGGCATGCGGAGCGATTCAATCAGAATTAAATAGCAGACTTGCGTCAATCTTATAAACAGCATTCAGATCACACCGGGTATCAAGCCTCACCCCGCATCTTCCTGAAGAAATCCATCACCCCAGTAAATACAACTAACAAGATACCACCACCAGGACCCAGTCTCAGAACCTTTGGAAGAAATCCTTTGTACAACGCCGAGAATCCCTCCTCTTTCATCACAGTTCCCACAGCAGGCCACGCCCAGTTATATTTCGGCACCGAACCCGCAATCTTCGGCGAATTCTGTATCCTCGACTTGACCACGTCCATCGGTGTATTCAAAATCGTCCCCACAGTCCCACCAATAGATCCGGCGACCAAATCATTCCGTATTTGCCTGCTCTTATCGGTCGCCTCAGGCAGCAATCCCTTAACCTGGAAAATGATCCCGAAGTATCCGGCATTCCACAATGTATGCCTCCACAACGTGCTCTCGAGCCCATTATACAGCGCCAGGGGACCCTCGGCCTTCACAGTCTTAGCCACGCAGTCGAGTATCCCTGTGTACTTTCCAGCTGATGCACGATCCTGCATACGTATTTTGATAAGCTCGAAAGGTACGACGACAAAAGCTTCGGTTGCGCCGGCTGTGGCGCCTGTCAGAATGGAGAGTTGTTGGTTCATTTTGGACATGCCGAACATGTTGCGGTATTGCTTCCCCCAGGCATCGTTGGCTGCGAACTTGGTGGCTCTGTCCATGCCATCAGCTACATTCTCTGAGAGAGAAACGCAAGACCTGTTCCAACCTCTTAGGGGCCTCCATCATTATGGGCGCGGTGATTCCTCGGTATAACCGCGAGAAGCCTTCATTCTTGACGATTTTGCGGAAGCAATCCACCATGCCGTTGTAGTCCTCTGCCCCAGCACCTTTCCCTGTCTGTAATTGTCTGCTGAAGCATTAGCGGTCGGTCAAATCCAGTGATTTGGGGGCACTCACACTCGGGTCTTCACGACGTCTAACGGGTACCTAGGGCATGGTCAGCTTGTTATGCGAAGTAGACTCGGGCGGCATAGTCGTGTACATTACAAGAATCTGTAGTATTCATTAGCATCGACTAGGCTCTACTTTACCCGTGCAAAGAGACTGACCTCCGACACACCAGCCACGGCACCTGCACCGAACTGGTAGATGAATGGTAATGGCTTGACATCTTGCGACATTGTTGCGTGTTGTGGAACAGAATGCTAGGGAAACCCTAGAGCCAGCTGCGCCCGCTGAATTGGAAGCTCTGGAGTGCTCGAGGTGAGCCAGGAGAGGAGCTGCGGTAGTGTGCGAAAGGGAAGAGCTGCAGCTTGCTTTTTCGGTTGGCTGCTTCGGAGACAGCTAAGTTTGGAGCTAAGATTCAGATCCGTCAGGTCACGTGCCTTAGTTCTACATACCTTAGCCGTGAATTTTGGAACGAAAATTGTCAATCGAAACATATATGTGCCTTGTTGAGGTATCTCCCCAGTCAAAGCATTCCTCACCCAACCAACTGCATGAGACATATCTAATGCCATGCCTAAACTATTCTACAATCAATACGAGTAGAAGACAACAGATTGCAGCTCATCCTCCCACTCAACTGTCAAGATATCAGACCAGCGAGTCCGTCTGGCCACCTCCTCAGTATGCCTGCTGGAGCTTGTTGCCTTTGACGTGAAGAATTCTGTAGTTCAGTCCTAGCCTCCGCTGAAGATTCTTGACAGGCCCAAGGCGATCCAAACGTATCGTAGCCACGAAGCCTGTCTTGGACTTCTTGTCTGCATAGACATATACCCTATTACGCCATCGAGGAAGCTGAACTTCGAAGCTATTGGATATTTCTAGTCAAAGCGTCAACTCTCTAGCCACAGAACCGTGTTCTAGCAACTGACTGTTTATATCCGTAACATCTTCAAAAGCTAGATCGTCGCTTTCAGCTCTGTACACAAGAGCTTGTTGGGGATCAGGCTTCCAAGTGCTTGAACGACGTTTCAGGACAGGTTTCTCAAAGATTTCCGTGTCGGATGGGCTCCTGGCGACTGCTGGATTCATGCTCTCTGTATGCGGAAGAGTTTGTGGTTGACTGGATGTCAAAAAATGGAAGATAGAGTGTTGCTCAAAACTTCAACCGTGGAACTTTAGCTTGGACGCACTGTTGGGATTTGAAGAATCTTAAATGGGAAAGGAAAGCAGAAAACGTGAGTAAAATAGCGAAAGATCGACTTGGCGGTAGTTGAGCTCAGACGCAGTTGTTGGGAGCGAGAACTTGCGAGGAAGAGAAACGTGTAAAGGCAACTTTCTACCATGGGAACAACCCAGCGTATCATGTGAGCTAAAAATGCAAGCAGCAGAGCCGCCCGGGTGACTGCATTGTTGCCTAACAATGAGAAGGAGCAGCTCAAGGCTGAGCCTGTCAGAGCTTCCGGAGGTGCATATGCACTAAAGATAGCGTTGCAAACAGGCCAATGCCACCACACCACAAGGTCACAACCCTAACCGATACATTGGAGATGACTAGATCAAGAGTCTCAGCCCCAACGCAGGAGGTAGGGCGTCTTTTGATACTTACGCACCAGCCCGGGGCATCATCTTCAGTCAGATCGTTTACGGCATTAAGTACACGTTTCAGCCTGTCACAACACAATGATTGGCGCATCGAGCACTGGAAAGCAGTCAAAATTGCTCTGCATATCCTTTATCTGGTGGTGGTCAGCCTTCGAGTCATCGATCGAGTACCCCCAAAATTTGCCACCGTGTTGCATCCATCTATGTGCGTCCATTGCAGCGGTATGGGGCGCAACGTCTGCTGTAAAAGCCCGGGCTTCGCCTTATGCCCCGAGAGAGCGGTCAACTCTTGGTCACGTCGTCCTAAAGATATGTATACCAGCTGCTTGAAAATTGGTCGCTCCATTTTGAATGCGCTTAGTTGTTGCAACTGCACAAATCTTTCCTATACTTAGTACCTTGCATAATCTCAAAAACCCTTCGTGTCTCTAAGCCTTGCATGTCAATGTCAAAACGCTCACGTCATGAGGGCCCATGGATTAGGAAAACTCTCCTTTCATTTGGTGTGCATGCCCCTCCACTTTGAGATCGTTTGTGACTGACTTGCGCAGATGGGGGTGGAATCCGAGGCTATTCGAGTCTCATCATACTCCGTAAGCTCATCGAAGAGATCGCTGCCTTGGAGCGAGAGGTGCAGCCGGTAGCCTCGCATAGCGCGTATCCATTACCTTTACGGGGCCGCCAACAGGGCTATCTGCCTGCTCACTACTTTGACTATGTGACGGGGACGAGTACTGGAGGGCATGTCCCATGCTGTAGCCTATGTCTTCTCCTGTACTGACTTCGTCCAGGCTTATTGCGACAATGCTAGGCCGACTTGCCATGTCGGTGGATGAGTGTATTGAAGCCTTTGAGAGTTTGTCAGCCAACATTTTTGGACATCCGCGCTGGCTTCATGCCAAAAACACCGCCTACATACTACCCATATGGAAGCACAACCCAGAGCGCCTGGAATACGCAATCAAGAAAATCGTGGAAAGATATGACCATCTCGGGCCGTTCAGAGGGGCTCTCAAGCAGCCTAATGAGGACATGTGTCGCACGTATGTAAGACCTCAACAGAGGCCTTTCATTTCGCTGACATGTTCAAGGATTGTGCTATCCTATCGTGACGGACAATCAACCGTTGAGCGAAAGCCCTACTTATTCCGGTCTTATCGACATTTTAAATCAGGTGATCCAATCGAACGCAACCCCGACGCCCCAACACACTATCCGATATGGCAGGTCTTACGTGCTACTTCAGCAGCGCCCCCGTACTTCAAGCCAATTAGATTAGACAAAGACGATTCTTACGGCTATATGGACGGTGGTGTTGGCGCCAATAACCCTGCGCTCGAAGCATGGCGTTCCATCAACCAGCTGCATAGGACCGAGCCGAGCGATCGTGCGGTGGAAGTACTAGTCAGTATCGGGACTGGAAAGAAGCTTGAGGGGAAAGCTCATACCAAAGGTCTTCACTCGATCATCAAGGCACTTCTAGGTACGGGAGTAGATGTGCTCACTGACACTTTTGCCACTCATGAGCAAGTGCGGTATGCGATGAGAAACACTGGTGACTACTTCCGTTTCAATGTGGAAAACGGCCTCGGCACAATACCACTCGACGCTTGCAAAGGCAAAGATGGCACCGGAACACTTGACGAAATCCGACAGAAAACCGAAGATTATCTGCAGAAGACCGATGTGCAAGAGCAATTGAAGAACAGCGCAAAACTTCTTGTAGATATTCGACGTTCACGCAGCAAGTCACCAGACCTAGACCAGTGGGAAAGATTCTGCCATGGAGTCGAATATTCATGCCCTTTAGAAGGGTGTACGGACACCACGAGGTATTCTAAAAGGGAACTCCTTCGGCAACATTTCAAACATGCACATCATCGACTTGTCTCTCCAATTCTTCCCAATGGCAAGAAATTGAACGCACTATTTGATGAAGGGAAGCTATTCCCCTTGTATGAAGAAAGTTGATCCATGACAGTAATACTGAGTCGCGATCACAATTACTGGCGCTGAGGACCTCGCTCTCTATGTTCTCTAAGTCCTCATTTTTGAGGTATGTCAACCAACATCCCAGCCTGGCAAACATATGCTAACTTGGTAGTGTAGGCTTACAACCTATCCCAGAAATTCGGGAAAGTCCACATATACGCCACGTTATCACCGTTTATGGTCGTGTTACCTCACTCTTTGGTGATATCAAGAGTGTGATCATGTCATTCGCTGCGTCCAGCTCACGTAAATGCCACCAGAGTCTCATGCGAACACGCTCATGCTACCTAATAAAATGATCAACAAACCCATTCCCTAGCCCTACCTTCTAATAATGCTCCCTCGCCAGCTTTATCTTACTAAAAACATCCTCCACCTTCTCAGCCTTTCCCTCCGGATCCACATACACGTACGCGCCAGCGACATGAAACATTGTTACCATCTCCAAGCAACCATCCGGTACCTCGAGTGTATGCGTCTCACCAAGTGGCTCGAAGCTGAAGCCTCCTCCTTCCGCCCCCAAATCGTGCTCGAGCTAGTGCCATCGCCCTTTCAGAGTAGTCGCGCAGACGGGGCCAGTGTGTTGGTGACGGCTGAAGATGCCTGTTTTGCGGACACGGAGTAGATTGACACAGTAAACTTGACTGGTGGACAGAAGCAGAGGGTGGAAAGAGACAGAGGGCGCTTGGCGACCCTGGGCATAATCTGATAGTCGAGTCTGTTTGTGGCGAAGGTATCGAATGAATGTACCCAAAGGCGCCCATCCGTGTTATCGATTCTTAGGACTTTGGATACAACTGTATCATTAGGCATGCCATATGGCTGCTCGCCCTGAAAGGGAATTGCTGCATCGTTCTTCGTTCCGGGGATCTTCGTGCCATTAGTAGGGCCATTGGTTTGAGTTTCAGCCGGCATCTGGATAGAGTATTTCGTTTATTGGTAACAGTATTAACCTGATTGAGTACCATGAATAGTGTGAAACAGCCATGGCAACTTTTTCTAGGGAGATATAGATAGAACGTTCGGATGTGGAGAAGGAAGATATGTCACAGCATCGACGATCAGGCCGGGAAAAGGCATGCCTCAGGGCTGAGCATAGAAAAACCTATGTCAGTTGTTTGTATACAGAGAAGTGATGGAAGAGGATAACATGCCGTAACAACTACGACAATGACCAGAAGAGCTAGAAAGTTGTGCTAACGTGTATACTTTGATAAGGCCATGAGGTGGGTCTTCGGCGATAAGTTTGGCTGATCAGACTGTAGAAGGGTTCACCTATCAATAGGACAAACCTACCAATCGGACACTCGTAGGGTTGAAGCCCATGAGCTCGAGGGTGCGTTGCCCATTGATAGGTGAACCCTTCTGCCGTCTGGCTGATCTTTTGTGTCTCAAATGTTCATGGGCTCTGCATGTGGACAATCATATTAATCGACTGCCACAAGTTCTCAACGGTACAGTTATCAACGAATCCTATCATCTCACCTGCATTGCGAGGAACTAGACATTGAGGGCAAGAGAATGTTCTGCCTTTTTTATCTCATCGATGAACATACAGCTTGCGGTGATGATTCACACACTGTCACTACCACCCTACTCCATCACCTCCGCGATGTCCTTGGGGAACAATGGTCTTGTACGCCATCTACCATTCTCAGACATGCCATGCCATATCAACATCATAAGTTATCTAGTCAGAAAGGTTTGAAGCGACATCAGTACCTTCCGCGCACGCAACTTCAAGCCTATACCTGATGGATCAAATTCATGACGTCTTCTTAGACCCCAATCTTGGAGATCCGCGAATTGTTCTGTTTTGCCTCACTCTCATACCATGATACTCACGTAAGATCAGTCTGACATTGGTCTCGGACAGACACAAATCTCAGACCCGTCTCAGAATGCTATTCTCTTCCAATCGTCATCAAATAAGTGTATTCCACAAGTCAGATCCATTACTTACTGCATTCGACGCTCTATCTCCTCCTTCTACGGCTGCTACCATCATTTCGGTCAGAGCGCCGATCCCGATCCGCCATCGACGACCAAAACTTCTTCCACCACCGTCGCGTGCTCTGGCTTGAGCGCGACGAGCGCGAGATGATTGGCGCGCCACCGAGGAAGCCATGGAAGCAAGACAACAAGACCAGCGTTGTGAAGTGCGCTACGCGGTCGAGCGCTGCAACACCAACAATAAGGCTGCTGAGGAGGAACTCTTTCATCTTAGGTCGAAGCAGTATTTGGAGTTGCTGCATAAGAAGAGGATGTTGGAGACGGAGAGGGAGTATGAGCGGGAGATGAGGAAGTTGCGACGTCAACAGTATGCTTTGGAGAAAGGTGTGGAGATTTACAAAGCAACCGAACTTGAGCACGCAGGGATGGGAAAATCCATTTGACGATCAGGCTTCATCGTCTGCTTTCGTCTCATTTACGGCATTCAGGCGGTTAAAGTCCAATGTTTGATCGGATGCCAGAGAAAACGATGGGTATCATGATATGGCGTTGTGATAGCTTTCACAGTGTCAGTGTGATGTTTACTGATCCTGATTTCTCTCATCGCTGAATAAATCCTGCAGATACTACTAGTGTGGAGATAAAGTGCGGTCTCGGGATTTGCGGTTTCTTTTTCCCTATTGCATCGACTATTATTATTCCCGCGGCCGAGGGCCCTGTTACAAGCTGATTAGCAAGATTTCTCGCAAGGCTGGAATTTAAAGCATGGGTCTTGGTGCTGCAAAACACCAGCGCCGTATTTTCCATGCCCCGATACCAATGGTGCGATAAGAGTAATGCTTAGTCTGACAAATTTGCTATTTGCAGTCATCCAAAAGCTTTTGTTTCATGATGTTCCTTTGTCCTTCATAGCATAAGTAAATCTAAGACCATCCTCAAATCATTGGTGATTGAACCCACTATCCGTCAACCAAATATTGCTACCGTGTACAAATATACGTAGAACATTACGTTCGTTCTCCACAAGGTAGGTTCGATAAAATCCACGGCTTCGAAAAGCAGCTAATCCAAGGCCCTCCAGAAATCAGTCAAGAGACAAGCAGCAATGGCACATTCAATGGTTGGGCAATTTGCGAGAGATCGCGAACTTCTGAAAGAGCAGGTACACCAAAAGGCTTTACAGCATGACGCCGAAAGCGATGCCTGTCGAACACCACGGCTTGAGATCAAGATGCGCCAAGGACAGGAACTTGAGCACCATCGTGCTATGCTCAGAGTCGAATTCGACCACCGGAAGGATATGCTCAAGCTGGAGGTTGCTCAACGCCGCCTAATACCTAACGCAGAGCTCGAACACGAGCGTGCGCTCTCGGAGCTTGGTCCCAAGGACGCTGATGCTGTGAACACGGGCGTACAGGACGGAGAGAACACTGCCAGCACGGCTGTGGACAATTTGGGGCCCAGCCGTACTGCATATGGCCGCGTGCAAACGCAGCTTTATCCCATGAGAGCGAGGCGGATGGATAGCTCTATAGCATAAAAGGCGGGCTGTTGAAGAGGGTTGGCGTGGCTGAGGGGGCGGAATTGTTTTAAGCAAGAGATCCCAGGTGGTTCTGGGAGTGCGGCTAGCTAGCGAGGACGATGGGTCGTGAAATATTCGCCAAATTGCTGGAGATATTTGCAGAAAAGGTTATACCGTTCAATGAATTCATTTTCCGTTCTTTCCCCCACGCTTTCAGTTTCAATTCAGCAAGGCCATCAGCCTATGACTCCTGTCCCACCGAATTGAACTTCTGAGCCAGCTTTGTTTTAGTAGAGAGGTGTAATGTTCCCAGACTCAGGCTCGAAATAGTATCTGGATTCTTGGAAGCCTGTCGCAACCTTCTGGCATGCATCGAAGTTTCAACACCTGCGCTCTCCAGCCCGAGAGTCCAAATTCAAGTAGCAAAGTGGATCAATTCTCATACAAAACGGAACGCAAGTTGGAAAAGGACAGAGATTGGAAAATTACAGAGTCGGATAATGAGTACGACCAAGCCATTAGCGATGCAGAAACCAAACCAAGTCTATCTCGGAACAATTGCAAGATAGCTTTGACCGGATTCTTCCATGCATCCACGTCCAACATTCTGCCATGGCAAAGAAAGATCGACCCTCCAAAGCAATCGTAAAGGGAAACGCGAAAAATTCTTTTACACGAGCGGCTGTAAAGGCAGATCCCTCGCATCAGCAAGCGATGAAGGAGGAAATTGACGTGGATATGGTTGAGGCCAACGAGATGCCGCATGAGATGGGTATCAATGCGGAGGAAATGGGTTGATTCTGCGAGCCAATGCGCTATACTAGGTTGAAGAGTGAGTAGGCTTCTTGTCGGAGAATTGTGATTTCAGATCAATTGTATTGGCGCCTTAGTATAAAAGCAGGTTGTAGGCTTGACCATCGCTGATGATAGCTACTTGAATTTTCATTCAGAGCTGACCCTAATATCCTTTCAGATGCGTTTTCTCCCATTCCTTCACATTCGTATCTATCAAAAATCTTTTAGCCGGATCCAAACTGACATGCCCACCCTTGTAGAGAACCTCATATAGACGATGCGTCACCATCTCCATTTCCGCAGCCTGAGTCATTGCTATTTTCATGGAGGCTGGGAGACAGTCAAGTTCACAGCCAATCCTGTTCATCTCCAGATCATAGCCATGTTCCAGGCTATTTCTAGCAGTGCGTAGCTCTTTTCCCAGCTTAAGCTTTGCACGGAGATTCTCAATGTCCATTTGAGCTAGCTGGCCGCGATGATTGAGCCGCACGTTCTTCAGAGCGATATTCCCACTTATGCTCTCCACGTTAAACATTTGTAGCTGGTGACGATGAGCGAGCTGCTCGTTTTCCAGATTACGCTTTACCCTAAGATCTTCAACATCCATTGTGTGTTGTAGCTCGGGGTGATTGAGTTGCAATTGTCTGTGTTGTTAGAATAGTCTATCTGCGGCAGCTTCGAACTTGGCTAGCTCAACTGCGTCTACGTGAGGGTCCTCTTCCATGGCTTCTTGCTCCAGGGACGACAGAACCAGGGAGGTTGCTATGGGCAGCGAAGGATATCTGGGTCCAATTGAATTCGATTTGCGGAGGCTTATCTTTATGGTGGGATCTGACATTCACGATTGGGATAAATGGCGAGCGTCGGCGCAATTACTAAAGACGTCTTATATAGATAAGAGGTTTGCTGTATGCCATTATGGACAAAAGTAGAGTCCTGACTGTTGAAAGGGTCGGCCGCACGTGGTATCGGCTCTGTAGCTGACACTGGGATCTAGTCGTGTTACTTCTTGGATACCCAGTGCTTCGCTTGAGTGTTGTCGCTGGCTTCGGTACTCTTGGCACCTGATAGTATCGTTGACGCTAAACAACACATCTTAGCAAGGCGCAACGAGAAGTTCTGCTGTTCCAGGTCAACGTCTGGCCAAGCTGTGATCAATCAAGTCAATGGACTGCTGGAAGTCTTGCTGCCTGGAAAGCGACATGGCGCAGGACGGCAGTCGCTGCTTTCAATCAGGCTTTGGTCAGCAACTGAGTGTAGATTCAATTTCGAAGCTTACTGTCACTCACAATCTTGGGCCGCACCATCGAGCGACCATCAAGCTAGTGACCTTGCCGATAGTTCAGTACCACAGCAGGAGCGTAAATGGGGAGAATTCGCCGCGTAAGACGAAATATCTGCGTGTCCTGTCCACAAAAGGTCAGAGTAAAGAATCTAAGTAGTCCGCGTCGATCAAAACACCGACCTCACAGGAATCAAGATGAGTCAACGAATACACGATTTATGATAGAACAGTCGGTAGCATAGTTTTAAATAAATGGTTAAACTAAAATTCCTTAACCAAGTTCGTAGTCGTAAGGCTTTCACCTGTAAACCTAGGAAGGTTTAAAGTCTGAGGGTCTTTGAATGAGGATGCGAGCTTGTAATTTCAATGTTGGACCCGCAAGATTCGAGGGCTTGAGTAGGAATAGCGGTCCTGTTCAAACTTGATTTTTGATGTCATTGTCAGGGAATATGACCTCGAATATGCCTCAACCTAATGTATCCGGCGCCGCGGTACAAAAGTCCTTTGGATTATTCCCACCTTTTCTGTCATCGCGAAAGGCCAGCTCTATCAGAAACAGCATTGCGAGTATGGATTGATCTTCCAGACCCAAATACAACAAGCGTGGACAGACAACGCCGATGCAACCGACAAGGCTAAGCGGGAGTTTGTATAAAATTGAGCGGCCAACAATTGAAGTTGTCCAGAGTGAGGAGTGGAAAAACAACGAAGTCCTTCAACTAGAAATCGATGAGGGAAAATGGCCGATAATGATGACAAGTCACGTGTGAGAACAAGTCCTCAAGCTGGTGGTTGTCGTACGGCTTTTGTAGATGGCGGAAGCAGAGCTTCAAGCAGAATTATATACACAGAAAAAGGGAAGTATTGACGGTCAAGTTCACCCCACTTTCCATTCCTTTCCCACAGATGAAAATGAGACAATTCTTCACTGCTTGACCCACCATGTTATACCACAACAGTGCTACCTCGCATTTCCAGCGCCCAATGGGAAATCCACAACCACCGCCTCGACGAAGTCGGCGCCAACATGGCCAGCTTCGCCCTCGGCTCCCTGGCAACGCGCAACACCAAAATCCAAGTCGCCGGCCTCGTGCCCATACTGGGCTACGCGTCCCACATCCACCGGGACTATGTGACAGAGATGTGCGCGTGCATCGTGGGGGTGCATTTCATCCTGTTCGCGGCGGCGATCTATACCAGTAGATTGGTTGTTAATCAAGGATGAGAGTAGTTTGAGCATTGCGAGGTTGTTGAGGTCATTGGTGGATCGTATGGGGGATAATGGGACCTTATTGGATGGGAAGGAGATGCGTGGGGTTATTAGTAGAGTGTGCCGAGGGGGGTGGTGTATGGGGGAGTGTTGAATGTTGGGGAGGGGATTAGGCCTAGGGAGAGGTGGGCGAATAGAAGCCATCCGGATGGGAGGTACTTGTAGGTTCGATACGTGATATAAATTATGAGGGATGTCATCATTTAATTTGATAGTGGATAGTTAGATAGTAGTATTGATGATTTTATAACTCGTGCAAGACTACGTCGATTCGTAGACTTATGGTCTTGTTTGCACAAATCGAATATGTGAACGCATGATTGCGTAGAGTAATAGATCGACCTCGTGGACGAAGCTGCTGGTAATGTTTGTTCGAAAAGCCCTATTAAGTCTGTTGTTAGCCGGACGAGTGGCCATGAACATCTCAAGCAAGCTTACACTGCATGCAAACCCACAGACCTGAGAGATCGACCGCGGGATGAGATTATCCAGTCGAGTTGCGTTCAACATATAATCTCGCGCAGAACCTGAGCCATTGTACTGTCGTATGCGCCAAGTAGTCAATGCGTAGCTAGCCACTACGAGGCATTCGCCATCGCAGCCTTGCAAGCCTTCAAGCTGCCCACAACCGTGAAGCATATCAAAGGACTGATGGTGTACATGATCTGTCCAAGACCATGATCAGCTCTCATTTCTTGAGACTCGATGTGGGGAGGTTCCACTTACACACAAGAATTTAGCAATACTCATCTTCTCGGCTTCTCCACTCCCACTTACATCCGCCAACGCCGTCAACTTCATCGCTGGTGGCCCCGTGGGCATCAACATCATAGCAAACCAGAGAATTGGATCTTGATCTAGTAGATTCGTCTTGCTAGCGAAAGCATAGATGACAGAGATTGATATAGCTGGCCAAATGATAAATCGCATAAATGTCACAACTAGGTGATTTCGTCGTCAGCATTTCCATTCCCAATTTGCGCGATACACTCCCAAGGAGTGAAATGCTCCTGCCAGATCTTCTGCAACATCGGAAGTCATAGGATTCGGGGCACCATGAATCCCAAAAGAGGACTTACATATCAGTGGTGTCCAAGGTACCCTCCCACTCTCCTCCCCCCTTTTCATCTTCCGCATGCTACTACTCAACTTCACTCCTACAACCACCACCTGAAGCGCCGCAAACAGGCCGCCGATCTGCTTCACGCTATCCGTTAGCCAGGCGGTGAAGATGCCACCGTTCTCGGGGTCGCCGAAGAAGGCTTTGTGAAGCGGTGGAACAAGTCCTATCACCGCCCCAGTCACCGCTCCAATCAAAGGCGCGTGAAGAAAGGCGTAGGAGAAATCGAGGAAGGAGCGCATCCAAGGTGGAAATCTATCCCAGGTCGCTTTGCCGTGTTTATAGCCGTAGCGCTCTGCTGCCAGCCGGCCGCGTACTACAGGGCCGGGAAGGAGGGAGGTTTGTTCGTTGGCATCACCATTCTCGTGCTGAGCCTCCTCGTCTTGCTCATCGGGTTCGGCATGGCCATCGTCCTGCTGGATGTTATCCTGCGTATTCTGCGGAAACAATGTCCCGCGCGATGGGTCATCATCGTCCGGCTTCCTCTGCTCTGCATTCTCCTTCTCTGGCGCTTCTTCTCCATCCAGCAGCTTGGGCCCCATGGCGAAGGTCAATGAGTCGCCAATGATAGCGTTTACCAGGAAGTATGATTTTGCGCGCATCAGAGCGGCGGCTGTGGTATCCGCGTCGGAAGCCAACAGGTCATCCAGTATGCCCGTCGAGCTGAGCGACTCGATCAGAAGGAGTGGCAGCGCGGTTGTGTTGTTGAACGATATAGCAGGCGTGACCCACGATGGGAGCTTGAAGAAGCGCGTAGTCAACCACCCTAATAGCATAGAGCTGAGGGCGTAGAAAAGGCCCCATACTGCTCAATCGATTAGCATCTGTTCAAACAGAACCGTTGCACGAGGCCACTTACTCAGTATAGGCACATAACGTATCCCCGTATCAGCGTGCAATTGACTCCCCACATTCGTAATCAGCAGCGCAGGCAGGAACATGCGAACGCATAATGTGCTGATTTGCTTCGTGCTTGAACCCTGAAGGATGTTGAATTGGGCTGCGATTACGCCGTAGGAGATTACGAGGAGGACGGAGAGGGAGGCTTGGATGGCGCCGAGGAAGGAGGTTAGGACTTCGTTGGGCATGTTGGATTTTGCATGGAACGGTCAGGAAGAGGGACTTTGAGGCATTGAAGATGTCGTAAGGCTCGAGAGTTGTGGCGGTTCCTCAAGAGCAGTACAAATATGACATATGGACTTATCGGAGATAGTCATATTCACCCAGACTTGATTGCAGGTAAACTGAAGAAACATAAGAGGCTATTGAGGTAGAAACAACATCTACTAAACGAGGCTGCGAGGAATCCAGAGGTTCCACTGGCCTTTTTGAATTTCTGGTTATGCATGAAGCCTGCATTAACTTTCCACTTGGAGTGCCGACCGCTTCCTATAATGATTGGAAACGATCACACCATATCGTAGGTATCTTAGATACAGTCAACGAGGAGAGGATTACAGACCCCACTTCTCTCTGTCTGGGAGAGTTCACTGGATTACTTTTGTGGATGAAGATTATGCAGGTACAATCTTATAGTAGATCATGGATGTATCCAGATAAGAGGGTAGTTCAATTTCCCTTCAATTCGTTAAAGTCGTGGCTATTTGTAGGCATACCTTAAGATCCATGGGAAAGACGCATCTCGCGATCTAAGCTGTAAGATAAGCTCAAAGATATAGGCATGAGAAAAGCACGGCAGACCAACACCGGGCGCACTTTCAATGTGCTTCGATACAAGATCCCATCAGCCATGCTCCATTAACGTTCGTCCCTCATACCAATCCGATACCTCGATCGTTCAATATCGTGAAGGCTCAGGCCCCATAGGCGGCGGCGGCACTCCCCCGGTATGGTATGGGTTTCCATCTAAGTAGTGCGGTCCAGGGGGTTCACCATAGTATCCACCACTCACACCACTCCCATTACCTCCACTCATATACACACCATGATCTTGGTATCCACCACCATTCTGATGGTAGACGTTGGTAGGCGGCGGACTCAGGTCCGGCGCACTCGCATGATACTGATCCTGCCCCTCTCCATACCCCTTCCCACCTCCAAATTTCTGCCTATCCAACTCCCTCTGCTCCCTCCTCGCATGTCTTTCCGCCCTCTTGATGTCGAATTCATGCGCCTCATCTCTCTGCTCCTTCATCTCCTTCCACTCACCGTAAGCACCCTTGATTCCCAACGCCGCAATGCCCACAGCCGCTGCATCCTGAAGCCGAGCTTTGTTCTTCTTTTTCCTGGCTTCTTCGGGCGACATCTCACCTTTTGCTACCTCCTTATGCCGCTCCTTGCGCCCCTCGACGCTTTTGTAGACGCTTTGGGCGGCGTGGATGGTGGCCACGGAGGCAAGGCCGGCAGTGATGAGTTGACGTTTTCCCATCTGTTTGCGCTCTTTTTCTTCCTCGGAGGAGGACACGTCATCTTCGGAGCTGCTCTGGCTCTCGGTTTCGGATTTGATGCCATCGCCGCCTTCACCGCCGCCTCCGCGTGGCCTAGGTGCATAGTCGTCGTCGGAATAATCCCGGCGGGAGCCCCGGTCTTTGCCTTTGTCACCTCCAACTCCAAACTTGGCCATGGCGTCTCGAGCATAGTCAGTCACGCTTTTGCTTCGCTTACCGGAACCGCGGCCGTAGTCATCATCGTCGCTGTAGCGGCGACCACGGCCCGAGTCCCTATCTTTGGATTTGTTGCGGTCCATGAATGCTTTCCCCGCAGCTGCGGCTAGTCCGCCCGCTGCTAATCCGGCGAGGCCGCCTCCTCCTCCTCCTCCTCCTCCTCCTCCTCCTCCATCTCTGCCTCCTCGCGAGCGAGAACGAGACCGCGATCTCGATCCATCCTTATCGCGAGAACCGTTGATAAGCCTGTTACCAGCGAGACCTCCTATCACCGACTCGATCGTTTGCATAGTGCCTCCGCCTTTCCCATCCTTATTTAGAAGGCCATCGATACCTCCCGCACCAATAGCTGCAGTCAAAACACGCTTCCCCTTCGGACCTGCCCAACCTCCGGGTTCCTTGCGACTGCGGAATGCTTCTGCAGCACCGGCAGTCAGTGCGGCTTTGGCGGCTTGTATCAGTTGCTCTTTCTGGTCACCGCCGCGGCCTCCTCCACGACCACCACCACGGGTTCTTGAGCGAGATCGGGAGTCGTCGCTGTAAGAGTCATAACGGCTGCGGCCACCACCGCGTCGATCTCGGTCCCTGTCTCGATCGTGTTTTGATGCCACTGCACCTGCTCCTGCGCCGAGACCAGCGGCGGCTAATGCTGTGTCAATTAGCGACTTCCGGCGCTCTGGCTTCCGACGAGGCTCTGGAGAGCTTGATAGGCTAGATGAGGAGTAGTCTCTACGGCGATCACCTGCTCATTATTAGCCAGTAATTACTGGGCTATGTCCCGTGACTTACGTCTCTTGTCCTTCCTCCTAGATCTATCATCATGATTATCATCATACCGACCACCACCATGTGATTTTGCACGCCTTGGCGGGTAGCCTTTGTCACGTCCGCCGCCGTGACCTCGGGGTGGAAAACGGCGGTCGATTTCTTCAACAGAAGACTCGCTATCATCACGACGGCGAGGGATCAATGCTCCAGCTCGAGGGTCCCGAGGGGGTCTATCTCGCGCTGGCCCTTTACGGGCTTCTATGATCTCTTCCTCCTCGTACACTGGACCATCGCGTTGGGAACGTCCACCTCGGTCTCTATCTCTATCTCTTCCGCCTTTATCGCGGCGACGATCATTTCCTCTCTCGTCATCATCATCGTAGTATGAAGGCATGGTGATGTTGTCGTGAGGCCTTCGGGTGAGGCTACAGAGCGGTTCGGCCGTACGCAGGTTTCTCTGAGATTTTCAGTGCAGCGAAGTGTGGAAGAGAAACCTTGACAGCTGGACCGCTGTGTAGGTTCGTTGTTTTGAAAAGTTGGGTCGTAAATTTGAGGGTATAAGTGTGATAGGAAGAGTCGGGTACAAGATTGGCGGGTTTAAAGAGTTGGGTACGACTTCGGGAAAATTCGAAGAGATCTTCGGCTGTGGCGGCGGTGGCGGTTGAGCGCTTTTCTTTCCATTGATTGGTGATAATTATATTCTGTCACACTGGCATCTAAAGATATCGTACAAAGTGCAAGACTCAAACACAAGTAGGGCGTTGGCTGGTTGTCGCCTGAGGAGGCTGGGATGATTCGTCGCTCAAGCTTGCCAGGGCATGCAGTCCTCGATAGCCAAGGCGAGTGACTGCCGCGTGATGAGTTCTGTGACTCTATGAAGGCGTAGCAAATCAGCCTCGCATAGTTTCTAGGTGCCTTTGTTGTTTTGGAGTGTGTGCGCCTTCACGGAGGTTGGATTTCGACGTTACTGTTATAGACATTGGGAGATGTGAAGTTGGTTATTGCGACAAAAGCTTGACCCAGGATCTGAAGTCTTGGCACTCGTGGGATTGCGGAAGGCGCTAACAACAAGGCTACGGCGATACCCGCGGAAAGCTTGAAAGTCGACGTGGTGACGATAACATGCTTCAATCTTCAGCACTCAAAATGTAGCTAGACAGTTCTTGAGCCTTGTACTGCGGTACAATGGCCTTCAATAACACCAACACAGACATTCTTCTGGTAATTTGATTCAGCCGTTTACCGCTGACCATTGGCTAACGACTAAACTAGGCTGGCGCGTTTGCAGCCTTCACCGTCGACCTTCTGATATACCCTCTAGACACCATTAAGACGCGCATGCAATCACCGGATTATAGAAAACTATACACAAAGACCTCGACGAAATCAGTTGATCGCGCCCTCTTCCGTGGTCTATATCAAGGCATTGGCAGCGTAATCCTTGCTACCATCCCATCTTGTCAGCACCACCCATACACCACGCATATCCTCGCTCATCTTTCCAAGCAGGAGCATTCTTCACCACGTACGAAGGCACGAAATCACTTCTCGGTCACACACCTCTACCAATCCCAATAACGCACTCGGCGGCCTCCTCAATTGCCGAGCTAGTATCATGTCTTATCCTTACCCCAGCCGAAGTCCTCAAGCAGAACGCGCAGATGGTTTCTCGTTCGCAACGCTCACCCACATCCAACAAGATCTTCGATGGTAACGCCACCATTCTCGCCCTCAAGAAATTCAATAGCCCAACCCAACTATGGAGAGGCTATACAGCGCTTGCTGGCCGCAACCTTCCGTTCACCGCGATGCAATTTCCCATGTTCGAACATCTTCGCACATCCATACATGCATATCGCAAGGATAAGGGGCTAGCAACAGGTACACTATGGGAGACAGCTACCGTTACCGCCATCTCGGCAGGCTCAGCAGGCGCCATAGCAGCAGTGATAACAACGCCAGTTGATGTCGTGAAGACGAGGATAATGCTAAGCGCTTCGGACAGTGTACAGCCGCGGGGTGAAGAGCAAAAGAAAATAGTGAAAGAGATAGAAGCGCAAGGCAAAGATGCGAAAGCGGAGGTTGAAAAAGCACAGCAAGCGGCCAGAGGCGGACGGGCTGGAGGCTTGGCTGTCGGGAAGGAGATTCTGAGGACAGAAGGCGTGAAAGGATTGTTCCGAGGGGGCGCATTGCGTGGGCTCTGGACGGCATTGGGAAGTGGATTGTATCTGGGAGTTTATGAGAGCGGGAGGAGGTATCTGGAGGGAAGGAGGACGGGTGCTTGGGAAGGCGTCCCTCTGTAAGCATGTATAGATCTTATCTTTGACCCCAACTATAGTCGTCTCGTCGTCCCTGCGACTTTTGGGGCATATGATAGCCACCTTTCCGAGGGTTGACAGAAGTTACAATTCGTCTACAATGCAACGAAAAGAGGCAATATAAAACAATATTGTACGCTCCGTCAGCACCAGCGGGAATTTTCTAATTTTCGCCAGATCGAAGGTATCCCTAAGTAAAACCACGAAGACAGCCACGGAAGACCACTACTGTAGGGCTCACTCTTTTCATGAATATCGCGCGTTGGACTCTCCTATCGCCTTCCGCATGTACGAAGCAGTTTTTTGGCGCGCCCCGTGATCCGCCCGCCCAAATGCGACACGTACTTTGAAGACAGCTGCGAGTCTCAATTCCCAAAATTGCATTGCAGAGGGCGGTCGAGACTGTCTCGAGAATCCTGATCACCTAAGCGAAAGTCCGCTGCGGAACATGTGTTCCTGGAACCACGAGGCTGCGCTTCTAGATGCTGGCGCGAACAGCCGAAATGCGCAGCGCATCCATCATGCTTTGGAAGGCGTACATATGTGTTGCTATGTTTTCTATGACAATTCAGCGATTGGTCTTCCTTTTTTCTTTTGAGGAAGCAGCCTCCATCTCAAAAAGCAGAATGATATTCACGATCCCTTTCCTGTTCCTCTCACTACGATACACGTTCGCTCTTGTTCCTCCCTCACCCGACCCAGTCATCAACCTTGCAGTCCCACTTTCAACATCATCCAGTGCCATCACTCAATGCGACGTCTCTGCAAACCGGCTGCCACGCGCCTGACGATGTTGCTGCAAATCCCAAATACAACGGCGATCGCTTCGGCTTCAACATTAGCAGGACAAGCTGCAACGAAGCTTACATGCGCATCGCTTGGCCCGCAATGACTGGACAAATCACATTTGGTGACCGTGCGCAGGGTACATGGGACGTCCAATTGCCCTTCCGATCCCTGAGTGGTAAGTCATGCATTGTTTTCCAGTACCTTCGACCCCAGATTCTTTTTGCTGAAAAACGCTTTTGGTGGACAACTACTGGACGGAACACGCGCCATTGATATCGTCGTCAATGAAGGTGTTTCTGTTGATAGGGTCACTGTACAGGACATCAAAGATGCCATGGCTCAGGTTCTGGAAGTCTGTATTGCAAGTAGTTACCCCAACGCAGGAGGTTTCATGGGACTGCTCGGTATGTGCACATCTTGAAGTGGACTATGGGTTCAGACTTGTGGCTTTCTTCAATTCAGGTGGACCAAATGGTCTTGATGCTGCAGATCTCCTCAAACGCTTCCCCGTTATCGTATGGAGTGGGAAGTTACGCACGTGGTCTATCAGTGACTGGCCCATCATCCATCAGGCGAAACCCACAATCTCGCTGTGATCGTTCGACAATATACGCCAGACGTTGTATGCGCCCCCAGCATGCCTATTGCTCCTTCATCATGTAATTCTGTGATTTGAATATTACCTGTCACTATGGATCGCTTGAGATTCGGCACAAGGAACACTCCGGATGTGCAAGTCATACTACCGCAAAGATTTATCGCTGGTGAGTCACTATGTCTGCTCCCAAGACCGGAAATTTTGAAAGCAAGTATAGCAAAATCCGCTTGTCGATTTGGGTTTGGCCCATTCTATTTAGAAAAGACTATCCAAGATCATCAAAAGCGCACAATATGAGCGCACTACGCTGACTCTAGCACCATATGTGATAGCCTACACAAGATGTGAAGTACGGGCAGGTATTTTACAGGTTGGTGATGTGAAAGGCGATACGGCGCAGTTCTACGACATTTGGGCTGCGGCTAATGCGGTCAATATCATGTATGTGCTTCGAGAATGGTATGTGCTGCTCGCGATCTTGGTGAGTGAAAGCAATCAAGTCGGGAGACACGAGCTGATGTCTTAATGGGAATAAAGGTGATATCAAAAGAATGGTCGTCGCAATCGGTATCAGACCGCCGCAACCAGGTCTGCTTCTCCATTCGACTATCAGCGGATCCGAAAGCAATTCAACGTTACTGAGTGATTAAGATCTGGCTTCTAAAGGGCCCCATGCGAGGCAAAAGTAGTGGCAGTGTAGACTATCAAAGACTGCCTTCACTATAGTCCTGCAAGTCATAATATGTTGGTAGTTTGCCGCTGAATTATATCTTCAGAGAGCTCCTTGGCAAGACTGTCGATCTCTGAGAACTTGGTATACTTTAGCCTCCTGCTTTGAAGTCAATGGTGTTGAGAGTGTTCCCTGGTCTCTCTCACTAACCTTTACATCCTGTAAAATCGCTGTAGACCTCGGGTTATAGTTGTCTCGCAGGGCGATCTGGCGACCCCGATGCGCCTCTAATGCTGCTAGGAGCAGGAGCAATATCCTATTGACCAGACCACTCTATTGGGTGATACTTCTGACAGGAAGTTACCGAAAATATGTGGCTGTGCAGATCAAGTACGCACCGACGACCTTTACGGACCCGTGGGGGACCAGAGTTGGAATTGTAGGTATGAGGGTGAGACTCTATAATCGTGTGGGGCTGGAGGGAAGAGGGCCAGTCTTGGTTTTAAATTGCATATTTTATCCTATTCAAACAAGTCGGATGAATGGACAGGAGGTTTCCATCGCAATGGCAGCGGCAACCCATCAGAGGACGCTCTTCCTCCGTAGTCTTGATCACATCAGGATTCTGTCCGTTAGGTGGCATGAAAGGACAGTACCGAAAAGGTTCATGCTCGTAACCAAAGTCGGCAAAATGATGGAGCTCTGCAGGCTCTAGCAGAAGAGCCGCCGCAAGAGAGTGCACTGGTGCGTCTCCCCACTGCCAAGCTGTTAGCTCAGCTTTCTAAAATTGAAGGAGTGACTTGCCCGCTCGTAGTAGAAGCCTCCATCAGCGTCCAGGAATTCAAACAGCTCTCGATACTCAGCGCTGCGAAAGAAATCCATATCTGCTATTTCGAAATTACTCCAGAAGTGACACAAGTTCCAAACATTGCCATCTGCATCTCGATTCCGAAACCAGCTGAGCAGCGGCCGGAAGGGCCACGGAAAATACGAAGGATCTATCATTGCGTTCCACACAGGCTTCGTTTGAATCTTATGCTTCCTTTTGTAACTGTCTATCTTGTGAAACAGCGTAGGGACGGTTGCAACTAGCTCCCAGAGTGCTATGACATAGCCATACTTCTTTTTGTTTGTTGCCATTTCGAAGAACGGGTCACTGCTACCAGTCAGCGAAGTCTTAGGCAATAGTTGCAAACGTACTATGTAATATCACATGTGAAGCGTACATCAGGCTCGACACGCCAATACCATTTATATGTCCGCAGTATTTCATGATCGTAAAACAACCTGTGTCAATTAGCTCTGTTATGATTTCCTTGAAGGGTTAGACTGACCCTGAATAGAAGCGGCACATATGGTGGTAGCTTTCATCCCCAGCATAGATGACCCCAGCTTTCGCTTGAGCCTCCATGTGCATCCTCGCTTTCGTCAGATCTATCCACTCAGGGTATTTCCACATGCTCTTCTCAATGATTCCAAATTGTACAAGCCCACTAGCCACTTCTGTCACTGCGTCTTTGAACCCCTGATCCCAAGCTTGATCATTGAGAAAGACTACAGGGTAGTGATACCATTTGTTGAATCTTTCTTCCAACGACGTCAAAGATTTGACCGCCCCATCGACATCTGCGTTGCGCGCCAACATGAGAATCGTTGCGTTCTCCCTCGGAGCGCTTATGTCTGGTTCTTGGCAACCAACATGGAAAGGCTTGTCAAGAGGTACCCCGGTAGCTGGAGAGGGACTGCGAAGAGTGTAGACGTTGTATACCGACTCCAGTAGAGATGCCAAAACTATTGCCCCCAAGATGCAACGGTGGCGCGATAGAGCCGTGAAGACTGACAGCAAGGCATTTGAAGGGCGCATTGTCAGTAGCAAGAGTCATATAATAGCTATTATTTGCGTTGTTCGAGCTAGGAGTGTGCTAAATACCAGGTCCCTAAGGGACAGATGACGGCAGTCTTTTGCGCTTCCTAAAATAGAGCTGTCTTGAGAACCAGGATAATGTAGCCAGTATACGAGCAGATCTAGGGCTAGATAACAGCGATCTCTTTTATCGCTCGAGCTAGGAGCAGTGGAATTCCAGGTCTCGCCCACTTCTACACCTAGAGCTAGATGACGGTAAATTTCTGCGTTGTAGGTTCGGGGAGAAAAGTCGTATTACTTAATACTGTGTTATTAAGTATTGTAGTAGTATCTGTTTGTGAAGTGTATTACCTATCGTACTTTTTGAGGGAGTTAGGCGCGGACGTATAACGTTAAAAATTCACAGCAAGGTCCCCTGTGAGGGACACGCCTGTCAACCGTAGCACCTGACTAATAAGGTCAATTTAGTCAGGTGCTACGATTAATTCGATACTAGGCTCGCCCTGTGCGAAGGCGAAGACTGTAGATATTGTAAAGTGTTTCGAGGAGCAAAGCCAAGTCAGTGCGACCACGACGAGGCAATAGCGCACGAGGCCCGCAAAGATCGAAAGGGATAATTTTGATGGACGCTCGAATACAGAGGTTAATGACAGATGGCGAATTCCCGAGATCCCGCCCTGGGTACCTCGTGAAATAACTACTAAAATTGACTCTTTGCGAACAGCCCCAAGACTTCGCCACCAACCGTCACAGATCCTGGAAATTCGCATTTTGCGGATCTCTATCCAACATGTACGCAAATTTTTTGCGATTCTCCTCCGTCTGCAGGTACGCAGGTACATCAGGATTGTCATCAATTCGGTCGTAGAGCTCCTTTTCTCGCTCGAATAAGTCCTCACCCCTCCGTACCTTATGGAGGAGCCTGTTCGTATCCAGAAAGTAAGGCTGATTATAATGCTTGTGTGAAAAAGAGGTGATCTTATTTTTCAATTCTCTGATAAACATCAGTCAGCGACTATTCTTGATGGAACTGGCCTCATAAATCAAGTATCTGGAGTATAGGAGCCCCCTTTCATTACTCTCGACAAAATGTTCAGACTCATAAACTGCGTGCTTGGAGTACAAAAGTCCGTTCTTATTGCTTTTGAGAAATGGAAACGGAATTATAGCCATGGGTACGAAGTGAAAGAGTCCACTCCTGTTCCTCTCGAGAGGTAAAGATGAGCTTATAGATCATGTGCCTGGAATGAAAGAATCCACTCTCGTAATTCTTTAGAGGTGAAAATGGACTTCTAGACCTTTTGTCTGGAGTGAAAAACTCGGGAGATATGTCTCAAGTTCCTCTTAATGATATTCAAAAGATAGAAGGGGCTGGAGGAAGACCTACCCTATTGTTCCGAAGCAAGAGCTGCAATGCCACCCACTCATATACAGCTCGACATCAGCCTTGTCCATTCGGAGACTCTCGGGACGTATGGTCTTCTTAGGTCCGTCGAAATAGGTCGCCTGGGGATGATGCCATAGGTCGCCACGATGCAGCCATTGGTAGCTATAGTAATACATCTGAGTACGCAGCGTGACGCGCGGCCTACAAGATTTCGGAGTCAGTATTGGTCTTTGAGGTGTAAAAATACCGTAAGACATGTCTTTGGAGCCAGGCTTAGAGCTATATCAGTACAGCATCTCAGCTTAGTCAAGTCGAGCACGAGCACGCTCACAATCGATGTGAGCACTATCTTTGGCGTTTCGCGCTCTTTTCGAGGGCAATCACTGCTTAAGAGCAGCTCATCAACAGCGCTGACGACCCGAATATTTAGTCTTCTTTCTGTAGAAGCCGCTCACACTGGGCTCTCTGCAATCACGACTGCCATACATTGTGGCACCAAGCGTGGAACGGGACAGTCGTGGGACACGACGCAGAATGCGCAGTACGAAAATAGACGATGCTACTAGAAAAACGACTTACGGGTAGGCGCAATTTCGAAGGGCGGTGAGTGTGCTAATCCGAGGGATCTCATCGACATCTCCGACTAGGAGTACATCACCTTGTTCGGGAGCCTGATCTCCGGTTAAGGAGAGCATGACTTGATCGAATAGTGCATTCCGAGTGAACCGTTCGTGTTCCCATGTGTCGTCTTTTGGGATCTTCCTGGCGCCAGTGTCGTCGAGAACGCGGTGGATGATTTTGTGCTCGAACTTCTTGAACTGGGACAGTTTTTCCTTCAGATATCTATTGTACGAAGGTAAGCACTGCTCTTCGACAACACAAATGGTTCAAATTACAACTCGGGACTCTAATATGCGGCGTCACCTTGGGAGGCTCTAATAGCTCGACTCTTCGCCAGTGCAAACATGCGAAAGAGTATATTTGAGACCTCAGTAACTCAAGAAACATGACATGTGATGCTATTGTAGGCAGAAAAAGGTACATACAGTGGCTTAGGATTCATTTGGAATGTGGTGGCCGATTCGAGAACAACGAAGTAATCAACCTCTTCATTGAGTTCGTTGAGTCGGATTTCGAAGAAATCGAGCTCCGTAGTGACAAGAAACAGGTCGTAAACTTTTCGACGTCGGTCCTGCGCAATACATTAGCAGGGGCGCACAATTCCCAGCAAAAATAGGTTACATACCCGAGTGGCATAGGGTTCCCATCGACGGTTTTGACAGAAGTCACGAGCCTCGCTCAGTGGCAAAAAGCCATGCGATGCTTCATCGACGAGTGCGTGATGGGGCCCAGCATAAGGTGGCTGGGCACTGAATTCTTCCTTTGATCGCGAATATCGGACGAAAACCCAGACAATCAAGCCCAACATGAGTAACGCCCCGAGCCATCGTATCCGCTGATTAGTGAGTATCGGCTGCTTTTTTGACCCTCTGGAACCCTGATATGTTGGTAAATTGAGATTTTGAAGTTTTAACATGTTACTATTGGACCCGCGATTTCGCGCAGCATTTGACCACATAGGCTTTTCCAGTCCAATTCAGCCAAAAGAGTCGTCAGGTTTTGGCGCAGTGGAGCGAGGATAGATCCGTCAAACGTTCTAGTTGATTGCGTTATATAGCTGACGGTGGCCCCTACCTTAGTGCCAGTCGGGATGAGAGTATTACTATAGGTGTATCTTTAGATGAAAGGGTTCACCCTCCCACGCCATGGACAAAACACTTGTCAATGAGGGGGCCCCTAAGCGAGTCCCTAAAGGGCCGAGGGGCCCTCAAGAGTGGTTCTAGTCGCCAGTAGGGGGCTCTCCTGGGGCGGTTCCAGGGTTGCTCCGGGGCCTTCATTGACAAGTATTTTGTCCAAGGCGTGCCCCCAACTGCTCGTACCCCCCTAGCAGCTCATCCCGTAGGGCTGATACGTAGAAGCCGCCGGGGGATTCCCCTAAAGCTGGCTACTTAGGCGACTGAGAAGGCCCCCGGAACTTCCAAGACTTTTGCTCAGAGGACGGATTCCTAGAGTACCCTTTAGGGGCATCCCGATATTGGAGCCCAGAACAATACTTACTAAACTCGAATTCAACCCAAGTGGACTAAAATAACAAATCGACACTCGAAAGCTAGGCGCCGGTATGTAGGGCGCACAACAAAAGCCTGGCATTGCAATCGTGCCCCTCCACTTGGGGTGCATGGCGACTGCTGCAGGGGGCGAGATGTTTTGTTGATGATAGGGCGGAATCATCGGATGAGTTCCCCTAGTTTGTGGGTAGCCTACTCCATACGGCGCCGCTTTAGATGGCTACCGGATCTGCCGACCACACTCAGTACCCGTCACCGAGACTCGGAAGCCTGCATACAGGGGATTTCCAATCGATGCGAATTTCCTCACGGAGAGGTGCAGGTCTTTTTCTGATATTCCTTGCTGTTGAGGCAGCTGTGAGTGCTGTTGAAGTGCGGCGTTACTTTCGTGACACCCGAAACCTCTCGGGAGTTGATAGCACTAGGACTATTCAGGCCTGCAATCAAGGGTGTCTTTTGTTCGAGCGGCACTAATGCAGCTAGCTACTAGACATTACACAGAATATGGGCCATCTCAGCTTCTCAACACCGCGTCATGGTACAGCTTCCGGAGACGCGATGTAGTAAACAGACGTTAATCTCACCTACTCCCTACCTATCTACATCGCTGTCCACTCCTACATAAGGCTTATTGTTAAGGCGGTCCGGCTTGCGACGCGGACAGCAACGTGTTATAAGCGGTGAGGTAGGACCCAGGTTTTGCCATACAGGTCCAAGTCCTCTAGCACCTCGGCTTAGCTTTTATCCGACCTTGCAGACCTTCAATCTACTTGTAGCACGCTAAGTATCTAGCTTTATTAGAAGGGTTCACTGCCCAGTCGGCCAAACCGCCCAGTAGGCCACCCTGCTCTAAGTCTACCACTGTAGATTTTAATACCATATCTTCGCAGGTAAAGTTATAGATATTACCGATTTCTATACCTTTTATACCAAAAATTTCATTTATATTAATATAGTTCGTAAGTTATAGTGATTTAATTATTTATCCTTAAGCGGCCCTTAGAGCTAGACCCCGGAGTAGGAAAACTAAAATCTCCGGGTACTTAGCTTGGCCGACTAGGCGGTTTGGCCGACTAGGCAATAAACTCTTCTAGAGCCGCTCGAGGATAAAAATGACTCAAGTTATTAGCGCCAAGGAGTTAGCCTCCCTAGTATTAGAAGGCTGTATTTAGAATTATTACCCGTAATCCGGGACGCTTTTATCCTCTAGCGGTACTATTAAAGGGTATATAATAGTTTCCTATATAACCCTAGGCTAGGTATCTCCCGAAATTAATATATATCGTTTATAATAACAGCCGGAGATCCGTTATTATAGAGTATACGCGTCGATATAGGGGTTTACGCGTCGCTATAAAGTAAATCCGCTATAGGGTAAAAGTCTAGTTAAAAACTAAAAATAAAGTAAAATAAGGGCTCTAGAATATTATTTTCGTTATTATTTATATATAACCGTCGCCTAATCCTAGGCCTAACGCTATAATTATTTACTTTATTATTAATTTACTTTATTATCGGTTTATTTTTATTTATTTATTTATTATCTCTACTCTTTATTTTTTTACTAGGCTATATTATCGTCGCCTTTAATATTCCGCCCGGCTTTACTCGATTAACTCGGTAATAAAAACGAAAAGACGTTATCGTTAGGCGGCGATATAATTAAGTATTTAAAAAATAATAAATAGAGATTTTTTATCCTAATAAAGGTATTTTACTAACCGGGCGTAATCCGTAGCGATAATAACGGGGGCGATAGCGATATTATTAAGTTTAAAAGAGGACTCTATAACGATAGTAATATAAGTAGTAGCGATATTAATAGGGAGAGAGGAAGGGAGAGAGGGGTAGAGCTAGCGATAACGATATATATAAATATATAAAAACGCGACGGTCGTAATATTTTATTTTTAATTAAATTTGATAGGTTAATTTATTTATTCACTCCTCGCGTCTTTGATTCCTACTACTACAGAATAGTACTAGGGTATGGAGATGAGCAGGAAGGGCTGATCCGGATAACCTAGTACTAGCTACAGTACTAGCTCTAGGAGTGCCGCTGGAGGATAAAAGGTACCGTAATCCGAAGTCTGTAAATTACCTACAGGTTACGGCGCGAAACAAGATCTTTGCTCTTTGTGCCAGCCCTGGCGATTTGAGCCGCAAAATGAGTCGTCCACGAGCAAAGACTTCGTGACCGCGGAAAATCGTTGCTCTTGGGCACCTTTTGTGCTGCAATTTTGAGGCGCGGCTGCCATTCATGTTGCTACCAAGCCTGCCACAAGACAGACATACTCTCCCTTTTTACCTAGTGGACACCCAGTCATATTCAAGATAGACGAGAATGCGCACAAACGACAACCAAAGACCGGTTGATGGGCTCTTTCCGCAGGACCTTGCGCTCAAAGTTCTGGAGAGGAGCGCTCGTGCTTCTGGGCATTATCCTGGTCTGCGAGTTTGTGAGATTTATGTTGGACCGTTGGCGATAGATCTCAGGTCGGCCCATCCGATGTCGCGAAGCCCGCTCAGTCAGTATACGTATCTAGCATCTTCTGGAACAGCGCCGCGATATTGCACAGCAATTGGAACATCGCAATCCTCGAAATTGCAGAGCAATTGGGCGCCGAAAATATCTACATCTCAATATACGAAAGCGGAAGCTGGGATGATTCGAAAAAAGTTCTGCGGGAATTGGAGAGCAATTTGAAAGCTCGCGGGATTTGGCATCATATGATTTTCGATGAGACCACATATGGGGATGAAATAAATCAGCCTCCAGCGTCTCGAGGTTGGATCGAGACGCCTGGAGGACGGAAAGAATTAAGATAAACATCATACCTCTCGAGACTTCGCGACAATACTTTGGAGCCGCTTGCTCGATTGACTGCCACTGCCACGACCTTTGATAAAGTCCTTTTCCTGAACGATGTCGCCTTTATGGCACTAATTCTCCTCCCACATATCTTCAATCGACAACGCTAATGATGATTTCAGACTCGAGACGTAAAGGCTTTACTAGCTACCAGCGCTGGTAAGTATGCAGCAGCGTGTGCTCTAGACGTCTAGAAAGCGCCAAATTACTACGACACTTTCGCTCTAAGAGACAGCGAGGGCCACGAATCTCTGCTGATGACCTATCCATACTTCAGATCGCGCAAATCGAGAAATGGTATGAAAGCAAATCAGCCGGTGCCTGTCCAGAGTTGCTGGAATGGTGTGGGTAAGCGCCGTCTGGACTCGCCCCCCTGCGAAATCAATACCGTTTTCTCGTTTGTAGATTTACATCTGACAACCGTTCCAGTCGCATTCGACGCATCACCCTTCTACAACCCCGATCCCCTTCGTTTCCGCGGTATTCCAGACTCCCTCGCGCTCCATCACCTCGAAGGCTCCGAGTGCTGTCTCATCCACGCAGACAATCCCCAAAGCGCGTCAAAAGGCCTTTGGTTGAATCCGAATGTCCGCATCGGCTATGATGCCAACGCCTACTCTACTATTCATACTATAGACCTTTAGCCCTCGCTCCGGAATCGATTTATTGCTTTCTGGGAAGATTGGTGTAGGTGATGGCTGACGAGTCTGTACTTCAAGGAGTGGGAGGTGCGCAGAAGAGTCAGATATTGGAAGGGAGAGGATAGATGGAGACATGAGCCGGGGATGCAGTGTCTGATCCATCAGATGCAAGGTTTGGTCTACAATGGGTGGGCGCACATTCGAGCTATGGCTGTGATACTCATCTGAGCTGGATTCTTTGAGTCCAGAAGCCTTTTGGCCAGCTATACGAGAGCGCAGGTCAATCTGTTCAGCGAGAGGATTGGCAGAGTCAGGAAATAGAGCAGCAGCCATGGAAAATGACCAACAGCGTCAATGGCTTGAATAGCTCATTCATCTACTCACGTATCAGATAGCATAAACATTCATATATATAAACACCGTCATGAGTCATGTCCTACCAACTTTGCCCTACCCATACTCTCTATCCCTCCTCACAATAAACGCGTTGTTCTGCGTATCATCAAACACCAACTCCACCCCCCCATTCCTCGCCCTCACCCTAACCGTCTCCTCAAACACCCCCACCGTCGCAATCCCAGCCCCCGTATTATGCAACGCCTCGCTCTTACTCGAATTCATCGCCAACGCCGCAATCTCCGGCAGCGTATCCCAACTCGTCGACACCCAGCCCGTCCGAAGCGAGTACATAGTATGCAGCGTTGCAAGTAGGATATATAGTAGCAGCACGCCAATGGCGGCTTTTTGGGTTGCGCCTTTGTAGCTATATGCGTACCCGTTGACGGCAGCGGACATTTTGAATTCTGTTGCGGCTGCTTGTTCGGAGGGGCTGATATCGAAGACTGAAGTGCCTTTGCCGAAGAGATGGCGGGGGAACATGTAGTTGTACCAGCCTGAGGCGTCCCACTGGTTGCCGTTTGGACTTCCTCCTTTCAATGCGTTGAACATGCTTGCGTTGTATTCGGCGCGGGCGAGACCGTTAGCGACCATGGTCGTTAGGATACCCTCGACTATGATAGGGAAGTTGTAAGGTGCGGAGATGAGGGTCGCGTTCCACATGCCGGCTGTGGATACAATTTTGGAGAAGGCGGTGGCGTTTTCGTTGAGTAGGGTGGGGTTCATATAGCGTGCCCATGCTGCACTGGGCATGATTTTGGGCATGGGTGAATCGACCGTGCCGTTGGACCAGTTTGATGGAAGATTGGTACTGACGAGCTTGTATTCGTTTCTGGTTGTTGCGTATTCGCCAGACGTCAGTCTACTATCGATACTGCAGCAATAGATGAGTGAAGTATCGTTTGTGGTAGTCGGGAATGTAGCGACGGCAAGAAGAGTGCTGTTTGTTCTGTTTAGCATATCGCTGTCATCTATGAATGTGAGTGCTGGCGGGGTAAAAGGGTCTAGCAGAGACTGGATGGTTTCGAGACTTGTCTTATCACTGTCAAGATAGAATCCTTTTTGGACTACGGTACCGTCTAGACCGGATCCTCGTGACTGTATAGCGGAGAGGATTGGGAAAGAAAGTTGGAGACTCTCTGACTCGCCAGGGTCCGTTGAATTGATCGTGTTTTCGTAGCAGCGTGTATACACGGTAGACTGTGGGGCATTTGTGGTAAACTGGACATCTTTGCGCCACTGAAATCGTTGATGGTTGGTGGCAGCTGCCGCCCTCGCCCATAGCCTGGCAACTTCAGCCAGACCATCTGCAATGGGCGCAGTGGGGGCTGTTGCAATTGAGAATTCGTCTCCCCATATGCTACCTTGATTATCGTTCCAATCCTCGCTACTGCTGCGCTGGAAGACTGCCATCCCTCTTATGGCATAAGGGCTGGGAATGTCTATGTGTAGTGGCATAGACCCCATGGGTAGAAGGCGCGGCCAAAATGCGTGATATTCTTGCTGGATCAGTTGCCAGTCACCGTACGGGCAAGCAGCGTCGCCGGTGTCAATCGCACAGTGCTCTAACGAAGGGGAGTCTGTCATTGATAGTGATGAAAGGGTAGTCGTATTGATCCAAAAGGATGTTCCACCAGCTGGCCAATAGTCAAGACGTGGCCTTATCAAATTTGCCGACGAAGGGCCAACCGAGACTCCAAGGAGTGTGGAGACGACGATGATGGTGATAAGCGCGTACTTCTTTCTCCAGTTGGCCTTCCATTTGTGGTAGATTGTGCCGATGAATTCAGGTGACCAGAGGAGGCTGATGCTGTCAATCTGGAATCCGACAAACAAAGCGCCGAATGGTATGCCTGCTCCGAATACGAGTTCTCGGCGTACATAGGTAAAGATTATCGTTCCAAGAGATGCCATCATGAGTAGCTCATGGATCTTCGCAGCAAATTGCAGGCCTCCTAACTTCTCGACGTCCTGACCGTTCGCTCCAGAAAGTTCTCCACCAATGTAGTGTTGCTTGCAGTTCAGAACGACCAACACAAAGGCGGCAGCAACAGGCAGAATATGTATCATACAATGCCACAATGCGTGGCCTCTATGCTTGCGCATAGCTACTTTCGTCTCTTCTTTTGTCTGCCCGCCTCCGCACCTCGCAGCGATACTATAGACGATCCTGAGTTTGAGGGTCTGGAGTAGAGTCGAGAGCTGGGACTGCATTCCATTGTTCGGGTACCGCTGGCCGTGAGGATTGAGCAAGTGCGCATCGTCATGACTCGAATTCCTGGATCTGGAAGGCTCCGGTCGTTTTGGTGGACTATGGTAGAGGTTAGATATACTGAGGTTTAGATCAGGAGTTCCTTTGCGCCCTGCAGAGGGATGAAGAGAACGTAGACGAGGAAAGAAGTCCTACAGCAGCTCGTGCTCGATGATCCATGGTTTGCCAGTTCCTGCCATAAGGGATGTTGATCAATATGGAAGATAGAGCAGACAGTCAGACTAAGTGGCACTCGCGAGGCCCATAGAGTCTGAATTCCGTAGCATTAAGATGCAGTAGAACAAGGACTGTAGCTACCAGCACTGAACTTGAGTTACGAATAGGATATCGTTCTTGCTGAGGAGTATGAGTACCCAGCTTGCTGCTTTACTCGAGGGCATGCGATGCCTAGGTCGACGGCATTGGCATACGAGATTATCAATAATCCAGACGAGAAGCTACCAAGCCTGAGATGCCTGTAAACAACACGGAAAGCGAGAGGTGTCCTCCGTAAGTGAAGAGCAAAGAACAGCTGATTCCGTCCCGAAAGTCGATAAAAAAGGGCGCGGCGTAAATGAAAAGCGGCTCAGTATTCATGATATGTTCATGATAGAGATCACTCTATATGATCAGGCCTCCTCGCAGTTACCGATTATCTGGTTGTTCCGAAACGTATCTGGTCATGGAAGACTGGCGCTTGTCTGATACGTTGATTCGACGGTTTTCGAAGACAGCCCTGCACCCCTGTCCATAGTCAGCACATGATGAGAAGCGACGGCTGTGACTGCAAATCAGATCGGCCAGTCTACGTCCGGGGCTGAGGGGGGGCCGGTAATTCCTGATTCGAGGGATGGACTCGGCAATGCCCCATTGAGCAGTCGCAGTGCCATAGCGCTAATCCACGCAGTCTTTGCACATTGTTAACTACCAAAGCGCCCGAGAATCTCAAATAATCTCGCAGTGTCAGAACGGTCGTTTTGGACTCGAGGAACGTGGGTCCCCAACGCTCAGACCATCTCAAAATTCTCGACTTTCGCAGTCAATGTGGATGATAATTCCGCTGCTCTTGCTTCGGTTCGAGTAACATAATCTTCGTTCATGCTCTTGTATCGGAAATACAGCAAGTGCAGGACAACGCTGCCATTGAGCCAATTGGAAGTCATTGGATGGGAGCGGGAATAAGGATTGATTCTGAATCAGCAAGAACAAAGGACACACTCGCCACAGACGCAGCCTTGCTTTCCACCCGCCCACGCAACGATCAGAGCCGTCGTATCGAATTTTGCGTTTCTGGTGCGAGAGTTCAAGGTTGCACGGGTAAGCGGCGTAAGCTGGGCCCTGGCTGGAGCACTGCGCTAGTTACTTAGCGTCTCGCTGCTACAAAGCTGAACCATGGTATGGTAGTCGGAGATTTACCATGGCATCATGAATTCAGTACTCCGTAGCACGGTACTAGCAAGAAGACCTACGGGCTACTGTTAGTTCATATATTTACTAAACAGCTCTATCCCGTATGACTCCGTGTTACTCCGTACAATTCTTTGTATTTCATAACTCTGAGGCCTGAAAAAGAATGAAAGATGAGAGAGCTCGGTCCTCGAGCGTCTATATTTGGGCGTCTGTATTCGGATTTGATACATCTTACCTGAGTCCTGACTGCGTAGTGGTATCATCGGTCATAGAATCTATCGAAGTTTTGATACGCGCACCTAACTGCTCGCACCCCCTAACCGCTCACCCGTAGGGCTCGTGCCTGGAACCCGCCTAGAGACGCCCCTAGTCCTGATCACTTTCGCGACAAGAATGGTCCCTGCAACTTCCCGAATTGTTGCCCGGAGGACGGATTTCTAGGGCGTTCTTTAGGGGCCTAAAGGACTTCCGGGCTTCAGCCCTAAGGGGCGAGCGGTTAGGGAGTGCGAGCAGTTAGGGAGTGCGAGCAGTTAATCGTCGCACCTGACTAAGCCAAGCTTAGTAGTGGCCACCCGAGTGTCGCGACTAGCCGAGTGACGTATAAATACTATTTATTTCCTACTTTTATTACTAGCTAACTAACGCTTACGTTAAATATTTTGAAAAAAGTTATAAACCTTATTTCCCTTATCTTAACGAATCTAGGCGTTTCGTCTAATATTTTAAAACTTTTTCCTAGTTACGGTATCGATTTTTATTAATTACTTTTAAGCCTATTTAACGGCCCGAGTAATTTTTATTCGTTTATTTAACTCCCTCTTTATATTTATATATTTTATATACTCGATAATAACCTAGTCCCCCTTCTAGTAAACCGTATTAAATTATAATTTATATATAATTTTCTTAATTTATACTCTATTATTATCCTTAAACTCTAGAGTTAATTAATATAATTATTATACCGTAGTAATACTACCCTTTATGGACTAAAGAATTAGTATAAATAAATATTTAGTAAAGTTATATTTTTTAATACTTTTCTCTAGTATATAATTATATTTAATTAGGTCTTTAATAATATATAAAGTATATTAAATAAAAAGTAGTTCGTTAATTTTTAATATTACTAACCGGGCTATTTTTTATTAATATTCCGATAATATATCTAAAATACGGCGCGGATTATATAGGATAAAACTAGTTACCCGTTAAACTAACGTAATAGTTATTTTTTTAAATATATTTATTCGAATTTTCTAGAATAGAGCTAGAAAATCCGCTTTAAATAAACTAGGCCTAGTTTAATATATATATATATTAAAAGCTTCTTAGTAATAGTATTTAAAAAATTAAAAGTAATTAATATATTTATAAAAGTATAGAGTAGGTTTTGAGTACTTTAAATACTCGTGAGTCGATTGAGCCGGTTTAAGCGGGGTAATACTATATCCTAACTCTCGAGCACTATTAATCGATTTAAGTATAAATAAAAATCTAGCTCGCTTCTAAAAATAGTTCTAACTCACGAGAATATTTAAAACTCGTATATTTAATTTATAATTTATACGTAATTATTACTTAGAGTACCTTCCTTAATATTTTATTTAATATAATTCTATCGGTCGATTAAAGCTCTTTTTGGGATAATTTAATCTATATTACTTTTCTATCTTAAATATAACTTTATAGTTAACGCGAATTCTTAACGTAGATAATATTCCTATCTTAAATTTATATTAGGGTTAATAATAGTTTATACTCTCTTTTAACTTCTATCGCTATTACTCTATTTATATTCTTTAACGTAAGAGATATATAAATTTATATATTAAATCTCTTATTATAAATATATTATTATAGCGATAGTAATTTCTAGTTATATTTAGAACCCCGGGTAGCTTTAATAATCTTAATTACTAATATATATTTTAAAAATTTCTGAAAATCTTAGTTATTATCGAATATGGTCTAAGCTAGTAACTAGTACTAAATCCTCTCGTTCTTTTTCACTTTATATTTTACTTTGAATTTAATATATATAATATTTAAATATAGAGTATCTTCTCTCCTATCGAATCGAAGTATAAAACCTATTAAATTTAATATATCTTTTAACTCTTTATCCCGCGCTATTAAATTATTATTAATTACTCTTATTTAATAATAGTTAGTATATATAGTATAATATAATAATAAACGAATATAACTCCGTTATAGGCGGTTACGTACCTCTTTTATATAGTCGGTTATAAACGATTATAACGGTCGACTAGTTAAAGTCCTAGTCTAACTTTTATCCGTAACCTAGTATCTTATTTTAACTAGTTATTTCTGCGAAAAAGAGATTATTATTACTCTTTACGATAACTTTTTTTTTTCTTTACTTTTATTTTTATTAACCTAATATTCCCGTTAATAAGCTAGATAGTATACGAAGAGAGTAATATTATTATATTCGATAATCGCTTTTACTGGTTACTACTCCTAATATTTATTTAATATTTATATTAATAAATTATAGACTATACGGTCGACGAGTATTATTATATCTCGTTTATTTACTATTTCCTATTCTATATTATTTATATTATCCTATATACTATTATTTTCGTTAGTAGTATTCTCTTAATATATACTACCTCTATTATCGTTATCGTTAGGTATTTATAAGAAGTTAGTAAAAGAATAAAATTAGATAAAATTTACGAATTCACTATATCCTACTCTCTTTTATTCGTATCTTTATCGAATAAATTATAATTATCCTCCTCCTTAAAGAAATCTTAGATCGTTTTAATATTATATTTATCCTCCTTTAACGGATAATTAATTTATATTTTAATCTTCTCCCGTAGTACCCGTGGGATTAATTCGTAGTATTTTAATCTAAATCCTTCCTAACCCCTTTATATATCTTCGTATATTTTTATATATAGAATATCAGTATTAGGTAAAAGGATCGGAATTATTAAAACGAATAATATATTTTTAATTTATTTATTTATAAATACTATCGTCCTTTTAAAGCTAAATTCGTAGTCTTTTATTATAATATATATTATTAAATATATTAAATAAAGCGTCTTAGCTCGAATTAGTTCGAATATATATTTCGTTATATTCTTTATCCCTAATACGTCTACCCCCTTTAAGAAGAATAAAGAAATATATATTTTTATTATAATTTTATTTAGGAACTTATATTTACCTCTTAATTAATTACTATATAAATATAATTAATAAAGTAGTAGTTATTAATATTAATTATAATAGGCCTATATATAATTATTATTATAATTATTTATTTATAACTTCCGAGTTAAAAGTCTTTATACGGTTTCCGTTATATCTCTTCTAAAAATATAGTAGTTCTAGATATATTCGCGGATCTTTTTTATTATCCGAATCCTCTTCTCGCTAATTAAGTCTAGTAGTTAATATAGTCGTTAGTATATATTAATAATATATTAAATTAATAACGCGTTACCTTTTTTACCTCGCTTAGTGTAAAGATATTATTAATATCTTCGTTAAACTCTCTTTTCTTAATTATTTTATTTCTAACCTTAAGTTATATTTACCTTATAAGATTATTAAGTTTAAATTTTATTTTAAGGTCCGTTTATAGTCCGTAGTTATAGTTTTTCTATTCTATAAAAATAGTAATTAAAAGGTACGGAAGTATATTTAATAAAATAACCTCGTGGCCCGCGGTGCGGTATATTAAAGTATCTCGCCGCTTTATTCCTACCTAGAGATACCGTATTCTATTCTTATAAAAGTCGTGAAATTTAATATCCCGGGAGTATCTTTATTTACTACGATATTTATATCCTAACTAGCTCGACTCGTAGGCGGAAGAGAATAATTAATTATTACTAGGGCGGGAGCTTTCGGACTAAAGTAACGAGGGAATAAAATTATTAATAAAGCGTATATACTTTTTAGATAAACGCGCTTCTCTATATATAAAGTAGTTATTACCGTATAAAGAGGGCGTTCTATAGGTCGAGATATAATAATTATATAAAGAAAATACGGGAGGCTATATTAATTTAGGTTAATAAAATATTAATTTAAATTCATTTATAAATCTACCCCCCGATATACTCGCGATAGTAAGAATATAATATTATATTATTAATTATACGTCCGATCCTCTCGTAGCCTCTTCCGAGGTCGCGACGGGTCGATAATCTCGCCTCCTCCGTCTTTAAATTCGTCCTCGTCTCCGTCCTCGATAATTATATTTAACTTCGCTTATAGATAGTCGTCGTCTTTTAAACGTATTTACTCCTAATTCGATTTTTAGTAATTAGGATAACGACTTAATAAGATAATATTTAATTTAATAATTAAGACTTTTAATCGTTTTATACTATAAGAAGTAGACTAGGAAATAGATATTATAAAATATATTTAAGATTTAAGGCGCGATAACTAGGTATAAAAGCGATTTTAATAATATAATTTATAAAAGAGAGTATTCGAGGAGGAAATCAAAATAAAAGATTATTTAATATATCTATATATATTTAAATTAGAATTAATTTAATCTATTTTAGATTTAAACTAAATAAAAGTATTATATTAAGATTAGACTTCCAGCTTTTATAATACCGATAAAAGTATTTTAAATTAAATACTAATTATTTAAAATTAATTTAAAGATAATCGTCTACGTATATTTAATAAAATAAGAGAGGGTAGGTATAATTATATTTTATTAATTCTCTTTTATAAAACGATCGGCGACCCGAATCCCCTTAAATAAGAAATTCTAGTTATAAATAATATTATATTAATCCTAATCAACGAAATTATTTATATAAAATATTATTTTCTCCTTACTTATAGGTACTAAATAAGTACTATAAAGGATATTATATATTTTAAAGAACCGCCGAGAATTTAAAACTCGAGGGTTAATTATTTTACTTTTAGGGATAACCTCGACTTCGAATATATTATAAACGGGGTCGACTTCGTTATTATTTTATTACTAAAATATCTTAATAAAGATATTAATATACGTCGCCGGCCTACTCTTTTTATTAAATCTTTTAGTATTAATTATAATAATAATAGTTTTAAGTTATCCTAATTCTCTTTTAAATTCCTCGTTTTCCTCTTTAATTCGGTCGTCGTTAGCGGGATCCGATTATATTTATATATAATCTTAACGGCTCTTAAACGTATCTCGTTAATTAAATATATATCGAATTATAAATTTCTTTAAACGTTTAATATTACTCTTATCTTTATTATTAAGAGCCTAATAAATCACCGAAGTATATATACCGATATAATATTCTTTTATCTAGGATAGGTCTCGTTTACGTCGAATTATATTAATTAAATCGCGTCTAGTACCGTCTAGCTTTTTACGATTCTCTCGGATAAATATAATAAAAGTATCGATAAAATTATTAAAACTAACTTTTTAAATCGTTATTATTTATTTAGTTTATTATTATTATCGCCGATTAAGGCTTTATCGGGTTATATATTCGACGTTAAGACCCTCTTTAAATAGGTCCTATATAGACTTTATACGCGTTAGTTATATAATATAAATATCTAGTACTACTTTAATAATAGTATACCTTCGGTTATCGCGAAAATCCAAAAGATCCTATATAGCTAGTATATTGGTTCGACGGGTATTATATTCTAGGATTTAAATCTCGAATCCTTTATTTTTATTAATCCTAATATAGAATTCTTTTAATAAGAATTTATAAGTTATTTCGTTATAATAAATATCGTAATTTTATATACTTCTATAAAGCCGAATAAAGTCTTCGTAATAAATAATACTATATAGTTTAGGTATATTAAAATAATATTAATTCTCCTCGTTATCCGCGGTCTCGTTTAAGGTTATAATAGGCCGATATTTCTTAAATACTTATTTTAATTTATTAATCCGATATATAACCTAGCGTATATAACTTAAGGTTATTTTATTATATATTATATACGATATTAATATAACGAAGTCGAGTATAGCGCGAGTATAATAAAGAATAACTAATACCCTCTAGAGGAAAGGAGTTATAATTATAATAAATTATTTAATAATCGTTTTTTATTCGTTTCTTATTTATTAATTTATAGAGTTAAAGTATAGGAACTCTTTAAAATTAATAAAACTTAAGATTTAACGAAAACGTTTATTTAATTAAAGAGTTATAAATACTTCGGCTATAATCTACTTTTAATCTTTTCTCTTTTAAATTATAAGAACTATATTTTAGATTAAGTATTCGAGTTATTTAAAGAGGGTTATAATTATACTTTTTAGGAATTAATAAAATATATTAACTATTATCGTCGAATATATATTAACGAGTATATGATTCTAAGCGAAGTTCCGAATATAGCGGATATTTATCGGGTTATTTAGAGTCGGGTTTATTTACTAATTATAAAGACGTTACTAGGTATATTTATATATTCGAAATAATTATTATATCGTTATATTTTCCCTCTATTAAGGTAGAATTTAATAAATAGGGTAATACTAGTTACTTTTAACTCCTATTATAAGGACCTACTCTAGATAGTCCGCTATTATATTAACTATAATAAAGTAATACTACTAGATTTATTTATTAATATATTAAATATTAAATCCCGGTAAAGTAAGTTATTCGAGTATTAATAATTATTAATTATCGACCGAAGTATAATATATATTAGGAATACTAGAATATACCCTTAAGTATTATACCTATTATAGTATAATAAAGATTAGGTTAAACTTTCGGAGAGAGATTTATATCTTTATTAATTTTAACTACCGGTATTAATTTAAGAAGAATTAAATTTAGACGTAATTAACTTTTATACGTAGCGTAGTTTAAATTATTTATCGTAATATAAATAAACTATAGTAAAAGGTCGCCGCGATAATATATTATTAATATTTTATTTAAAGTGAGTAGAATCGGTATAATAATATTACCTTTAACGACCTCTCCTTACTTTAACTATTATTAATCTCTTATATATATCTCTATATAGACTCTTTCCCCGCTCGGATTATATATATAGATAAAAGCGTAAACTAAATTATATTAAAAGGCTCGATAACCTAATAAAAATTATAAAACCTTAATAATATCGCGATAATAAATATTATACTTTATTTCTAGAATATTATTAACCTTTCTACGAATTAAAATTAATTCTACTCTTTATATATCGTCAGGGATACTATATAGAATACGATATATTTAACGATATTACTCGTCGATATTAATATAAAAGAAACGTCGTTAATTAAAGTTAATATATAGATTCTTTAAAAAACTATTTATTTAAGATTTACTAGTTTTATTACTCGTGAATTAGGAGTTAAAGTTATAGTCTTTACGGCCCCTAAATAACCGGTAGATAATCCGTTTATTCTTAGAAATTAATAAATCGTATATAGCCGATAACCGCTCCGAATTATTTTATTTAAATTAGTTATTTACTAGTAACCTAGCGCCCTTTTATATTACTTTTAAGTAGGTCTCCGTCCTTAATAATAAAAAGATAAATACTATATTTATAAAGGAAAGTTTATTATTAACCGTTATACTTTTATTATTTAATTCGATTACTTTTATATCCTATTATCGGCCGGCCCTATAAATAAATATAAATTATAATTTCGTTAACTAGAGTAAAAGACGTATATATTTTATAGCGGTATATTATATAGTAGGCTAATAGTTTCAGCTATTATATCTTTAACTTTAATTATATTTAAGTTTATATTTAAATTTATATTAATAGAGGTTAAAGTATAAAGCCCGCGTTATATCGACTCTTATTTACTATTCGTATAATATAATAATCTCGTATATAGGATCTACGCTTCGCCTTTCTTATTAAACTCCTCGTTAGACTCCTCGTTTATATCCTCGTCTATATCTAAATATATAGTTTTCCGTTTATTTCTATATCCGGTCTAGCGATAGCGGGTTAGGCCTAAATAACTTTTAGTAATAAAACTATATATATATATAAACTCTAGTATATTAATTAATTAAAGATCTAGATACTAGGTATTATTTATAATTATAATAAATATACGATCTCGTAAATTTAATATATAACTTTAGGTATTTAGATACTAAGTTATTCTAAATTTGTAATAAAATCTAAATTAATAAATAATATAGATTTATAATAAAGACCGATAGAATTCGAACTAAATACTAGTTTATTAAATAGATATTAATCGAGACTATATTATAGTAGAAATAGGAGGAGTATATATTAAAGATAAATATAGTAGTACTAACCGGGCGATAATAGAATTAGGCGGAGAAATATTAAAAAGGGGACGAAAGATATTCTTTTAAATATATAAAACTCTTATAATTAATTATTTAAAGGGGGGTAGATAAAGTTTAAAAGTAAATTAAAAATAATAATAAAAATAATCTATAAATAATTAATATAACTTAAGATCTAGTTATTAAGTATAGAATCGCTCTATAATATATAGTCCTTTTTTACGGAATCTATATTAAATAGTTAAGATAAAAGTAATTAAGTATTTAATATAAAACCTACTCAACTCTCTATTTCTAAATTAATATACTATAATTATAATATATCCTCGTCGTTATTTTTATCCTTAATTAATCGCCTACGATTAAAGTAACCCGATTAAATTATAAAGATATAACTCTCTTCTCTTTAAGGTTAATAATACCCGTAGCGAATATATCACGAGTTTATACCTTCTTTATTATTATTATCTCTACTACGACGTCGTTTTAAGGATTTATATACGATAGCCGGTAGGTAGAGAGAGTCTACTTTTATTTATTTTATTTAATCGTTTAATAACTTAGTCTATATAGCTAGAAACGCCGATAAGATTAATTAAAACTATTATCGTCGCTTTATATAAAGTGTAGCCGGTGCCTAAAATATTTAATATATTAATAAATACCTACGGGCGGAGCTCTTAATCCGCGACTTCGAAAGAGGTATTCGACTCGTTTTTAATATACTCTTCTTAGAATCCATTTATTAAACTCTAGCGGATTCGATTATTTAGGCCATTATAATATAATTAAATTATAAAATAAAAAGAATATTTAGTAATATACTAGGAGGCTTTTAGTATAAGTTTCTATAATAAACGAGCGTATTTTTATATAAGAGTTATAGAAGCGGTAGTTAAAAAAGAGTAAAAATATTTACGTATTAAATGAACGATATAATTATAATATAGTTCGAGAAGGTTAAAATCGTTCTTTCCTCCCGTTTCTTTTTCCCGAGAATCTTATTTAGTCTTTTAAATCTTAGGATATCTTTAGTAAAAAAGTTAATCCTCGTAAATAAATATATAGTCTTTTTTATTTTATTATTAAAGTCGAGTATATCGCGAGTAAAATCGGTACCGAGCGACCGTTAATTTATATTATCTTTTAATTCTCCCTAATATTTTAAGAGTAAAGGGAATATCGCGGCGAAGATAAATTATCGAGTTATAGTCTTAAGGAACGAATTTCTTAATATAAAATACATATTTTTCTTTTTATTTTATATTTATTTTCGAAGTAACGCTTAAAGTTTATTAACGAGCTTCGAGGTAGAATTATCGAGTATTTTATAACGGCCGAGTAAAAAATCGACGGGTATATTATTATATACGTATTTAACGAGATTAAGAATATCGTATCTAAATCTTTTACTTTTTTTAGTACGTCGTAGTATAAAATTAATTATTTAACGGCCGAATATTAAAACTAAGTTTTATAAATTAGGATAATTATTACCGTCTTTAATATAGGCCTTAAATTACGATTAAATTATAAAACTTTATTCGTAGTAAGGCCGTATAAATCTTTACTATTAAATTTAAAATCTTTAAAATAACGAATTACGCCTTCGATATTAATAGGCCTAATAATAATAGGCGTACCACTTATAATAAATAATAAAAGAACTCCTATTTAGTAGTATATTTATATAGTTTAAATAACCCTCTATAATCCCTAAGTTATAGACTTTAGTAGATAGAATTCGTCGATAATTATCTATATAAATATAACGGTAGGGATAAGGCCTTTAGACTATCTTTATATAACCCTATTATTTAATTTACTAGGCGGTAATATTACGTCCTTAATTTAATTATATAAAATATTAAGAGGTTAAACGATATACGCGTTATAAGAACTAGGAGTTATCGAGATTATATACTACTCCGTTTCTTTAATAACTACTCTTTTTTTTTTTTAAAGATCTAAGGAAAGAGGCCCTATAAATTTTTTATTTTCGTAATAAATAGGCGCTTAAGAATATTTCAATCGTATTATATTAAATTCCTCCGCCGTTAAGAGATTACCGGTATTATATTAATTATAAAGGACGCGAAAAAGAAGTTTTATATTTACGTAGAGCGCGTATATCTTCGGTTATTAATTAAACTATACGAGAATAATTTCTTTTATTTTATATATAAAATGAAACCCCTTCTTAAGGATTAATTTAGTAATATTAGATAAAGAATCGTAAAGATATTATTTAAAGAACTTTAGTAGACTTAAGTAATAATTATTATTATCGGTAACGTGATACTTCCTCCGCTCTTCAATATCTAACGAGTAATAATATCGTTTAATTATAATATAGTAATATATAATTAATATATAGTAAAAGAGTTCCTATTTCTCTACACTAGCGCTATATACCTATAGTATTTACACTAGCTATCTATGTTCTAGTATATTAAACTATAATAGTATACTAAACTATAATAGAACCGTAATAATATACTACGAATAAAAGAAACCCATAACGTCCTCGTTAATAAAGTAATTTAGTAAAGGTAAAAAGTAAACGTAGTTTAATATAATAATAATTCGAAGTTTATAGCACTATAATATAGTCTTTTATATTAAATATATTATAGTATTATTTTTATAACCTAGTTTATTAGACCTAATACTTTACTTTATTAAATTTAGGAATAATTACGGTAAATATCTTCGACGATTTTTCTACGGAAGACTTTAGTGAGCCCTTCTTTTTTAATATAATAAACTATAATTAAAAACTTCGGCGGGTTATAATCGACGGCGTCGTATTAAACCTAATAATTATTATATTACTTTTATACTTATCGATAAGTTCCGTAGCTTTATTAAGGTTTTTAATATTATACTATTAATCGAACTCAGGGCCGTAGCCTTATTAACGGACTAAATATTCTATTAATAAATCTTTACTAACTTTACTACTACGACGGACTTATTTATTAAATAGGCGTTCGATAATTTAAAACTTATATTTATTAATATCGTTTTTAATATAGACTAAATTAGGGTATTTAGGCGTAGAGCGGTTAAATAAATTAATTATAATAAACTAAGACTCTAATTATACTACTAAGAATACTAGGTAAACTTTCTAGTAATTTAATACTTTTAAGCGATATATTTATCTTTTTACTTTATTTAGGATTATAAATAATCCGACGTACTACTAACTTAGTTTCTATACTTTAGTAATTATAATAATTTAGGGTATAGAATATTTTTTATAAAGACGTAGTAAAACCTTCTCCCCCTTTTTAAAGTATATCGGTTAATAACTACGGTCGTAGTAGTATTTCTAATTTATTTATATAAAGCTAATAGCGTCTACTACTTCTATATAAATATAAATTTACTACGGTACTACGGGTATTCTTATATCTAATAAATCGAGAGGTCTATTTAAAATAAAATTATATAAAACCTTATTAAGAGCCTTCGACGTCGTCGAAGAAAATAAATTATTTAGTAGAGTCTAGATACGCGGAAATACCATAGGCCAAAATAATAAATTCTATAAAATATATATATAGAATCGTAGTATTATTTCGGCCGTTTAATTAGTACGCTCGTTATTTCCGTCCGTTTAAAGGTAGTAGGCCGTCGAGTATAATAAATTAACTCCGAGGTATTTAAATATAATCTTCTATAAATCGTTAAGGAACTTAGAGTTTTTATTTAATAATAGTATTTTAGGGGTACCCTAGTCGCCGATATCGAGCCGGTTTAATAACGCGATAACCTAATTATTAACCTTCTAGGTAGATTTACCTAGAATATATATAACGCGTTTAATAAACTTATACGTAACGGTTATAATATAATCGAAGTCTTTAGTAATTATAGGTATAACTAGGATCTAATCGAGAGTAAATATATAAAATAAAATAGGAGGGCTCTTAATAGGCTATATAACACCGTATAAATAATATCGACGAGTCTATAATACTAGGTAGTTAAGGTAGTATCTAATATACGTATAAAATTATCTTATAAATCTATGGATATATTATAATTTAGAAATAATCTCGAAGTATTTATCGAAGTTTAAATACTTAACGCCGTAAATTATACCTAAGATTTCCTTTATAAGAGACTAGGGAATATAGAGTCGCTCGAGGCCGGTAAATTTATTAATATAGAAGATTAAGCCTACGGAAGAATTAAAGATACTATGAATAAAAAAAAACTCGGCGACCGCGTTAAGGTTAATTAAATCTACTCCTATAATAAAATTCGTAACTAGAATACTCGCTCCCGTAATAAAATAAACACTACTAGCTCTATTTATATAGGGCGCCTCCTAGTATTAATATTAATTAATTTAATAATTTTTATTTAATATAGGTCTTTCGTATAGCCTTATACTATATATAAACGGAAGTCGTTATTTATCTCGACGAGAGTAATTATATATACGTAGAGTTCCTTATTACTAGCGAGGCCCTAGGATATATAGTCGTAGAGTATATTTAACTCTAAATAATTATTTAATAATATCGAGGGGCTAGAGCTCGTAAACCTCGATAAAGTATTTAATACGATATATTCCTTACTAGGTTTATATTTAATATCGAGACGAAATTATCGAAGATACTACGAGGCCCTAATTAATCTTACGTTTATTCTTATCGTAGATATAGTTGTTATAATAGAGGACTACTTTATAATATTAAATATAATAAAGTAATTAGTTTATATAATAATTATATACCTCGACGACTCTACTAGGTACTTAACCTTCTTAATTATTTATATAAAACTTATTATTTTAAGTTCGGTAGGCTAGTAGTTCCTTTTAATAAAAGTAAAAACTCTAGATAAAAATATAATTAACTCGATAATAGTCCGCGACGGCTATTTACCTAATTCGGTTTTATAATTCTTTTTTATATAGAAGATTTGGATATTAAAGTCTTATTCCTAAAAAATATCGAGGTTAATTTATAGAACTCTATCGGGGTCGAAATAAATAAGGATCGATATCATCGATAAAATTTATTAAAGATTTTTAAAACTTACTTCCTCCTAGGCTATCGGCGGTAATAGGCGGTAACGAGATAAATAGGCTTTATATAAATTACCTTTAATTAAAATTTCTTTAAATAAATTTATTTTTAAATCTTATAACGGTTTTACTAGTTAAATATAATAGTATACCGAGTTACGGAGGTAATTTATAAGATTAAAATAATACTTAAAGTCTCCGAGGGTATTAGGATAATTAAAGGTATTAATAACCTTTAATTTATTCTTAGTTATAATTATATTAAATAAGTTAACTCTTCGTTTTAATAAATTAATATCTAGGTAACCTAAAAACGTTTTCTTAAATACTATAATAATATTAATATTAACTAAGAGTTAGAAAAGTTACCGTAGGTATATAATATACTCTACGAAAGACCTCGAGCCGGTAACTATATCGTCGATATATATTTAAACGAAGACTTTAATAGAGTATAAAATCCTATTAATTTAGCGCTATATATATACGATTAAATTTATATAATTTATAATAAGTACGTTAAAGGTCTCTTAACCGCGATATATTACTACCGTAAATATATACCTATAATCACGGTATACTAGCCACTAGTAGAAGAAGGAATATATATTAAATATTAATAAATACGTATATCCTAGTAGTCTAGTAATAATATTAAATTAGAGAAGTATTAAATAAATATTAAAGACGATAAAATTATTAAATTTATATATATTTATAATTACTCTACCCTTACGTATATTATTTAGTAGAGTTTTTTATATTATAAAAACTAAATAACTAAAAGATATTAATTAGGTTATATACTCTAAACGACCCTATTTCTATAATTTATCGAAAGTTTTATCGACGATTACTTTATCTCTAATACCGAGGGGGTAGACTTTAGTACGGTTATTACTAAAAACCCTAATTTACTAATTATCGCGGAGGGGAATCTTTATTCATTTTTTTTAATTAATTTTAACGAAGCCCTCATCGATTTATAAAATAAGAAAATTATTAATTAAATCTAATAGACCCTTTATCTCTTTAAGATTATTAAAGATTATAATATCGTTATAAAGTTTAATCTCCGAAGTTATACTAGAGCTCGCCGAGTTAATAGAGTTTAAACTAGCGTAAATAATCGGGTTTATTAAAATAACGAAATTTATACTAGGAATAATATTATTAACGAGGGTAGATAAATTAAAAGTTATTATTATAATAAAAGTAGTTACTTTTTTAATCTAACTCGTCGACCTTTAAATAGATATTTTATAACCTCGGTTAATATATTTCGCGGAAAACTTCGGTGAAATAAATAATTTAGCGAAGTAAATATTTTAATAATTTATTTTATAAAATATACCTAGGCGAAGCCTTCGTAGGATATAAATAACGATATCGATTTCGTTCTTTATAAAGATATATCCGAATTTAGAATCGACTAGATAAACGTAAAATATTAAATTTATTTAGGTTATAAATTCGAAGATAAAATCTCTATCCTCTAGTAAACCTATTAAAGTATAAACTAGAAATATAACTTTAATATACGGGGGAATAGTAAATACTTATTATATATAAATTAGACGGCGTATATACTAGCCTCGTTAATAAATCGTAATAAAAATAATAACTCCGTAGTTTTTAATATATACCTTATTACTATAAATATCGATAATAATCTTTTTTAGTCTAATAATATTATTACTAATAAGTATTTTCGCTTTTAAGTCGCTAATAAAGTGAATCTCTATTTATATATAATATAATATTTTCGTACTATCGGCCTTAACGCCGGGGATATAAATTAGGATAATAATATATTTATTAATTTTATAGGTAGTAGAGTTAATACCTTTAATATATAAAAATAAAGCTATTTTCCTAACTTTTATATCGGGTAGTTAAGATAAAATCCAAGACTTATTAATTAATATTACGTTATACTCTATATTAATATAGACCTCTTTATTTTTTTCTTTAATAATTAAATTAAGTCTAACGGGTATATAAGCGTAATTCCAACCTCGGAAAACGAATTTTATACTAAATATAGTAACGTTTAAAGAATTAGAGTTAATGATTTTAATAGTTATAACGTTAGTATAGACGGGTATACTAGGTTTATCGAGGTTATTAACGGAAGATTTTATAATCCTATTAAAGTCTATAACTTTATTAGAAGACTTTAATAAATAACCTCCTCGGAGGTATTTATATAACTTAGTCTTAAATAGGAAAGAGGCGTTATAATTATAGTAATAAATTTTAATATCGATAAAGCTAGCGAAAGGTTCTTCCTTAAGGAAGTTATTATTATAATAAAAATTACTCTCCTCCTCGTAGTAATTCGGGTCTTCGCTAGCGTAGTATAATTTATTATTATCGATACTATCGATTTATTAATTAACTTTAGTATTTTCATCTTTAATTAAAACTTAATAAATTATAACCCTACTACGGTAACTATTCTACTATTATTAAAATCTACTTTAATAACGATTTCTTTAAGACCCGTTTTAAAGTTATTAAATTAGTATAATAAATACTAAAGTCGAACCTAACGTATTTAGGGCGCTAGTAATCTATAGTTATTAACGCGGAGGTAATAAAATAATTTATTAACTTTATTAACCTTACGACTAAGGAGCGTAACGAGGATTTTATTAATTTTTATATTATTAATTATAATTATTAGTAAATTAACCTATTTAAATAAAGAAGAGTTACGATTATTAACGACTAGAAGGTTACTATTATCCACCGTAAAAGAATTAAGAATAAAAGTTCGACGGTTAATAACCGAAATATTATTAACTTTAACGATTATTACTCCCGTATAGTGAAAAGCCCTACCGAAGGCTTCTATTATTATATTATTAAAGTTATTAATATTGGCCCTACGACCTCTAAAATATTAATAATTTATTATTTATTTTAAATTATATATCCTTCTTTAGCTTAAGGGTCTATATAAATAAAAATATTATTATATTTATACTAGGCGGATTTATAAAGATACGAAACTCGGCGGTTATACTTTAATAGGCGAATATTAACTAGTTCTCGATATTATCGATTTTAGTTAATTTAATATACTGGATTACCGTTTAAATATAATCTATAAATTCTCGTTTAATACGCGCGTTATAAAGAGTATACTTCTCGTTTATTAAATAAACTAGTACTACTCTAGTAGTTTCTTTAAAGTAGTTAATAAAAGTTATATACTACTCTTTAATACTATTTTTATTAACTCGTAGACTAACTCTCTCGAGATTAAATAACTCGGTTAAATACTAGGCTAGGGTAGCTCCTTTAAACGAGGTATTAAAATTCGTTTATATCGTAATAATACTCTTTAGCGTAGCGAGGTCACGAATACACTCGATAAATAAAATAATACTTCGGTAGTATATATTACGGCCTATTATAACTACGTTACCTTTATTATATAATTTATCGAGGTACGGGTTAAAATAGCCGAGGTTATTAAAATTCTATCTATTAATACCGGAAGTAGTTTTATTATTAATATTTAACGAACTTTAAGGACCCGGTGGACCTTAAGGGCCCTATAATAATAACTATTAAACTACGATTTAAACTACTTTTATAAAGTATTATTAAAATTAATTTAAAGTTATATTCTAAAAGTTGAATATTATATTATTAGGCCCGATCGGCTAGTTAAAAATATCTTCTTTAATAGAAATAATAGACGTATATAATAATTATTTAATATTATTTAAGTTTATAGACTCCGATAGTATTAATTCCGGTATTAGACTCTTAATTAGGGTATTATTTATAAAAGAAGGAAAGTATTATTAAATTTATTAATTAACCTCTAGGCCTTCTCGAAGTTTTTATATTTCGGTTACGAAGGTAGTAATAGTTTTTCGAAATACTAGAAAGTCGGTAGATTACTAGTATAAATAAATGAGTAACTCTACCGAAATAACTCGAATAATTCGTTTAAGGGCTAGTACTCTACTAGAGACTAGGCGACGATAATATTTAATAATATAATCGATTAAATAATCTACGAGCTCGGGGATTTTATCGATATATACTCGGTTAGTAGCTTTAATAAAATCTAAAATCTAGAAAATTAATAGAATTCGTTTATTAATAAAGTAAGAAAGTTATAAAACTAGTTTAAAAAGTTTCGGTACTAGCGGTATTAATTCTATTTTATTAGGAAACCTTATTTAGGTAGGTAAAAGCGGGGTACTCGTATATAAATAAAACCGGTTTAATAAGGTAAGAAAAGTTATAAAAGACTTTAAGGACTAGTATATCTAAAAGGAGAAGTATAAATCTTTCTTATATTAATAACTCCCGTCCTATAGAAGACTTCGGTATAACGATAATTATATTTATATAAATAGGAGGTTACTTTAGTCTTAGTCTAGGAAGGTTTTTATAAATAAATAATAGAAGTTTTATAAATAGAGGAGCTCCTAGTAGATTATTCGATAATTAATAATATCGAATAAAGTCGTTACTACTATATTATAATATAGTAATATATAATTAATATATAGTAAAAGAGTTCCTATTTCTCTATACTAGCGCTATATATTTATAGTATTTATACTAGTTATCTACGTTCTAGTATATTAAACTATAGTAGTATATTAAACTATAGTAGAACTATAATATTAATAGTTATATATATTTCGTGGAGAAGATTTTCGAAAAGGATAATATTAATAACTTAAACTATCTACGAAACTATTTAAAATTAATAATTAATAGTTTAATTTAGCTTTAAAATAGAATATACTTTTCCGAAATTTATATTATTAACGAGAATATTACCGTTAAAGTCGTTTCTAGTTTAGAAATATATAATATAGATACTAAAAACTTAATATTAAATAAAATAGATTTTTATATTAAATATTTTAATATACTATTAATCCTAGTATTAATAAAGTCGAGGTTAAATAAACGGTAACACGATTCCTATATATCGAGTTTATATATATATATATATTCCTTATTATTAAACTGCGCTTTAATATCGAGAAAAAAATTAATAAGAGTTACTACGAACGCGGCGAAATATATAGATTTATAGTTTTTACTAGCTCTATTTCTTACTTAACCTCTCTTTATTTTTTAAATATAATCGCGTCTCCTCGCTAATCTTTCCCTTAATAAATTTATTCTTTATATATCTATTATCTCTCTTCTTCTTATTATTTATTTAAGACTACCCGCCTCTTTTTATATAATAAATATACCTCCGGTAGGATAATTATATCGTTATTAACTTTTATTTAATTTAAAGATTATTTATATTTATACCCTCTTATCTCCGGTTTTATAATATTTATTATTAGAGTTATTAAATTAGCCCGTAGCGGCGAGAGTATAAAAAATTAATACGAGATAAAAGGTAGGCGATTAAATAAAGGTAGTTAAAAGAAAGAAATAAAATATTAAAGCGGAGGGGGGAGTATTATAGGCGCTAAAGAATCTATTATTACAAAGACTAAATATAAACTATAAACTTTACGAGTTTTAGGGAAAGAATAAATACCTAATTTAATAAATATTTTAACTCGGTTTTATCTTTTATAATACCGAGACTTAAGGATTTTTACTAGCCGGCGAGTAGTTAAAAGTAATAATAAAATATAATTAAGACGTATTTCGTAAACTCGGTCGTTTTTTAAATTTATAATCTACTCTTTAATTAAGATTTAAATAAAAATTAAATAATTAACGAACTCGAATTTAATATCGTTACTTAGAAGTCGCGCGGGATTAATTTTAATAAGTTTTTAAATTATATATTTAAAGGCCTCGCACCCCTAGTAGTTTATCTTTAATAATTAATATATTAAATTTCTCTTTAGGCGTAATATAAAGAACCGGCGTTAAGATATTAAATATTATATAACGGGACGATTAAGATATTAAAGATTAATTAAATATAAAGAATTAAACGGGCGTAGAGAGAGATATAAACGTTTTTTCTTTAAAGTAGGGTATATTATTATCGCTAAATTTTATAATACCGGGAGTATACTCTTTTACCGAGATAATATTATTTAAAACTATCGCGAATAATAATAGAAAATTCTTCGTAGCGAAGGTATAAATAATACGTTTATTAATATATATTTAGAGGTTTATAGTTTCTAGCTAAGTTTATTTTAGCCTAGAATATTCTACGATATATTTTAATACTATACGATATAAAGATATTATTTATATATAAAGCGGTAGTAATAAAGATTAAAATAAATATTATCTCTACTATAAAAGTAAAGCGATCAATAAAGGGTTAATAGTTAAAAATAAAATAAAAGTAATAAGAAGGGAGAAATCTAATAATTAAATAAAAATTTAATTTAACTTAGACTATCTTATTTTAGAATCTATAATAAGTCGATTTAGAATAAATTTTAAGAATTTATTTAATAATAACCCTTTTACCGGGGATTTAAAAAGAAAAGAGGTATTAAATTAAAGTCGCTTTACTTATAAAATACTATAGTAAATATAAAGTAGAGTAGTATATATTAAGATAAACCGGGCTAAGTATTTTATTATATAAAATATTAAAAATATACCGAGAGTTTATTAATATAAAGTAGTTACCTACCTCTAGCGATAACTTTATATAATATTATATTTAATTACGTGAAGCCTGAAATTCCCGTTTAATTATAAAAAATATAATATTACTAGCCTCTTTATACTTTATTTTTATCCTTAATTAAACCGCCTATATAAATAGGCTTTACGATATTATAATAAATATTATTTATAATAATTATCTTCGTAGAGCTTTCTTTAAAGGTAAGACTCCTAGATCGGTAATTCTTAAAATCCGTCCTTTGTATTTAAATATAAACTTTAGCGAATTTCTTATTTTATCTTTTTACCTCTTTCTTTATACCGGGGGAAAGACCGGTCCTTAAGGTAACGATATAGATATAATAAATACCTACGCGACTTTAATAAAGGCGAAAATCATATAAATATATATCTTTCCGTTAAGAGTAAAGCGTAGGCTCGAGATTAAAAGAAATAGTTTAAATATAATTACGGGATAAATAAATAAAAGCCTATTAAATTAATAAAGTTATAATACTCGCGGGGAAAATATTTATATATTATAACGGACACTCGCCTACCGCGCTAATCGGTATATTAAATAGAATCCTCGGGTAGATTATTTAATAGGGAGGATATAGGACTCGAGGCGGCGATATAATAATAATAAAAAGAATCGCGGCCTAATAAATAAGCGTAATAATATAAATAAAATAATATTATAGAGCGGCGTAGATCTATTATATAAATACGAGGGAGATAAATCGAAATAAATAAAAGAAATTACCTTATTAAATATATTAAGTAAATAAAAGTAATTATATAGGATAAAAGTAGAGTTTAGAAGGTTAGAGGTAGGAAGAGAAATAATTCACTAATAATTAATATAATTTAAAGTTCTAGCTCTCGAGTATAATATCGCTTTTTAAATTTAAATAATATTATTATAGATTTAATTTAGGTATCTAACGTAGAAGTAATTTACTCTTTAATTTAAAATATACCCGATATTTACTTTTTAACGAAATTACTAAAAATTATTTTTTAATTATTATTTAGTATATTCTTATCGTCTTCCGTTCCCTTTAAACCGTCGAGGTCTATTATATACCCTACGATATTAAAGATACCCGTAGTAAATATATTACGAGCCTTCGCCTTCTTTAATATAATTATCTTTACTACGATACCGGCCACGGGATCTATATAGGATAACTAATAAATAATAACGGGGTATTATTACTTTATTTTATAAATTTATTTAATCGTTTAGTCTTTATCGCTAGGTTTACCGATAAATTCTATAAAAACTATTATCGTCGATTTATATAAAATAAAGCCGGTACCTAAGGTATTTAATACTTTAATAAATATCTACGGACGGAGCGCCTAATCTAGGACTATAAAAGAGTTATTCGGATTACTATTAATATACTCTTCCTAAAATCTATTAATAAAAGCCTCGCGGATAATTTTATTAAAGTGTTAATAATAAAGCCGGGCGGTTATAAAATAAACTAGGTACTTAATAATATATTAAAAGACTTTTAATATAAATTTCTAGAACGATCGAGGGTAATTTTATATAAGGAAAAATTAAAACTATAATTAAAAAAGAGTAATAAGATTTACGTATTATATAAAAGATATAATTAAAATATATTTCGAGAAGATTAATATCTTTCTTTATTTACGGATCGCTTTCGTAAAGATTATATTTAATACTTTATACTTCGGAAGTTTTTTAATAAAAGGGTTAATTACCGAAAATAAATATATACCCTCTCTTATATCGTTATCGGGGGTAAATATATTACGAGTATATTCGTCGATAAGAAATTATTAATTTATATTCTCTTCCGAGCCTACCTAATACTATAATAATTAAGGGATCGTAACGGTTATAAATAATTATCGAGTTATAATTTTAAGAAACGACTAGTTAACTTTAAAGGGCGTATTATTATTCTTTATTTTTATTTATTTTCAAAGTAATTTTTAAATATTACCAGCAAATTTCAAAATAAAATCCTCGAGTACTTTATAACGACTTTATAGAAATTTAACGTTTACGTCGTTATATATTAATTTAGGGAGATTAAAGATATCTTTTTTAAATTATTTAATTTTCTTAGTACGTTATAGAATAAAGTTAATTATACGAAGGCCGAACGTTAAAACTAAATCTTATATACGAGATTCTTATTTATCGTTTATAATATAGTCTTTAAATTTCTTATTATAATCTAGAACCTCGTTTATTATAAAATTATATCGATTTTCGCTACTAATTTTAGGATCTTTTAAATATCGAATAACGTCTTTAATATCGCCGGGCCCTATCGTAATAAATATATTATTTATCGCGAGGAGGGCTAGTATTCCGGTCCGAAAATATTTCTATATAATTTAAATATCCGTTTATAACCCCTAGGCCATTAACTTTATTAAATAAAACTCGTTTATTATTATTTATTTAAATATAATAACGGGGATAAAAGCTTTAATTTATTTTTACGGGGTCTTACTCCTTAATTTATTAAATAATAGTTCTTTATTTATAGTTTAAGTATATTCGATATTAAGAGGCCGAGCGATATATATATAATAGGATTTAAGAGTAGTTAAAATTATATATTACTCCGCTCCCTCGACGGTCTCTTCTTTTCTCTTTTAAATATCTAGGCGGAGAGGGCCCCCTTCGAAATATTAATTTTTATAATCGGCGAATTATTAAAAATAAGTAGGTCGTATCGCCTTAATAATCTCCGCCGTTAAGAGATTATTAATACCGTATTAATTATAAAGAATAATAAAGCGAAGCGTTACTCCTTCGTTAAATACGTATATTTTAAGTTATTAATTACGTTATACGGGAAAGATTACTTTAGTCGTAAAATATAAATAATACCCCTTCTTAAGAATTATTCTTATAATATCGGACGAAGGATCGTATAGATATTACGCGAAGAACTTTAATAAATTTAAGTACGTCCCGTTATTATCGACGGCGCGATATTATAACTACTCTTTCGGGTTTAACGAGCGACGATAGTATTTAACCGCGTTATATATTTAATAGAGAAGACTTTCGAAAAGGGAGATACTAATAATTTAAACTATTTACGAAACTACCTAAAATTAATAATTAATAATTTAATTTAACTTTAAGATAAGATATACCTTTCCGAAATTTATATCGTTAACGAGAATATTACCGTTAAAGCCGTTTCTGGCCTAGAAGTATATAATATAAATACTAAAAACCTAGTATTAAATAAGACTATATCTTATACCGGGTATTCTAATATATTAATTAATCCTTATATTAATAGTTTTGAAACTTATTAAACGGTAGTAAGATTCCTATAAATTAAAATTAATTATATATTCGTACTCTTTATTATTAAACTGCGCTTTAATATTAAAAAAAAGGTTAATAAAAACTACTACGAACGCGGCGAAGTATATAGATTTATAGTTTTTATTAATTTATATTTTCGCCTAGTTCCTCGTTATCTTAAAATTAATAGTCCGTTTTAATATTAATTAAGTCTTTTTCGTAATTAATCTACTCTTCCTACCTATCTTCCTTTAACTCTTTAAATATAAATAATTTTAATAACTAGTCGCTTTAATAACTATCGTCTCTATTATTTAATATTATTTTTCAAAGTCGCTTTTATCGTTTTTATTTTTAAGTTATATATAGATCGCCTTTCTCTTTAATTATAATAGATTTACGACGACGTTTATTTATTTTAGACTTTATAAAGTAGGGTAGTTTCGTTATTTAAAAATACTTTAATAATTTAAATATAATAATTAAATATTTAAGAAAAATAATATAATTAAATAAAGATAATAAAGGGGAAGGAGTACTCTTTTAAAATAAAAGGGGAAGTATTATAAATATTAAAGAATCCTTCACTATAAAGACTAAACGTAAATTATAAAATTTATAAATCTCGGAGGAAGAATAAATATTTAATTTAATATATAAATTAACTCGGCTCTATTCTTTATTATATCGAAACTTAAAAAATTCTATTAACCGGCGAGTAGTTGAAAGTAGTAATAAATTATTATAAAGGTATATTCTATAAAGTCGGTTATTTTCTAAATTTATAATTTACTCTTTAACCAAGATTATAATAAAGATTAAACGGTTAATAAACTCGAATTTAATATCGTTATTTAAAGATCGTATAGGATTAACTTTAATAAATTTATAAATTATAAATTTAATTACTTCGCCGCCTAATACCGCGCCTTTAGCGACTATAATATTAAAGTTTTTATTAAGCGTAAATTAAAGGACCGGTACCGGAGTAATAAATATTATAAAATAAAAAGAGAGAGATTTTAAAGAGTAGTTAGGTATAAGGAGTTAAGCGAGTTTAAAGAGAAATATAAATATCTCTTCTTTAAGAGCGGTTATATTATTCCGGTAAAATCTTATAATACTTTTTATATATTCTATTCTCTAAGGGGTATTTACTAGAACCTTAATAAATAAAGAAGAAAAATCGGCTATTAATATTATAACGAATATAAAAGTAGTATTTTTATTACTCTACTTTTTAAAGTTTAAAACCTCGGGATATAATACGAGTTATTTAATCGTAATATTTAATACTAATTAAAACTCTACCTTTATATAGTTAAAACCCTCTTTTATATACTTCTTCGTCTAATTCGTTAGGGCGGTAGTATAATTAAAATTTAATATATTAAAGTAATATCTAATAAACGATATAATAACGTAATATAATAAGAAATAAACTTATAAAAAAGAATAGAATATAAGTTTATCGGAAGTAAAATAATAAATATATTAAATTAACTTAGATTATATTTATAAATAAATTATAAGTTAGGAAATAAAAGGCGGGAGTAGAGACTCTTTACCCAAATTTTAATAAAAAGAAAAGTATAATTTTAAAATAACTCTACTTATAAGCTAGTATAATAAAGATATAATTAAATATAATACGTAATAATAAATTAAACTGAGTATTATATTATATAAAGTATTTAAAATCCGTTAAGAGTTTATTAATATAGAGTAGTTATTTATATTTAATAATTATATTATATAAAACTATATTTAATTATATAAAGTTTAAAGCTCCCGCCCGGTTATAAAAAATATAGTATTACTAACCTCTCGATACTTTATTTATTATTCTTAACTAGACCGCCTACGTAATTAGGCTTTATAATATTATAATAAATACTATTTATAGCGGGTACTTTTATAGAGTCTTCTTAAATATACGATTTTTAAAACCTGTCCTCCGTATCTAAATATAGGCTCCTACGAGTTTTTATTTTATTAACGCGCCTCTCGGTTAATACTAGAGGAAAGGCCGTTTTTAAAGATAACGATATAAATATAATAAATACCTACACGACTTTAATAAGGGCGAAAAGTACGTAGATATATACTTTTCCGTTAAAAGTAGAGCGCGGGCTCGAGATTAAGAGAAATAATTTAAATATAATTATAATATAAATAAATAAAAACTTATTAAGTTAATAAAGTTATAGCGCTCGCGGGGAAAATATTTACGTACTATAATAGATACTCGCCGACCGCGTTAATCGGTATATTAAATAGAATCCTCTAGTAACTCTAAGAAGGCGGCTAGGATAAATATCCAAATTAATAATATTAAAGAGGCGGTAGGGGCGTTAAGATCGGGAGTAGTTTCTTAATAACAATTACGATAATATAAGAGTAGTAAATATCCTAAGTTAGAACCTAGGTTAGAAATCTAAGATAGATTTTATATATTTAATTCTATTAAATAATTATAGGCGATTAATTTATAATGTAGAATCGAATATTATATATATTTTAATAAGGATCGGTGTATATTTAAATAATCTAAACGAGACGAGGAATCTAGGCTACGTTAATATCGTAAAGATATAATTTACGAGCGCGATTAATATATAATAACTAGTAAACGCTCGTGAGTAATAAATATTCTCGTAAGCGAGTCTAAGAATCTTAAACGGCCGCGAGCGCTTTTAGCGCTTATAAGCGGGCCTAAATACTCTAAATAAATTAAAATTCTCGGAGTCATTTACACTTTTATAAATATATTAAATAGTTAATTAAAATAAATAGAATAGACCGGTAGTTAAAATAATCGAATATTATACTTTATAATATAATAGAAGAATTCCTACGTTAAATAGGATCCGAATTCGTTTATAATAAAAATTCTTTATTTACTCTTTTAAATTTTACGGCTTTACTCTTTAAAATAATATAATTATATAAATCTTAAAATATTATTTAAATAATTAAAGTTATTAACGGCGAGTTTAATAATCTCTAGTAACTCGTTATTAATCTATTTATATAGAATTAATTTTCTATTTAAAATAATAAACGGTGTTATAAAAATTCCCCCACTATTAATATATTTAGCGGCGGTAATATAATCCCTATTATTAAGATTATTTATACGTAGTTATTTCGTTATATATATAGAAACGATTTAGTAGCCTTTTTTAATTTTAATCCTAAAATCTATTTTATTTATATTCTATATATCTTTATTTATTACCCCGAGTTTAAAACGTATATATTAAAAGTATTTAAAGTATCTTAATATATCCTCCGGTTTATAGGCGTTTTTTTTTATCTATTAAAAAAAACGTTTATTTATATTTATATAATTTAAGATATTTTTTAATAAATCTAGTTAACTAATATTAATTAATTCTTCTTTAAGATTTATTTTTTATAAAAATAAAATTTATATACCCCTAGAGTACCCCTAGCCTTATTAATATATCGAATAAATCGTATAATTTAATAAACTCGATAATTATAAATTCCTAGGCCGGGGTAAAGATTATATTATTAAAAATAAATATTTTCCTAAAGTAATTTATTTAAACCCGCCGCTATAAACGTCTAAAGAGAATATCGAAATCGTATATAATTTAGATAGTAGAGACGTTAAGATTTTCGTTAATAAAGTTTATAACGTTATTTATCCTTAATTTAATAACTAAATAAAATTAATCTATTATAGGGGGGGAGGTGATTTTCGTAAGTTAGGGGGTGATATTTTAAAGATTTACGTCACTCGGCTAGTCGCGACACTCGGGTAGCCACTACTAAGCTTGGCTTAGTCAGGTGCGACGATTAGGGGGTGAACCCTTCTATTTTGAGAATTGGAATTGAGAGTACCCCGGCAAGAAGCCAATGATGTATGGATATACCACACACAATCTCGATTGCGGCAGGAGTTGCAACATCGCTTTGACTATTATTGCCGTAGTCACCTAGTATTTGGCGATCAGTCGCTGTTACTTCCTACCGGAGCACGAGAAACAGTGCATTCTCGATGTTAATACCCTTTGAATGTTGTTTTAATGATATCTGATGCATAGATCCTTTGATCAGTGCATTGCAAGCGATGGAATAATTGATGTGGAGCGACAGCTTGCAAGCCCAACAGGCAATGATCATCGTTCACGCCTCCAAAAGCAAAGTTGCGGTATCGGGTACGTCATGCAATCGCTAAGATACCGTCCAAATTGGTCTTCTGATGATTGGTTCGAGCTGCATAATGCACGGTCAGGTAGGTCAAGCCATGCCACCGCGTTCCATTAGCGGCTAGAAATGCCCCCCCCCTAAGCGCCGCTCTGAGGCTCTGCGTGACGTGGGGTTTGTGTATCTGCAGCTATCAGTGCTTTTCCGTCCAACATGCAATTCTATTCTATATAATTTGCGCGTGATAAAAATCCCTTCTCCCACTATGCAGAATGGTCTTATAAGTCTGCTCCACTTATATAATCCTCTATGAACAGGTTGCAATGGTCCCGAACGTGGGAACCTACTCAACATAATCCCTCGAAGATCATAACAAGCGCGTCCAGACTGGGGACCAAGTCAGAGCATTCCTTTACTGGATCATAACGATAAGTGCGTCTATTGGAATCAGCATCCTTAGCCTACTTGACTCTCCACAAATGACAACAGCGCTGACTCCTATTGAAGAGATTCCGCTGTGACCGTGAAGCATGGAAAGCATCAACCTGGCGCCGCTCCACACAAACAACAAGAGTCCAGATCACGAACTCAAAATCTATGCCGAGCTCTGGGCATAGACTCCTTCTACCATCCCTTCCTCGAGTTTACCCAAGGAGGCAAATCAGTCCAGAAGAGAAGAAGTTTGAGATTCGTCATGACCGCTTAACAGCATTCTATACTGGCTTGATCCACTTGCTTCCCATCTCGGCCACAATTGTACTCGTATACCTCAATTGGCGAGGCTACTACATCGGAGGGGAGTTAGCAGACTTCGGTTGGTCAAGATGACGCGAAATTCATTGGCCTTCAATTTGCCGCCAAACTGCACGAATCGACGATGACGGCCTCCGTCGCTGCCGCAATATCCTCTTATGTTGGACACGAACATATGACATCGAAAGGTCTGCCATTTGGAGCGAAGTTGGCGGGGTTTTCGTTTAAGGATTTCAGCTATCCTTGGTCTATGGAGTTCTGGGGAGCTACACGCAGAAAATGCAGGAGACGGAGAGACAAAGCTGCTCTAGTCCTGCTGGTCATTACCTGCGCTGGCCTTGCTGTGAGTGCTGGACCTGCCAGGGCCACGTTGATGAGACCAAGACTAGATGATTGGCCGGCAGGAGACACCGACTTCTGGATCGCTTTGCCGCAGGACGACCTGTTCTCAACAAAGGTCATGTCGTCTGAGGTACCCATCAGCTGCATGTCAGATACTGGCGATTCTAGCCGTCCGTCCGGAGGTTGGGAAACGATTATTGAAGACTACATAGCTCCATGGCAACAAGTGCAAGCCTTTGGCTATCTACCGGACACTTTCAGATCCCAGGTCTGAAAGCGGTTCGAGCCCTTCGGGCTATACAGAGATCTCGTGTCTATTTCAAAGTACATATCACAAAAGAACCACACTCCCTACATGAATAATGGCACGCTATACCCAATGCTATCAGTCAAATCAATTTCAACCTCCTTCAATGAACAGTGTAAATATACACTTCGATACTGAAACGCCGGCAAAGTATCCACCACCACGCATTCCCACCCCCAGCTCAATTCAAATACCTACACTACCGTCTCCTCCTTCCCAGCCCCCTCCTTACCCTCCCCAGCACTCGATCTAGACGATCCTTCTTCTGGACAATGATGGAAATGTGCGCGTACAGGTAATCGCAAAGGCACATTACCCATCCAGGGTATTTGAAGACTCGGTCGAAATTCTTCCAAGGCTGTAAAGTACATAGACTAAAAGTCAAAGAAATACTTCCCACCCTCGCTAATGCAAGGGCGGGACGATGGCCGCAATGGCCGCGGACAGTGACAGAGATCTCTATGCGCATTGATCAAGATACAAACCGATGGAATTTGAATAAGGTCGAAACCCCACAAAGCATGCTGTAGATCTGCGGCGTTTGCAAACGGAAGAATTTTCCAAGTCTGGGTGAAGATAGAATCGAAAAGGAATTCATTTTGCAGATATTGCCACCAATTGTACACACATTCGCATTGCATGCCGCATTGACAGGGCCTGTCCTCTTTCTTTATTTCTAGTGACAGCATAGCGCCTTGCCATTCACAGAACCACTGTGGGTACTTTCCAGTCCTCCTTGGCAACTCGACCCGAAGGTTTTCACCTCCATGAGATACTCTCACTGTGTCTCCGGCAGTCATCTGGCTTACCTTATCCAAACGCAGTATTAGACCAGGGACTTGCAGGTCAGGAAGAAGATGCCCCCACTAGGCCACCCTTACACGCCAAGACCTCGATACACGTCCACCTCTCAAGTCGAGCTCAGGAAAGCGCTGTCAATAGGATGCGTATGCTACACCACCCACACAGTCAGCGAACCCCCCTCTCCAACCGAATTCAATTCCCAACTCACCAACGTCTGTTGCACATCACTCGAATTCTTCAACCAACAATTCCCCCCCAACAACTTACTTCCCAGATCCCTCGTCTGCGTATAGCTATAACTCACCCCCGCACAACTACTCCCATTATGCGTCCTCTCGTCCGCCCCATTGCTGTTATAGCTCACGCACGCGTTCATGCAGTCTTCGAAGGTATAGATGAATACGCTCATTAAATCGTTGTAGGCAAGTTGTCGCCGCAGTAGAGTTCGAAGGAGGAGTTGAGCGTGGTGTAGGGGAGGTGAGGGCGGTGCAGTTGCTGGAGGGCGTGGCTGTGGCCGTGGAGGTGGAGGAGAGGAGGGACGCGCAGGTGGTGGAATTCTGGTCGGCTGGAACTGGTATGTTGGTGGTGCTGGGGTCCACCTTGCAGGCCTGATTCAGTTCATGGAGACGTTTTGCTGCTAACGAACCTCCAATCGCAGCCGCAAGGACAGCGAAGAGTATGCTCAGAGCAAGCGCAACACTCAGCCAAAACGTGGCAGCGCGGAGTCCGAACATCCGCCGCTCGTGCGCTGGAGGTGTTGTTTTTGGCGCGTCATAACCCCCAGCCTGGTTTTCGCTGGATACGTCCTGAGTGCGATAGGCTTCAGGATAATTATTCTCCTCGGGAGTATTGGAGTCCTTCGCTACGGGAGTCAACTTCGAGGCCAGTCCTTTGAGCGGGGGATTGGGCGGTCATAGCCAATTCGACACACTTTTCGAATGTACAAAGATAAAGAAAAGCGCGTTTTGCAAAAACAATTGCTGGAGCAGAGAAATGATATTCTTCAGGCGCACGCCAAGTCCAACAAGCCATTTAGATGAAAAAGATGCACCGCCACTGCGGCGGCGTCTAGATCAATCCTCGCATCAAAATATGTGCAAAAAGGCTGGGACTGACGATACAAAAGCCAAAAGAATGAGGTAGTAACAAATGAGTGACCACGGACCCCAAAAAGATTCGCAGATTCAGCGTGAGCTGAACCTCATCAGCTCTTTACCTTAGCCGCGAATTCCGGCGGCTAACACGGATTGAGAGACGAGGCGCACACGAGCATGCAAAGGCTATACCTATACGTCGAGCGCAACAAACGTCAACGCTGAAGACTGAAGGTTGGATGTTGAAGAATTAGTCAGCGCTTTTCTCGCCACACAAGGCTTGTCGATAAGGCTCGTCGACAGCTACGCTCAAGGCGGTACAGATTTCGATTTGGGAATGCAAAGTACAGCGAGCGGAAGGCCCCAAAGCTCCATCTGGAGGCACTTTTTACCAGAGGCAAACTCGTCGCTATCACAGACACACACATCCATACAGCTTCCCCTTGGTCAAATATGATATACACGAAAACAAGGGGTATAGGTACAACGGCAATCCTCTCAGCGCCTAGGCATAGCAAACAATGCTAACATAATAAATTCCCCCAATGCTCATAAATCCCCGTAAACGCCGACGCAATGAAAGAATGATCATGCCCAAAGTAAATTTTCACTCTTTTTCAGAGTCGTTCAAGCGGACTCAACACATCGACGGTGAAGGTAAAGGACGTGAAGACAAATTTTCGTCTATCTCATGAGAGAGTCGACTTTCTCCCTCTCAGCGTTGATGGCAGCTTGCAGCTTGCGGGTTTGGCGCATTGCTTCATCCCTGTATAGAAGCATTAGCCAATGATCCCTATATTGTACGTCGAGCAAAAATTTGAAAACCCACCTAGCAGACTGCAACTCCATAACCTCAATCTGCGCCTGATTCATCTTGCCCACCACTTCCTCCATCTCCTGATCCGCCTCTCCCAATGCTCTCTCCAGTTCCTGGACTCTCTTCTCCAAGAACTCAGTCCTCAGCGCCTCATCAAGGCTCATGCCGACACCGGAAGTCGTCTTATCCAGTCTTGGTGATCGGACACCGAACATTACTATTGGGCTCACGGGCGATGTCCTAACCGGTGGGAAGACGGCTGGGGTGCGTAAGCCAGTCTTGAGTCGCTGGAGTTGCATGTTGTGGCTCTCCTTGATCTCACGAACCTCCTCTTCGTGTTCGGCAAAGGCATCTTCGGATTGATGCTGTGCGTGCATGAGCTTGTCTTCCAGGGTCTTGAGCTTGCCTTGCATGCTGTTGATGCGAGTAGTCGAGTTTTTCTGTTCTGCTTCGCCTCGTCCAACGGCCTCTGCAAGCCTTTGCCGTAACCCAGCATTAGATTCAAGCTGTAGACGGACCTGCGACGAAAGCGCTTCGACACGGTTGGCAGAAGCGGTGAGTTGATCTGCCAGTCCAGCATTCTCACCAGTGTGGAAGGACTCGGCTTCTTTGAGCGACTCTGCCTGCGCTCGGAAGATGGCCGCCTGCTTCTTGGCGTAGTCCCTTTCAGCTTCGGCATTGTTCATGCTCTGGAGCAGCTTCGCCATTGTAGCAGCGGTATCGGCATCTTCAGCACTTGAAGGTGCGCCACCGTGCAGTTCTCGGAGCTTGATGATGGACATGGCTTGCGTGACTTGCAACTCTCGATAGGCCTTCTCGAGCGAGTAGGAAGTGGCATGGGCGCCATTCGCATAGTCTTCCGAGGTCTGGACCGAGAGCTCTGGAATGAGAATGTCGTTTTCCTGCAGAACGCTCCGCAACGAGCTTGTTTCCTGCTCGGCTCGGTCGAGGTCCTTCTTAAGCCCACCAAGTCCCTTCTCGATCTGGTACTTTTGCATGGAAGCATCCTCCGCTCGCCGTCGAAGCTGCTTGATCTCATGTTGTAGGCCCGTCACTTCTTTCTCGTAACCAACTCTCCGAGGCGATTGGTTTTGCAAAGCACGATCTCTTTCAATCTCCATGTTACGCATTTTCTTCTCATGCTCCCTGTTCTGGTAACTCTGTCGATCGAGAAGACTCTTCAAAGCACGATGAAGAGCATCTCGTTGCATTTCGATGTCCTTCACACGGTCCGCAAGAGACTCTCTGGACTCACGCTTCTCGTTTGATATCGAATTCGACCGCTTCATCGACCCAGCTCTTGATAATCCTCCTGAAGTAGCTCGTGCTACTGAGGCAGATCTTGTCAAGCCCAGTCCAATGCCCGTGGGAGAGAATCCCTCCTCTTCAGCTATAGAATTGAATCGTCCAGCATGATTCTGCATCTCCAATTGCAGCCTCCTTGCATTCATGAGTGTAGTGTTCTCATTCTTCAGCGATTGTAGCTCCTGCTGCATCCGTGTGTTGTCGTAGATCAGCTTCTGAGATTCTGCAGCGTCTGCTTCTAGACCCTCGAGGCGAGCTTTGAGCTGGGGCACTTTTTCATCGCGAAGGTTATCTCGTTCATCGCGGTGCTGCGCGATCTCGCCCTTTAGAGCAGTGAGCAAGTCCTCGAAGTTTTCTTTGACTTGTCGCTCCTCCTGCAGCTTTCGTCGATGGTCTTCCAGGGCGCTCTCGAGTTCCTGGACGCGGCCAGCTGCACTGGATGATGTTGCACGTTCTTTGTCAACCTGCAAAGCCGTTGGTCAGGTGAATCAGCAACATGAAGCGGGACATTGGCTTACATGCTGCATCTGGTCCTCAAGCTGTTGGATATGAGCCTCCAGCAATTTCCGTTGACCTCGTTCATCTTGTAATTTCTGGGTCAAACTAAGCTTGAACTGAGCCTTCTCTTGCTCTGAGATCCGCTTCTGCTTTGCCAGATCATCTGCCTTGCTCGTACCAGCATCACTTCCAGGGTATCTATACGAGCCACTACCGGAGTCGGAAAAGTAGTCACTGGTCCGCCGCCCTAGTTCTGGCCCTTGCGAAGCTTCAAGCTGTAGGCGGTCTACCAAATCTTCCAGTTCTAATTCCCTCCGGATGGATCCTGCTAACTCTGTGCTGACCTCGCGTAGCTCGTCCTCGACATCAGTAGACAAAGATGTGAGACTTGAGCCTGGCGGTAAAGGGAATCCCGTTCCAGGTAGATATGTGGTCTCCTTTGTGGCATCGGCCTTGGACGTATCGATCGCTCGTGGTATCGACTTGGATGACGAAGTGTAACTTTGAGGCGATGGCGACAGCGGCGAAGGTTGTGGGGAATGGCTTCTGTCGGAATAGGAAGTGGGCGAGACTTCGGCGATAGGGGACGAGGTCTTCCATCCGAAGAAGGAAGTGAGTTTATTAGGCCCGGGGGACCTCGGGGTCTTCGTTATTATCGTGGGGTCCGACAGGTCTAAATTTGCTCGACCATTATTCTGCGACCGTCCCGTGGGATGCAACGACATTGTCCGTTGCAATCCCTCGTTGTTCGGCACCCGCTGTGCCTTGACGGTGTCATGGAGTCTTGATTCGCTTGCCTGCCGTGACCGATGAGATCGAGAGGAGGAGTTCGGGTTGGCCGTATCGATAGGAGGGAAGTATCCGTCGGGGGTTTGTTGGACGCGAGGAGATTGGCCACGGGGATATCTAAAGCAAGGACGGTCAGCATTGTTGGGTCCGCGAATGGGGTGGAACGCACTGATCCAGATCCCGAGCAACGAGTGTAGGAGAGCTGGCCAGGGGACGGTCCAGTGGAGGTGGGTCTGCTAGAAAGGACTGTCGGCTGGGATTGTAGTCGATGGGTTCGTCTTCTCCGACAGCCACCACGATACCTCCCGACGAAAGGGGTGGTAGTCGTTGACTTATGGCGGGAGAGGCTGTAGAAGCAGACGAAGGGACAGGCTTCCGTCGTACAGGCTCAGCATTAGGTACAGCGACCTGTGGGCGTTTTGCTGGGGATGTGGTGGTAGAAGGTTGAAGGGAGGAGGTGTCGAGGCGTGTGGGACGCCCGCGGTCCATCATGGCTCATTCCTCATGGAATAGGGTCCATTGTCCAAGTGGAACAAGCCCCCTTAACGCGACGGTCTTTGATTCCAGACCCCCCAACGAAGGAGTGATCGAGCAAATCTTGCGCAATTATTCAAATACGCTCGCTCTACCAGTCGTCGATAAGAGAAAAGGAGGCTCTTAGTCCAAGCCGTTTGAAGCCAAATTGCAGCGATGTCGATCGCTCTCCCACTTGTTCGAGCTCTCTAATTGCAAACAGATCTGAGATCGGCCCGTTTGGGCAAGTTTGGGCTTTCAAGTAAGTCAAACGTACGGTCACGACCCCTTCGACTCAAGCATACATTCTGTTGATGTGAAGCTGGAAATGCCCCCTCATCATCGAAGTTTTCTGCCGTGGTTGCATTGCGCTTATTTCCCCTCCTGCTTTTCGACCTGAAACTGACGATCGCGTGTGCGCCGCTAGTTGAGCTGCAGATACTGCCGGGCGGATATCTTCGGGTCAAAACCTTCGGCAGGGTTGGGCAGGAAAGGCGCAGCTCTGAACTGACAAGAACAACAACAATTGTTGAAATTGATACCATGTAGCAAAGTCATGTTAGTGCGTTGCTATCATAGGCTGTGGGCACGCACAGACTTATCTCTGCCATTGCTGGTGATTCTCCATAACGAACGGTAATTGGATACCATCTTCAGGCGTTCCAAGGCTTAAAACTACTTGCCTGCACAACGCCTGATTGCCTTACTTGAATATGGCTTCACCCATGAGGCAGTGATTGGACAGTGGACGCCATGTCTGAAAATAGGGTGCTGTCCACTCTAGAGGGCGAGCATGCCAGCTGGCTTCATTGACCGTGGGTGTTTTTGCCCTCAGACCGAGCAAATTCGGACATCTTCGAGCTACGTATAGGTATGGCGTTTCTGGGTCACGTAGTGCTGGAAAGTTGTAGATGTAGATGCACTAAGCGCCATGTATCTCATGAACCTCGTTGAGGTCTACCGAGCAAAAGAGTGATAGGGAGAATAGGCAAATGGTAAATGACCGCTTCTACTTGCGTTATCGCGCTCACGCGAACGCTGGATTCCGTTATTCATTCGATGCCAGAAGCTCGCGGCGGCGACGACTGTCAAGGGTTTATCCTCTCGGAACACACTATTCCCACGAGTACATTTTCTCACTCCCTTACCAGCTCGAGCCTGATCTTCCTCTTTCCCGTGCTCTCCTCCTTAACATCACTGATCCTAACCACCACCTTCTGGAACAACTCCACCTCCAAGTCCACGCTTCCACTCACTCTCAATACATACTCCTCCGCATCGAACACGCCCTCCGGCTCCGGCGTGCCCAAATCTCTTAATCGTATCAATCCTTCAATGCCGAATCTTGGTACAAATACCACGAACCCATTGGAAAAGACTTTCATCACAAAGCCTTCCTCGTTTACCACTCGCCCTTTGAGAGCTTGTCCGACGTAGTATTCTATGCTCGCCCTGCCGGCCATTTGTGCGTTGCGGTGGCGGACGTTGATGTTTTTGCAGACTCCTTCGAGTTTTGGTTTGCTGTGTAGGCTGAGGTCTAGTTGCTCATACTCGATCGCGGCAGCGAGTTGTCTGTGCGCTACGAGATCCGCGTATCGTCTAATCGGACTCGTGAAATGGGTGTATATCTCACTAGCCAAACCGTAGTGGCGAAACTCAGGGTACGATTGCGTGCCAGAGCAGAAGTACTCTGCAGACATCATGCATCGCGTCGCCATGATGCGAACAAGTGTGTTGAAGAAAGGTTCTTTCGGGTCCACGCAAGTGTCTAGGGAGTCCGCGACTGCTTTGGAGCTTTCGGTGCGGAGGATGAATCCACGCTTGACTTTCAACTGGTTGGAAAGCTCTTCGAAATTGCTCTCAGGAGGCGCTGCGTGTCGCCGGAGCAGCGCTGTTTGTGGGAAAGCATGGTATATCTTGCCCGCAACGCTGATGTTTGCAAGAAGCATGAATTCTTCAACGAGGGAGTTGGTGTCGAGGAGCTCTTTGGTCTTCACGTCGACTGGGTCTGAGGTCTCGGATTCTGTTTGCACACGCACTTCGGGGCTAGCGAGGTTCAAGGCTCCAGCGTCCATGCGCTTTTGTCGGAATATTTTCGAGAGCATGAGTAGTGTACGCATTCCTTGGGTGAGGTCGTCTTTTTGGGCCTCGTCGTCTATGCGAAGCTGGGCTTGTTCGTAGCTGAACGCTTCTCGCGATCTGATGACTGACTTGGTGAACGAGGAATTGACTATTTCCGCATCCTTGGTAATTTCCCAGATAGTTGAGAAGGCATAGCGCTCGACGTATGGTTTCAGAGAGCACAAGTCTGTCCCTAAGAGCATTGGCAGCATGTCAATCCGCTTGTCGACCAAGTATACTGTCGTGCCTCGTATGCTAGCTTCTGCATCCATGGCGTTATTTGGCTTGACGAAATGCGAGACATCTGCAATGTGTACTCCGACCTCGAAATTACCATTCGGTAACGGGCGAACGTGAAGAGCATCATCGATATCTTGGCAGCCTACCGGATCAATGCTGCAGACTAATAAGTCTCGTAAGTCTCTCCTGCCTTTCCAGCCTGGATCACTAGTGCTCGCAGGAACCTTCCAGTCGTGACCTTCTGCAGGCAGACAGTCCAGGACGCCTTTAGGAAACGGCCGGTACTGCACATCATATTCGAGCAGTAACGCTTCTGTTTCCGCACCTTTGGTTTCAAGATCACCCAACGATCTCACAAAGTGCCCAACCGGGTACCTCGACTCCTGATCCCAGGAATCGATCGTGACCAGAATCCGCCTACCCAGCAATTCGTCGGTCTGACGAGTCCGCAAGCGTATCTTCGGTATCCGCTTGTCCATTGGTATCAAAAACACAGTCTGCTGCTTTCGTCCCTGGTTTGCTGCCGAGCTTGAGCTGCTGTCCACGTGCCCGACGTACTGGCGCCAATTCCGCTTGATCACACCGACTATCCTAGCAGTAGGCTGAGGCCGACCTTCAATGCTCTTGCCCTGAGCCTTCTTGACTTCTTCCTGCAGGGCGCGACGTTCTTGTTCAGTCACGACAGCCTCTCCATCCCCTTCCTCGGTCTCTGCGTTCTCGTTCTTGTTTAGTGTTTCTTCTTCGATGATCTTGGTTGACGGGGCTTGCCACTGAGGTTTTGGCAGGACTTCAACTACGACAACATCGCCTGAGACAGCACGGTTACTGTTCTCTCGACCTAGGATAAGTAGGGACTTGTCGAACGCGGGAACGTGCACAGAGCCTTCAAGATAGTTGTACGTGGAGACGTTGAAAATGCCTTGATGAAGAGTGCCAGCACGGATCCCAGTCATCATTTTTGACAGCGAGAAGTAGTCCGGATAGAGTTGTTCAGCAGGAGTACTTATTGATTTTGTTCCTTGTTGAGAAGCGGTGATCATGTCAAGAAGTCGATCAGCGCCTTCGAGCCCCGATACATAGTCAGACAAAGAGCATGCGCTGAGCTTCTCTGCCTTTGCCTTTCGAAGGTTCTCTTTGTCATCACTGAGCATGACGATCGTGGGGGCTTGCTTCGATCTCTTGCTGCTCTTAATAGCCTGTTGGAGATGTTCACTATACCAACCGACTGCTCGCCTGACTGCTCGATCATTGCGGTCATTGATAGTCTCGCCTTGCTTCCTAACAACGTAGGTTTCAAGGCGGAAGTCGTTAAAGAAAACGTAGAAATGCTTATCCTCACTTTTGATCAGGCCTATTACTCGGTTGTACAATGGTAAAGATCGATTCCTGAGCTCCTCGAGAACAGTCTGGAGAACGATGACATCGTAGAAACCGTACTTTTGCTCGAAAAGATCCATGCCATTGAGAAATGCGTTAGTATCGGGCACGAGGTAGTGGCCCACAGGAAAGCTCTTCGTCCCAGCTGGCTTCTCGGATAGAATGAAAGGGGCGACTTTCCAGCATTAGCAGAGAGTCTCTCATCGTCTTTCTTCGTACCGTGAGGTTGACGTACCCACTCCATTCGCATTTGCTGGGGCGCTTGCCAAGCAAGCCACGCATAGTTGTGATGAACATGGGATGTCTTGCCTTAGATAGAGTTCTCTGACTATCTTCTGGACTTTACCGCTTTTTGTAGACCTCACGAAGACTTTGCTTGAGATATTTGAGGAATATGGATCAGCTGTTGACCGCTTGAGACTCGTCATTCCAACGGTGTGGCTTTTGGAGAAGCTGATTGATCGAACGTCTCATACGAAACGCAGCTCTAATCTAATACCAATCGTGGCATCATCCTCCTGAGAACATAAAGGTACATCGACCCTCAAATTGACATGTTGACGATTTAGAAATGCCAGCAACGAAAGAGGCAAGCGGTGCCGGATAGCTGCAGCCCTAAGCTTGCAGGGATTAACTGCCCAGTGATGGCGGAGTGACTTCACTATTGCAGAAATAAACCACCAATCTTGCATATCTCTCTTATATTCGAGCTCCCCCAAGCTTGTCAATTGGAACCATGTCACTCGATCCTCCTACCTACCTGAGTTCATTAGAGAACAACATCCGAGCAAGGCCGATACCATGGGAGGGCGCAGTTCGAGCAGGCACCATAACGGAGAATGATCTCAAGACAATCAAATCCGTGGACAAAGTACGGAAAGATCAGAGACGGCAGACCGTCGAAGGAGACCTTGAAGCATATCAAAGCCTCATACTAGGTGGAAACAGAGGCACAAGCGTTCTTGAGTCCGCCTCAAAACGAACAGATGTCATTCAGTATATGCTGGTGCTCACAGGGGATCTGATCAATGGTATTACCTTTGCCCTAGCACAGGAGCTACAAAAGCTGATGGGGTGCGCATAGACGCTCCCGCATTGGCACCAAAGCTACTAGAACATCCAGAACCATACAAGCCATTAGTGCCCTACCTATCCCACTCAACGAACCCTGAAGACCCAATTCCCCTGCTCGCTTCATCAGTCCTTACCTCACTCCTCTCAACTGCTCAGACGCAATCACCCAAGTCAAATGCAAAGACCGATGAAGCACTCACGAAGCTCTACGCCTACCTTTCCACCCTTACTAAAAGCCATGACAGCGGTCTACAAGACATAGCCGTACAAGAATATTCCTCGTTGCTGCGATCGAAGAAGGCCCGCGAAGTGTTCTGGAACCAGCGCGAGGAGACTATACAGCCGCTCATCGAAATCCTCCGCTCTGCAGTTGGGGTACCGAGAGACAGCGACTCGACCCTCTACAACGGCGGCAGCAGTATCCGCACAGCCACAGACGCCGGTCTCGGCATCGGCCTCCAACTCCTCTACCACGTTCTCCTCACAATTTGGCAGCTCTCCTTTGAAGCCTCCCTCGTTGGCAAAGGTCTGGAAAAAGAACAAGAAATTGTCCCCCTCTACGCCCAACTCCTCCGCCTCTCCCCAAAAGAGAAAACCACCCGCCTCCTCCTCTCCACCCTCCTCAACCTTCTCTCCGCCCCATCGAACAAATCCACCCTCCTTCCAACAGCAACAGCCGCCCGCCTCCCCGCCCTCCTCTCCAACCTCAAAGGCCGCCATCTAACCGACTCCGACCTCCTCGACGACCTCAAGACCCTCACAGAAATTCTAGACGACTACACCAGCTCCCAAACCACCTTCGACGAATATGCCACCGAAATCCAATCGGGCAGACTGCGCTGGTCGCCTCCCCATAAAGACGCTACATTCTGGCGGGAAAACGCGCGCAAGATCCTTGACGATGATGGAAATGCGCTGCCAAAGAAGTTGCAGGAGATTATGGGGAAGGAGTGGGATGATGAGAAGGAGGTGCTTGCTATTGCGTGTAATGATGTGGGATGGCTGGTCAAGGAGGCGCCAGAGAAGAGGGCGGTGCTGGAGAAGTTGGGGGTGAAGGGGAGGGTCATGGAGTTGATGACGGATAAGGATGAGGGGGTTAGGTGGGAGAGTTTGAGGGCTGTCGGGGAGTGGTTGAGGTATAGTTTTGATGATTGAGGGGATGTTATCAGTGTCCCTATGTGCATATGTTCGCGTAGAATCCGAGGCTCGACAGGTGTAAGATCGGTGTCGATTTGAGCCAAGTTCAGGGGTTACTGCATCCATTTCCAAGCTTACACAGAGCTTACTTGGGGACGGGACAATGTGGATTTATTGCATGGGTGACAAGACACCAACCGGGAAATGGAAATTCGCTGCTCTTGCATCTATTAAACTGTCAATAGTGCTGCTCTCAGGTTCTCCAAATCTGCCATTTTCTTAGCTTCAGAAGCATCAAAAGTTTTCAAAGCAACATCCATGCACCTGAAAACCATTCTGATCCAAATGGAAACATCAAAGCTATCCACCTGCATACCTTATTCTCAATTAAACCTCAGAAAATCAAACTTTCCAAATCCACCCCCCGAAATCCACCAGCACTCACCACCATCCCAATCTCACTCCCCACCTACAACCTGCTCCTCCTCATCAAGCACCATCCACCAACTCCCACAAAGACAATGCCTCTGCAACCCCAACAAAGCCATGTTACTCTGCCTCGTCAACTGCACATCCTCCGTCACATTTCCACACTTAGTGCACCTCTTGATAGGCAGACCTCCCTCGCCCCTTTTCCTCAGTTCCTGCTTTCGCATCGCATCCATCGGATGCTGCCGTCGCCATCTTTTACCGTGTTCGTCGGCAGTGAGACCAAGAACACTGATGTCTGTGAAGTAGAGTTCTGCGACGTTGATGTCGGATTTGAGGGAGTCGATGTCGGTGGTTAGGAAATCTTTGACGACTGGGGCAAGGATGTTGGGGATGGAGCCTTGGATCAGCATATCCTTCTCTAATCCATTCCTCTCCTCATTCCCCAAATCAGCAGCTTGGTAGGCAGACCGTATACCATGGTCGATCTGTGAGAGGAGAGCTTCGAACCGCTCCACTGTGACGGGCGATTTCTGGAGTACAGCTTCTATTTCGCGGTAGAAGAGAGCGAGGGCGCCGATGCTGCGGTTTGACTTTATGGCTATACTGATGGGGCCGCGGATGGCGGTACAGATGAATTTGAGGAAGGCACGGGAGGAGGAGATGAGGAGGAGGGAGAGGGCAGGGGTTGTGGATGCTCGTGCTAAGACATGAGTTAGTCAGAGGTCTATATAAGAGAGGAGGGAATTGTACCCACTTGTTTGGTAGAGGAAGTGAGGAATTTCGGGATCTGTTAAGGTGCCGTGCTCGCAGAGTTGGTCGGATAGGATGATGAGCTCGTCGACTACGAAGGTAATGAGGGATATCGACCATGATGCCATCGGTATCATGAAATCAATCGTCTCTGGTCTGATGTCAGTGTTTGACAGCCAAGCTCTTGTGATCCTTTTTGAGAATTTCGACATACCTGGCGTCTTGAGCCTATTATCGTTGGGCTTTCCAAGCGCATTACCGAACGCCATCGCGACATATCTAGTATTCAACATTGTTCGAGCCACGATCGCCGAGATTGTAGTCGGCTTTTCAGTTCCAGCATAACCTAGCGCCGCTTGGGTGCTTATGAAGCGCCAGATTGCACTGTTCTGGACTGCCTGGCTAGTCTGTGCCTCAATCGCATAATCGATAGGGAAGCCTAGCACAAGGTACGACTCGTTCAAAAACCGAGTACTGAATTGCTCAGGATCCACTAGTGCTGAGAATGGATCCAGGGGCACCTGGCCGCTCATAATCTGAGCTGAGAAAGCTTGCATGGTTGCCAGGAGATCGTCGACGTGGCTCATGCCATTCAAAAGGGTCTCTGTGTATTGCATGACGAAAGCCTGGTTTACGATCTCGAGAATAGCTGACCATTGTTTAGTACTTCAGGTTTCGCTAAGGGCAGGAAAAACCACTTACAGTCATCGATCATCCCCTCTGAGGTGGTGTGCTCCGATTGAAAGAGACCCAGCGTTGGTATGTGCTGCTCATCTAGCGACATAGTACTGCAAGTATTTGGTGAAATTGCGACGTGCAAACCTTCATCGCGTCAGCAATCAGTATCACATTAGGAAGCAACAGCTTGTGCCCGTGTGGGGCTCGCTCACAGGGTCTCCTCAAAGGATGAAAGCCAATTTGTCCGAGATTCAAAAATCCTTGGTGGTCCTGGGGAAGCACATCCAGGCTTGTTCTATCACGATATTCGATGTTCCCATCACTGTACATCAAAACTAAGATAGTGCTCATGTTAGTCTGCTGAATAGACAGCAGTGTCTTTGAAACAAGAACATCGCTCGATCTTTTCAAAAGATGTCCAGCCTTGTGTAATCAGTCACAACTCACTAGCTATCAAGATAGCGGCGAGAAGACTTACTGGAAGATCTGTGTTCGAGGAAGAATTGATCTTCTTCGAGGACAAGGACTCAAAGCTTGCATGCAGCTTAGGAGAAGTCGTCTGTAATTCCCATTTAGAAAGTACAGTCAATTGTACAGGCGACGCTGTCGCATCTTGGAGCTCATCTGAAATGTATAAGAATGTAGCAAGTACAAATGGCGGCGTGTACTCTCTAGAATTGAGTATTGGGTATGGTGGTATGAACTCTAGATGTGATAATTGAGCAGATGGTGGGTGACCGCCCTGATTCATTGATTCTGCTTCAGAGTACTTGTCGAGTGGTGAACAATGTTTCAAGACCTTGAGATGCTGGAGATTGACTCTCATGTTCGCAAAGTCGATGGTGACTCTATATACCCGAAGTTCCCTGTCACTGTCATAGGTTGCAAGAAGTAATGGGCTTTCTAAAGGCCATGAATTAGAATCTCTTCAAATGCTTAGAAAGAAGTTGGTTACCTTTCTCTGGACTTGGTGGTTCTGCAAGTACAATCTTCTCCACACACATGGCAGCGTGCGTTAGCAATTCTGAGGGGCTGGAGATGTTCTCTGACTCGGCCTTGAAGTCTTGATATTTGCCGTCTGGACATTGGAACAGGACTCTGACCATTCCACTTCTTGTCACGGCTAATAATACGGGCTTGCTTTGATGAGGGCTACGTGGGCCAAGATATCTGTGTCGATAACAGGAAACTTTCCAGCGATCATCATTCTTGCGCATAGGCTTGTGAAAAGTGTACTGCAATGCTGTCAATCACTGTGTCAACATCCAAGGCGTGTTCTCATTGCACCTACTATTTTGTCATTGTATAACCACATCATACCAACCACAGCACTAAGATGGTCTTCTGGATCAACAACGCAACGTCTTATAGCACCGAGCCGGTTGATTGGAGGCATCATCATTACCGTGTAGATGGATATCCGTCCGCAGATATCCACGATAGCTAATTCTGTTCCTGCGTGGCTCCAGGACAAGTGGACCAATTCTTGTCCATTGTGGATTTTGGAAACATCTTCGAGTCGATTTTCTTTACTCATCATCCATTGCCCGTCCCGATGATCACACAGTAGATGAAGCAGGGACACATGGCGGCCATCTGCAGTGATATAGGCAATGCAGCCATTGTTGGACCAGATTAGCTTTCTGGCGAATACTTAGAAATCTCTCGCCCGAATGGAAATTGCTGACGTACTGACGACACCCACTGACAGACAGCTCGTCCACACGCTGGGGGAGGCCTGTGGGAATGGGCTCCTGGAGCTGTAGGGGAGGACCCTCTCCAAAGAGATCTTCAAGATCCTGGTCCATAATGTACGGCATTTGATTTAATCAAGAAGAGCGATGTTTTGTAATACTCAAGAGAAGTCCGACTGTCTAGCCAGAGTTACACTCTGCGCCGACGAGACTTGCCTTCGCCCATTGCCAGTATTTCTATTGACTTCCTCTCATCAATGCTATCATACTCAGAGCCGCAATAAAAGGAGAATGCTACAATTCAGTTCGCGGGATTCACACTCTTCACAGCCTTATTGACTCCTTCTTGACTGCGCCTGCCGAGGTCTACGCTGTCAATAAGAGATCTGGCCACTAAAATTTTCACTATCATGAGCTGACGACCGAGCTGAAATTTTGAATTCAGACCACCAAGTAAGAGCCGGGAACTCCATCAATATGCTGTCCTCGAAGCAAAAACCTGACAAGGAAGGCTTGATGATGTTGATCGTGCAGGGTCGAGGTAAACAATAAGTAAACAATAGAGGTCTTGGCAGAGGGGTTTGCGGCTAAAATAAGCGCAATTGAGCCAATTCTGGAACCCATTCACTTTCGACCCTGCCCATTGTTACCCGAACAATAAGTGGCATCCCACGACTCCGACATTCACACCATCTACTTCTCGTTTCTTCGTCGCCTTTCTATATCATATCTCAACCTCCCTCAACATGTTATCAACACAAAATTTCTGATCTTATCTGGCAACGACGACTTACAACTGCCAACGATGGACAGCGACAGCGACACCAGCGGCTTGACCGACCTGTCTTCCGAGCTGAGCTCTGTGAGGTCTCGGTCGCCTTCTCCTGGCTTCGGATATCCATCACCGCAATCATCCCAGGAACGTCCCAGTAGCGCCCAAGGCGGTCAGCAAGGATGCCGCAAGCGTCCTCGAGAATCCGACGACGCACCACCAGCGAAGAAGAGAAAAAGCTTGGAGGCGAAGCCAAGGACAACAGTACATCTAGACTTAAGCTCATCTACAGCGGGGATCGATCAGACGTCGCAATTGGATCTACTGCTCAAGAATCTGCGCAAAAGGCGGAAGATAGTGGTGATCGCTGGGGCTGGGATTTCTACATCTGCGGGAAGTGAGTGTTATCAACAAACATGCGTCTCACAACAAGGTTGCTAATGCGTGCGCAGTTCCTGACTTTCGCTCCTCCAATGGCCTATTCGCTACCCTCAGAAGCGAGAATAAGCTCAAAGCGTCTGGCAAGCATCTCTTCGATGCTTCAGTGTACCAAACCGACGACTCTACATCTGCCTTCCATGATATGGTGCGCGATATGTCGACGATGACCAAAGACGCAAAGCCTACTGCGTTTCACGAGATGTTGGCCACCCTGGCGAGCGAGGGGCGGCTTATGCGCTTGTACACTCAGAACGTTGATGGCCTTGATACCTCGCTTCCTCCTCTTGCGACAAAGGTGCCGCTAGCAAGCAGAGGCCCATGGCCCCAGACCATACAGCTACATGGGAGCTTGGAGAACATGGTATGCACCAAATGCAACATCCTCAAAACATTCGATGCTACACTGTTTAACGGCCCTTCACCGCCATCATGCGAGGTTTGCAAGGCGCATGACGAGGTACGTACAGAGCAAGCCGGAAAGCGAAGTCACGGCATTGGGAAACTTCGACCGAGGATGGTTCTCTACAATGAGCATAACCCCGATGAAGACGCGATAGGTGCAGCGTCCCAGGCCGACCTCCGTGCTCGACCTGATGCAGTAATTGTGGTGGGGACAAGCTTGGAAATCCCGGGTGTTAAAAGGATGGTCCGAGAGATGTGCAAAGTAGTGAGAGGGAGGAAGTACGGGGACGCAATCTGGATCAACCGCAGCCCTCCCCCCATTGCTAAGGAGTACGAGGATTGCTGGGACCTGATTGTCGCTGGGGATTGCGACGCGGTTGCCCAATGCGCGAACATGCGACGATGGAACGATGAAGGCAATGACTACAAGGACTGCACAGAATCTGAAGCGGAGCTGGCAAAGAAGAATGATGGCGATATCAAGGTGCTCGTCAAACCACAGAAAAAGAAGAGCCCAACGCCCAGGAGTAGCGTTACACCGAAGAAGAGTGGCACTCCAGCTTTGATGACCCCGGCGGACAGTCCCAAGGTCAAGACAGCGAAGCTTCCTAAAGTATTCCAATTCCCTCAGTTTAACCTCACCGACGGTAAGAAGAGCCTCTTGCCTAAAGGCAATTCGAAGAACGGCGTCACGAAGAAGACAATACCGAAGGCCTCATCGAAATCCCAGCTCAACAAGGTTGCAGCTTCAAGAAAACCAACGGGCAACCCGAGCATCAAAGACACGTTCAAGGTCGCCAAAGTCCAGATCCCTCCATCTACCCCAACGAAGAAGCAGTCTGCTACACCTCCGGCAATCGTGAAGAATCGGCCGTCCCCAACGAATATGGAAAGGGCGAAAAGACTTCTAGCCAGCGTCGAGGAGGAGGAAAAGCAGCAGTCAGTTCCAATGGGCCCAATTTCACCCAACTCACTGAAGAACAATGGTCCACTGAATCCCACCAAGGCCGATTCTATTGGTGCAAAACTCGAGAAAGTTGAAATTCCGTTGAAGGTGGAGATTCCAGACCCGGACAGACTCAAACGCATGAGTGAAGAAGTCGTCTCACCCAGTACCACACCAAAAGGCATGAATGGCTTACTGTGCAATTGAAGAATCTGACATGTGCAAGGCGTTGAGAAGTGATCTGTATGATTTTACGTACATATAGGAGGAATATTTGTTATGGTCGAACAGAGATACCCCCATTGTTGGTCTACCCCCATTGTTGATCTATGGCGGTGTTGAACGAGTGCATTGTTTCCCGTCCGTTACGATGGAAGGCATGGCGTTGTTGTCTTACATTAATATCAAAGGCATGATTCTTCTCCACAGGATATAGAGATGGAGGCAGCATTGAGGATGCGTTGCATTACGATTATCGAGATGCTGCTTGTAGATGGAGGATACTTGGTGGTCCTCACCAATGCACAGGGCCATTCTGTTTGTCACTTTGACTGTGTTCCTGTACGTACTCGATCGACTGCCTGCATCTACAGAGGGTGCATATCACCATAATACAAAGATCGATGCAAATATCAGACAATGACATATTATCTTGAGCTCCCGGTAAAATTCTCTGTACAATGCTTAGCCACCTGTGCGTGCTGTAGATCCCATCTATGCTCAATAAGTCTCATCATGAGCCCTGACCCTTGGGTCCATCCTCCTTCTCCTTCCCCTCGTCCTCCAACATACCCCTTCTCCCCTCCATCGTGAACCATAAGCTCCGTCCAGGGTTTTCCAACGCGCTAGTCACACCAGCACCAACCGATCCCAGCAACTGCACAAGCTGTGCTCTCAGCCCCTCCATCCCAGGCAACCCTCCCATCCACCTCACTCCCTCCCCGTCAAGCACTCTCCCCTCGACCCTCGCCCCTAGTAATAGCAATTTCTGCAACCCTCCCTGCACACCGATATCGTAATACCCAGGGTTCGCCCTCCGTGTTGGCGCCGGAAAGGTCGGAGCTTTAGGTGATAGAATAGAAAGCGCAGCGCGCATATGTTGCGGCGAGACGGTGGGAAAGCTAACGACGGCCAATGGCCCTGACAGCAGAGGGCGTAGGAGATGCGTGAGTTTCTTATCTTTCACCGACTCATGTGCCTGGCGCGAGAGGTAGTGGCCCGGGACTAGATCCCCTCCAATTCCTGAACCAGCCTGCTGCGGTAACGACGGATGATAATACTCGGCTACTAGTAGCGCTGATTCGAATATCCCCGTCTGAATCGCTTGGACTTTTACATGGTCTGCTAGATCAGTGGATAGCTCGGCGTCGGTCTTTCGAATTGCGAGAGCTAATTCTCGCCGTATGCTCATCCATTCTGTGGCGCGCAGATTGTTGTGTTGGAAGAGGAGCATGAGGGGGGTTGAGAGGAGGAGAGAGGTGTATTGCCGGTGGAGTTGCGATTTGCGGTATTCCGGGGGCTTGTGGGAGGGCGGTTGGGTGGGAGGGTAGCGGTGGATTGGTAAGGAGGCGGGTGGTGGGTGGAGGGGTGCGAAGGGGGTTATGGCTGCGGCGGTGGTGAGAGATTTGTACGTGGAGGGTTTGTGGTGGAGCCTGCGGAGGCATTGGGCGCAGATGCGGAGGCGGGGAGGCATTGCAAGATGGGAGGATATGATTCGACTATGGGAGCTGATTACAGCAGCTCTGTAAGCCTCCTTGTCTGCTTCGGAATCGTGCAAGAATCTGAGGCTCCGTACTCCGTATTGATGTAAATGTGCTAGCTCATGTTTCCCAAATTCCAGTGATTCGGGACTTGCCGAGACGCGCTTGCACGTCGATGAGCTAAAGTATGATTCCTCAAACAAACAAATCTTCAGTCACACCTATGGTATCAAACCCTCAGCTCTACATTGGAGCATTCGGTCACGGCCAGAGCGAAGCAGACAACCGAAATACGAATTTGATCCATCTCCATCTCCAGATATCTATTTGGCTGAACCAAGTCACCAAGTCATCATGATGTTACTAGCAAGGCGGCCCCGTTTCAATCACATTGCAGGTGGTGCTTTAAGGCTACGATCGTCTTTCAGTCCTGTTACGTGGGCTTTTCAGCGTCCACTGTCAACAAAGAGACCTCGAAATAAATCCTTCTTTACCGACGATAAGAGCAAAAACGCTCTGTTCATTGAGCTCAAAATTATAGCTGATCTCAAACGAGACTTCGAGCGAGGTGGTGGCTTCAATTCCTTCCGTATTTGTAGGCAATTGGTTCCTTTTGAACGATGGAAGCGAAGCATGGAGAGGGATGGACGAGGATTCCGTGCAAAATTGTATCAAGAAGGTTGTGCAGAAGCCACGAATCGCTTCACATTGAATCTCGCGTTGAAAGAACAATACGAGGCTCGACTGAATCAATTACTGTATGCCGATATGCTAGAAGACTCCTTTCTGGAAACGGACAAAAGGAAATCGCCAGAATTTAGAAACTCGAAGAAATTGGTGCAACTACTCGCTGAGGATGCCCGAAAGTCTCAACCGCTACTCAAGGAGCATGAAAATCAGGCAGTCCTTGAGGTCCTGAGAGCTCGCGATCGGCTTGAGCGGAGATCCGTCAATATATGTCTACTGCTGTCTGTAGCCGTGGCCGTGGCGGGGTATAAGTTGTTCCACGTTTTGAAAAGCAAACCACTTGTAGAGGATGAACGGCCAACCAAGCCATTAGATGATGCTTTCGAGTTGCAAACTACGAAGGACAGCTAAGGCGAAGCCACCGCGATCCTATGGCATATCAACGGGTCATACTTTGAATCCAAAATCGACTTTGAAGCGTTCACGGAGAGCTTGAACAGCATGCAGAAGGGAAGAAGTGAAGAATTCTATTGCACATTCATTACGGTCTCGCTTATATTCAGCCTGGTCGTTGATGATGCGGCGGTCTCACCAGAAGCTATCATGGACTTTGGACACTCCACCTCACTCTTCACCCACGCTGGCATCCGGTGGGATTTGAACATCTTCTAGTCCCACGCCTCAGAGGCCTTATGGAGCCAATATCACGATGAAATTTGTGCCTCCTAGAGCATGTCGCTTATTGTAGGAGAAATTTTATTTGCATTGGAAGATGCAGACACCGAGTATATACTGAACGTCCGAAAAGCAGAGAGAATCTGCCAGAGTAAAGGCGCCATGAAGGTCTAGATCCAAGCGGAAATGCATCTTGTTGGCAAAGTGCGAAGAAGACGAGTGGGACGCTGAAGGAAGGTTTGCTCGAACGATTGAACGCGAAGTCTAGAAAGAGCAGCGAGGCCAGAAACGTTTAGAAATTATGACACCAAACAAGAAGCTTAAAGATGCATGAACGCATCTCGCATTCCACGACCAGACATCCTGCTTGATCGGTAGCAAGAAGTTTAGATTACAAATTCAGAATAACTACAGCTTGCTCTCAACTTGAACACCGTAATTAGCTGCTGAGAGGCGCTTTCATGCAAGTGATAGAATTTGACCTGACCAGGCCTCTAGATGTTCACAAGGTCCAACGGACTTTGAACTATGAAGAATACCTCGATGGGATTTACATGATGCTTGATCGAATAAGCTGAGTATTTCAATTCATCATGCTGTCATGAACAAGGCGTACTTGCTTCACTCAGACTTTGCGGGTTACTTTAAGCCTGCGCCCACCTATCAATCGCATTGCAACGGCATTTCACCAATTCAAACCAACAGATGATGACCGAAAAAGGGAACCTTTCTTCACCAACGACAAAAGCCTAGACGCCCTGTTTGTTGAGTCTAAGATCCAAGCAGATCTAAGAGCAGACTTCAAGCGAACCGGCGGGCTCGGTCCCATCGATATAATACGATATGAGTCTTCCTACGAGCAGAGAATGAGGACCTTGGCAACGAGAAGGCGAGGAGGTCACAAAGCGATCTTCCAAGAGAACCCGGAGCGATACTTGGGAGAAAGTCATGTTGAAACAACGATACCAAGATCGAATGGATCAATTGGTGCTTACCGATGAGCTCAAAATGGTGTCTACTACCTCAAGGATTGAAAAGTGGCCGCAAATTCAACGTGATGATTCGCAGAAGCGGCGACCACTACTCAAGCCGAACGAGCGTGAGGCAGTTTTGGAAGTCTTGAAAGATTACCAGAATCATTATCAAAAGAACTGATATTGTTTTTACCTGGGGTGTGGAGTCGGTCACGTGGTCATCGTGTCATTGGTATATCTTGGAAAGAAGCCTGAAGTGCAGAACCCACTGGAAGCTGGTGAAGGGTCCAGAGAGCTATCCGCTCATTTGGAACGAACCGACAGCTACTTCAGGGTAGTGTTCAGTATCACACTGTTCAGGTCATCATATGCAAGGGACCCATCCAAACGATCGGAAGAGGGAGAGCGTTAAAAAACCATGACTAATCAGTGATGATTCTATTCGCAGGTCGGCAAACATCTGTGTCTACTGGCTGCCACATGCTGCGAATACGCATGCCTCTGCATAACGATATTTCTTTGATATGAGCAACTGGACCCTTCATAATAGCACGTTTCTCACATGACTCCCATCAATATCAAGGTTGGTTCTGACCCACTTTTGCCATGAGGCACCTCGTCATATGATCCATCGCACGCCGACGCCACTAAATCCTCATGTCTTTGTAGCATCTGATCCCCGAGCCGCGTCTCTCGTCACCGTGCCTCAAACTGCACCATCCTACCACCCCCAAAGTCAGCCTCTTCTACCACACCACCATCACCACAACCCCTCACCACCCCGAGAGCTCATCATACCTCTTTGTCCGTTCCTTGTAAAGAACTCGATGCCCACATTCCTTGCACCGTATTGGGTCGCCCTTCTTCAGCTCGACCTTGATCGTGCAGTTACCGCATTGGTATCGTGTTATGGGTTCCGCTATAGGTGCGGCCGCGCCGTAGTTGGAGGTTTGGCTTGTGAGGGTTGGCGGGGCGTAGGCTTCGCGGGACATGGTGGTAAGTCAACGGGGGGTAGAGGTTCGTTAAGGGGAGTGGGATTCGATACTTCTGAGAGGCTGGTGGTGGTTCAGAAGTCGGAGAAGCTAGAGACTGGTGCGGGAATGTTCCCTTTGATGCCAAGCTCTTAGCAGCGGCGGGAAGAGGAACGCTAAACTAATCTGGGAACATCGAAAGGCTAGCCGCGCTAGCAGCCAAAAATAAAGTTAGCTCGCAGGAATCAAGATAGCGTGGATTGCTCAATAACACTGAGGCATGAGACAGAGCAGTCGCTGGCGAAGTTTCAGAAAAGAAGCTCATCTACACTTCTCTCACGGGGTATGTTCCTGTAGGACCTCTGGCTGTAGAGTCATTGAGGCCGAAGTTTTATCTTCGAAAAAAAAAGTGCGAGGCGTACTTTGAATACTGCCGCGCGTTCAATCCAGACTGACCGGCAAACGTCCTTCTCACGTCATGGACAAAAAACTTTGTCAACCTGGACCTCCCCTTATTGACAGGTATTCTGTCTATGACGTGCTTCTGTCGCTCAATCCATTCCATCATGGTTCCAAATATACATTAAGCTAGAGTCCTTACGCTGTTTCAATATACTATTCATCCGAAACTTACAGTCTCTACAAATGAAGTATCTTAGGTCTAGGATTATCTCTTAAAACCTCCGGAACGGCGAGTACCTCTAGTCTATTCTTGAGCGTTCCTTATCTGTAAATGCGCCTGCCTATACTAGGAACTTTTCAAGATGTCTACTCCACTAATGACAGTTCGCAATCTTACTTCCACCCCGATCAACGTCAAACATTACGAGATACATGATCTGCATCATACGCTGAATGGCGGAGAATCGTTCTCCAATATTACTGGTCTATGGAGTACGCCCGCAAATGCGAAGCCATCTCGTGCTAGTTTGGAAGACGTCTCTGTTCTCGTTGAGCCATTCAAAGCTTGCAAAGCCAACGTCAAGGTGGCAAATGTACCACACCAGTCATTGAGTGTCTTCCTCGAAATTGGCGGAGAGTTATATCAAACGAATATACTCAAACCGACCTGCAATTCTCAAATCCTAATGCCGCTGACCACGGACCCCCACTTCAATTTCACCACAGTCTATCACCCTGAGCATCACCACCTTGCCATCTTCTACCGAGATCAGACCACCTCATGGATGAAGAATCTGAAAAACGAGACCCAAATTTCTGCTATCTCAATCCCAGGGACCCACAACTCGCCAACCTACCACCGCGCTCTTCCTTCAGTTCGCTGCCAGGTAGCCCCAGTCCGTGAGCAACTACAACAAGGCGTACGCTTCCTAGATATCCGGGTACAGCCTGAAAACCCCCTGGATCCTGGCAAAGATGGTCTGGTTCTAGTGCATGGTGTCTTTCCAATTTCTTTGTCCGGGAAGCGCTACTTTCGAGCCGTGGTCGACGAAGTGTCTCTCTTCCTGAAGCAAAATCCCAGTGAAACCGTTATCATGTCTGTGAAACGAGAAGGACCCGGAGACGCGACTGATGCCCAGCTTAGCCGTATCTTGCGAGACCATTATGCAGGAGATGTCAACCATTGGTTCACTGCTCCACGCATACCCACTCTGGGCGAGGCGAGAGGCAAGATAGTCCTCATCCGCCGCTTTGCCCTCGAGGATGGGTTGAAGAATGAGTGGGGTGGTGCCGGATGGTGCATCAATGCCGATGCGTGGGCAGACAATACGCCGAACGCTCTCTGCCCCAGCGGCGACATCTGCATTCAAGACTTCTATGAGGTAACCGAGACTGAGAAAATTGAAGAGAAGACCAAATATGCCATCGAGCATTTGGAGCGAGCAGCGTGTTGTGCTTGCTCAGGAGACAAGCAGCCGATTTTTATCAATTTTCTCACTGCAAGCAATTTTTGGAAGCAAAGTTGCTGGCCTGACAAGATTGCCGCAAAGTTGAATCCAGCGATCGTCGAGTACCTTTGTACGAGGCACCATGCACCGAACACAGATGGACAGGAAGGAAGCCCAGTTGGAGATGGTAGTACGGGTGTCGTGGTGTGCGACTGGGTGGGTCATGAAGGAAATTGGGACATTGTGAGGTGTATCATCGGCATGAACGCAAGGTTCGAAGCCAAAGCGTCTGTTCAGGAAACGGTACAAAATACTTTGACATAGAAATGTTGCTCGACATATATCAAGAACAATGACGTTAGCTTCATCCAGGAGTGCTTCATATTCCAACATTAAATCAGGCTGCCAAGTCCTGGACCCCGGCCTAAAGGTCAGAAACAATCCATTAACGAGACACTTCCTTCACATATGGGTTCAAAACTGCACATATTCGATTTCCGTACCTGATCATTCAATCATAAATTGCTTCTAACCCATCAAGTACGCCCAGAAACCGACGCCACAACAGAAAGCAAGTCCCTAGTAATATGTCATCCACACCAGCGACTCCTCACACAGTATTCCTCCGCATAAGCTCCGACCTCTCTTCCAGCAAAATCGCAAGTGCATTGCTTGTCGTCACGATTTTCACTTTCGGGAACTTCGCTACGACATGATTCTTTAGCAGCTTCTCCACCACACTTATCTGCTTCGAACTCAATTCCCGAAAGTATATCGACGGCGACACATCCGTGCTCTCATACCCGGCGTAACAGGTCTCAAAGCACGGACGGTCTCCCTTCCCACAGATTTTAGTCTCACGATAGCTCCTGAGCAAGTCTGTTATGTAGCCTGACAACTCGCTGAGCATGCTAGTCTGAGGGTAGCGGTGGCAGCGGAATTCAGCAGCTGGGTTTGGCGCGAGCTTCTTGAAAGAGTTGGAGAGAGAGGAGAGGAATTTCTTAGATTTGGCGGAGGAGTCGGAGTTTGATTCGAGGTCGCTGGAGGTGGAGAAGCTATTTACTGATGAGGGAGGGGTAAATTTTGGGGATGTGCCGAGGACTTCCTGGAGCTGGTTGGGTGCGCCGACTGGACGCGCTGAGATGGCGAGGGGAATGGCGGAGAGGGAGAGGAGGAGGTACGCGGAGAGCTTCATGATGACGGACTTTCAGCAGATGTGATGGGGAGATTGTCTACAGTTCTTGTGATGTATGTACAGACGAAAAGAACGGGGAGCGATGAGTCGAATCCTCCGAAGGATTCTGGATTCGGGCTGTGCTCTGCTACGCCGCATTGACCAATCGTGAAGCTGGCACCAACATCCACAGTTTTTTAAGAACAGCCGTGGTAATTGCTGGATATTGAAATCCATCATGGCAAGCGTTGATTATTGCAGAATGCTTTGGGATGCGCTGTAAACCATGGATTGTCCTCGCTAGCGTCACATTCCTCGCCGAGCTCACCCAGTTTTCTCACATTATATTGTTGGCTATGACTATTGGGATTTCGCCGTAATCTTACAGAAGCTTGCCAGTGTTCTCAGTAGAATACAATGTCATAAAACCCTATCCATCATGGCCAGCGTCGAGAAAGTGTATACAGACTTTCGAATTCAAGGACTAATGGCTGCATTACAGAGCTACACTCTGTCTCAACCAATGCAGCTATCCTCTCTACGCTGCTTCTTTTTGAATCGTATCTTTGATATTCAGCTGGACCCTTTAGAAATTGAGCCTACCGACAACGGCTTTGAGTCTTTCTTTACCCGCTATGCTCTCTTGTGCAGGCTTGCAGTCAACGCAAACAGAGAAATCGAGACTTTCAGTCATTGGCAGCTTACAGAAGTTATTAACTACATGAAGAAATCACGCGAATGTCGAGAAGGTTTTCTGAAGGAGATTACAACGAAGGAGGCTTTCATGTGGGAAGGAGAGCTGCGGGAAAGACATGTCGCGGAGACCTTACTTGACCTGGCTGCTGGGCTATGGTCGATGCTTTCCATTGGCAGGTTCCCAGGGGACATCTCGTACGACGAGCCGATATTCTGGGAAGACTCTAGGGCGTTCGATATTCCGGGGCATCCTGATGCGCTTATTGAACAGCAATTCTCTACTCGTTACGAGTCCGAGGAATTTGTCAAATTGCCTCAATCCTTCACAGCCGCCCACCTGGAGCAAATTGGCGGCATCGAAGTCATCTGGACGAGCAACCTGGCTGACCATCTCTTGCTCAAGGATGACGATACCAAACTCATGCTCTTCCATCAGGTCTCAATCCTCTCACTCCACAAGACCTCCCAAACGAGCCCCCTCCCGAAGGATCTTGTCGAGGAAACTCTAAGATCTATCTCACTCCTCATACCACCCATCTTAGGAGAACGCAACCCATGGTTCGTCCAACAGCGGAAGAAGCACAACATCGACGCCCACGCCGGGCTCTGCGATCGACTCAACAGCTCGCAACGGCAGATCGATAAGTTCGTGTACTGGCGCGACCGGTTGGTGCTGCTGAAAAGGACGTTCGATGATGCGGAGCCAAGGAATCTTTCGCAGCTGTGGTTGGATGATCGGAAGAAGACGCAATGGTTCACGTTCTGGGTGGCCGTTCTCGTTTTCATTCTGACGGTTTTCTTCGGTGTGATACAGTCTGTTGCTGGCATTGTGCAAGCGTGGGCATCGGTGCAGAGTTTGAAGAGTCAAGGGTCACCACAGCCAGCTGCTGGATGAAGTCGGTACGATATCGTCGAACACGAGATCTCACTAGACTCCTACTTCCGTGTTCGGTACAACTTGTGATCTAAATATCGGACATTTTCTTTGCCAGGAGGCCATGAGAAGACACCTTTCACGCCAAATGTGGCGTTCCGCGTCCATCCGATGCGCAAATTTTCCCCATCAAATCTTCCTACATTCTGGTGAAGATTATCTTCTGACCCTTCAGTTGTCACGACGGCCACTCCAGATATTATGGACTCGAGGCCAAGATATGGTCCCTTCGACCTTCCGCGGGAGCTACAAGACATGGTATACTCTCATCTCTTGAAGGGTGTTTATACAGATATGTTCCTACCCTCACCGCAAATTACCACGTCGGAACTGTCGCAAGAGAGACGAGTCCCCAGCCGAACGTACCATGGACATCTCAGCAAGTTGTTGTGGAAGCACTACCTATCCTTTATCGCGAGAACGTGTTCCCAGTCAGACTCAACAGAGACTTCATCGGATCATCAGCCTTTCATCAGCCATTAACCACGATACCACCAATCCTATCGTGCACAAAAACCGCAGGATCTTTAGATTATCGAGCTCCAGATTGACATGAGGTACCACTGAGCATGAGAAATCCACGGTCTCTCGAGCCGTCTTTTAGAATCTATACTTACTCTGCATGTGCCTGGAAATAAAAGAGACGGGAGACATGCCATATCGAATTGGGATGCGATTCAATTCGCCTCATCTTCTCACCTCGGGTAGGCTATCTCCCGTCGCCTTTTCTCGAAGCCATGAAGACGGTCTCAGCATTCAAAACTGTAAAGATGGAAGTCCTGATTGTGCAAGGTGCGATCAACAACGAGTTCTTTAGAGGGATGACAGAAGAAAGATCTGTGGAGGATTTGGCCACAGTGAGGCACGAACGTTTACTTGAGATTGATGGAGCAATTGGAACCTATACTGGGGCCTTGTGACTTCGAAATCGAAGGCCCCTCATCTTATTTGGTGTATAGACCAGCAAGTTGGAAGGCCGGGCAGGAATGACGGAGAAGGAGCGCCCGTAGACTAATTGACACCAGATTTCCGGGGCTCCGTGGCGATAGTAGTGCTCTTGCTTCTACGTTTGTCATCGGGCGAACACAACTTCGAGTTTGAAGGCCTGCAACACCGGATAGACAGCGGATTTGCAAGTGTTGCAAACGGGAAACTTGCAGGTAGTTCAATCTTTCAGACGTCGAACTCGATGCAATTCTCCCCTAACAAACGGTACTATCGCAAATGTCATGGTTCCGGATGTGTCTACGGCCTGGGATTACTAGACCCTTCGAAAAGCGAAAACGAATTGCAGGCTCGCGTAGCGCGAATCTCCATGGATTGGGACGTTGATGTCAGGATGGGAAATAATTGGCTCCTGTTGCTAGGCATGCAGGTGCCCAAGGGAATTGCGTTGACTGTTCATGCACACTAAAAAATGAATTGTCTATGGAGACCCGTCAGAATTCAAATGCGCATATTGCAAACCCAAGCAAGCGGGTCACGCCATTTTCGTCTGGACAATTACTAAAATTTCGGTCACGCCGATACCTCAGACCGTGACGGGTTCCTGGACTGATTTTGGACGACCTGGAGAGAGCGTTTCATCACCTGCAGAGGGAAGAGTCGTCTGCTGCATCATAGTATTGATTTGTCCACATCTCCGTTCCTACATGAATTGGGTACGAAAAATTCGGGTACAAAAGAGGAAAGCGTGGACATATGCTCTGCCATAAATATGCATGGGCCGATGCCATTAATTCTCCGCCTTGTCAAAATCCCTGCCTTGCAAAAGCAGGTTTCGCTACGACAGATAGAAAGCGGCAACAAGGTCTCCTCAACATAAAATCGCGAGTGCTCAATCCTTGGAGTCTGTCAGGCTTTCTTGCTTGGAATTCGTAGTGGAGAGTTGGGGTTGGTTTGAAAGAATTACGTTCATTTAGTGGCTGATTGGCGAAAGGGCCTATACTTCGCCCCCATTCTGCACAACGACGGCAAATACGATGACTACAGACCATGACGCTTGGTTTCTTTAACACGGAGGTTGACAGATATGGTCAAGATTGACACCTTTCATCATCTCAGACGGAAGAACCAGAGGTGGCCCTCCCTGAGGCATTGGGGGGAATGACGCTTCAAAAGGGTTAATCCAGCGGGCCACTGAGCTGAACTTTTACCATTCCTGCGCCACATTCTTCCAAATGCGTTAGCACTCCAGGACATTGAAGATCCGCGACGTCTCGCCTATAATAGTTACATCTGCGAAAAGTTAATCAACCACTGGGGATTTGTCGCAGTCCGAATTGTTTGGAGTCCATCCGAGCCAGAGTGCCCGAAAATAAATGGCGAAAGATTTGTACCGCACTTTCCCGTATACTGTCATCATTCTCAGGAGGAGTGCAAGGGTGTGATCTTGGCACTGCTCATATCCATATAGATGTGATAGCCCTTGAGCTTACTTCTACGTTCGTGATCCCATACCCTCAGCCAATGCCTTAGTACGATTGGTCAACCACTTGTCGCACGCCAACAGAAAAAGCAATCATACCCCGAGGTAATCCATCCAAATGAGCCGTCGCATCCTTTTCTCGTCCCGCGCTATTCTAGAAGCTCGCTTGCCATGATCTAATTCCTTTCACTATCTTTGAGCTTTTTGGGCGGGCCTTGTCCCTTGCCTCAATGGTTGATTCTCTCGTCATTGGCTCATCGTCACTGCTTTCATCTCTCCCTCGCTCTCCATATGAGTCCTTAACCTCATCTCTTTTGCTATTCCTCTTCGTCTTTCTCTTCTCATAGTTCTCGTCACGAGATAGTGGCAATTTTTGGTGTCGTCTCGAATTAGGATTGTGCTGAGTACCAGGTCCTTAGAGCTAGATGACCATAGTGTAATATACTCCATGAGCTAGAATTATCTTGAGATTGAAGACCATGGAGATAATACACGAGTACGGTTCCTGGACCTGTAGCCAGGTGACGGCGGCTTTCTGTTTCGCTCTGCGTTGCAGGCTTGGGGAAAACAAGCTTATTGCTCAATGCTGTGCTGTTGAGCGTCGCAATGGTGTCTGGACGTGAAGAGTATTGCCTACAGAATTTCAGCGAGTTTGGGCGCCGTGTCTGCTATCGATTCCGATGCTACGCTCGCCCTACCCTGTGCGAAGAGCCTGAAATCCCATGACGCTTCGGTGGACGCATAGCGGCTCGCTGCTGGAGTGAGGTCCGATGATTGGCTTAAGACAGTGAATGAAACCAATCGTCGACGACACCCGACAACTCGGCTCTCGAACCCTCTGACGGTACATTGTCTTCCCCTGCATCACGGATACAAGACTAACAAGGTCGATATCCCCTCGGCTTTAGCCAAATCACTACTGGTGAATAAAATATCTACTGGCAGAAATGTCGCTGATAAGCAGTAAATGTTAGCCCGCAACGTTACTTCCATGACACCCGAGTCCCTCGGCCACGAAGAGTACTGAGCTCCATAAAATCTTGATTTTGGACAGTGGTTACGGGCGGCAATTACCCAAACTCAAAGGCCGCCAGATCAACATATCGACCGAGAACTCGGATTCCTCGACGGAGGCTCTAAGCCCATGTTGCTTCTCTGGCTAGATACTCAGACGCGACTTGATCCGAGTCACCTTCAGAATTAAAATCAAATGAAGCCCTCGAAAATATTGAACAACCAGAGTAACATAGAGTGTATTCAACCGAGTTTCATATCTACCTCTGTTGGAGTTCAAACGCGCATCGGGCTGTGAAAATGGTTGCAGACGTGACGTCCAGGGTACCTATGTGTACTGACCAAAGGCTTCCGAGACTCGTTTCCATACCCTCTCCCTGGCGACCACTATATCCGTGTGGACTCTAATAATAAGGCCGATGACGAGGATCAGGTCTTCGAGGTCAGCCTTCGTCGTGGAAAACTATCTGCATCCCCTCTGCATCCTGTCTTGCTCTATGGCTTTGATTAATCAAATGGCCGTGATTGGTCGATTGTGGTGATGGCAGCGGCTCTGACCCGTTAATTTGGAATGCCATCACACAGCGATCTACACAGCCCGCGAAGGAACGATGCCGACCCTCTGACTTAGACTCGACACGAAACATGCGGGCTGGTGGCAGAGTAGGGTATCTAGCAAACATCTGTGGTGTGGCCTTCGCTCATCAGCTAAGGGTAACAAGGCTGCATTTGCACGTTCATACCTTCGTATCAAAGGAGTCGCTGTGTGGGGTTAGGTCTTAGCGTGCCGCGTTACTAAGAGGGCTAAGTTAAAACTACCCAGGAATGTTTCAGCCGAAGGGATTCAATGACGGCGCGAACAGATATTATTTAATTGGGTGCATAATCCTGTGTAGGCAAGACATGGCACTTCCGGTTGCATATTGCACTGCGGTCAAGTCTTTCTGCAGTCTATGTCCTAAGATTTCTCTTGTTCCACAGTCCTCTTGCATGCAACATCTCTCTGACTTCGCCCCCATTCGGTGACCGAAGGTTTGAAGTCACGGCGTAGGGCGTTCCTTTATTCCCACTGGCCAACATTTTAGACGCTAGGCTTCCCTCCTCCTTTTTCGCTGCTCTTCATTCTACCTGTCGCTTTTTCTTACCTATAATAATAGCTTTTCGCTAACTTGAAAGACGAAAACCTTGGCGAGGGCTCGAGAGTCAGATTTTTCATTGAGCGGGTTTTCTCATCATGAACAGGTAACCAGGTGTCAAAACGTGGGGGGTTTCGTAGGAAGTTCTTTTGCTAGATTTGCTGCACGAGTAAGTTTCATCTATTCTATATCGAAACCAGAACGCAGCTCTCGTCGCATACTGTGGGGACAAATAGACTTTGCTAAACTCTTCTAAAGGCTACCGCAGTTGACTGTAACGAACGTAAACGATAAATCCATCACCAAACCGGAGTCAAGGTCCACGTTTCAGAGGCTTTTCTGTACTTCAATCACTGTCTATCAACTCGTGCTCGAACACATCCATACTGGCAAGGATGTTCCAAACCCGAAGAAGGTCGCTGTACGGAAGGGCCTTAGAACGGCAAGCTTTGCTGGCTGGATCGATCTTGTACCAGTCGCAGCTACTATAACAATAAGCGTCGTTAACTTGAAGGGGTAGTATGTCGGCAAAGAACTGTTGGGTCCAAACAATTATCACGACCAGAAGTTATTTAGCCACAGTTTGCTGCCAAAATGCACGAACTTACGATCACTGATTCTGTCAAAACACTTTTATCTGTTCTTATTCCACAAATCTTCATCAACACCAGCGGCTTACCAGTTGGTGCATTGATTGCTGGTTTTCAATTCCGAGACGTAAGCTTTCTCTGCTCTATGGAGTTCCATGGTACCCTTTTCGCCAAGCTTGACACAATCCGACGGCAATGGGCATTCATTGTGTTGATCGTCATTGACACTTCCCTGTCTGTAAGCGTCGTGTTTTCGAGTGTAACTTTAATGAGGCCAAGACTCGACGATTGGCCAGCCGAAGGTACGGATTTCTGGATAAATCAAACCGAAGAAGACCTATGGTCCACGCACGTCACAACTTGGCAGGTACTCTCTAGCAGCTTGTAGATGCTGGAGATCCAGACTGCCCTCATAGTGATTGGCAGACAATTGCTAAGGACGACATGTCATACTGGCACATCATCAGATTGAGTGACTATCCTTTACCAATTGGATTCAACATGCCAGGTCACAAATTTATTCGAAAGCTTGTAGCGACGACTAGGTCTCACTGGTTGTTGGACTCACAATCTTTCACTGTGGCTACAATACTCATTCCCTCGCATATGGTCTTGCCGAGGTGGCTCGCTTGTGGCATTCTGCTGCAACCAACCAGCGCGGTAAGATTGCATGGCGGTTCTGGTCGCTGAATGACGCCATCTACCCTCTCGAGGCCCAGCAGCCCGTCGTATAAGCTCGCTGTCTGCAATCCAACGCATCAGATTTTGGCGCCCATGTTTTGGAATAGTACCACACACTAAACGGGTCTGTTCCATTTTACGATCTATCAGACCTGCAGGTCTACGACACAACCGGCAATTTTTCAGTCAGCAATGCCCCTTTCTTCGGATCCTCCCCTTACGCCTCTATTCTCCAAGCAGCTAACGCCAGCTCTTCACCAAACATACTCTGGGTTGCTGGTGTGGTGCAAACACTAGGACAACCTGCGCTAGGTGCAATACTGACGGTTCCTCCAAACAACCAGTATGAAGCACATCTTTATTCATGCACTATAGATGCCCGAATGGCTCGTGCTGCTATTCGTATCGATAAAACAGCAGGTCAAATTATCGTCCAAGGCTTTGTTCAAGATAACCTGGCTGATCCTTAATACACTGCGGTAACATTGCAAACGTTGGGAACCTACGGATCTGAAAAAACATGGCCGCAAATCTCTATCAATCAGACTTGGGCTACGGAGTATTTGAACCCAACCATTGCGCCAGACAATACCACTGTGTTCGGAAGCATCATGAGCATGGCTGGCCTCTGGAATACATCCCAAGTACTCGATGAGATAGACGCGTTGTATGCGGTTGAATCCCTTCTTGCAACTACCAATGTCAATGGTGTATCTCGTCGGGACTAAGGAGGAGAGTTCTCCAGAACCCTGAAGGGGTCCCCGGGGGGTTTAAATCTTCGAACAACAAACACCACGGAGTCATTGGAGTGTGCCGAACGGTGCACGCAGATTATGCCATCTTATAACCAACCTATAGGATATGGGGGTAATGCCTTCGATACAAGGACTTCTGAACATAAGAACAGTACAAAACCCAATGTGCGAGTGGAGACCAACGGCTATGCCTACAGCTCCAGAGGAAACACAGCTAAATTCGCCATCGCCGTACTATATCTTCATATGTTGATTGCCGTAGCCCATCAGATTTACACTCCGTATAGGAAGGAAAGTTCGAGTAGCTGGGACAGCATTGCTGAACTTGTGGCTTTGGCCATGAGGTCTGGACCGTCAGAGACTTTCGTCAATACTGGAGCAGGCATCGATAGTATCGACAATTTCAAAAAGCGAACCCTGGTCGTGAAACGAGACGGCCGCCTTCAGCTCGCTGTTGATGTACCACCGGACCAGTATTCAACGTTGAAACTCAATGAACTCTATGGATGAAGACCTATATCTCAAATTTCGTCTTTCATAAGACAAACTCACCAGAAGAGTTACTGCCAATCGATCAAGAGGAAGGTCTGTGCAATTTACAGCATTTGCAATTCAAGCAAAGACCTGAGATGATGTCCGAAGAGACTGTTGGGGCATAACAAGCTCCTTGCAAAGTCCGCAGTAGAAGGGTTCGAATTCTGGCTCGGTACGTTGACCACCCACTCTTCATTACGATTATTTGACCCATTCTTACGAGTGCAGCCTCGACCACATGACCTCCCTTCCTCAGGGCGCTGTCTGCTCGCCTGCCAGATGTTCTACATCCATCTGCGAAGATCGACATTTTCCAAACACTCGCAGAATCTGTCCGTTGGCAGTACCTTCTTAATCTGAAGCTGGACCCTTGCAAAAAACCGAGAAGACAAACGAAGTGTCTCACTACCCATCCCCAACGATGACACATCTCATCCTCTTCCCGGTGCTACTCCAATGGACTCATAAAGTCGATCACGATGAAAGATGATTGAAATCATGATCCCTTGTATCATTTGCTTTATAGATTGCGAATTATGCGTAGCCTTGTATGGCAATTATATTCGGCGAGAATTTTTTTATGTACAGTGTAAAATCCCTTTTTGGGGATATTGTCAAAGTAAATCTCGATTTTAGCGCTGGGCATGGGTTTGTCAGATGGGTTTAGGCTATCTTGAGTTGGACACGACTTATATAACGCGCATTTTAAGCGAGCTAATACATATTTATTAGTATTTCTAAGCGGTATATAAGCTATGTTTTCAACACCTGGAGAAGATATAGGGTAGCTAGTATTCATCTTGAGCAGCTTGCAGATTGGTTTTCCGGTATCTCAAGTAAATATAAATAATTCACTATTCATCTTAAGTGCTGAGTAGATTACTCCTTCCGGTATCTTAAGTAAGATACGAGTAGTCTACTAGATACCTTGGGCGAGTTCTCACGTGCCTAATAGTAATCTTAACAGTATATAGGTTATCGGGCAGTCATCTTAAGCGACATGCAGGTTGGCTTTTGGGGCATCATATCAAATTAGAGGTCCAGAGTCGCAGTTCATGATCGCAGAGAGTGTGAAAGTGGCACTCAACGCTTAAGATGAGGCGCGGTACGACGTTTATTCGTTCCACCCTACGCTAGAATATCTGATTGGCTGCTCAACTTGAATACCTATCGTGTCTTTCGCTAGCGTACTAACCCTATCTTTGCTTCTTTCAATAGTGTAGTACGTAGCTCAATCGATCAATATGCTCATCAAGCCACACATTCTCCAGACTGGTACTGCTGAGTTTCAGGTACAATATATGCAGTCAAACATAGTCCGCTAAATCCAGCCTCGATAAGGAAAGCGGTCAGTAGGAAACGGGCCGGCTACAATGTCTTCAGCCTCACCTAAAACCTGCGAACGTTTCTTCGCCCTCTCATCTAGTCGAAATCCACCTCGCACATAAAGTATCTCGGCCTCCATTTTCCTGTCTCAAAGAATCATCATCATTATCATAAAGCAACAACTGGCTTCTGGATCGGTTCAATGACTCCCCCTCATGCGCTCTCCCACTATACGATTCTTTTTTCATCCACTGAATTACCATTACGCAAGCAATCGTACTCTACAGCACCGACCGAAGGAAGCGATTCTTCTAGATCTATTAAGCCTCACTACGATGAAACGAGTCGGCGTTTTAGGCGGGCTTCAGCAACGAACACGCTCTCCTTCTTTGCATGGCGGCTGTCCGAGATACTGGCGGCTCTCATACTCTCGATAGCTTCTTTGCTCTCGCTGAGTATTCTCGTACGGGGTCATCACGGCTGAGGTCTGCAAGATCTCAATCTTCCTAATTCTCTCACCCTCAACGGCCTCGTGGCTCTGCTTTGGATGACAAGCTGAGTTGCGCTGATGGTCCTGATATATCCGCATTCGGCCAGGGAGTATGGATTTGGCTAGTGGAAAACGGGAGGCGCCAAGAGCGTTGTGGTCAGCTACGGGACTTGGAAGTATCTGATACAGCTTCACGGGATGCTTAGGGAAACTTCCTCCTCCTCTTCAAAGTAGGACAAAGGTCGGGTACCGTTGCAAATCATTCAATGATAGAAGCTTACTTGCCGAGATAGATGGCTCGCTTACCCTAGTGCGCTAGTCACCATCATATGGTTGGTCTTTGGTACCTTCGCTTAGCAATTGATTGATTTCAAAGCTTTCAACGTCACCACGGATGCACTCAAGCCAGGAAACATTGTTGTCGCGACGCTGGTTTGCAAATAGTGTTCGATTCTCTTTTGAGACCTGATCCCAACATAATTGTAAATGCATCTGCTGAGCCTACGAAATTCGGGTGGCAAATCACAGCTCGATGGTTCATCTGATCTGATCTCATCAATTGGTACAAATGTTCATGTTCGAATGATACAAGTAATTGCACAATGACATTAGTGGCTTTCCACTTCCGAAGACAAAAATCCTAGGGATACTTAGGGGTCTTTCGGGATAAACTTGGAGTGAGGCGCCCCAGTACCGATACCAGGATCTTCCCCAAATCACGGTCTAAAGAAGCGAGATTGTTCACCCCATTGGGCTTTCGCCATGTAACCAACGCCCAGGACTAGGTGGCCAGACAAGATACGTCTGGATTCAGAAATAAGTAGCTAAGCTTGAGACTTCGAGGCTGTCTCCCTCTTGCCCGATCAGATTTGGCAATGATCAACCCTGTCTCGGAAGAGTCGGACGCAGTGCATGGCTGTTATGCAAAACAGCCCGGCAAGATATACACGCACGTATGATGTAGCGAGGGAATGAAATTACCCGCAGGGCAATGTTCATGCAGCTATCCGTTGATAGTCGAGCGGAAATTGGCGATCCGAGTATGCTGCGACGCCATGGCGCAGGACTGGCAGCGATAACGGCATACCGAGACATTCATCGATTTGAAATTCTCGTCTTGTGAGACTCGTTGGGATGCACGAAGCCGTGAGGCGGAGCTGGCGAAAGGCAAAATGTGATCCGGTCAGGCACCCCTTCCAGCTCCTCCATTGTGCCAATCCTCATAATAGCTATTACTCGACTTCCAGTCTTCTTGTCCACATGGAATTACGATAAAGCAAATTAAGAACGAACCGTAAACTTGAAAATATGGATCAGCACTCTTCAATGCTTTCGTATGATTCGATCTGGACTGATGAGCTACGACTCTCCCTCATTGACGAACCCCCAGAGCAGGCATCCCAACCTACAACAGAATCTGAATTCAAAGCAGAGGAACTTCTCGAAAGTCGTGGCAGCGAGCATTTCGAGCACCCCGAAACAGTGTCAAAGACCACGAGGCTTCATTGGTTCCGGTGGTGGCTGCCCGAGCTCCTGGCATCTAGCCTTTCCATGATATCCTTCATAGTACTCGTTGCTATTCTTTGGAGTGTTGACGGTCGAGCTCAGCAAAATCTCAATCTTCCGCACTCATTCTCGCTAAAGCTCAATGCCTTTGTCGCGCTACTTTCATCAATCAGTAGGGGATCGCTTATGGTTCCAATTGGGTCAGTGATGAGCCAGGAAGTGTGGATATGGTTATCTGAAAAGAAGAAGGGCTCGAACCGCTACGGCCAATTAGTTGACCTAGAATTATCCGATGCAGCCTCTCGCGGATCATTAGGCAGCTTACGATTCCTATTCAGAGCCGGGAGAAGGCACGTTCACTACCAGGTTTTCAGAAATTATACGAGCTGACATTGTGAAATAGGTGGTACGCCTCTTGTGGCGCGCTCGTCACGATTATAGCCTTAGCCTTTAGTACTTTCACACAGCAGCTTATCGGATTTCAGTCTGTACCAGTTGCATTGGAAGCGCTCAAACCCGGGAATATACCTCGTTCGGAGACATGGCAGGGCAAAATGGGTGCCCCCAATCTAGGCAGTGAGTAGCACATCTTGGAGAAGAATGTGGTAGTTGCGGAACTGACAAGTCGTTTTAGCACCAGATACGTTGCTTACATTCAAGGCCGCCACCTACAACGGCATCTTGTCACCGGACGATGTGAAACCCATTACTCCTGCTTGCCCGACTGGTAATTGTACCTGGCCCTTGACACCCTCAATTGCTGTTTGCGGGGCGTGCATAAACTCCACATTCAAGGCAAATTGCGACGATTTTGTTTGCAACTATACCATGCCATCAGGATCAGTAAACGCTTTTTCTGCGGGTTCGCCAGAAGGAGTGTTACAAGGTATCGGCTTCCAAGTCACTCCTAGTCTAGGAGCTGTATTTCGTGCAAAGGACGCCCACAGCATATACATTGCGAACTTCGACGTCTTCGGCGCTCCCGTCAATGATACTTTGCACCTTCCAAACGGCCTCAGCCCTAATGTCGTGTCATCAGAGTGCGCTTTGTGGATGTGCGTACAAGCCTACGAGACCTTGATGATTGACTCAACACTAAAACAGCGAGCTGTACAAAACTTCTCAAGACTCGTCAATGCGTCCCAACACCTAGATTACGATGCAGCTGGGGTACCGACGCTCAACCCATACAACCTCAGCTTCGAGGATATACCGGCAACGATGAATCCTAGACCTAACACCACTTATACCGTTGATCAAGTTGCGATACTTGCTTTGGAAAACTGGCTTCCTGGCATATTCAATGGGGTCATCAAATTTTCAATGACTAACCAACATCCTTCGGGGGATGTAGTCCAAGCAATATGGAGCGTGTCCGAAGACTTGGACGGTTGGATAAGGAGTGTTGCTGCTAGTATGACCAATATCGTAAGCACATACAACGCTACATCGGACGAGGGCTATCACGGGATAGGATACGAGCGGGGAGTACACGTACAGTGGCCCTGGATAGTCCTCCCAGGTACATTAGTCGGAGCTTCTCTTATGATCCTGATCGTCACCATCGTAAAGACAGCAAGAAGCCCAATTCAGGCCTGGAAAGGCAGTCCGTTGGCATTGCTATTCATGAACCTGGATGAAGAAATCAAAGACCACGCGATAGGTTGGATGGATACGTGCGGAGGCATTGAAGAGTCGGTTGGCAAGACAAGAGTGGTGGTCAGGCCTGATCACCAAGGACACTGGGTTTTCAAGGCCAAATGATGGTGCACTGATCCTGATGCATTATTCTGACTTTGGACTGTTCTGTACTCCTGCTCACGATCTGGCATGGTTCAGCTGCGACTGCAATGGCGCTGCAAAGCTTGTCTGATGATTTTTTACAGGTAGCTGCCAAAGCAACGATCTTAGCTTTTGCTTCCTCATGAACTATACATGCTCAATTACGAAAAGAAAGCGGACAGGCAGCTAGGTGCTTGGACATTGTCTACGAGGTCAACTTTTAAAGTATCCGGAATACGCTAGAGGGCGATCATAGAACATCGCTTTTTACTACTAACGCGTAAACGATAAAAAAAGTCGCCTATTTATGAAGTAATTATATTTTGATCCCGGTTTATTAACCATAGAAATTATTTCCACCGTTATGCTCTAAAACTTAGTTACAGCGACGCCACTAGTTATTAATAAACGGATTAATATCGTTTTCTACGTTAAGATTTTCTTATTCTTTTAACTAAGCTATTCCTAACGCCTCTTTCCCTTTAATAAATAACCGGCGCGCTACTACGCGGTCCTTTATAAAATTCTAGATATACTCGATAAAATTTAAATCTAGGTTATTACTAGGCTAATCTAGAATATTAATATAATATTAAATAAATAGTAGTTTTTACTACTACGAGATATAGTTACTAGTATCGTTTTATATAAGGTATACTAGCCGGTTTAAATAAAACGTAGCGAAACAATAGTATACCGGTAGTAAAAGTAGTTCTAGGATATATTTCTAATATTAGTATTAATTAATTCTACCCCGTTTTAAGCGTCTATAGTGTGAAAATTTAAAATATCCGGGGTAGGATAAAACCCGGTTATATATAACCCTCTCGCCGAGAAGAATTATAACTCTCTTTATATATATAGTCTTTTCCGCCTATTTTCGTAGTTTATTCGTAGTTACTAATTAGAGAATAAATACGTCTTTTAACTTTGATTCTTCCGGTAAATAAATATAATATAGGCTCTTTTAATTCTAAATAATTACCCCTTAAAATATAAATATTATATAGTTAGAAAATGATTTTTCTATATATTTAGGTTCCTACTCTTTATTCTTTAACTTTATAATATAGTTTTAACCCCGGTTCTCGCCTAGTTTAATTAATATCTCGTTAGTATAAATAATTAAATCCTAACCTAAAATAAATCCCTAGTATATATAATCTAGGTACTAGTAGTAGTATTTCTCCTATATTTCTAGTATAAAATTAGGTTTCGAATATAGAGAATATCTACCGAGGCCTATTTAGTAAAACGCCTTTTTTATTATTAATTTTAATATTTTTATATTAATCTTTTAGATTACCGATATTTATATTTTCCGCCGGTAATTATAACTCGATATAGTTAACTACGTTATCCGATTAATTTTCTTTTATAATAATAATAGAGGCCGGCTGGAATATATATTAGGAGTTAAATTTTGAATATATATAAAATTATTATTATGAATTTTAGCCTATTTAATTAAATACCGGGCGTTTTTAAAAATCGTCGAAGTAGAGATCCCGGTACGTATTTATATAATCTTAAGAAGTAATTTATTAATATTCCGGGTGTAGGTAATTACCCCGCGCGTAGCTAAACTTAATTCCCGGAGTCGTTTCTATATAAATATAATTTAATAGAGCGATATTTACATATAAATAACTATTGCTATAAGATTTCTATAGTAGGGCTGAATTACGGGCGCCAAGCTTGGCTATAGTGGCCATTCCGGATACTTTAAAAGTTGACCTCGCAATCAGGCTTTACTGCAACGCCGGCAGATCATCGGCTCCCGGCTAGAGCCTTGGCTCTCCACTACAAATTTTTCCCCGCGCACGATCCTTCCTGTTTTCTTCAGTCGACTGTGAGCACTCCCCCAGCACCCCCAACATTCCCTCAACACTACTAATGATGCATGGCAGTTACTTCATAGAATCAATTCTATAGTAAACGTCCTCTACTGTGTTACTCAAAGTAGCCACAGAATCTCCAACCTGGCTGATGATTTATATCCTCGCCGCCCAAGAGTGAGCACTCAATACTCTCGTCTGGCTCACGCCAAAAGAGAGTGAGCGATGATCTCGACCCCTTCTGGTGTCTGGCTTCGGTCGGCTGGGTGGGGTGGGTAGTGATGGAGGTCTGACAGGCATCTACATTTGCTTTGCCTTGCTGTTTTTGATTGTGGTTCGGAGGTTGGGCACGGTCGGGCTTCATTGACAGCTATGTACGTAGCTCGTGGAAAGAATGCGTAAACATTGCAATAGCTGCTCATCATCTATAATTCACCGTGACTGTGTGTTCTGCAACGGCCTTGTCAACTCGTGAACCTCGACGGAGAAAGTCCTTGCTCGAACAAGTAGTCAGCGTCTACAACACTCATTGAGCCATTCTGAATCTGGGAACCATTTCGAGTTGTTGCTCGTGGGCGTGTACGACCGTGACGACGCTCATCTTCGTAAATTGTTTGCATTCATGTCTAAATGCTCCTGCTCCCTTTGATCGAGTTGACGCTATGCCGTACTACATGTACGAGAACGCCCTTTGCTATGCAACACAGTGCTCCGTAAGTCGCCATCGTGTCCTATGCCTCCTCAATCATCTCTTCCCATTTCCCTGCTCCTGATCCTCATCAAACGGATCCCCAAAGTCCTCTGCGAACCGTTAGCCCTCACCCTACGTAATTAGGAGTGCAATCACGAGCGTGGTACGAGTACCCACTCAAGCTGAACCCCTTGTCCTCAATCTGCATCATAGCCCTCTGCATCTCATCCCTCGCCTTCTTATTATTCCAGCACGCCCCCGGCTCACTGCTCTCCTGCCCCATCGCACTCTGAGCGAAAGCACTCATACCACCCTGACCCTGGCCTAGCTCCCGCGTCTCACCAGCTTCCTGCGTATCCATCACATCATTATTGAGATCTTGGGATTGTGGTGGTGTTGAGGCCGCTAAGCCCACGCCCCCATCGAGGTGTTGGGAGGAGGAGCCTGGTGGGTCGAGCTCGGAGGGGAACAGGGAATCTGCGTCGTCCGAGGTGTCGGAGGATCGCATTTGGGAGTCGCCGTCTAGATCTGCTGGGAAGATTTGTATTGGTATTGAGTTGGTGGCAATGGTGGGGGGGAATGGACATACCCGACATGTTGGATAGGCTCAGGGGGAAACGGGAATCCGTCGTTGACGCTGTGTAATTGCTGGAGGGTTGCGGCACCAGTGGTGTCCTCAAATTGTTGATCCACGATTGCTGGGAGGCTCCAACTTTGGGGGCGGCCTTTCCCGGGCTTCTCTAGCAGCCCTAACCGCCGGAAAGCCCCACTAGGATCTAGCCTAGGCCCTAGGATCGAGGACGTAACACTCCGCCCTCGAGCCCGAGGGGCCCCCGCCAGACCCTGAAAATATTCAAAATTTGTTCACTGAAGCACAAGACTTCGACACTTCAGCGTAGCTTTACCTGCGTTGATTTAATTTCGATGACCCATTGACTCCTAAGTATTGCCTACCAAGGCAAAGCAACCAACATGCCTGATGCATGGGACGACGATTGGGTCGTTAAGGCTGACTCCGCCTCCGCAACACCAGAACCGGCCCCAGCTCCCATAAAGATTTCCAAGAAAGAGCGACGTGCTCAGCAAGCAGAGTTCAATAGACAACTATGGGAGGACGCTGAAGACCCAAAGGACAACTTTTTTCTCAAGACTCGTGATGCCGTGCCTCTTAAAGAAGAATTCAAGCCCGCCATGAAAGTCCTCAGCCGGAAACCTGCGGCGAAGCCAGCGAACCCCGTATTGGGCGTTGGAGGATTATCTGTCGAGGATGACGGTGATAGCGATGACGAGGCTAAGAAGAATACCATGACTATGCAGGAACGTCAAGAGAAGACACAGCGTGACCGGGAAGAGAAACAGAAGAAATACGAGGAAGTACGGCAGAAGCTCTTTGGCACCAACGAGAGCTCAAATTCGAGTCCGCGACCACCATCAGCGATGAAGATGAATGGCAGCCCCAGAAATCAGAGCAAGAACCAGGTTGCTAGAGACAGCAGGCCTTCGTCATCAGCGAGCAATAAGACTCGGCAATTGTATGATCCTAATGATACGAAGCCGGGTGCTACGAGCGTCTTGAAGAAAGAGACTAAGGCGGCGCCGGTTGAGATGCAGCCGATCAGGGCTCCGAGAAACCCTGATGGCAGCGGTAGAGGAGGCTTCGGCTTCGCTTCCAGGGGTGGTCAAGGGACTTGAAATCTTGCGCCATTGGATAACCAGGGGATATATACCACGCAGACGATGCCGAGCAGTGCTAAGACCTTTTACATTGCTACCCTCGCGTGGACGGCCTGACAGCTATATCCACAACGAACACCATTACAGCCGCAAATTTAACAGGCATGACCTACCGCAGGAAACATGAACAGCAACTATCGACTGGATGTAGGTTTCTAGGAAACATACCTGAGGCTGGCGATCTATAAGGAGACGCTAGATCCAAATAACCCGGACACGCAATATAGAATACCAGCCTCTTGTCCAGAATCAACGTGGTCAAAGCTGTTGGGCTATGGAGGGGCTTGTGCAAGCCTCGGAATTGTCATGGCCTTCAGTCTCCAACATCAATACGGTCCTATCACACCGTTCCTCAAGCGTGTGGAATGTGGAGAACGACGAGTCGCCATCACAGCGAGAGTACATTTTTCCACACAAGCATACATAAGGGAGCTTAGTCTCAACAGTCGCTTCTCACCCTACTCTGAACCATTGAAAATACCAAATTGAAGGACAATACACAGAACTCAAATACGTTTACTCAAGCCCCCATAACAGGGACCATGCAGCTCTCAACCTTCCTCACCCTCTCAACCACCCCTCCTCCTCTCCTCCATCAACGCAGCCATCCTCTCAACCACATTCCTCCCCACCTCCCTCAGCTCCATCACCATCCTCCTCACAGCCACCATAATCAACAGCCTCCGCACCACCAACTCCATCACCGGCGTAACCGGCCTCCCAACCTCCATCCCCATCGCCATCCCCACAGCCGCCATCCCCATCATCGCATCCGCGATCAGCAACTCCCTCTCCAGCATCTCCATCATCCCTGTGGCCAATCCCATCACCGGCTTCCTGCCCATCCCCGTCTCCACAGTATCCAGCGCACTCGGCTTCACGGCAACAAATATCCCCAGCCTCGCAACTGATCCGTTGACCCTTTTCAACTATACCGCCGAGGGTATCGAAATCTTGGAATTCGTAGAGAGGCTGCTGCAGCAGAATCAGGGATTTGCGGTGCTGGGGGTTGCGGGGGCGGGGTTGGGGGTTAATGGGTTGTTGATCAATAATTTGACGGATTTGGCGATGCATCTTGTTGGGGCGAATGTGAATTGGGAATTTGGGGTTGGGGAGTTTGCCGGTTAGTGTGGGGACGAAGAGGAAGAATGCGGTTTGGGAGGTTGACGTTGGAGAGACGTAGGGGCGGGTTGGGGAGAGGGGAGAGGGGAGAGGGGAGAGGGGAAGTGGAGAGGGGGTTTTGGCGGAGTGGACTTTAGATGGGATGGCATGGAGCTTTGAGTATGGGGATGAATGATACGAAGTCGTCGAAAGGGGAACGCTTGCAATGGAAAGTGGAGAATTTTGATTCTTCTTTCATGCTGTTTGTGTAAAAGGTAGAGAATAGGCAGTGGAAACGATAAAGTCACTCCTGCATCTCTCATTGATAATGCAAGTAACGATGCTGTGGATCTATGCATCTAAGACGTCGAAATACCCTAGCCAATCTATGGCTCCAAAGCCAAACCTCTACAATGAGCGCTTTGCTATAAATTATCCATCGCGGTCATCCGAGTCATGCTATTCATATACGCTCTCTACCACCCCCCACCAATCTTCCCTGCAAGCTCCACCACCCTTTCATTCTCTGCTCCCCCATCCTTGCCGACGTCGCTCTCCACTTTCCGATAGCTCGTCGTGACAAGCTTTTGCAATTCAATGCCCGTCGAAGAAGCCCAATGATCTAATATTCCCTTGATATACGATGGCGATATACCATTCACGAGGTCAGTAGCTCCGCTCATCTCTTCCTCTCCATCGATCTGCATCCTATCGCCGCTGTCCTCGTCCTCACTCTCAGACATGGAGTAATACGCCTCATCCACCCTCCCCAACCACTGCTTCTGACTCATCTTTGTTCCCTCTTTGATCGGCACATCATCAACCTTGATCTGCCCGCCCCCATTCGTACACCCACCTGGACACGCCATAACCTCCACATACGCAAAATCCATTTCCCCAGCAGCCTTAGCAACTCGACCACCGGGCAGTCTGCTCTTTTTCGGCGGTTTGAGCTTGCGGACGAGGTTTTGGATGTTCCGGAAACCGTAGTAGCGCGCGGCTTTAAAGATGGGAGTCAAAGAAGTGGGGGTCGCGATGCTGTATTCGATTACGTCGGCATTACGGCCACGGTTGGTGGTGAGGGTGGAGGTAGGGTTGAGAGAGAGCTGGGTTTGCAGGATGTGGTGGAGGTAGCCGCCGGAGGTGCCTGCTTCGGGGGCTTGGTGAGAGCGTTTTTGCGGTTTGGAGAAGAGGAATGTTGAGAGTGTGGAGTCGGGGAAGGAAATTTGTGAGTCAAGAGGTTGGCGAGGGAGGTTGGGGAAGCTGATACCGCGGGTGTCAGCGAGCATGATGAGTTCGCGGGAAGTGATAACGCAGTCCACGTCGCGGACAGGGAAAAGGGGTGGCGTGTCGGCGGATGGTGGGCGCCAGTAGATGTCTGTGAGCTCCTCGCGGGAAGCTTCGAGCTTTTTATCGAAACAAGGCATTATGGAGACGTGCCATATTTGATCTGGTCGTATGTTGAAGCGCTGGCTGAGAACGGTTTTGAGGAGTGTGCCTGTAAGAGCCTGGGGTGATTTCAGGCGCGAGAGGTGTGGTAGGACGTGTGGATGGGTCTTTTCTGCGTAGCATATCCATCCTGGACATGCCGAGCTAAGAATGGGTTTCTTAGGCGTGGTAGTAGCCGCGCCATCGTCGTTGGACACTGGGGTATTTGAGGTCGACAGCGACTCCAGCACTTCCTCTGCTCCGAGCACCAGACTTGCTTCTCTCATAGCGTTGGTATCAACGATCCAATTGAAGCCATTGCCATGTTGGCCTCCTGCCTTCAGTCCTTGTGGTCCACCCAGCAGCTGATCGATCATCCAACCTGCCTCAGCTTCAGAGACGCCGTAGGTCGCTGCCAGACTCGCTCGCACCTGCGGGCTGACACTAGCAACAAAAAGCCTGCCATTGATGGGCTCACTTCGCTGACTGCTAGCAAGGGATAAAGGATGGATCGATGTTTGGGAGTCTAAGGCGTTGAGTACTTCCGCGTGAGATTGCAAGGACACCAGGACTGCTTCTGCAGATGTTACACACCCTGAGCAAGCAAGACAATCTGTCAGGGAGATCTGAGCAGGCGGAGCATCTTCTTTCTGTATCTTGTCTTCAGTTGTAACTTCGTAAGCCTGATCCCATCCATCAGCATGCGTAAAAACAACAGGACCATGTGAACGTACATTGATCTCTTGAGGCGCCTGCTTAGGCAGAGTCTCGACTGGTTTGATGCATGCTACGCCTGGAGATATGAAATCATTGAGGTCATCCGCCGACAGTATCGCCGACATTTCTTGAGTGCAGATAGTGTACAACAGGTAGTACTCCGTGAATTGTGGCGTGAATTTACTTTCTCTTTACAATCACAGCCAACGGCCGAAGTTTATCCGATGGTGGCAAATGCTCGTCATCCAACGGCTTTTTTTTCATTCAGAATGGCCATCAGGTTTAACCGTTTTACCGAGAGGTCGAATTCTATTTTCCGGTACCTTGCTGATGCGCCCTGCATGAACGGTATCGACCCTACCGGGCTGAGCAGGCTCCTACTACCCGACGTGGAGGCCATCTGGGATTTAGATCCTCGAGACGCCTTGAGGATCGGCTTTTGCTCTGCGGACTGTGCTAGAAGGGTCCATGACCAATCAGAGAACTATTGCTTGTGTATTGCCCTCTGTGGCTTGCAATTGTGGATGTGTCCGATGGAATAATCCGTCAGAGCTGAACGGAGGACCTCCCAAACAATCCCAAGACTACCCAATGATGAGTATTCACAAGTGCTTCTACGTTATGCGTTGATGTTGAATTCTCTCTCAAGCCTGTCTTTGCCTTCGTCCCATAGAGAACTGAGGATGTTCAGAGGACCCACTTTCCACACTATCAAAACTCCGCGGTTCCGCAAAGAGACGAGGCGCAAAGCCAGGGCACTGGTGTACTGATCTGACTGCAGACGCGATGTGGCTTGCGTCCTTGATTTTCGATATTTTTTGCGACGTCAATGCTTTCACTTTCCTCGATCATCCTGGTCAATCCGTCAACGGCTGGTTGGCTCGCGTGGAGCGTTGGCATCCGAGCTGATGCAGAGACCCCGGAATGCAAAGCTTCGCGCAGGCCAACCCGTCGCGGTCTTTCTATGGCTTGCCTATTACTTCGGTCATATGCAGTGCTTACTGTCAGTATCAATATTCCGCTGGTCTGAGCGCCTGTTTCAACGCCAGGCCCCACATCCGTCTCTCTCATTTGTTATAAGCTAGCCCAAATCTCTCAAACTTGCTCATCATTATTCCCACATTGTGCTGTCTCCTAAAGTGTATATACGATGGGTTTCCTCCATAGCTGCTCGACTGCGTTGCTGAGGCTTTTGTCCTTCGAACCAGCCACAGGACAGTACCACAACCAGCAGCCGCTTCCTCTGAGTGACATGAGCATCCACCCGGGATCAGGCATCACTGTCCATCCGGAGATAGCTTCATCAGGGTTTCAATGTCAACATCCTTCCATGGGCAGGTGGTAGGGTTGCAATGGACCAGAAAGTCGTGACTGCTGGCTCAAAGACTCCAATTCTTACCACCCTATCTTTAGCCAATATGAGTAAGTGCTCCGTACGAAGTGCAAAACCTCTTTATTGAGACTTGTTACCTCAGTATCAATGTCAATTATGAAAACTCTTGGCCCCAAGGCATTCATCGTGAACATTGGCTCAATGTGACCGACCAAACTATCTCTCCAGATGCATATCTCAAATCCGAAGGCAAAGTCTTCAACAATACGTATCCTAGACCTCTGATTGAGGTCTGCTGGGGCAATGATCTCACCATTCCTGTGACCAACTATATCGCGACTAGTGGAAGTACAGTCCATTGGCACGGCATTCGCCAGCTTCACACAAATGAAGCTGACGGAGTCAACGGCGTGACGCAGTGTTCCATTGCCAATGGAGACACATACACGTACAACTTTAGGGTAATCAAATATGGACCTTCATGGTACCACAGCCACTACTCAGTTCAGTACCCGGATGGCGTGGCTGCTGGGACGAAGCATGGGATCCGATATTGATGAGTGACTGGAGGCACAACAGTACTTCTGCAGACGTCCAAGGAGAACTCACTGGGTATCTTTAGGTAATGCAGACTGGTCCTAGACGGTACAGGTACATTGAAGAGCATTGCGTCTTGCGATACCGCCTTAGGTTTTCACTCTTGTTAATTACTGGCTGCTAGGTTCGGGGACCTGCCTAAAACTAATAAGCTTTTCTTCTTCGTTCGAGCTGTCGTTGGCTATCGCAAGATGCACTAATACGGACGCATATGGACAAGAGCGGAGACGAGATGCTAATTGAGTTTAGGGGAACTTCACCTGCAACTCGACGGCTACGAAATGCGTTCCGGTGGAAAAACGCAAGCCAATCTTCGCCAAAGGACTTGAGAAAGGCAAAAGATACCTACTAAGACTAGTCAAATTCTTCCACCAGGTTCGATTTTGTTTTCACCATAGACAATCATCTTCTTGAGATCATCTCTACTAATTTCGTGCCCATCCATCCGTTCAAGAACGAATCGATTCGCATCGGCATAGGTAAGTCTGGGTATGCGAGCTACCATATGACCACTTCATAACAATTTCCAGGCCTACGCTACTCGGTCATCGTCGAAGCGAATCAATTGGCACCAGTTCAAGCCGATGGTAACTACTGGATCAGGACTATAGTCTCAGATGGCTGTGGTGGGATTCAGGATAACAAGCTGAAAAGCGGTATTATTCGTCATAGCCCAAGGAGCACTAGTCTACCAACTCGGCGAACTTCACTACTCTCAGTACAGCTTGTGCTGACATGTCTGTTGAAAGTATTGTGCCCATAGTCGCATGGGATGTGCACACACAGGCCGTGAACGACGTATTTAATAATACCTTCGAGGCTGATCTTGATACCGTCAGCACCCATGGGGCGTTCCGCTAGGATCTTACTGATACCCCAATCTGGTATGGCGGCTTACAAATCGTCTATTCCATAGATCGCAAACACTGTCCCTGAAGTAGGCTCAATCTCTCCTCTCTCATGATTCTTAACCTCGATAACACGACGTGGAACTCCGAATACGCCATCGTAGAAGAGAATTATCACAGAGGCTACGTCTACATTGTCATTACGATTCAACTACTCTTCCAGAACGCAGGTAAACGTTTCATACCCGCCGCCCATCCGATTCACCTTCGCGGGTACGATTTCGTCATCCTGGCTCAAAGCTCCAGTCTATACAACGTGACCATGAGCCCCGAGACTTTACTTCAATAACACGCCGAGAAGGGATGTGGCACTCTTGCCCGCTGGTGGATTTCTAGCTATGGCGTTCAAGCCTGACAACTGTTGAAGAATAAGAATTGAATGTATAGAGAATCTATCTAGGAAGGAAAGATCCCTCTTAATATACAGAAAGAGGAGTAACGCAGTATATGTGACGCTAAGGGGATCTGTGTCATACTAAGGAAGTACAGGTGACCACAGATTCACCGTATGCCAAGGAAAGGTGCAGGTGACATATCCAACAACAATCCAGGCGTATGGCTTGTGCATTACTATGTTGGTAAGTCATTGATTGAGCCACGAGCAATAATAGCAACACTGACACATATACCCTTTACAGCCTGGCACGCATCATCCTGACTGGCTCTGCAGATTCTCGAGCGTCAGCATGATATCGAGCCTACTACTGGTAGTTTGGAGGCTAGAGAGCAGACCTGCCAAGTGTGGGATACGTGGCTTGCGGAAACAAGGCTACTTTTAGTCAGGATGACTCTGGCATCTATAAGGTGTAACGATTTCATCACAAAGACTTGAGGAATGATAAGAGAGATAGGATGGTATGCGAGAAAGTGTGATCCAGCTTGTAGGAACAACAAGATGATGACGGACGTTCGTTCAATGCCTTTTTTATGAAATACTAGCTAGCTTAGTAAGTGTAGTGAGTTTGACGATCAAAGACATGATTCAAAGTGATTATCCTATCATCTGACGTATTGAGCCTGGGCCGCGAGTGTCACGAGCTTGGGTCGCTGACAGGAGACGATCATGCCATTCTAAGGTGCAAATTGAAAAAGAGTTAGCAAAAGGTGACGAGCTGTAGATTCATGGTGACCTTAGACTGGGTGTCGTACTTTGTCTCAAATTCAACTCTCAGCAATAACCAGTGCATATATCGCCTTAATTGTAATCAAGTCTTAACCCGGATCTCGAAGCGTTCTTCCCTGCCCATCTCCCCATCCCAGCTACCTCCTCGGCGCACTCGGCGCCAACCCAGGCACACCACTATACCTCTCCTCCCTCTCGGTCTTAAATAGCACCTGAATCCAAAATTCCTTACTATCCTCATCAAACCAACTCCAAAACCTGCCCTCCCTCCTATCCACCTCCCTCGCCTGCAACTTAAACCCACAAGTCTCATACGGCTCCGCCGCCACCAACAGATACTGATAATTCTTGTCCGGCGGATCATCCACCTTCTGCTCAAACGCACTCATAAACCTCACCCTCGGCAGCACGCCCGGCGTAATCTCCGGATACTGCAACTGAAACAGCAACCCATGCTGCCTCGTCAACGGATCCTTCGTCTTCGTAATCTTATACCCCGGCCGTCCAATCTTCACCATATTCCTCCGCACCTGCACTCCCATATTAACCCCCAACATAGCATCCTGGCCCGCCTTCCCCTCTTTCTGCTCTCTCGCCGCACGTCTTGCGAGGTTGGTCTGGTGTTTGCGGCCTTGGGTGTGGGCGAGGTAGGAGCCATCGTTTTGGTGGACGGTGAGGCAGAGCCGGCATTCGAAGCTGCCGACGTGGTTTTTGAAGAAGTATGGGTCTTTGTCTAGGTCGATGGTTTCGAGGGCGAGTTTGCGGAGCCGTTCGCGTCGGTCGGCGTTCGTGGCGGATTGGGAGGCTACTCCGCCGCCGCCGAATTTGGAGCCGACGCGGTTCTGGGGTGCGGTGTGTTAGTGGGTGTGGCTTTTTGAGGGGGAAAAGTGGGAAGGTGTACCTGGTAGTCCATGATAGGCAGTCGAGTGCAAAATTTGGTCTGGAGACGAACGAAGGCGAAGACCAGGGATTGTTATCGCGAGTCAGAGTTATGAGGTTCAGGAAAGCAGAAGTACCAGAGCGGCTAGCGCGCTTTTGGCGCTAACGTGCAATGCCAAGACAACTATGGGTGACACCCAGTCGTTCTAGAACCAATTCTCAATTCTCAGATCTCGTCCCCGAACCTTTCAACTTCTCCTTGCCATGGAGCTTGACACCCTGATCGATCGAATCCCTCACATACCCTAGGTAGGCTTCGATCATGACCTCAATGAACATGAGCCCACGGCCCTATATAAATTAAGGCGTGCGGGCTATCCGTTTAGCGTTAGCGTCAATGGTTCCGAAATCTACTGTAGAAGCATGGGATATTTTGGGGAAGCTGGACGATGGAAGATAATGGAATTGCTAACCATGGATGCGAAGGGGCTGGGGCTGTACCGAGCACCGCCCTCCTTTGGCATCTGCTGATTTATTCTGTGATGGGATGGGATGGGGTGACCGTTTGAACCAGCGTCGAAGCTCATTCTAGATAGAAAATGCTCGAGTGTGATAATGAGGGATGTCAGATATACCAATTCCTATGGAGGGGTTTTCTGGATAGGGGTTTTCGAAGTTGTTGTTGAATCGTTTCTTCTTTGTGGTGGTAGAGCGTTCTGATGCTGTCTTGGATGTGAGTTGTGGTCCTTGCCATGCCTCCTGGTAGGCGCCAGGCAAGCCTTACCCACAACGTCTCAGAACGACGGCGCAATGAGGCGGTAACACAGGGCACGTTTCAAGAGCTCATCCTCACAAAAGCTCAGCCTCATCCTTTGAGGCGTCTGTATACAGATCCTCGATGATGTCATTCTCCAATCGCAATGCCAAGCCCCATCGGCTCACTCGCCGCGTCACCAAATCCTTGCAGAATCCTTCAATGCTGAACCAACCACTCACATTTCTGAACATGTCCTGTGAGCGGGGTAGTACAATCTGGGAATCCTGCTTCTGTGGAGCACCAGTTTTAGGAATATTTCAGCGTTCGTTCTTCTTCAACTCGGTCACCATAGGCCTCCATACCAAAAGACCATCGAAATGACCGAGCAAACATCTCCCGAAACTCAGCAGGATCGTCCAGATGCTGCGCAATCGTCGCAGGAAGCTGTACTTCCAGGCGGTGCAGTCGTCGGACCGAGTAGGAGGTATGTGCGTTCAATTACTGTCTTCAATGCTTGAGATTTCTTTGCTTTTGCAGCTTTAATCCCTCGGGATCAGCATGTTTTCCGTCTGAACGGCTTTCTAGAAGATCTGCAGGCCTCAGAGAATTGATAGAACTGCGTAGGCTCGAGATTGAGATTTGACACGGTCTGGAATCTCTCAAGCACCGAAATGCCAGCGAGTCTTGAATCTCTATTACGAGAAACTTGGCGTTCTATGTGACTTGCGAGCCTCACCCCATTACCCTTCCCAAGTTATTCAATCCACTGGACTTGATTCTAAGGCCGCAAACCTTGAGAATCATGTTAGGAAGACAGCCGTTTTGGACGGAGTCCTTCCAGAACGAACCACCATAAATAAAAATCTGGGGCTGGCTTTGCCCCTTCTAGCATTTCCATATGAAAACTATGTAGTACTCCGCTCAAACATGGGAAGGGTTTATCCGCAGCGCATGGGCGCAGCTATGAATAACACATACAGCGACAAGCAGAGTCCAAACAATATTGTGTCCTGTTGTTTGAAATGCATATTCCTTTGAATCCTATGTCCCATTGGGAACGTTCGCTCAGCCGAACGCTACTTCCTGCCAGGTGGACAATTAAGAAGAATGAAAAGTCGCCAAAGTTGCCGACGCTGGGCTCTCAGGACTCAACCACAAAATCTCTTCATCACATTCTAGCGTTCGCATGCGAATATATACATACACTTTGATTCCAAAAATCCCTCGCTGTGCGCATCTTAAGCTTCGTTGTCCTCACCTTGAGCTCTACCGCTGCGTTATGTACGGCTGCTGACACTTTGTCTTCACGATTCAGCAAGGACACCAGTAGTCATGAACTCAATCCTCGGTCTGACACCGGATCAGGTGGCGAGTACGTTGTTTGGCCGAAAGACGGTAATAATAAGGACGCCGTTGCAAAGACGGAGGACTTCTTGAAGCAGCTCACACGGCAATCAACCATCTATTCACACACTGATCCCGACGGAGAATTCGTGCTTTGGCTGGTTAACGTCACTGATTCACATGTCGATACTATCAAACAGATTGAGGGAGTGGATAGCGTTGAGCCAAATGTTATCATCGCTGAAGACTTCGCCGCCGTCCCAGTACAAACCGAACCAGCCAAACTATCAGAAGCGAATAAGGCAAAGAGGGATACATAATATACTACTCAATTGACTGCCGGATATGACCTCAAGATGATAAATCAACCTAAGTAAGTTTCGCCGTTTTCGCCAGAATCAGCTCGGGTCTATGATATGCCTCACCAACGGTGTCCACCCCCGATCCAAGATGTTTATGCTCAAACTGTTCTGTCAGATTCTTGAAATGCTTCTGGGACACTATACTGACACCTTTGTCACCGACAGGACGGTACTAGACATAAAAAATCTTAACAATTACGTCTACGAGGCAAAAGGTGGCAATGATATATACATATATCATGTTGAGCGGGTGAGTCTCCGACAATATTCATAGATTTTCAAATTAATTAAGAAACACATCTAGGGCATCAACGCGCAAAAGACTGATGTAAGCGTTGCGGCGTTGATCCATCACTGCACTTAACATTAACGAAATATAGGAGTTTCCGGCCAACAGAGTAGACGTAATCGTGCGAACTGATCGCTCAGTGATATTGGGACAATTTCACCATGACGATGGTTCGCCGGATGGACACAGCACCCAAACAGCTTCGAAAGCGTTGGGTGAAAAATATGGCTTTGCTAAAAGGTCAAAGTTGGTCATTTTTGAGTTGGCTGATTATGAGGTCATCGATACTACAGTAATTTTCGGAGCAGGTACGTATGTTTGATCTTTTAACTAAGGTTTGCCTGGAATCTTACTGGAATTAAGACTACAATTCGTCATTACTGATACTCTGTATACTGACAGTCTGGGATCACAACAGTAAAAAAACAACGCAAAGGTAAAGCTATCGTCACGGTCTCTTGGGGTTCCATGAATCCTCACGATCCTAATAATCTCAGTAACGCGTGGAAGCGGGCGCAAATTTTCATAAAACGACTTCTCAATGATGACATACCTGTCTTTGTTGCTGTCAGTAATAAGGCCAAGGAGATGTACAACGGCCAACTCAGGACGAATGTCGATGCAGCACCTGCCATATCTGAGGGACCGGACTACCCTGTAATAGTAGTTGGCAACGTCGATTCTTCGGGAACCCCACAGGAGGACTCTCAACAAGGCCCTCATGTCCAACTTTGGGCTCCAGGAACTAGACTTCCAGCGCAGGATAAGGATCTCGATCTTCCCAAGATCGTCAACGGGACGTCTGCCTCTGTAGCCTTAATGGCTGGTATGCTAGCGACCTACCTTGCCTACGACACTGTTCCGTTTGACACCACTCCTGACAAACTGGCGGCGGCTGCGAAACATTGCCTGATTGACCATACCCACTGGCAACGGCAGCCTAACATTAAGGTTCTCTGGAACGAAGTTGACGAAGCCCACAACCCCAAGAAAGCCAGCTCAGACCCTCTTATCTACCCGGCAGCCTCGATAGAACCTGCACCTGCCCCGACCTCTCAGACAGCAGGACCTCCGCCGGCGACCGCGCCCTACGCAGAAGGGGTCTGCGCCATTAACGTTACGCAAATGGAGGTGGCTGTTAACCCAAACGGAGAATACAAGCTTGAAGTCACGATGACGGATAACAACAAAGCACAGATTGGCTACACCGAAGCTACACAGGCCAATGCCACGCACCCACTGTATTTCCAGAGCAAGCTTGAAGAAGTCCTCGTTTGCGTGCCCGAATCGCGAAACGACTACATCACTTTCGCCCTCGGAGCGCAGCAGTGGCCCAGCAATGGCAAATTTGCACTGGGGGCGGTCCCCAGCTGTACGGAGAATAAATGAACCGGGGATATACTGGTAGCGTAGCACCCTTTCCAATTTGGTTTGAAATGTCATGATGCTGATGTTTGGTACAGAAAACTCGATATATCGAGTGCAATTTTCAATGTACTTGGGGCCATGGGAAGTCGTCCGGCGGGACGAATTGAGACTAGCGGAATAACATATTGGGTCGACATTGCAACATTAGATTGAGAAGGCGCGAGATTCATTTCTGTGGTGGATTTTGGTGCGAAAGAGACTACGTTTCATGCAATTACCATGTCTGGATTTTGAGCTTCGAGGATTGCGAGGAGCAGGATCGGGACCACTGGGAATTGATTTTAACGTAGGACAACTTCGCGAACTTGGATTTCAATCACAAAGACTGTACACACAAATTCGATTGTGTCTCTTATATCCGTATCTTTTGTACCAAAGCTCTTATGCGAAAATGTTTCATTGAGGATACATTATCTGGTGTTCTGAGTGGGGCTCGGATCATGAATCTCATAAGCCGCCAGCTATAACCGCAGACCAACTCTGATTTCATGTATTTACTCTAGCGCATATGGTCGAAGCTGAGACATTAGTTGTGCGAGCACACCGCTCTTAATGGGCTTTCTCTTGGACATCCAATGAAAAGGCAGATAGCTCTCCGCGACCTGTATCCCTGAGATGCCTTCCCGCTAGAGTGTGCTTCATGCCGTGAAACTAGCCTGCTTGGCCAACGCCTCTCACCTAATATACGAAGCGCCGATGATGTCGTAGGTTATTACTTACTATAAGAATATACGTAATACTAAACAAAGTTATATAAATATTATATATTCTTAATAGAAAATATTATAGGGTCGATAAAGGATAGTTAGCTCGGTCTAAAGAAAGATATTATTATTATATTAAAGCTCTTTATCTTAACGTATTCTAAATATTTATTTTCTTATGAGCGATTTTAGTAACTAAAGCTAATCAAGTCGATATTATAATGAATTAGTTATTATCAGATTTTACGAGTCTTTATTATTCCCTAAATATACTACTAGTAACTTTATTAAATTAAATATATCCAAGGAATTAGACGATTGCTGTTTTGCCAGCTACTTGACTTAGCGCTTTTAATGAGCCCATTTACACCATAGAGCATCAGATAAAGAAAAGCAAGTCTTGACCACTCCTCCCTTGCGCTGGCGCTGTTGCGGCCTCAGTTTCACGGTGGCATCAAAGTGGTGTCCAAACCCCGTCGTTCTTCATGTAAGAGCCATAACGGACAGTACCCGCTAAAAGTCGCACAGTCAGAACATCATAGCCCTAATTGCGCTCGGTCAGATGCCGTGACACCAAATTTCCCGCTCTATCCCTGAGGACACAGGCACAGAGGCCGAGGGCTAGGTACGGCCGCTTATCGCATTGATTGCGACTAGTCGCAGAATAGACCATGGTGTGCAAAGCAATACCTGACTTACACAACTTCAAAGACTTATCAATTCCCTGACGAAGATGGCTGATCAAACATGAGTTTTTGTTCGCAATATTAGGAGCATGAAGAGACCCGGTAAGACGCATCTATGAAGATTGTTGTACCAATGTAATTCTACCTCGAGTATAAACAACAGAGGATTTGTCTCTTAGACTAACCTACGGACTTCTTCTTCAAAATATTTCCATACTATTGTCTCTCGTCCTCAGTATCATATATGTTTCCTGAAGCTTGAAAATGTGGCTAGATTCATGTTCTATGCAAATGCAGTTGTGAAGAAGTGAGCTGCTCGCTTGCCGATCTCTGTTTCTGTTGGCTATAGCCGTGGCATGAGTGTCACGAATCGTGTCTTTACCACTACGTAACCATAAGCCATGAGATCTTGCCTCTCTTGATGACTTGCGGCCAAGTAAACACTAAGAGACCGGAACAAAAATTGGCTGAGACGACAAAAGTCCATTACTGTTATCAAACGACACCTCCCTAAAATAAGTATCGTTCACCTGATAGTAAATGTAAAGGACTGACGAGTTGCCCCCTCGAGATGTTGCACCTATCCTTCTAGATGGAAAAGCTGCTGGGAGTGGCGGAGGATCGACAGGACTGGGTCGGGTGTCCACATTTCCTATATTCACCGCAATACTGTTATTCGAGTTGAGATACACCAGAGCTAGGTTGTCTTGAGAGAAGGCAAAAGCAGTACTATCGACACTACGGTTGAAACTTGGCGGCGCAATCGTACTAGCACCTAGGTCGAATATGATTAGCTGCTTTAGCGTTCCACATGATTAGAGAGTGCCATACTGCCTTCGCCGCCATTGAATGTATAAATCCCATTCCCAGCGCCAGACTGATTGTACGTCCAACTTGATCCCTGAATAGCATTGTTTGCTGGGTTTGCGGACCCGGTGGCATTGAAATGCTCTGCTACATAGCATTGTGTAAACAGCTGAGATGGAAGTGGCGCAGGTTCTGGACCGACGTTAACGCTTGCATGCCGGCTGTTGTAAATACAACTAAGACCGACCCCTGTCAACGAGTCACTACTTGTTGGTGGCTGAGACCCAAGTTAACTGAATAAGTTTGGACTGACGGGATCTACATTCTGGTAAATGGCATGTTGTGTATCAGGATCCGTGTTCATCATGACAAATGAAAGCGTTTTTGGTCTGATAAGTTACAACGGAGGATAGAGATGCGGGGGAAGTCTTGGTGGTGTTGACAATAGTAAGCGATGGCACGATGTTGGTGGAAACGGAGAGTCTGGTGTTGTTGGCTGGAGATGCTGCAGCCTGAATAAGTTCTGTGTCTTTCCATGCTCCGTTCGCGAATGCTGTTTGGCTGATGTTATCATTCGAAACATTCAGATAAACCAAGGAGATCTTAACACCAGAGAGGTCAGTCAGTCGATATATGCCAGCCATGCTGAGGACGATGGACAGAAATCTCACATATTTTCCCGTATTCAAGTTCTGCGTCGATAAACTAGCTGGAATATTTTCACACGACGCTCCCAAAGCACTTCCAAATTTCGCAGTCGTTGGTATCGTTTGAACCGGCAACACATTCCAATTTGACGATGATAAGGAATACTGACACCCTCGGACATTACCTCGAATATCCTGCAGAAAGACCCATCGATCGCCGTTGGGACAACTAGCGGCAGCTAGCGAGGAATTTTTTAGGATGATCGGTAACAGACTCTGGGTACCATTGGACGAATTGGTGAGTATGGGAGGATTTGTTGCAGAAATAGAATTGCTGAGGACGATCAGCCTTCATAAAGCACCTTCCTGCCTGTCGCGCACTTACTTAGAGCGATGCCTTCCAATGCTACCTCCGATCGCCCGGGCAATTATCGCGGCCAATATAATAATTCCAATGACAACGCCGGCCCATATTCTGGTAGTTTTGAAGAATCTGGGTTGCGCTTCAGAGGACCTGCTCTCTTACTTGGGCCAGCGTGCTTCAGACCATCTCAAGCCCGGACCCAGGAGCTATCTCCGGGGGAAAGTCGCATGGCCCATACAGAAGCTCGGGCGCGTTGGATGAATAAAGCTCTGGAGCATTATTTGCGGGAAGGGATGTGTGCAAGACACTTTCAGGCGCGCCTGAGGAATAGACTTCTATTCCTGAGATTCGAGAGTAATGTGACTTTTGAGCGGCCCTCCGTTGGGTGCGGTTATGCTAGGCACCGACGCTGGCTTCCAAACAAGCAAAATTCGATATCAAAGGAATTGGAAAAGCGCGCGTGTCATAGGTATTGTGGCAATCTGAGATATAGCATCTAGTAGATTAGCTATAGAGACCAGAGGGATTAATACATAGACTGCTTCTTAAGGAGTGAAGAAGAAAAGGTCGAGGGCAGAATCCTACAGGATTTAGCGTATTCAAATGTGTTGCGACTTCTTGGCGTTGTAGAACGAATTCTTTTATCTATTGTAACTTGACTATCCTCGGTTTAATTATTGGAAATTTAATGACGCTATAATCGTAATGATTATCTCTTTCTTTCCTATCATAAAATAATCTAGTCTAGAGTTATGGCTACTACGTTTAGTATTCGACCCAAGTATAAGTCTCCAACGCCAAGAAGTCGCAACAGCGGTGATTACGCTGAATTGGGATAGCGCGGGAGATCCTTATCGAAGATCTTCGATATCTCTAGCTGTTTTGAGGAAGCGAAGCGAAATGGGGAGCAATCGAATTGGCCGCAGCAGACTGATACCCGGCATATCGACATACAAGCGAAATAAGGACCTTGTACAACATTTTCAGGAGCTAATCGTTTCGCGCGGGCGCTAGTACTAGGCCCACATGAAAGGAAAAGCAGGCTTTGCTGCTGCCAAGGTGCCCGTTACGACTATAAACAATAAACGATAACATTGTACCTAAGGCTCGAATAGAATAGCAGCTTGAACATATGGCGCAAAGAGCGAATTCTGACACAGCTCGTCATGCAAAGCTGTCAGAATCTTGGAGCTGCTTGTGTGATCTCTTGCTCTCAGATCATAATGAAGATCTATGTGACTTTAGCCTTATTCACCACCTGACTTGGCTTGTGAGTAACCTGTCTCCACGCCCGAAGTAGCTCGAGTATCGCATCTAGTATCACAAGAGTCATAAGAAATGGATAAGATCACGCACCGTACACTGGCAAGTCTTATTGCACAAAGCACAACCTTGTCGAACACCCGGCAAAGATGACTGATTGGCCACACTCGTTTGGTCATTCGGAGCCTTTCTTAAAGTTTCAGCAATCTGTATTATAAGTCATGAAAGAGATGTGAATGTGAGATTTGGTGCACCAGCAGCCCTTGTGACTCTTCTACAAACATAAAAGTGGATGTCCAACCCACAGATATTCCGTTCTAACCCTCCAAAAAATACACTTTGATATAATTACGAAGTCAGTACGGAGATTCTTAACTAGAGAACTTGTTTCGAGCTCAATATGTTCAACAGAGTTAAGTCGAATGAACCCGTCGAGTCCGTCGAGCCATATGTTCCAACCAATGCAGTCACCCTCATCGTGGGGTAGGATATAGCTTCAGTTTCTGAACCTCAAGTCTCAATGCTAACAAAAGGTATAGACCAATCGCTCACTGCCTTGGCCTTGAAGGCATAATGAAAATTCTCGGCGGTAACACACGCGTCATCAAAGTGGTGGGCTCCCTTCGCAATTTCCCAATTCTAGTAATAAAACTAACAGCATCATACCTACCAGGTATTCCTCAAAGACAGATTCAATCAAGCGCAAGCCGTTGACCGCCACACACCGCCAAAAGGAAACGTAGACGCTTGCGGCAATTATGGAATTGCCGAAGTTACCGTGTATAACATGAAAGTTGCTGACTCGACTATCGAGCAATACAATAACACCATGTACACTACACCTCTATCCTTCTCTTGCATTACAGGGGTCGTCGTTGTATACTGACTTAGACTCGAACAGTGTCGAAGGTTCTGTTGTTCACGTAGCCAAGAAAGACGCGGCTCATGATATCTCAAGCCAGCTTCAAAAGATAGGAATCGTCTGGACAGGTGTTTAGAAGATATAGAGATGAGATACTGGTTCTGAGCATGGAAATCTACAGACCTGGGTTAATGTGCTTCGGTTTGTCCCAGTTCAGCGTGGAGATTTAGAGATTTCCGATACCAACTCGACATCTGAGCATTATGGATATTCGGCGATCGCTGATCAAGTCCAGGATATCAAAGTAGTCTATTGATTAAACGGATGTACTTCAATTCTGTCAAAGACGTTCTTGTGGAATTATGGTCCCAATCTACATGAATCTAAGATCGGTACATTCATGCCTTATACCTAGAATAGTTCCACGAATGGCTCCAATCTCACTAGAATCATGACGACTGGAAGTGGGTACCTCTGAGAATTTACGGAACGATACACTAAGTGAAACACAGCTTTCCACAAGAAGTCTAACCGAGGTGTTACACAATAATCTTGAACGCCACTATGGCCCCGCCTTTTCTACGGATGATCACGAAGATACCACTTCAATAGACCGATTTTAACCCAAACCCCTCCACGAAAACATTCTCACGACTCTCACGACTCAATTGGAAGGAAGCCCACAAACAGAAAGTCAAGCAAGATGGCACCACACCCCATCAAAGTCTCGTAAGCTGCACCTAAAAATTCAAGAGTCAAACATGGGTGTTAATGTCTAAACAGACCCATGGCTCTAGCTTACAACGAGGCCCAAATAAAGATGATGTTCGAAGAAAAGTTCGGTAAGGTCAACGCAGTGGTAGTACCCTCTAGACGAGCTTTTCGTATCTTGATCGGAAGTTTAACACCGATTCTAATCTTGCCAAAGTTCTTCGCGGTAGACAAAGCCGGCGAGAAAATTATCGTTGAACGCATTCCACCACCACCAAACACCGTGTTTGGTAACCTCAACGACATCGGTGGAGGGGCTCTTGCACTAAAGATGAACATATCAAGTGCGAGCGCCGATGAAGCAGAAGCACCAGTCTTTCATAAATTCGGCACCGTATTCGTTTTGATGGCTGATCAGCATCAGAGTATCGGGGCTGCAACTTTTCTAGATGGGACGCCGTATGTCGTTGTGCTACTTTCTATCGAATTCTTGATCAGGGTTTGCTAATTCCTTCGTGATAGGTTGGAGGGCTCGATTGTTCATTCAAGCTATATCACTAAAGCTGACGGGGAATGTTTCGATCGCTCCAAGAAGTTTGCAAAGAGTGGCGGGGGATGTGTCATTCTGTAGCGATGGACAGTCAAGTCGAGGAGCAGGGGATGTTTGCCTTTGCAGAGAGTCAAGGAGTTGTTTGCAGGGTCTTGTACTATGAATCATAAGATTAAGTGATTCCGCGCTCTGAAGCCCTAGCATGACTCCTACTTACGTACGGAGAGGTAGCCAACTGACTCCCAAATATAGTTATGTTTCAGAATCCGGATATGTGAAGATTGTCGAACGCGATTAAGCTTTAATAATGAATTGTGAGTGATACAAGTACAGTGATTGAAGTGTGACACGATGTTTTGAACGCCACCTTGACGCATAAATACTGGGCGATTTCCATTCAATATTGTTCAATATCCAAAGAGACACTGTCTTCAGACCAAGCCTACCAACTTTAACCAACAAGACCTCTCACAGACTCGAATCAGGAACAATGATAGACACAGAGCTCACCTTCAAGATCTGGCAGGTTATACCGAATTCCAGGTCACAAACCCATTCTAATACTTATGATAGGCCTGTATCATTGGATATCCCCGAGGATGAAATCAAAGATTACGTCCAGTCGCGTTTCGGCGAAGTGACAGCCGTGGTAAGTTTCCCCAATGGGATTCCCTAGCTTTGATACAATGCTAATACCTACACCCTCCAAAGTTTTTCGCCAAGGATACCAACGGCGGGAAGATCACCGTCGATCATATACCATCAGATAAATCTACCTTTGGCAACCTCCTCGCCGTCGGACACGGAGTTACGATGATCGACATGCACACATCGAATATGAGCCCAGCCGTGTCACCTGTTGGCCACAAATTTGGCATGGTCTTTGTGGTGATGACAGATGAACAACAGAGCTTCGTGGCCGCAGGAATGATGGATGATACTAGTTTTGGAGGCTCGGCTATCCACGCAAAGATGATCACAGACGAGGATAAAGACTGTGTGCTTCGCTCTAAGCCTGGTCGTTGCGTGATTATGTAGAGCTGAATTAGCAATCCGACACGAGACATGAGGAAATATCTTGCTCTTGACGAATGAAGATGGCTCTACCCTCATAGTGTCGTCATTCGCGTGCTGGCCTTTTTCAAAAGCTGCTAATATCGAAACTGATATAGGTCTGTCAGTCTTTGACTCATACTACACGTACAGTCGATTATGTAAGGACTCTTCTTGCGATTTGCGAATTTGAATGACCCCTTGTGAAACAAAGAGATCGTGAGTGCGACTCTTGCCTACGTTAGCCAGGTAGCACATGGTGTCTCTTATAACAGGAATACGAAGACCGTTGAACGTGAGAAATTTCAAGTTGGTAGTGCAGAATGAACGATGAGGAAATAAAGCCCTCACGAGCGATGTAAGCAGGATGGCCTTGATCGAGACCAAGAGCAGAGATAGCAGTATGGAGTAGCGTTGACTTGCGGCAGCTCCGATGAACGAGTATCTTATTCTCACTCGTACAAGCTAGGAAGGTATCACTAGTCTGTCCTATTTCTTCTTCCAATGTCCCACCAACTCCGTAAAATCAGCGGTAGAAGTGATATCATCTCCCTTGTTTCACCACACGGCTATGCTGGTATTGATAGACCTACTGGTGCAACGTTGCGAAGTAGAACAACAGCGACCGCCTATACTTAGCGAATGAAATGGTGACTCTCGATGTGTAGCCTTACACCAGATTGTGCTATAAGAACAACATCCGCCTTAAATTCAGGGCCCGTCCTCTTTTTGGGTTCTCATCTCTCCATTCCTATCTATCGATCATACGATATACACATCATCACATCATCATCATCATCAACATGTCAGGTGTAGAATTCTGGGCAATCGTCGCTGGGTAAGAAAAGCGCCATAGCCCAGCACTGACTCATGTAATATAACCTTAGCTAAACATTCACAGATACCAGGGAGCCTGGTTCAAAATTCGGCGGATAGTGCCAGGCTACGAAGTCGAGAGGCAGTGGTACGATGCCGATGGCACATGGCGTAGGTCTTGTGAATCCAAAAAGAAAAGAGGAAATGTAATGATGATGAGGCTAACGCATACGGGATTAGATACCAGAACGCGTCCCACTAAGATCACCGAATTTTGGAATACACTCGAGGAGGTAGCGCTGCATCAATCGAGGGAATGTCGTGAGAGTGGTCGTGACCAGGAGCAGAAGTTGCTTGTAGAGAGTAAGGATGGAGAGCATGCGTATTACGAACTTGAGGGGAAGGAGATTAGTATGGGGAAGGATGTGCTGGAGGACGATGAGCATGATAAGCGTTGTCCTTGAAAGGGTTCGAAACTGCCTTGTTTCGGATCACCATATTGGGAATTTGCAGGGGGTTCGTAGTTATGAATGTAGAGGGAGCTTGCGGTGTCTGTAATTGCCCTTCATCAAACTTAGTATCCAGGACATCCATTGCATGAAAAAGATGAAGAATGGTACCTTACACACTCAAGTATGAGCTCGTATGGAGCACGTCTCGAGCGTCTCGTGCCTTCATAGCCGCTGGACAACGTTCATCAAGATGCCAATTTGGCAGATGTTGGTAGCAAGTAAGCATTATCTCCACTCATCTGTCTATCATTGTCTCCCAGACGGTTGCCGCGGGACACGATAGCAGAACCTGATATAATCTTGGCGTGAGTTTGAGTGACATACTGGCCTATACCAAGATTAAAAAGTAGTACTGACGTCTCCCCAGCCTCCTCACACAAGAGAATGTCTATAAAGCTCTTGTAAATGGCCAGAGACATCCTCCCCTCCTAATTTTTCTCCCGAGGCAGCCATAATACACCATAAAGGATAGCACTATTAAAGCGTTAAGACCCTTTCTCTTGTAAATGGCCAGAGACATCCTCCCCTCCTAATTTTTCTCCCAAGGCAGCCATAATACACCATAAAGGATAGCGCTATTGAAGCGTTAAGACCCTTTACTGTTAAAGGACTTTGGCAATCAATATCGTGAAGCAGAATTCCGCCCTACCACTCGAATTCTTGTTGACATCAGACAGATACCTTTTACTCAATCCACCAACGCTGCAACAGATCCCTAAAACTCCACAATGTGTATGTCTTTCCAGAACCCTTTTTATCCTGTTGAAATATTTCCAGGGTCGCAAGACATGGCTCAGCTCAGGACTACCTAACCCCGATGTACTCCTCGAACATATCTTCCGACTTATACTAGACCCCACGATAGTAATGCTGACTTCGGAAGAACGATCAGGTCGATCGATACAAAAGCTCTACAGCTGCGGTTGAAACAGGACTACAGAGCGTCGTCTCTGCCCATTCCAGTGGCACCGCAATCACCGCATGACACAGGGGCATCGACAGTTTTTGCAATTTCTCTGCGAACGCTGCCAGCATCGAGGTGCCGAGAACAATTCTTTAAATGGCGGGTATCACTACCGAGTTACTTTTGTGTCAGCTGGGTGGAATGATTGTGCGAGCGAGGTAGTAGTGGTTGGGATGATTTGGAACAGAAATGCATGCATTGTTTGGACTAGGATGGGACTTCTGTGTCATCTCTGATCTAGTTAGTGAATCAGCAAATCCTATGCTGAGGTGGCCTCCATGGTACACCAAGGAGCTCAAAAATCCTCTTCTCATCTTTGCCTTCTACCAGACTGCCTTGCGTGATCCTCTCTCTATTCTTTCCTCGAATCACATCCTTCCATAACCCCCGTTGATTTAGACGCATGCCCTTCTTGCTCGCCAGTAACCTGATGCTCCTGTTGAAGATGTCGTTGCCAGTGAAGTATATGAGAGCAGCGCCGATCTCGTGCCATGGGACCAGTAGAAAATCAATTCGGCGCCAGATGTTAGTCCCAGGAAGGGCAGCAGCTCCGTGCCATTTGCTGCCGTCGTCCTTGGCGGTGGTCGCAAGACCGACCTTGAGATAGCCTTTGTCAAAGAGCCGCGGGATCACCGTCTCAAGTATGATCGTTCGAAGAACCTCGATCGGGCAGTCAGGCTTTGTGACGATGAAGTCGACGTCCCCAGAATCAGCAGCACCACGTCGGTAAGATCCCCCAACTGTGAATTCGATACTGGCATCAATCTTGCTGCAAGTGTCACGAACGTATTGGTCGTGATGATCCATTTCCGGGCGAGGAATACGGGTCTGGAAGTCATCGTAGTGTTCGATGCCAATCTTTTGGTTCTTTGTTAACTGCGCCTTGTTCAGGAGGTCGTCGATAGTGCGATGTCCTTGATCAATCCATTTTGTTGCTTGCGCGTAGCCAACGCCGTAAATCTTCAGGAATAGCTGAAACGCCTCATCGTTGGGCTCACTGGTGGTGTTGTCTAGTCGTCTCAGTCTATTGGTCCAGACAACTTCTTCGATCTTATCGGCGAGCCTCTGCCCGATGAAGGGAATAGCGAATGCTTCCTGGGCGCTTGTAATCTTACCGCCTTGCTTTCGTAGTGCTGCGATAGCTCTACGATATGCAGTGAGCCTCCAGTGATCATGCGTGCGCTCATAGTAGTCTGCCATCTTCTGCAAGATCTCAATAGTTCGGCCATTGGGGTTCTCAGACTTGCCGGTGCCGTCGTGCTTTGACATGCAGCTAAAGTTCTGCTGCCACGATTTGTTGAGAGAGCCTTTTTTGAGTTTCTGCTTTGTCTGATTTTTCTCCCTTCCGCCCTCGCTGCCCTCATCATCGGATGCATCTAGAGAAAAGCTGCGGTTGGGGCTCTCATCTTCGTCGAGATCTAGTGGCTTCATGTTCGTCAACATTCACCATCCATTCGGCTTTGAATACACTTACCAGGTCTTTGACAGCCTTTGCCTCCTCAATCGCGTCGTCCAAGGCATCGAAGGGTGTCTCTGAGGGCCTAAACAGGGCAACCGGCGGCTCATCGTCTATATGAGCATTGCTGTGGCGGCGGCTCGAAGTTGTCTTCTCACTGCTCTCGATCCGCGAAGGCGTCTGCTGTGGAGAGGGCGCTGCTCCCTTTGCTAGCTTCAGCTGCAACGAGACCTCAGAAGAGTCTTCCTGTGCCGGCGACGGCTTCGCATTCACTACATCTTCGTGGCCATCGACCCGGTACTGTAGCTGGCTTGGATTGACTAGGAAGCGGTACATGACGCAGTCTGCAGGGTAGATTTCATTCACGAGGATGACATCAGGCTGTATTCTTCAGTACAGAGACACTTGCATCTGGATTCGGAGAACCTCACTGATAGCTTGTCGAGTTTCAGGAACTTGAGAACATCTTGGTATGACAGTCCGTTGTCAACAACAACGTGCGTGATACCATCCCGCCACTCTCTGACCCAGAGAGCCCCCCATTCTAGGGCTTTTCTCACACGAAGCTTGCGAGCAGGTGCGATGTCATTGTTCGGGAAGAAATCTGTGGACGAAGTCAATAAGTCAGAATCGAGAACAATACCCTGGAAAGAAGAGTCTTACAAAACGATAATCCATTGAAGATCTGCTCAGATTCCGGCATAAGCTTCAGGGATTCTCCTCTCTTTCGCTTTCCAGTCTGCTTGAGGGTTGCTCTCAGAGTAGCCGCATTGTCCGAAGGCTTGAACATGTCTGGGGCGCGATTAGAATCTTGTGATTGAGATTTAGAAGGTATATCTAGCCTTCCGACTCTTGTAGAGGGGGGCAATGGTGCAGATACGGTACGTGCAAGGGACGGGCCTGAGCGAACGGAATCAAGTATGCTGTGTCGAGGGGTCCTTGATCGAGTCCTTGACTCAGAAGTAGCTGGCCTGCTCCGCCTTAGGATCACGCTGGCATCACAAGAATCCTCCTCTTCCGAATCCTTATCGAGTTCGTAAAGCTCATTGAAGAACGCTTCTTTCGCCGCTTTGTCCATTGTTGCGACGTGTTACGATTTGCACGGTGATCCATGTACGAGTAGGTGCGGTGTTGATGCCTGGCGTTAAGGTTAAAATTCATCAAGGAGGAGCGTACCAAAATTCACAAAGTGATGATGCTGAACCCCACTTCGCGGACCCCACTTAGAACGCCAAATCGTCGCGAACGTCACGTGATTCAATTTCATTGAGACAATTTCCAACTCCCGTTTTCTCTCCTAGGAATTTATCCGTAAGTCGTTGTATGCGCATCCGCAGAAATTGATGGAAACTAGCCGAGAGGTCGACATCCGGTATGATCACGTTGCCACGAGCATGATTGAGTAGTCAACTATCCACATTGTGCTTTCCCGTTCATTTGCCGGTCAACGCATGACTTGATTTTGACTTGACGATGCTTCTTCCATGCTGTTCCTCTCGCAACACTACCCGAAGTCCTTGCTCCCTTCGGCTTGCCCTGAACGGTAGCATTCCGTTTCATGTCCAGATCCAGAAGATTCAAAGATACTCTTCGAAAGTCCAACAAAGATGGAGTTGCTTGCGAAAGATCAAGTCCAACACTCTGCATGCATGAGCTGAAGAGCAGCCCCTCCGAGAAAGATTCTTAAAATATTCAACGGTATTCATAAAATCGGCAGAATGACTTGCATAAAGCTAGCAACAAATTGTCTGGCCCGCTATAAGCGGCATGGGTAGCCATGTGAGGTCGGGTCGGCGATTTTGCGCGCAATGTTGTCTTATGCGATGTGACAGAAGCGTTTGGTTTTAGGTCCTTCGGATGATTGCTGGCTCGCCTGCTCACTGCACGCAATACGAGTTTACGACGCATGCCACACTTGCCTCTTGTACCACACATTGCTATGCGGCAGGGCGTGCCGAGCCATGCTACAAAACATGTGCTTCCCCAGGTCGTTTCGATCGATAAGAGGCATCGTCATGTTCCCCGCGTGATAATTCTTCGTGCCTTTCTGGCGATATTCGCAGCCATGCATGCAGGCCATGTTATTCCGTTGATCTCTTCCCTACTATGGCTTGTACAGTTGACTTCGAGCCAAAATACTCGGACCTTTTGCAATAGGCTCTATCACTCAATAGTAGTTGCTAACGATAGGCTGTACGTTGATGGGGGTGAATTACGGACGGTGCGCACATTTTCTCGTCTCGAAGCCATTGTTGGTGTTTTGACAAGGTCCAGGTGCTCAATGGAAATGTAACAGCCACTTTACCAGACACCGTCGACTTACTTGATTTATCAAAGCCTTTCAGCAATGCCGATACTTCGATATGGAGCTACGTTTCTAAGAACGGCACGAACTCAAGTAACACTCCTCCAACAATGAACGATGGAGGCATATTCGCCACAAAATCTAGCCTCTTCCTCTTTGGAGGTGCCCTTAGTAATATCACCGGTGCACCTGTTGTGCCCCCTCCAAATGGAATCTGGGAATACACGTCTCAACTGAGTTACGGTCAGTGGGCGCAGGCAAAATTTGGTGGAGACCCTGTACAGCGTATACACCTGGGATCAAGTGCACAAAGCGCCACCAGCTCATTGGGCTACTATCTTGGTGGCGCGATTACTTCGAGGAGTGATCCGAGCTTCAATGCTCTCCCAGGTGCTACGCCATACATGGTTCAAGGACTAGTGACTCTGAACGAAAAATCTATGGATCTCCAGAATGCTTCAACGAACGGCTTGAACAAGGATGGCACAGCAGCTGCTGGATTTCTGGCTCTCATTGAAACTCTCGGCTCAGCAGGTGTGCTCGTTAGCTTTGGAGGACTCGCAAATGTACCCGGCAAAGCGATGAATTTGTACGATGCTGACCTTGTCAATCCTTCCTTACACTGGGGCCTAGCCAACATTTCGGTGTACGACATCGGCAGCGGGACATGGTATCAACAGTCATCTACTGGTGATATACCCTCCTGGCGCTACCTAGGCTGCTCAATTGTAGTCAGCGCTCCAGACCAGAGCAGCCATTCCATCTACGTCTTTGGAGGGTGGGGCAACACTGCAGGGGGTTCAGACGGAAACGTCTACGTCTTATCGATACCATCGTTCCGCTGGATACGCGTCAACATTGATAGCGATCTTCGTGCACGGCATCATTGCGGGTTGATAGGCAATCATACCATGCTGGTGGTCGGCGGCATCAAACCAGATGGCGAGAACCTGCAACCAAATGATACCCCAGGCTGTGATACTTCGCCAATGTTCGCACAAGGTCTAGGAATATTCTCGTTGAACAACCATACATGGGCTACGAACTACGTTCCTTCGGAGGGTAGCCTAAATTATCAAGTCCACGAAAGCATCACAAAGGTCATAGGTGGAGACACGAATGGAAGAGCAAGTGTGCAAACACCGCTAGGCGGTTTTGGCCAGCCAGCCCTCGGTAACATCCTTGGTTCGCACCCACTGCCAAACAACAGCAATCCGGTTAGCAGCTCTTCTCCCAGCCCCAGACTTGGGAAAGCAACCATCGGCAATGGCACCATCGCGGGTATCGTTCTCGCATGTGCCGCGCTTGCCATGGTTTCTGCCCTTTGTTTTACCCTATTACGTCGCCGATACCGTCGTAATCCCCGTCCTCGGCCAAAGATATCGGCACCTATGGCTCAGGCATCGGAGTTGAACGCTGTCACTGCGCCTCAAGAATTGAACAATGAGAGGGTTTTGTCTCGTGAGCTGAGCGGGATGGAGAAGGCTTTACCGCCACGACCGCTGGACGAGAAGGTTTCTGAATTGCATGAGATGGAAGCTAGGTTGGGGATGCATCCAGCTGAGAGGGATAGAAAGGATAGAGTTGCGGATCATAGATACACGTAGTGTTTCATACACGGAAATAATCCACATATAAAGGCTGTTGCTTCGCTGGAAATCAACCATGAACACAGTATCCTTGATCTAGAGTCAGCCAATAACAGCTCCTTCTTGCACCGCTCATCAGCGAACCACCCACGGTGACAAGGTTTCGTCATTAGCTCCACCTTCCGTTCGCAAAGCAGCCCAATAAGCTAACTGGCATGCTGTCTCTATTGTTGACCAGCCGTAACGACCGCCACACCGCCGTCAGATATCTATCAAAAAAGGCGCTAACTTGATCGGGACTTTCATCTGATATGGATCCAACTATCGCCTTCTAGAACTACCCGGCGCTAGCGCTCGAAAAAATGCCTCTGACTTTGAACACCTTTGTGACAAAACCATAGATCAACCTTTTTCTTCTGAAAGATTTTCATAGATCATTGTAAATCTTACTATCGTTGAGCTATCGAGATTATTTCGAGGTGGGTAATTTCGACGCCGCCTCCACCTAAACTGACTCTTGAAAACCCCAAACGACAATGAATGGACAATTGGAGCGTGGAAGTGCATGTACAAATGTCAACTAGAGCTTGGAAGTGCACATAACCAGCTCTAAATGCTGGGTTGTAGGTAGCCTATTTGCTACACGAAATTCCGTGCTAGCCATGCTCCCAAAGAACCTCGATCTCTTTTCAAACAACAATGTTAAGACCGCGGTGGGCTTCTCAACGGAGTACCTTACTTGTAACACGATGGCTCTACACTTCCTGCCAATCACACCTCCAATGGCCTGCCAGACACGTATCCAGCATTGCCCCATCCAAAAGGGCACCGGCCCAACCCTCTCCGCCGTCTCCTCCGCCATCCAATGAAGAATTCACGCCCAAACCTCTCTCCCGACCCCTCGGCCAGCCCAGTCCCCCCAAGCCTGGCGAGAACAGTGGAATAGACTACCGCACCTACCGCCAGCGCCGCGATGACTTCTTCAACTACGATAAGCATCTTGAGAGGCGGAAAGAATTGTACACACCTCTCTACTGTGTTGAAAAGTGCAATCGAATGCTAATACAATCTCTCTATAGAACCCGCAAAGTCGCCAAACCCTACTTCCGCGAATGGACACAGATGCGGCACCATCGGGGTAAAATCTTCCTCTCGCCTCCCAAATTATTCAAGGCGGATTCTGCGCTGTACTTCCCTAACATGCAGGGATATACGCTCGCTTCGAGCTCTAAAATCGCAGATACGACGAGCGTGCTGCAAGGGAAAACAAGTATTGTCAGCGTCTTCAGCGGCACGTGGGCGGAGAGACAGACACAGACGTTCGTAGGGAAGGAAGAGCACCCAGAATTGGAAACGATTGTCAGGGAATTGGAGCCACAGGGCCTGCAGAGGATTTGGATAAACATAGAAGAAGATTGGATGAAGGCAGGATTGATATGGCTGTTCTTAGGTGGTGTGAGGAAGAAGTTGCGGAAGGAGGAGTGGGGCAGGAATTTTGTGATTAGGAGGGGGGTGGAGGATGACGTTAAGATGAGTGTAGGAATGGCTAACGGGAAGGTCGGGTATGTATATATTGTGGATAACAATTGTAAGATTAGGTGGGCCGGAAGTGGGGATGCGAGTGGGGAGGAGAGGGAGGGTTTAGTTGGTTGTGTGAGGAGGTTGGTTGAGGGAAGTAAGAAGGTGGATGGAATCCCAAAAACGATGGGCACGAAGGCTGCGCCTGCTGTTGCTGAGAAGAGCCTGTAAGATTGACTGAATTCTACATAGATACCCCAATGTCGACCATAGAGGTCTTTCCACTCATAATCCGCCGAACGCCTTGCTGTACAGCGCGCTCCAAGGTATCACTTCACATAAAGAACAACAACATCAGCATACAGAATGCAATAAGCCCCCCCAAAATAATTCCATCCCTCCTCTTCTTCGCCCCAATCCTCCCAATCAAACTATTAATCCCCGGCACCTGACTGGCCGCCCCTACAATCTTCCTGTTCACACTCGCCAACGTCTCCCTCTGCACCCCAAAATTCTCATTAATCGCATACGCCTGACTCAATACCCCATCCGCAACACTATGACTATTATCTATCCGCCGCCGCTCATCGAGCATGTAGTCAGCTTCTGCGTCTGCGGGGTTTGAGGTGCGGTAGGCGTCGATGTCGGAGCGGACGTTGGAGATGAGGTTGGCGCGTTGGCGGGCGTCGGTGATGGTGGATTTGAGGCGGACGAGTTCGCGGCGGTGGTCAAGGAGGATTTCTCGGTGCCGGGTTAGATGGTTTTGTTTTAGGGCGGAAGAGGTGAGGACGGATTCGGAGTCGAGGAGGCGGGAGAGTTGGGCGATGAGTGCTTCTCGCTAAAATAGATGTGTCAGCTGGTCCATCATGATAACTTCAAAGGATAGCTGAGTGCCCGTACCTTTTCGAGCAAGTCTTGTATGCTGGCTTCGGTTTGTTTTTCATCTTCTGTAGGCTTTGGGGGGATTTTCGTCGCGGTCGCAAACTGAGAGTATTTGTGAAAGTATGACTCGGTCTGTGAGCGCAGCTTGTTAGCTCTGGCAACGCAAGCAGCGAACATTCAGTATTTACCTGCCCCTCTAATGTTCTGGCTTGCTGGCGGAGCTGTGACCAGCCCGATCCCACTGGTGTCGACATGCCCGCCGAGGGCGACATCATTGCTGATTCTCTAGACATCGTTGAAGAGCTTTCTCATGTCATACATGCGTTATTGCTCCATGTTCGATGTGCATAGAGAAGATGGAGATCCAATTGCAGGGGCCTCAAGGTCTTGGCATTATGCGGAAGCGGTTCGCTAAGTCTTCGCGCTAAAGATTCCTAGGGCTTTTCGCCGCACAGTTCGATGATCTGCGCCATCGACACCTTCAGCATCTTCATCGACAACGAGGAACATTCAAGATGGTCAGTGCTGAAGATCTGATTGGAATGGGCTCTGCTGATGTTGCGCACAGTCTGCCAAAGTCAAGACCAACTCCCTCTGGAGCAAGAACAAGGATGACCTGAAGAAGCAGCTCGTGGACCTCAAGACTGAGCTGGGCCAGCTCCGCACCCAGAAAGTCGCAGGTGGTGCCTCATCGAAGCTCACAAAGATGTATGCATAGCCCTCCTCTTACCTGCCCGCATCATCGATTCAGAAAGAGCAAGTATTGACCCCCCGCTTTGTGTAGCCACGACCTCCGAAAATCCGTCGCCCGCGTCCTCACCATCGTCAACCAAAAGCAACGTCAACAACTGCGCCTCTTCTACCGAAAAAAGAAGTACATGCCACTCGATCTACGCCCTAAGCAGACTAGAGCTATTAGGAGGAGGTTGAGCAAGCATGAAGCTACACGGATGACCGAGAGGCAGAAGAAGAGGAGTACGCATTTCCCGCAGAGGAAGTATGCTGTGAAGGTATGAATGAACGTTTCTAAGGTGTCTACAGTGGCAATTTTGCCGCAATACGAGAGGGCATGATTGGCTAACTTGAGTACAGGCGGAGTAAGGGTTCGTTGAAATACTGGGGAATCGTCTTTGCGGTTGGTAGGGAGAGGAAAACGCTCAATACTGCATAGACCCTAGCATGCCAAATTCGTGAAAGATTGCACCCCTTACTCTGGATCCTGGTTTGATGTTGCACTGTGACTAAGATGGTGATGCCTAAACTAAAGTGTGTAGGTACCCTACCAACCTATCGTAGCATGATGCTTGAATAGAAGTCTTGATGATTAGATAGCGAGTAATACAATGTCACTGATTTTGCGCTTCCATTGCTGGAAAGGTCGCATGCATAGGTGGAGCTGATAATTTGTTTTGTACTGGTACTGGCCATTGTCGTGACTTGGAGAAGTTGACGGCTCGCAAGGGAGCCGATGACATCGAAGAAAAAAACCTGTGCCCCCGCCTACGCGAATGAAGATTTTGTTGGAAGCTTCGGAAAGTAAAGTGGAGGAGCAAAAGATATGAGCGATAACCAAATCTCGCCTGAATAAGGTCACCACGACAGCAAGCATTCATCGTGTGGACCCAGGAATTACAGCCAGTATTACAAAATGTCAAAGGCGTCACATTTCAATTTCAGAAACCTTGCGAATCGAAGTAGACCGCTAACAGATAATAGCGATAAGCTTTACTATCGTGGCTCTGGTTAGAGCTAGTATTTTACAAGGGATTTCGAAACGGACACACAGATGGCACCACGAGCAGAGGACTAAGTCGGGAATATTGGAGTATTACTTTCGATCAAATGACTGCACGTGTATTTTCCCTCTAAGATTATCAGGCTGGAAATGCACGACTCGAAGCTGTCATCTTGCTCCCGGCCTCTTTTTCCTTTTAGTGCACGATTTGATCACGTCGGTCTTCCCCCGCATTCACGCCACCAAGCTTCCAGCTCCTCGTTCCTCCTATGAACCGCCCTTCTCATGCGCAAGTACTTGTCCCTGTAGCCCGGCTCATCTGGGTCTGCATTTTCGCACGCGTCAACCTCCGTTTGCCATTGAGCTCGAATATACTGCTCTTCCGCACGGATACACGCGCGACAATAAGGACGCGATGCTGAACGGTCTTGACCGAATTCGAAGTGGTTGCCACGCCTGCAGCGGTCCAAAATTGCTGAAAGGGTGTACTGCTCAGGCACTGGGGGTAGTGGTCGATCGGTGCGGACGTAGCATTCGCGGACGAGCTTGTAGTAGCTGCCATGCCCACATGCGGAATGCTTAAATAGACGGACCACGCACATCTTGTTTATTGACGAGAATCGAGGTGATGGTGTAAGAATTTCGAGCCAGTGGAGTATATATTGGGAATGAGGATTAGAGTAGGATGGATGAAGGTTTCTGAGGCTGGGTAAAACGCTACCTGGGATTGTAATCCGTAGCCTTGTCTTTGTACGACGTCTTTCAGGTCATTCGGCTGATTGTACCCCATGGTAAGAGGATGATTTGAGATAAGGCCATTCCAAGTAACACAGGCTAACAAATTTCCTGCAAGATACCAACACATATGACTATCGTTCCACACATCTGCCGCAGTCTGGTTCCGCACAGCTCGGCACACCTTTGCCCACCGAACAAAACCTTTCACCAATATCAACAATTCTCAATAAGAGACAAAGCCAACATGTCTGAGGATCTACAACCACCAGAAGACCTATATGGTGATCTAATTCTTCATTGCACGCAGCTCTTCTTGCATGCCACGAGAGCTTTCACACCAATGGGCTCATCGCGTTTCAAGACTACGACTAAAGACATGACAGCAGGGCCGAGTGAAACTATCCAAATTTCAGACACGTCCAGTCTAAAATACCAAGCAAAGGAGCCAGAGTCGGGGGCAGCTCCAAGCTCGAAAGGACTCGGTACTCCGATCGACTCCCTCCCGAGATCCGAGAGGTGATATATTACTTCGTCCTCGCTCCAGGAAAGCAAGGCTGGGTACGCTGGAAAGACTACATGGATCCTCGGAAGAACCACTCGAGATGGCATCCTCAACATCCTCTATACCCCGAAAGCCATCAAACAAAGATGCAGCTCCTTGCTTCTTCAAGGAACGAGTGTGCCGTATGAATCTACGCTATGATCACTATACAACCCAGTACCCCGGTCAAAGTCTCGCAAACCATTTGCAAGATATTAGCCTCAGAATCAACTATGATGACCATTGGGACCCTAAAATCGGCCAAAACATAGCCTGCCTCCAGCATCTTTGCAAGTTCACGGGATCCCAAATACCCCGCAAATCCTGTGCGGTTCTATTTGAAACGCAGTGGGCTGCACGACAGTACTTTGATCTGAAGGTCATTGGTACCGTGAAACTATCCACAGGATTCAAGAAGGTGGCCCTTGAGACTCCTAAGCCTCCTTAGCCTCGTCACTATATGCATCGATTTCGTCCAGCAAGCGACACTAGTCTGAAGATGCCGACTGGTAATCATTATTTCGATAATTTGTTGCGAGGCTTCAAAACAGTGAAAATAAATCTAAAGCACACGCTGGGCCCGGCAGAGCTGGGTTGGGGGTGGAGTTCTGGGAGGAGACGACTCTTCGTCAGATATATTAACCACGCAAGCATGCTGCAGCGACTATGAAGATGGCGCGGTAGCGATGTAATTGCTATCAATGAAAATTCTTTGCAGGGGAAAGCATGAACCATATGAACAAATCAGAGCACTGAAGCAGAACACACTAATCACAAAATAACTACCACGTCCAATTACTTGAGCACAAATATAGCCCTCTGCGAAATGATACTGAATACCTAAAGCCAGCTAACTTCTGTCTAGGAGCCTTGATGGATCAATCTGTTGCTCTTGTACCAGAGTGCCAACATGCTACGTCGGCCCTCGATGACTTACTACGAAACACTGCTGTAGTATCCTGCATAATTATTCGTTTGTGCATTTTCACGTATTGTTATACAATACGTATGTATGATCCCTTATCTTTGTTTGAATATGAAAAGGTGTACTCTACATACAGCAGCCAGATTGAAGATTTATTATAGGTCTTCTGGTTTGATCTTAATACTCGCGCCTCGCACCTATATTGTGTTACGCTCTAGTATTACTTCCGTTCTACTCACATCAATAATGAGCTGTTTAATTATCTACTGTACTCTCATGCCATGGACTGTGCAACGGTTGTACCGCGTCTTGGGTGTAACACAATGATATCACGGCATCACACTTTGACGCGACACAATGTCTTTACCATTTGTCTTTGACACTCATGAAGGGCTCCAAAACATGTTTTTCTCAGCATCTAATTTGCACTTTCGATCATCCTTCTGCAACCACATCCCTCCAAGCACACCACTTTGATTAAGTCGCTTCAGTCTTTCTCTTCGACCGTCACCAAACGACCTCAATCTTCCACATACCAACCATGTCGGATCAGGCCTCCAGGAGACTTGGTGCCCTAGGAAAATTTCCGAGAGAAATTCGTGATATAATATACCGCCCTCTGATCTACGCCCACGAACTCAACATCCTCCAAACATCAAAGGCCATTAAAGAGGAAGCATCAGATATCTTTTACAAGGACAGAGCTTGCCGAATGAATTTTGGCTACAACATACGCACACCAACATTCTTCCCGACTCAAGCATTAGCCAACAAACTTCAAAATGTCCGCTTCAACATCAATTATCGATGCCGTGGTGGCTCTGTGTTCGATGGCCGTTTCTCCTCGTATGGCCTCTGGGAGTCCTGCGATCGCAAAGACGTCGAGCAGCACATAAGCAAGTTCACCGGTTCCAATACCAGTCGAAACCTTTGTATGGTTTCTTTCGCCGTCTACGCGAGCGCTGTGAAGATGTTTGACCCTCAAGTCCTAGAATTAGTGCAGTTACTTACTGGCTTCGAGACGGTGGTTCTGGAGGTTCGTGTCGAGTTGCTGGAAGGAATTCCATACTCCCAGTCTCACGTTATGAACAGTATCTCGCTTGACGCTCGGTTCGAAGAGAGCCTCGAAATGGCGAAACAAGAGCTTGAGCCTACTTTGGGTCCAGCAGTGCTCGCAAATGAGGAGCACAGTAGAGAAGGAAGGTTCCCTTATCGACAAGTCTATTACCCACGAAAACATGCGGAGGATGTTGCGAGAAAGTCGGTAGAGGGATTGGGTACACTTAATAGACTCCCCTTGAGGTCCGAGAGGAGATCTAATATCGCTCCTTTGCCACATGTTGAAGCTGTTCACTGGCCTCGAGGTTATTATCGAAGTTCATAGGGAGAAGCATCTGCCACCAAGGCGCCGTGAAAATCAAGAAGTGGCATATGAGGACATGTGATAGAAACTACAGTTGGTCAATTATACCCTGGAGCCTGCTCTGAGCAGGGCGACGTCAGGCCTTGGAAACGAGTGTCGAGTGAATGGCATTCGCCAGATCTATCACGCACGCAAGCATGTTCCAACTCTTGCGAAGAAGGCAACGAAGGCCTAGCGTACCATGGCTGTTTCCCTGGCGAATGATATTGCCGGCAAATTGGCTCAGAGTGGGATGGGCAGGTTAAACTGATTTCGAGTACTCAGAATGAAATTTGTGCGTACGTCTTAGCAGAGAGTAAATTTCTACTCAATTGAATTCCTGTTCAGCCATAGCGGAGTTTCAGATTATCTCAACCACGTTTGGATTGTATCGGGTCACAACAAACGAGCCTGAAAGTAGCGTGCATACGGCCCAACACACTAGAGATGAGTTCTGCTGGCAAAACTTGTGAAGCAAGCTGTGATCCGCCTCATTGAATGTTACCTCGGGGACTGTTGGTAACTTGAATGAAACTAAAAGCTTAACACATTGACACTCGACAGCACTCTTCAGGCCTGTGAGCGTGTCCACACTTACCTCAACACTCCGACTCTGACACACGTAAGGGTATTCCTCACTCTTCATCCACCCAAATCATAGTCTTTGACTCAACCAACTACCACTACACAATACCGGGTCAAATTCCGAATCCTGAGTTCTCGAAGCATGCCTTCAACACCGCTTAGAACTCCTGTCACCCGCAAGAAGCCTAGACGAAGCCCGAACTCTGCTCCTGCCAAGATCGTTGTGGGGGCACTACAGTCCTCACCAGTCCCCTCGAAGGCGCCTGATAGATCATACCTTGAACAATTATTCGGAGACCTAGGTGTCCTCGACGAGCCGGCGGAAGGCCCAAAGCTATGCGAGCTGAGCACGGGACTGGGTATTCTTTTCAAAGTGGCACCAGAAGTTCGACATATCATCTACCGCCAACTCATTACAAGCAGCGATCTTGCCATCCTCGGAACCTCACAACGCATCCACGATGAGGCGAAACATTTCCTCTTCGAGGATGGAACTTGCCATATGACAGTCGGCATTCCGAAGCGCCCGCCACCGTGGAGCCAGGACTTATCCATTATATTCTCGAGGATGGACCTGACCAAGAACATTCAGCGTGTCAGCCTAAGAATAAAAAGTAGACACGGTGAGATAGAATCCCGACTTCATGACTATGAGTTTCTCAATCTGTTCAATGGATGCGAGATCCCTCGCAAGACGTGCACCGTGTTAATTATAGCTTACCCGAGCACGAAGAAGATGGTTAGAACCTGGATCGTGAGAAACATGAAGCAGCTCACCGGCTTCGAGAGCGTAGTATTGGACGTTGGGATCGAGTGGATTTGGGAGCCTTCTCTTGCCATTATTAGCGAAGCGGAGAAGCTGAAAATACAGAATCGACTGTTTTGGGGCGGCAGGCTCGCGAAAAGGATTTTGGGCCCTACACTAGGTCCTGGGTACTTTTAGCGTATGCAAAAAGCTGTAGAATCCTTGGCATTTTAATTTTTTTTCTTTCCCCCCACCACAGCTATACTACCCAGTACTGGCTCTAAAAGTAACTCTTCTAATTAACCAATCCTATATGAGTAGAGAGCTCTGCTCAAGGCGATTCTAACGCCGTAAAAATCAGCTCAATCGAATAGATAGGGTCGAAGATATTAGGGGTTAAGAACTTGGCTGAAGCCTCACAAAACCGAGCAAGCCTACTACCTATATTGCAAGCCTTATAACTCAACGAATACTTTCTCAATTAATCTAATTTCTTGGGCGTTAGAATCGCCTTAAGTAGGGCTATCTACCTATATCATATTAGTTATCTTAGAAGATTTATCTATAGAGCTGGTACTGGGTAGTATAGCTGTGGTGGGGAAAAGGAAAAAAAAAAAAAATGCCAAGGATTCTACAGCTTTTTGCATACGCTAATTCTCCTTAGCCTTGATGGAAGGTGTGGCAAATTGGAACAAGAAGGCTCTGCGCCTTAATTTCAATCCGCAGCGGTACTTGAAATCGGAGCTCGCAGAAGTTCAACGTGGGGATATAGTCCTTGATATTTGAGTTTGCAAAGGCAATTGGTACTATAATCTGGACTAAGACAGGGGCCGAATTTGGGATTATGCGCACGACTTTCCTCCATTGAAGTACTGCGAAAATTCTTTGGTGGAAGCTGACCCAGAGACATTGGGAAAGTTTTCAACCTTCTCAGGCGTGCAAATATGAAACGTTAGCGAAGAAAGTAACAACGGGAGATGGCAAGGATCAATTGTTGGCAGTCATAGGTGGCTGGGGGTCAAAGTAGATTCTAGCTATCGATGCAATACTTTTTGCATCTTGCTGTTCACGCTAAGGACGGACTGACCTTGTGTATCCACCGCCAGAGCCGTGACATTAGGAATAACAACAGCAGGGTCAACTACGTCCTTAGCATCATCCAATGAAATCTGCAGACTCAGTCTGGAACAGCCGTAGTATTTTGGACCATCGTTGCGTTGTCTATCTCGAGCGCCAGGCTGAGTAGATGCAGTATCTCTAATGGCTGGCTGAAGTGCTAACCATAAGGTGGTCTAGGAAGTTGACCATCTTTTGTGATTGACTGCCGCAATTCTGGATCTCGTAGTCGCCACTCAATAGTGAATCTGGGACAGTTTTCAAGTTTCAACATGTCAGTGATGGCGGAGTTCAAAGTATGAGTTCCGACCCACCTTGTCGTTCTACGAGGATGTCTAGCGCTGCAGAAAACACACAATAGAAAGCGAAACAAAGCAGAAGGTATAGTCTCATGGTGGTCTTACGAGATAGCACACAATGGCTGTAGCCAATGATACGTCGGAGGACATGAAGTGCACCGTTTTAGGCAACCCTTTGTACATGACAATCGCATGATGCGCGAATAGCATGGATGAGTCGCGAGCAGTACAGGCGGCCTCCAGAGCAACGGATCGATGCTAAAGAAATGGAGCGCGTGCAAGGTCCGACGGCCCACCTATTGGTCCGTGAGCAAAAGATAGTGAAATCATGCCCGTGACCGCTTGCCGAACATAGAATTCTTCCTGAAGATATGCAGGCCACCGGCATTGGCGTTGAAATACGGCTCAGCGATGTTGCATCGTAATGTCGCGAACACTCTCGAACAAAGCGTATGCTGATGCCGGATCAGTGGCGGATTTCAAGTTTATATAAGACCTCTTATCCTGATGTGCTGTTCCAATCTATCAAAAATTCTTCAATCACATTTTCCACATTAGCCCTTTTGAAAACATGAAGATTGCTCATGTTTTCAGCCTCGCTGTGGCTTTCGGTCTTGCTACAGCAGCTGCAGTTCCAGATGCTAGTGTGAAAGACCCTGTGAACCGTGAAGGAGACACCATTTTGACTAGAGAGGCCGAGCTGGAGAACATTGCTCGCGTGGCTTGGAGCGAGCGCTACACTGTTATATAAATGTCCCATCTCTCCCTTTTTCACAACGAAAAATGGTGTTGATATCTATGATTAGGAAGCGGGAGGCTGAAAGCGGAGCCGGAGAACATCGCTCGTGCGGCCTGAAGCGAGCATTACACTGTCAAATAAGTAGGCGGTGAGTTCTCTAAAGTATCCACGACAATAACGAGCATGAACAGGAAACGCGAGGCCGAGGCTGAGCCGGAGAGTATCGCACGTGCGGCATGGAGCGAGCGCTATACCGTGTGAGCGTTCGCTCGATGAGCTTGATACGCCCTTGTACATGTGATATTACCGGCGAAGGGGCACAAGACGGCAGTGCAGCCTATACATGTTCCGACTAGCGCCAGACAAGAATAAACAGCAGCGTTCGGTTCATTGATTGTTCTTCACACGCACCCCGCTTCATAGATATAAGTAGTATTGTTTCTCCTCGGTTTTTAATTTACTTCAAAGGCTTCAATTAGTCTGATGACTCCCTACTGACCTCATCAAGAGCAAAATCAAACTCACAGGTAATTTTGACGTAGTGACTTACGTGGACCGTCGAGTATTTAGAAGGATACCCTTTCTGCCCTAATCTCGACTTTCGCGCTCTATATCAGCGTGTTTGTGTACTTTCATGTATGGCTCTCTAGAGCGCGTAGCCTAGAGAACGACTTCCTGCTGATGGTGCAAGATTTACCCAATTCGTTTGGTCATTTTCTTGAAGCCAAGCTTGGTGGCAGCGAAAGTACGGAGCTTGTAGCGAGTAAATGACGGTGTTTGAGGGTCACGCTTTGCAGACTCGACAGATACTCTCGAAGATTATTATGAGACGTGGATCTTTCACTCTTGAAAGAGTTGTGGAGGTTTGGTAGAGGCCAAACCCATAATGTCATGGAGGCAACATCCAAACCTGATATACTGTTGCTCTCAACATAGGCTCAAATAGAGGATCGCGCTGAGCTATAGAAACATCCTTGGTGTATATTGATTACTCTGAACGACTTTTAGCAGCATCGCATTGCGTTTTCCAGCTGCGCTGCCAACATCTGACCTGTGAGGCTGAGATAAAATTAATTATATATCTTGCTATTCTTCTTACAATGAGCGTCAACTTTAAAGAGCGAGCGGCGTGTATTTAAGTATCAAGAATATAGCGCTTGAAGTATCAGAACAGCGCGGTGCTCATGGAAGTTGCGCTCGCTTTAATGGCGTCTTTGGTGGCTGTAACCTTATGTAGAATAGCACCAGTGGAACAGAAGCGATATGTACTTTGATTCCACGACACGGTGTCATTCAGTGGCGAGCAGCGCTGGCTTGGAGACATGGACCAATAGTCTTTGACAGTCCTTTGACCAGCGCCCAGAAGCTCTGGGTATCGCCTTATCCATATCGTCGGCGCCGCGCCTTGTACTGTTGTAGTGTCTCTGCAGCCACCAGCCCCTCAATTTGTAATCCAACTCGAAGGAGGGCAGTGCCGATCTAGGAACTCAGTGAGGATTCTTGAACGGTCCTTTGACCAGCGCCTAGAAGCGCTAAGTATCGCCTCGTTCATATTGTTGGCGCTGCGCCTTGTAGTATTATTGGAGGTACCAGCCCTCTACTTGATAGCGTAACTCGAGGGAGGGTAGCGCCAATTTAGGGACTTCAGCAAGTACTTTCAAACAGCCGTTTATCCAGTATATAAAAGCTCTGATCATCGCTTTATCTATATCGTTGGCGCTATCCCTCGTAGTACTTATACGAGTTCTAACCCTTCATTTTATAGCGCGACTTAAGGGTAGGCACCGCTGATTTATGGCTTTTGATGAATATTCTTTAACAGCCTTTTATCTAATTTCCAGAAGCTCTAATCATCGCTTTGTCCACATCGTTAGCGCTATCCCTTGTAGTATTCATACGAGTACCAACCCTTTATTTTGTAGCGCGACTTCAGCGTAGGCAGCGCCAGTTCGTAGATCTCTGTAAATCGTCTCTAGAGGCCTCTGACCCAGTGTTGTAAGTTTTGAGCTGTCGTCGTCGCTGTAGCTAACGCGCTGGTCTACGCATATCTGGTGAGGGGAAAACGAAGTCTTTTTGAATTCAGCGCCAGTAGTACAATTGAAAGATGTGCTTCTTCAGCGGAAGCGTAATGTCATTGTAGGTTCCAAGCTAGCCGTCATGAGAGTACTTCCGAGTTTCTTCTTTATGGCCAATGCAAAGCTGACTGTCAAGGGACGCGAAGACTGCTGCGAGCTGCACCCAAACAAGAACAGAGTCGGAGATCCCTTTGATGTTATGCATAACTATAACATCATTTGTACCAGGAGGCTATCTGCGCAGAGCCCTAAGAAAGAGCACTCTCGATGGCTGTATCCTTTGGAGTGGTCCTTATGGGAGGCTTCAAATTTCCTTCATCACTAAGGCAATTGGAGTCTTTTTATCTTGAAACCTTTTTTGAGCCTTGATATGCATTTCGGGAGTGAGATCGTGGGTTCCTACCCCCAAATTACCCCTAAGATAGATCTAGCTACTCAACTTATCATCTTAAGAAGTAATGCTGACTCCGAAAGATACCTGATAGGGTATTTTCTGCGCCTTTTCCTCCCTGTTTGATACCATTTCCGGGGTCTCAAGATATTTTCTGGGATGGCTTCGTGTGTTGATATGCTAAGAAGATTACTCCCAAGATAGGTCTAGGTACCCATAAATGATCCCTTTTCTAGAGTATATAGGCGCCAACATCGCAGTATTTTGCAGGGTTCCACATCAATACCTACGTTATGCTAGCACTGTAGCTGCTTTGGAAGAAGTCGGGCGCTGGGTTTCTTTAGCTGCAGCAAGGGGCGGCTAGCGTAGAAAGGGCGAGAGCTGACATAACATGGCTGGTGTGAGGAGATCTTACAGCTTTGAAGAATGGAGGGCAACCGCACGAGTATTCAGAAAGTAACTTGGCTAGTTCACGAGAATTTGCACGTCCTTGGAGGGAAAAATATAGCTCATGTTTCATTGCGTAAAAGAATGTCAAGTCTTGATAAAGGAAATTCAGTCAGCCTCCTGCAATCTCCATCAAGATACCTGCCCTCATATTCTATGCTCTAGGTTGCAACTCAAGCAATCCTTCCCTCCTCACCTCTTCGCGGACACGGCAAACGCACCAATCTCCGTAACAGTGCGTCATATTTGAGAGACTAGTGAGCCAGTGGGTGGCGGTCCTCGGAATGAGTAGCCTAAGCGTTTCGGTTGTAGCAACCGCCGTAACGACATCCGGCTTCAGGGCAGCGTTGCTACCGTACGAGCTTCCCATCTTCGACAGAATTCGGATGGTATTCCTTGTCATGAGCATACCACGCATCTTCATTATGGTGGCCGGCATGGGTACAATCATAGTCTATAAACGTAGCGGTGGTACCCAACTACTCTCCCATTCTGGAGTGATCCTGGATGGTCTTCTCTGTAATGAGCATCCCACACGTACTGCTTGTAGTGGCCGTTGTAATTACAAATTTCTATGGTACAGTCCTTCCATGGGATAACCTCCCCGTTCGTGAAAGCCTCCGAATGGAATCCCATCTGATGAGCATCCCACACCTCTTTGGTGTAGTGGCCCTCGTAAGTACAGCCCCTGATAACGCAGCTTCTCCATGGGACAACCTTCCCATTCACGAGGAATTCCGGATGGCAATTTTTCATATGTGAGATAATCTTATCTTCACGATAGCTGCCGGAGTACTTGCACCCTTCAACATGACAGAAGTGTTTTCGCGACTCTGGATCATGCTTATTAGCATGTCGTCGAAGGTCGGAGACGCGTGAAAAGGTCTTCTTGCAAACTAAGCAAGTTGAGCGGGGTCGCTTGCTGCGTTGTGTGGTGGAACTAAAACATTGATCCTTCCAACGATCGCTCATTTCAGAGCTGGCCGCGGGGGCCTCTTTGTTGTAGCCTTGGTGCCATGCAGGTCTTTGGTCATAGCCATGGAACGTAGTTGACAGCGTTGAATCTCTTATGTTGTTGGTACCGTAAGACAGAGCTGCCGTTGCTCTAGGACTCCCAAAAGCGATGGTGGACGGGTAGTGAAGCTGATCAGCCAACGCTTCTGCTCTGATAACGGGGTCGAAACCGGGGTCTAGGCAGGAAGCACTTTGGCCAAATAAGTGAAATTCGCCGTACAGAGCAGCCAAATTGCTACCACCGAGCGGGGAAGGCTGGTAGAGATGATGATCAACTAGGGTGGTAGCGGGTAGGTCGTTATGTTGTGCGGCCGGCCAATGGCTTCCAGTGTATATCGTGTTGGGCGCTGCGAAGCTGCTGACGATAGGCGAATTGCGCAGCAGGTTATTACTTGCAGTCGCCCTTTTCTAATATTAGCTTTTTTTTCACCAGACTCACCAAGCTGCATGATAGAGCTGCATGGTGTGTCCATCTTCCTCGGGATTCGTCCATTTTGGATCCATGGCTAAAAAAGGGCGCTGGGTCGTGCAGGAGAAGGGCGCTAGCAGGAAAAGGAGGCAGCGAATAAGAACGTCTGGAGTTGGCGAATTGTCGGTGAAGTAGGCTGAATGGTGCGACTTTGCGGGCGCGAAATTCGGAACTTCTGCTGGGGGCATGGGATGGTCTTATAGACGTGCTGGTGGGGAAATCAAGGGCGCGCTCCGTGGAAGTGCAGGTAGCCATGCAGCTTACCAGGTCTGGATATTTTGCTTAGCCTGAAGTGGACTCAAGCCACATGGCAGTGCTCGTGAATAAGTGTAGACATATACGAAGTAACCAATTGATACTGCAGTTGTCTACGTAAACACTCCTCATAGCTGCCTTCCGACATCAAAGAATACCATCTTGGAATCGCGCTTCTCATCAAAAGCTCAATTTTCCTTTTCACCTCTGTGCTGGATTGAATACCACAATCAATTCAACGGCAGCAATAAAGATTACAAGAGTAGCCCAGGACCGCAGCCTCCACAGGGTGGTCGCGCATGACGTGGTGTTTCAGCCAATACAACTTGTTAGCGCGTTCTGTATGATCACAGCCCATTACCCTACGCTTGAGTGTTGTGCGTTGTCTCTGATCGGTGAAAAGTTCCGGGTGACGATTCCTGATGTGCGATACCAATTTATCACTACGATAGGTGCCCTTGTAGTCGCACTCAGAGATCAGACACTCATGAACGTCCCCATCTAGCATGTGATTGTAGCTGTGGCGACGTAGATCAAAAGCACGAGAGAAGGTCTTTTTGCAAACAACGCAAATGGAGCGGGGCTTTCTGTTTGGTAGTATGGGGGTGCCAGAGCCGCACGGCGCTGAATCGTTGTTTACGTCAGAGGCAGCCCCAAGTATCTGGGTACCAAGGCTTGCATTTGAAGACATCCTTTCTCATAGGCATCTTGGGACGGAAAAGTGCTAGCGTTGTTTTGATCTATGGTGTTGGTGTAGGAGTAACGACTGCCAACCGTCATAGGGTCCGAAGAATCGAAGGTAGAGATTGAAATCGGAAGGTCGGGGACAGCGCGGCAGTGACCCTGATGGGTTAACCCATTGGTAGTAGCAAAGCTGTTAAAGACAGGGTCGACGAAGTCTTCGCCTTGGCGATCCTCCTGGTAAGTAGCAGGGAATTCGTCGAAGCTAATGGCGGTATTCTGGTAGGTTTGACCGTGAGCTGAGTTGGCAGTAGAAGAGCAGTCGAGTCGAGGATTGACTGGTGGGTAGCTTGCAGCTGACTGGGAAGTACAATGGACCAGTAGCCTTGGCCAACCGCTACCTGGGGTATGGTAAAAGTGTCAGAGTGGACGGCTTCATTTAGATAGGCATGATATTTAATAACCTTCGATGCATCAAAGACGTCAAGCTTTGAGCCAATGAATACGTTCGGAGCATCGAAGTCATACGATGCAGGTAGACAAAAATTGCCTGTGCCGCTTTTGTGAATTTGCGCCCTTTTCTAAGATTAGCTTTTTTTTTCGTTGGATTCACCTAGCTGCATCGTAGAGCGGCAATGTGTGTCCATATTCATTGTAGCCGGTGAACTGATCGGTCCAAGTCTGATCCATGGTTTGAGAAGGGCGTGGAGGGTGTGCAGGGCGCAGGCACTAGCTGGAAAACGAAGCGAGTCATGAGAATGTTTTCGCGTAATGTCGGTGAGCGGTCGAAGATGTCAAGTTTCTGTGAGAATGGTGGGCGAAAAGGTTTGAAAGACATCGGGGGCATGAGAGGGTCTTATAGACGTACCATGGTGTCCAGGCAGAGGGCACACTGCGGCTCAGGCCGTAACCGTGTCATCCTGGGATGCCCTACGCTGGTAGCGTTGCATTATCTTTAGACCTAGGTTCCTCTTATGCAAACAATATGATAGATCAAGAATATATATGACAGATACAATAGACGCAGGCAAACATCGTATTATGGGTAGTCGCGATAATATACAAAATCATTCCTATGTTCGCAGATCGCTCCACTGATGGTTTCAACAAGTCATTCGGCATGCTCACTTCGGTCAGTAGTTACTGTCGCAATCATACCTTCCTCACCACATCACAACGCCATAGCAAGCCCCAATAATCCAGCTGCACCAGCCAAACCCACAGAAACCGCACCGGTAGCTTGAGCGGCACCAGCCTTCGCACCCGAACTGGTAGCACCCCCCGCAGCCGCCGAAGTAGCCGTGTTCGCTTCCGTTGTGGCCACCGATGTCGCACTTGTAGCAGCCATGCTAGCTGCTGAAGCCGAAGACGCAGACATCACACTCGCAGCGGAAGCACTGGAACCCATCGTTGTGGAGCTCCCACCTGTAGCCGTCGCTCCAGAAGCTCCAGTGCCCAACGCATGGATTCCAGAGCCACTCTCCGCGCTCTGCACATTCTTGATGGCGCCTGCGGCTGTCGCCAAGCCGCCGAATCCAGAGTACGTGTGCAGGTAACTCCTTACGTCCGTTGGTAAACCGTTGAACCATGAAGGCGAATTGCCGGCTGAGAATTGAGATTCGAAGGAAGCAGCGTATGAGGGGTCGTTTACAATTGAGGAGACGAAGCCGGATGGGGCTGCAGTGAGGAGGACGGCGAGGACCGAGCTAGTGGGGAGGGCGGAGGCGAGAGAGTTGGCGAGGGGCCCGAGCGCGAGGAGGACGGCAGGGTCGGTGGGGAGGGCTGTTATGCCTGCCAGGGAAGCTCTGTGAATGGGCGTTAGCAATAGTCCTCATTGTTAACTGCGATGCTGGATCTTCATAGGGCAATCTGGACGTACAACTGCAGTAACTGGTTGACATCAGCTTGTCGCTTCGTTATCTCCATGACATGCCGTTTCTCTATGTACTCGGTTGGAGTCGTCCATGCTATCGTTGATGCCACAAGGGCGAAGAGCGCGAGACCGGATTTATACATCGTGAACGCGTTATTGAGGAGTTAAGGGGGAGGGCGGAGCAATGAGTATCTGGGAGATTTCGTGAGATGGATGTGAGCTCGTCGAACGTAAGTACAGCAGCTGAGGAGAGATAAAGCGAGGAAGAAGAAAAGGAGGTAATTCTTCATCTACATGCGGGAGATGATGCTTCTATTCCAAGTTTTGATCACCGTTGTTGCCGATCCTTGGCACTCAGCCACAGTCTTGGCCGTGGCTTGCGTGGTTCAACTGGCGTTAGTAAACGCTAGAAGCTAGACTCCAGATTCGTGATCTTCGAATTCGGTGGTTGCTTGACTTAGATTGACCTTTCAACGGATATGGACGGCAATGCGATGAAGCTGCATACAATATTTACAAGTGGGTTGCACAATGTCCTACATAGGAAGGTCCTTTGGCAGCGGGCGCATGACTCGGCATGTGAGCTGCTAGATGACGTACAATTGACGTAGATTTCGATATTTTGCATCCATTCAACTTCTTTTCAATTGCTTTACATTGTTGAGCTCGCAATGTTATCTCGTACCACCAGAATCGCCTCCTCAAGACTCACACAGCTTTCCAGCCAACTCCCCTCAAGGACATTCTCCACAACAAAAAACACAATGGCAACCCTTAATACCAAGCTCCCTCTGAACACCGGCGCTGAGATCCCAGCCGTGGGCTTCGGGACGTGGCAAGACGCAGACGCCCAAGAAGCAGCTGTGACAGAAGCGCTCAAAGCAGGCTATAGACACATTGATACGGCCCGTATCTATGGCACGGAGCCCGCCGTTGGCGCAGCCATCAAGAAATCTGGTATACCACGCTCTGAGATCTTCATCACGACTAAGCTATGGGTACATATTTTGCGCATTCATTCTTCTGCATCCAAACGACGTCGAGACTGACCAACACCCTCGCAGAACAACTCCCACCACCCTGATGATGTGGAGCCCGCTCTAGATGCCTCCCTTAAAGACCTTGACACCGATTACCTCGACCTATACCTAATGCACTGGCCCTCGCCCTTCGCCCGAGGCTCCACACTAACGCCAAAAAAGGACGGCAAGATCCAAACCGGCGACAGCGACTACGTCGACACGTGGAAAGCCATGGAAGCAACACTCAAAACTGGGAAAACAAAGGCAATCGGCATCTCCAACTTCTCAAAAGCAGAACTTGAGCGCCTCCTCTCCCACGCCTCCGTCGTCCCCGCAGCGCATCAAATCGAATGCCACCCCTGGCTACAACAGCACGCCTTCACTGCCTTCCACAAAGAAAAGGGCATCCACATCCAACAATACTCCCCCTTCGGCAACCAGAACGAGATCTACAGCTCCGGTCAAAACATTGGTAAACTAATCGAAGACCCCACCATCCTCGAAATAGCCAAGAAATACGGTAAAAATGGTGCTCAAGTTGCCTTAGCCTGGGGTATCGCGAACGGCCACTCAGTGTTGCCTAAGTCAAAGACGCCTGAGCGGATTAAGCAATCTGGAGGGGGGTTTCAAATTGGAGAAGGAGGATTTGGAGAAGCTGAATGCGATTGACAAGAAATTGCGGTTCAACGATCCTAGTGGTAATTTCGGATGGGAATTCTATAAGGATTTGGAGGGGAAGAAGTGAGTGAAATTTGGAGATTTGCGTCTGGCTTGTATCATATCGAATGTATTTGTAGACTAGAAAGGTACCCCAAGATCTGATCATTAATGGAGCAGACTGTGTGCTCGTGAGCTCCAAGTTGATAGACAGCTGCGTTTGGAGTCCGGCACTATCTTGTGAATCCACTCTTGCATGATCGGATCGATATAGTGGAGGTGCATGAAGCATGGCATGGGCAATTCCTTGCAGGAGACATTTTGCTTGCACGAGACGAGATAGGAGACCCTGATCTACGTGATGTAGAAAGATCACAACAACGTTATCGGAAAAGCGAGAGACTTTGTTGACAGCGACGTTATCCGAAATGTCTCAGCTTCAATTCTGGGGGAAGAAGCTCCGACGCCAACTCATGAAAGAAGACCCATATAGGTTTATACCATCGTTGAAAAAAGAGTGGGTGCAGAGTGAAGAAAAGTGTATTGTCCTAAATCTAAGCCAGACAAGCCAGCACCCAGAAGCGAAAATTAGATGCGCAGTTGAGCTCAAGCAATCCACCCAGTTGAAACAACGCAAGCAAGTCCGCAGAGCCGGATACACAAGTAGAAAAGTCTCTCCTCCGCAACAAATAGGTATATCTCCAATGATGATGAATTAACGCCATGCTGTATGCTGATGAAATGAATTCTCGATACGAAATGACAGTGTTCCCTCCTGATGACTCCCGCTCCCAGTCCATGTAGATAACTCCGCCTTGTGACGTCGAGAATGGCCACCCAACTCGCCGCCTCGTCTATGCAATATTGTAGAGTAGAGGGAAAGTGTGCTGATGAAATTGTGTGATGATGTGAGATGACCCATGTCCAATCGTTCAAGAGAGTGCGGGGTGAGCGAATGTGCTAAGTCCATAGAGAAAGATTGAAGTAGATGGAGGTGATGAAGCGATAGTGCAGAATGGTGAGCATAAGGGCGATTGTAATCTGCTCAATTTATGTCCATGCCGTACTCATCCTCCTCCTTGAACGAAGGATTCCAGCCACCGTATTGAATGTGGCCTTGATTGCTGCCGCCAGATTGCTGACCGGGAGACTGGCTCTGTGAGGAATGTCTACCCATGTTGGCTGGGTCGAGCGGAGCGCCAGCAGTATCTGTATGCTCAGGCACTCTCAGTCCAGTACCAGGCGCCCGAGTGTATGAAAATGTGTTTGCGTCATTGTCATCCATGGCGTTGGTAAGCTCGGTACGCATTCGCTTGTCATCCTCTGTTTGTTGGAACGGGAAAGTACCACCGAGTTGGGCGATGTACTCCGCGAGTTCTTGCTGTTCTTGATACTTGACGTGCAAGGCCCACATCAAGTCTCGAGTCCAGCTGACGGCACCGTTGAGGATGTCGCCTTTGTTAGGGCCTTTGTCCTTCTCCTCGGGAGGGATGCCCATGCTTATGCTGCCAGTGGCGGCACGACGACCACCTGCTGCAAGTAATGAAGTGGCCTGTTCGGGGCTTCTGCCAGTAGCGGCCAGCGTGGGTGATAGAGGAGAGTTGTTCATGATGTGCTTGCGGACCTTCTCATCTTCCAGGCGATGCATGGGGACAAGATGTGAGAGTTCCTGGATCTTCTCATTGATATTGTCACGACGGCGACGCTCCACCATGTTATGGGATTCCCGACGCCGACGACGCTTGGCTTCTTGGGTCTGATAGGCCGGAACGTGATGACCGCTCTCAACCTTTGCGGGCAAAGAGGCATGCTTTCCTGATTTCAGTATATCTGAGATCTGAGCATGGTTTGCAGCGTGGACTGGAGAGGTCATTGGTGAGTCAAGATATGAAAGGCTTCCAGGCGTACTATCAAGCTGGCTTGAGAGGCGATTCTGATGTCGTTGGGCGAGGTTTGTGTGGATGGGTTGTGAGGGGAGACTGCCAGATTCTGGCGTACCTCCAAGATTCAAGGCATTCAAGCCGGGAGTCTTCGGTGTCATAGGGCTCCTCGAATCGGAATGCTGTCGATCCATAGATGGAGCCATGTATGAGGACGAGCGACCATGCATCTGACCATTCTGCATGTTAAGGGGGTTCGGACGCATCTGCTGTTGCTGCAGTTGCGGGAATTGAGCGTAGTTGAAATCTCCATGTGTGAATGGGCTCTGGATGGGTGCACCCTCTGGTGTACTGGAGTACATGTGATTCATCTGGCCGTTGGCGGCAGAGTGTCCTTGGTTTGTGTAGAAGCTCTGGCCGTTACCTTGAGTTCCATAATTGTGTTGGCCGTTCTGGAAAGAGCGCTGCCCGGAGGTATCATTCAGATCTAGATCCACCAGTTCATCATCGTTGAATCCTGAATGGCCATAGTTGAAGCTGTTGGACATATTCTGCTGAGTGCCAGTGTTGTACTGGCCGTAGCCTGCTTCGGGCATTGCTAGATCTGATGGGTTGACGTTACCCGTCGAACCCTGGCCGAATTGCTGGCCAGTTGACATATTATGTCCGTTACCTTGTTGTGGGAAGGAAAATAGAGCAAAGTCCTCCGATTCGTGCTCGTCTTTGATGTATGGACTGGCGTCGGCAGCCATGCCACTACTGAAGAAACCTAGCTCGTCGTCCAGATTCGATTCTGTGTTTATATCGAAAACTGGTGTCTCCTTTATCGTCATTGGCTCGATAGGGAGGGAGTATTGAAGGTCGAGGGGTTTCTCAGCTGCGGAAGGACATTCGTTAGTGATTGACACGAAAGATGTTATCAGGGAGATGAGAGTGTTACGGTCTGGGCTTCACAGACGGAAAAGCACTTGCGAGGATCGAGCCCTATATTTCGAAGAATGGGAGATCTACTCACAAACTCTTGGCATCACAGCAGGCTCTTCGGCACTGTGGGGTAGGCGATACGTGGTACTGATTTTTGAGGGGGAGATGTAGCCGACAATACTAGTCTTGTCCTTTCACCGAGTTTGTGGCAGGAAGACTGCGAGTTTGGCAGCTTGGGATTTCCCGATTGGCATTTAACGTGGGGCTGTATAGGAGGCGTCAGTGTTAGAACTTCCACTATTGGCAAGCGGCTGTGTCTAATTGACATTCACATCGCAAGTTTGTAGGATTGACGCACTCAGAAACGGATGCGTATCCGTATTTGCTCTCAAAGGGCAAGCTTGTGTGACCTTGTGCAGACTGATTGCACGATTTTCTTCCAGTCCCAATTGGAGTGTAGACAGAGTCGTTTGATGGGAGTATCAAAGGTTGCTAATTCGAGCAATCGTCTCTTCTTGAAGTCGTCGGAGGACGGCGGGGCTGTGATTGAATTCTGTGTCAGTGAGGGGCACATTCGTTATTCTCGAAGACAAGGGGTCTAGAATTATGCAGGGACCTCGAGATGAAAGACATGATAAGTGAGCAAGGAGAGGCCGATTGTAAACGTTTTCTTGTGAAACGATCCGATAGCCCAGAATGTAGCCATGCATGTTCACAGAAGAAACAAGGCTGGTGGGATGAAAGCAGATTGCGCTGCTTGTACCACCCAGCCCCGCAAATGCTACCCAAGGGATCTTCATGGGCAGTGGCAGTCTTGACTGGGACGCGGTGTCGCAATGAAGCAATTGATGGGACGGGGAGGGCTTACCAGGACGGATAGCCGCTGCGGGTTTGGCACCACTCAAGCGCTTGGTAACAGACCAAGTGTATGACTCTTCCAGAAGAGAGCGATGAGGCTCTGTCCGTATGCAACGGTAAGCGGTGTCGATGGCGATAGGTGGTGGACTCGGCCGTATGCTGGGCCCGCCAGGGACCGGTGTAAGCTGAAGGATCGGGGGCCTATGGTTGCCTCGAGCGTCGTCAAGAGCTCGGCGAAACTGCAGCGACAGCGATGTGTGTAGTGATGATGAGGATGCCCCCTTGTGATGAGGAGGCAAAGGGGGAGAGGAGATGTCGGTGGTCGATGTCGGAGGATTGAAGGTTGGCCGATGATTCGCTAGGCGGTGTATCTGAGATAATTCGCTTGTCGCTCTCGGATGGATCCGCGCTAGTCTCTTGGTGTCTGGAAGTACGATGACGCCAAGTGCCACAGGAATGCGTGGGGTCGTTCAAAAACCTTTCATCCAACTTTGCATCCAACTTGAGACGATGGCAGTTGATGAAGGTCAATGCCTTGTATGATGGAGAAGGAAGAGTATGGACTGTGCGGTGCAAGGCAGGATGAGGCTAAGCTGGATTGCGCGAGACAAGTCTTGGGCGTTGAAGTCCTTTGAGGGAGTCGGTCCGCGATTGGTGGGGCTGGGAAAGCTCGCTCACTCCTCCGACTGATTTAAGAATCAAGATGGAAGAAATCTGTTGGGGTTCTGGCTATTGACGGGAGCTGATGTAGAATGATGAAAAGCGCACGGCAAGAACTGCAGGGTCAACGGGTAGATATATGTCGAGTGACAGAATCTCAAGGCTGGACGAAAGCAAGTCAAAAGCTCACTGCAGCTGCCATTCGTTGATCATTCATGGTCTCAGTTGTAGAGCTTTACGAGTACAAAGCCACACATAATACTAGTCAATGACCTTGCCTAGACTATGAAACTGTGGGCGTCTGACCAGGGTGAGTCATGGATTCGTAGGCAGGAATAGGAGTATTACTATTCACTATTAAAGAAGGGTGCCCACCAGACGACAGTGGTTACGAAGCTGCACCTGAAATACTTGTTAGACTCTTATGATATTTACTTGGGGGTGTGTGGCGCTGAGGCGCGGTGAACGCTAGGCGCAAAGCTAAGCTCGCCGCTAACAAGCGGAATACTGTCTGTGATCATCAAAGCGATCATGTACTCGGCGAGTCAAGGCGTCAATTTATTTGAATAACTGCCTGCCTGCACATCCCAGAAAGTCTACTTCCAATATACTCATCACGAAGAAAGAGGGTGTAATGAATATATTGTTCAAGCAACATCCTCTTCCAGCAAACCCTTCCACCCACATCCGGCCATCCAATCACCAAGCTCGAAGTCCGCACCCACCACCCCCCCCCCTTCATTCTTTAGCTCTCACAGCGCCAGAAGCTATCCAGGACCCCTCTTTCCCTGCTTTCTTTGAATCAAGCTGAAGATAGGAATTCCCCTCCCTGTTCTCATACCTTGGCTATCGAGGATCACAAGCCTGCATATCGCACTAGAAGTTCCTCGACCTCTTAGCCCGTCTTTTTCGGTCACACCGCGCCATTATTGGACCTCCTCGACCCCTCCGCGAACTTCTATACCCAAAAGACATCAAGCCGGTCCCTACCCCACAGGTCGATCATCTACTACAGCTGCATGAAATCTTCCGTTCCCGCCTCGCATTACGTTCCCTCTCCGCATCTGCACCTATACGGCTCGTGTCTATCTCCCATCGTTCTGTCGATCCCCCGCCCTCAACAAAGAAAGTCTGAGGATCATCTACCTACCCATAAACATTCGCTCAACTTGATCCAAGCTATACAAGGTTTGCTGGTGCATTTATATTGCAAGGGTAGCTCGGTAGTGGCGGCTACCGACATTATTGAGCAGATCAGGGAAACGAGGGAAAGGCTAGCATGGCTTCAACATCCTTTCGAGACTCGTTGAATTCCATGGGCTGGTCTCGGCGAGATGCAGACATTCCAGTCAACACCTCTTCCCAGTCGCCCCTTCTGTCTAGGCTCCAATCGATCAACCCTTTCGGCAGCGGTGGCTATGTTAGGCTGCCTACACAAAACGAGGGCCCGGGTGCTCCTTTGCCGGCCCCATCACGACGAGAAGAAGAGGAAGGCTTTTTTGCTTGTGAGTCTATCTCGACACTTTCGCTCAATCTAACGATAAGCTTGTGATAAGACTAGAGTTCCTGCACAGCCGTTGTCGTCACATGCATCAGATCATGCACCCTTGGCCGTTGTTTTAGCGGCAGATCTATACTGACATTCCCTTCTTTTGCATTAGTGAGTCGATGGGATCGACTATTAGTCTTTGGGGCGTGCAATGCAGCTGCCTTGGCATGCTTTGTCCTCTGCTTTGCCTTGTTTCCAATACTGTGGCCGGTGCCACGAAAGTTTGCAATCTTGTAAGTCTATCCGATCGGTATCTGGAACCCTTGCACCCTGGATGCCCTCAACACCGCGCGTCAGCTGCGCCACCACTGTGGTCGGCTTCTCTCTGTCAACCCGGTGCGGGGCGCATGAGGCTCGAAACTCGGAAGAGGCAGCTGTTTGCCCCGATTGTTTCGTCTGCCTACACCATCGTTTCAAGTCATGCCTCACCAGTGTCCTTTCAAGCTCTTGGAATACGAGGTCGAATGGCTGACATCGGCATGATCTACAGGTGGACTTTTGGATCTATACTATTCTTGGCCTCATGGGCTGTTTTAATGGGCCCAGTAACATACGCGAAGCACCTTATCTCTGGGCCTCGACTGCCCTTCTCTGCAGCATACTTTGGTTCAATCGCGTTAACACTGTTTTTCGCCATCAAAGTACGTCCTCTTCCAACCCTCCACCTCCGCTACGACGTTTGTGATTATCAAACTTGCTTGCGACGCTATTCATTTTCATCCCACCTCCAATGGCTAGAACCACAAGCACAAGTCGGCTGACCCTGTGTTCACATGACAGCTGCACAGTACCATTTTGACCCTGATATCAACTATCGTCCAATTAGTCTCGCTTGTGTGGTATTTGGTCAGCTATTTCCCCATGGGGGGTACAGGTTTGCGCTTTGCCGCCAGGTTTGGCACAAACAGAGTAGCAGCGTGGATGACAGACTAATCGACCGTGGTCGCTTTGATACTCACTGTAGCAATAATAAGAACTTTCCAAGCATACTGACCGCTGCACATGCTACAGACATTGACTAGTCTGGCAGCTCAACGGATGTTACCAGCTTTGACAATTGCCCTGCAGAAACCGGATTGGCCTCTATCGAATCAGATTCCAACAACTCGGCAGCCAAAGCCGTTAGGTAGGCAGGATATGCATGCATTCTGCACAGCGCCTTCTGCCACCAATCTTACGCAACACTATTTACTGTGCCTCCTGCAAGTCTTACAGAGCGCTAGATAAACGAGCTCTCGAAACCGATTCCAAGAAGTATTAGCACCCTGATCCACAGGATTCCGCCCAAGATTATCACCCTCTACAGATCGACATCAGGATCTACCCCCAGGACCATGAGAATCCTGCAAACCTCACACCACCAAAAGCGACCTATCCAGATGCTTCTCTACAGCACGATCCTAATGACGAGTCGTCTAGGCTGCCAATCGGAGATTTCATTCCTTCCTGTGAAGGTTATTCATGTAGCGTAACGGCATTGTGTTTATGCGCTCCAAGCATTTACCTTCATGCGCCCCACGCGTTATGCATCAGCACTATCTTCTGACGACTGCCCATCCATCATCCTCAAAGAGCATCACTCACCTTCCCCGCTCCGAGAGCCGAACGGATTTGATGCCGGAGAGAGAAGCACCGATCGGAAACTCGCCAATACTGCCCATCAGCTCCCTCCGGCTGCGAACCTCCTCCTAGCCTGGGTGTCCTGCTTCGAGCTCTACATGTCTCCAGCTCTACCTGGACCCTGTCTAAGTTCTAGCATCTTGCCTTGAGCTCTGAATGTTCCCACTGCGCCTAGCTCTACACCTCGCCCAAGGTCTGCCATCTAGCCTCAGCTGTACATCTCCTCAACTTGCATCGGCTCCATACGCCTCCCAAATTCTGACACCCTACCCTGACCTCTATACCGTTCCAGCTCGCCCCACATTTACCAAACTCGCAGCGTCAACCAAGACCGAAAACTAGCTAGCCCCCGGAATCTTGCCTCAAAGCTGCCAACTTTTCAGGCCCGGCCATTTGCGAAACGCATTCAACTTCTGTCTGTCACCTTGCCCAAATACTGCCAATTATCCAACTCTAATCAGCTTTGAAGCATATCCAACCGCGGGTGTTTTACCTCAAATTCGCCGGCTTCCCAGCTCTGTTTGGCTCCATCCACGCCATCCCTTTCCCGCATGCGCTGTCCTGCCCCAAACTCCCTGTCTCCCAAACTCCAAACACCGCTAAATTCTGGCCTCACATCTCAAGAACGTCAGCTTCACGCCGTTGCCAGGTCTGAACCGTGCTTCATCGACAACATCTTGCGCTCATTTCCACGCCCTTTTATTTTCACATGATTCTGTCTCTGTTCACATCGAGGAAGCTTTGCCTCGAGCTCTGCTGATGTCTAGCTCTCTTCCTACACCCCAACGTGGGCAAGGCCCTTCACTCTGAATTCGAATTTTGCGCAATCCTACGTGTCAAACAGCTCAGCCAGCCTCCCTCCTCCACTCTCGGTCAATATCTGGACGCGAGTGCGCATATGATACATCAACCAATTTCACGCCTTTGCGCATGGCCGAAGTGGCTCTACGGCAATAGTGGATGAGGAGAAGTTTATTGCATTGGCTACGCTCTTCCCCAACAATCTTCAGAGGCAAAGACCCGTGTGACGGTTTCATGTAACTCGGCCAATAGCTATCTAACAAGCACCTATCAATGCTATAGTTCGCAACTATCAAGTAGATGTACGCTATGGCTCGCGGCCATCCAATAAATCTCTTTCAGCCCATGACTATCCAGTAGATAGAATACCGAAGATCTGCTAACCTGCTACGCCATCACCTATATTGGCTGCAATGGCCTCGCCCGATGCAGCAATGTTTTTGCAACCATAATCACATACTACCGCCTCGAATCTTCACACACTTGTAGAAACTTGTAGATTCCCTCAACACCCTCATAGCCCTGATGAGTAGGCGCCTGGAGGGGGGACATCTGGTAGTACGGATCATCAGATGCGAAATCGCTATCTCTCAGACTCTCATACCCAGACGGACTGTCAGGGTGGATCATTGGCGATTTGAGTGTCGCAGCAACATCCTCGAAGGAGTTGTTGTCGTGTAGCAAATCGCCGTGCGTAGAAGGGGAGAGCATGCCCCTCCACTCAAGCTTTTCCTGCTGGAACGGATTCTCATCGAAAAAATATGCGCCATCATTGTCCTCGCTGACAATCAGCGGAGAAGTAGACGGCGCGAATGGAAATAGCAGCGCCATCTCGACATCTTTCTCCCCTCCTTCCGCCATACTTCCCCATGCGTCATCCTCAACAACCACACCCCGTCGTACGCCCACTTCATCGCAAAGGCGATACACGAGATCAGCGTCGCAGCCTGGAAATCGGACGCTGAGGATTGGGCCATAGTCTGTGGTGAGGAGGGAAATGGGTAAATCGCCGAAGGCGGATAGGCGTCGGAGATCGGCGAGAATAAGGGAGAGATCTTTGAGTGCGCGTGCGAAGTCGGAGGCGAGGGTGTCGAGGAGGTTGATGCTGTTGAGGGATGTGATTCCGATCCTCGAGTCCAGGTCCTGCTGCTGGGTGGAGAAAGCCGGGCAAAGCGCCGTGATCGTCGGACTGAGCTTGAATTGCAGACTCGTCCCTTTCATCGAACCCATAGAACGTTCCCACTTGTTATAAACAACATCCTCCGTGTGAGAGACGGATCGAAAGCGTTTTTCACCCGTGATCGGGTCAACGCCATCATATCTCGCTTTCCCACCCCCAACGAAGAAAGCCCGGATCCCAGCAGACACGTTTTGCACCACCTGCGCTTGTGCTCCAGGCGTATGGCTGAAATGCCTCGTTCCCTTTCCAACTCCACCGAGCGAATACCCGCCTGCGGAACGGGGTAATGCGCCACCTGTCAAGTTCGGGCGGAGGGTGGACGCGAACGGAGCGGAGCCTTGACGGGAAACAGCGCGCGAGATTCTGGAGATGAGAAAGTTGGATCGGTCATAGCGTGGGCCGGTGGGTTTGGCGGCCGACGTAAAAGTGCGTGCGGAGGTGGTTGAGAACCAGCGGCTGTTATTCTGGGCTCTCGATTGTTTGAGAAAGGCGAGGGGGTGGGTCGGTTGGTTGGCGAAGATACGGATGGGTTGGAGAGATGCACTGCCTGTTGTGGTTGCTGAGGTAGCGAACTTTGACTTGATCAGAGCCGCGGTCTTGTTGATCCCAAATCTGTAGTGGCGTTAGGTGGGGGATTGCCACTGCCATGTGAGCATTGACGGCTTACTGGACAATCCTGAAGACCTTGGGGATCAGGATATGCCCGCTTGAGGGCGCCATCTTTATACTGTGTGCAGTTCTAGTGAGTTGTGAGAAAGAAAGATTGTGAGAGGGGAATGCATTGCGTAAGGCGAGCAGGTGTCAGCCACAAGATCGGCGGCCGGTGGCGTGTATCGCCGATATCTGCAGGGCTTGTGCCAAGACTTTCAGTTTGGGGCGGGCCATTGAGGTTGAAGTAACTGTATTTTATTTATGTTCAAACACCAAGCAATGTCTCTATCAGTCGGCGACTCAATCGCCGTAGCCGTAGCCAATGCTATCGTCAATACATGAAGTATGGTGAATTAATGACTTTTTCCGCCAGCACGGTGTTTGTGCTCATGTGATGAATCGTAAGCAATGTCTTTGAAGAGAGCAAGGGTCATAACGATCAGCCTGAGTAGAGTGCCTAGTTTGAGATGATCGAAGAAATCGTCTCCAAGGTCCAGGGCAGTAGCGAGAGTATTCGAAGACTACTCAGGCCGGAAAGACAAAGGAGATCCGTTGCAAACATCGCTGCATCAAATTTTGAGCATGCCCGAGACCTGCTCCGTAACGCCCCAATGCCGTGCACATGCTAGCCATGCAATGAACGCCCTCGTAAAAGTTTTGGTTCCAGTAATGAAGCAAAAGGAGAGAGATGGGTGAAGCCGGGGTGTCGTCCAATATAGTCGCGTAACTCGAGGGAATAGTCATGAAGCTCGATGGACTGGCGCTGCATGTGGTATTAGCAGTTGTGATTGTTTCCTCAGGCTGATAAATGTACAAGGTCTGCCGATAGATATCATAGTGTCAAGAGGTAACAAGGTCACCGCTCAAGCTCCATGTTGAGCTCTGCATCGATGAACTTGGTTAGCTTGTGGCGATTCTTCATGTTGAAAGCCCCGTTCCTCCAGACTGCTCTTAGCTTGTTGAAGGCCGGTCTCTCTGCATTTGAACGCTCGGACTTGACGAGCTCAACAAAGTCGCGGGCGATGTTATCATCGGCAATGGTCTTTTGACTCAGGATTGATTCATTGTAATACTGCAATAGACTCTTCTTCCCGCTCGTTGATCCGCGTTCGGCGTCTTCGAATGCCAGTCCTTTGAATTCCTGGTACATACGAGCGTTGAAATTACGGATGAGGAAATGTGCCCAGAACCCGTACAGGCTCTGCATGTCGAGCTGATCTGTGTTCACAGTGGACTGCTCTCGTTGCTTCATGGCATTTCTCCGGAAGTCGTGATATGACTCGTGAGAGCAGTCATTCGGCAATTCATGTAAGTTGAAGGGAGCAGGGTTGTCCTTTATCCAAAGCACTGGAGGCGATACATTAGGGGATATGGGATTGTCCGTCGGGCGCCCTGGTGATTGCACGGGGAAAGGACTCCGAGATCTCGGAGCTTTGTTTTCATCGACGCTGTTGGATGATTAGTTTTGGGAACAACGGCGTAAAGATAATGTGGTCTCACCTTGGGGACGTGTCTCCGTTGGCAGTGGGCCTTGAGTGACGCTCTGCGAATCTGGAGAGTTCCTCGTTGATAGACCTTCCGTCTATTGATCCATTAGAAAAGGTCCGAGAAGATGATGTGTGGAACGGAGGAAGCGTGGCGGTCGCGGAACTTGTTGATTTTCGCACGAGTATGTTTAGGTTATCGACCTGCTCGTCGGTAAAAACATTGGTCGGCTGTGTGTGGGGATCAGGCGTTGGGAAGTTTCGTTGATTCACAGAGCGCGCTAAGGGCGAAAATTCAGAGACTGCTGCTGACAACGGCGTTCGCATCACAGAATGGTTGACTCCATTTGTTGGGCCCATAGGAGCACCCGGTCCAGAAGAAGCTGCGACGCCGTTGAGAGGCTGATATTGAACAGTCTCCATCGCTGTGCCCATCGCATTTGAACGAGGCGACAAACGCTGGCCGTCATCCATTGGCTGAGGGATATCGAAGGCATGAGAAGGCTGAGAAGGTGGTAGCGAAGGGCCGGCATTTCTTGCCTCTGGATGACGCTGCTCCATGTCGAGAACCCACTTTGGCCAACCATCGGTCTCGCTATCACTTCGACGACGTATCAAATCAACTCCGTCGACATGGATGAGCTCCACATCAGGTATACTCCGACAAGCAAGATAGATCATACGAGGATCTGTTGTGAGCGACTTCATACGATTGAAACCCATCACCAATGCCAGAGGTACAAAGCCCTGAGAGTCCATGTTCTTTCGGAGATGCATGTCCTTGCAAAGGTTTTCGACGGAGAAATAATAAACTAACTGCATTTCTAGCAATCCGAGCACAGACGGGTACATCTCCTCCATCATAGGATTATATGGCATGGCACTCATAATGCCCTGGTTACCTGGCTGGTAGCCATACTCATTGGCAACATCCGTTTGCAAATGAGACAGATGTAGAGGTGCTCCATGATATCCATTAGCAAATCTGGGATGTGGGACCGAATGTGGTATAGACTGTGACCGAGAGTTTGTCCGATAATGTCTCGCTTGTGGGGTAGGTGGCTGGTAACCCTGAGACTGTGATGGTAACCGCTCGTGATTAGAGTAGGGCTTCAACTGAGGCGTTGGTTGACCCTGATACTGCGACTGGTAGCCATTGGGAAAGCTGTGTCCGTTGGGTCCGTTCGGATTGAAGTAGGCATGGTTGGGCCCACCTCGGCCACGGTAGCCTCCTCGTCCACGCTCAGGTCGTCCTTCACCACGCTCTCGGACTGGGACAGGTCCGTTTATTTCTCTTGATGGATCCATTGGTCGGGCTGACCCTTCGCTACGTCGCTCAGGATAGCCTTGTCTAGGTTGCGCGTTTATGTCAGGAGCGTCGTTTTGATCTTTCTTGCCATCTTCAGGCTTGTGCGGCACCGAGTGGGTGGTGTTCTTGCCAGGCTCGTTGAGTAGAGCGTTACCAAAAGACCGAACACCCTGCAAGTCTTTAGTTGAAGGGGTTGAAGACAGCCTTCGATTGTCTTTGGAAAAGTTCCCGTTTTCTGGCTGTGTTGTGGCAAGGCCGACGTCGTTATTCTTCCGCTTCTCTGGAGCCGGCGCACCGCCTGGTTTCCGCTGTTCCTGAGGAGTGGCTGGCCCAGCACTGGAAGCTCTCTTAGGCTTCGAGGTGTTTGAATTTGTAGTTGAGCCGAGGACACCTCTACCCCGTTCAACCCCGCCAGCTGCTGGCGCTTGACCATTGGGAGAACCACCAGCTGTCGCCACTGGCCTCTCTGAGCCATTAGCGGAACTAGAAGGGTTGCCTCCACGACCTCCACCTTCTCTTCCACCTCGCTGAGGTCTTCCCCCTCTCCGTGCTGTAGGCATCGGGGTATTGAAGACAGCTGTTGGAACGAAGGGTACTGGAACCCACTTCTCTTTTCCATGAGGCTTTGCCGCATGAGGTGTGTCTTTGTCGCCCTTCTCCACCTGGTCTTGAGTCTTCTTCTTCCCGTCACCCAAGGCGATGTCAGGTGTGGGCCATGACATTGCATCCCCGGGAGGTGGCGGTGGTGCCATTGCTGCAGGCGCAGACTTTTCAGTAGCGTCTGCCGACTTACTGCCATCCCTAGAAACACCGGCAGCAGGACGCTCTTCAGAATTTCCTACTGCAGTCTTGCTCTTTTTTCTCCCGTCCTGCTTCTTCAGGTCAGGGCTTGCTTCGACGCTCTTGGCAGGGCCGCTCGGATTCCCCAACCCGTTACTAACATTCAGTGATTTCGCTGGTGTTGCAGGAGCTGACTGCTTAGATTTAGCTTGGGCTTCCTTCCGTTGCTGCCAGATATTGACGACTGGTGCTGGAGCCTCCTTCAGTGAAGCAGGCGCAGAAGCGTCCTCATCCCAAGAAAGCTTCTCCGCAACGTGCCCTTTTTCAGCCTCTGCCTTTTCATCGACTTTGCTCCCAGTCTGCGACGTCTGAGACTGTTTGTCCGAAGTAGAGTCTGAAGAACCGTTCACGTTTGAGAACGTATCATCTTCCTTCGGTAGTGTAGAAGTAGATGTAGTCCCATAACCAGGCGAGGACGGTGCGGATCCATTTTGTCTTGACGGTCCAAGACTACTTGATTTCTCTGAAGGTGTCTCAAACTTCGTAGCCTCCTTCGCATCAGCAGGTTGAGCCGGTTGTCGTTCTTCGCTAGCTTTGAAGCTTCCCCCTTGGGGCGCACGACCTTCGCTCGCTGTACGCTTCGTAGAAGATGTGTTCGAGTCTGCCGTAGATTTTCTTGTCTCGGAAGTCGAAGTCCTCTTCACATCCGAATCTGGTGGGTCGGAGAGCGCTTTGCTGTTTGGCAGTGTTGTAGGTACTGACGGAGATCTGCCCTTTGCAGCTTGAGCGTACGAAAAGGCAGGAGTGGTTTGCGCCAGGTCGCCGAATGGTTTTTGAGTTACTGCAGACATGGTGTCGACTGGTTGGGTCTGTGTAGAATTGGGAGATGTATTTCTTGCCGGCATCTTAGGCTCTAGTGAAACCGGCAGATCTGCGTGTAGTATCCACTAGCCCTTCACATACAATCTATTTCAATCAGGCTAAGGTAATACCTCCACCCACGCCGTTCTCCACCAGGCCTACCAGCCCTGAAGCCTCGAGGAACACTCAGCGAGCGTGTTGTGGAATCGTAGATGTGGTCGAAACAGAGAAGGTGAGGAGGAGCGAGAGGTATAGGGTCAAAGTATTACTCCCACCGCTGATAATGGCTAAGAGCTGTTAGCACGCTTTTGGGGTATTTGAGCGGATACAACTTTCTTCCACGGTAGAAGTCTGGTACCTAGCGATGCGTCCCGTTCAAATGAAAGACACGACAGTGTTCTAAGCAGGTCGTAGGATGTTCGTCCAGAGGGAACGAGGCTGCGATAGAGATCTCTTTGGCCTCACAATATTTTGGGTGTTGTACCTTGGGTAGCTGATGATGACTAGGAAGGACCTATGCTATGAATTTGTGTAAGCCTAAAACTGGTAATATTATGCTGGACCTGGACATTGATGAATGACACAATATGTAAGGTGGTGCTGGCACACTGGTCAAGACCTGGAGTATCAAGCAAGATCCAAATCTGAACCAGAAAGTGCGGGCTATTGTAGCAAATCACACAAAATGCCTCGGCCCAAGTGAAAGATAGCTCTCAGATATCTGAAAACCTTGTGAAGCAGCTCACAGTGGTAGGACTAGCAAGATCCCTTCGCGATCCAGCCTCTCTAATATTGCACAGGGAATAGGGTCTGATGCTGTGCGAACAGCGGAGGTCGCTAGGTCTCTTGTAGAGAAAGCGCGGTATATCGCTAAATACAGTGGAAGGACACTGTTTGCGTGGGTTTTGGGGTACAACCTCCACCGGGATAGTCGTTGTAAAGATACTTAAAAATCAAAGGAGGAGAGGTGTTTGTGGGGCGACACCAAATAAGAAGAGGTGAGGTTTGAAGATTTTCGAGTTAGGCTAGGCGAATCTCCGGTCTGACGCAGCTCGCGCGTTATCCGAGCAATTCCCGCATAATTGGAAGACCCAAGCTTTTATATTCGTTTCTAAGAGATAATAGGCAGTATTTGCTCCGTGACTGGATACCAAAATCTAAGACTATCGTATGGGTATTCGCTATTTCATGGGCCCATGGGTCTCCACGCGAAGAAGCAATACGTGGGACACGTCAATGCCTTGTGAGATCTGATCCTTTGAGTCCTCGCTTTGCAATCACCGCAATCCTGCAGTAAGGTCGCATCATCCCATTTGACTTGTTTGCAAATACCTTGCAAAGCTGTGATCGGTTGAGGCCGCGCCTCCCGAGGATGTTTCATCCGTCAATGCGTCCTTGTAACGTTTGGATAGCCCATCCTCTTCATTATCGCCTTCACTCGCCTCATCTTCGTCCGGATCAACCATTGTCGCCTCGGGCTCCGAGCTTGAATCATCTTCTAGGTCGCTGAGAGTATCACCGCCATGTCTCTGGGCAGCCATGGGCTCTTTGGACGCACCAAAACTTTTGCTTGACTCTGAAACATTCATATCTTTCATCATTTTTCCAAGCTCCCTGTCCCTCTTGCCTAGCTTGTCCTGCTCCCTCTCTGCTCTACGCTTCTCAAGCTCGGGCTTGTAATCTCTCTCGAATTCTTCCACCTTTTCCCGCACGGCAGTGAAGAAATCATCTATGCCTTTGCCAGTCATGGAACTCACGCCTACCACGCTTAAGTGGCGATAGAACTCCTCGAGCATCAAGCTCATGCTGTTAAGTAGAGATCCCATGTACCCACTGCCAGCTCCGAGCCCTCCACTGCTGCCTTCACCTCCAAAGCTGCCCCTTTCCTGCTCTTCGTTTAGAGCTGCCTGAAAAGCCTCGAAGTCGGTCATCCATTCTTTGGCAAACTCAGCATCTTTCACGTCTATTTTGTTGAACACTAGGATCATTGGTAATTTTGTCTTGTAAAGTATGGAGCAAGCGTAGAGCATGTTGCTCATAAATGTACTTGTAGAGCTCGTTCTTGGGGTATCAATAACGTATGCAATGACGGTAGGAAACGATGATGCAAGAGAATCAAGTAGAATGCTCCCAGAAGCACTCCAAACAAAGACTTCTATCTGGCCTGGTGTGTCAACGATAATGTTATTTATTGGCTTGGCCTTTGGGGTTTCTGGATTTGGAGCAGTTCGTTTCTCCAGGATATTGATGATCTGATCAATCTTCGTGGCAAACATGTTCAGCGAAGTAAGGATGCCACCATTCGGTCCAAGATTGTATTCCTTCATAACCTCTTTGTAGTTGAGTGAGTCCCGTATATCGATATTGCAGTCGAATGGGACCGTTCGAACAGCAGGGTCTAAATTGAGGACATAAGGTGGTTCACGTTTGGAGTGTAAATATGAGTTGATCCTCTGCATGAATGTGGTCTTGCCCGATCCTAGAGTGCTTGTGAGCCTGGGTGCAAAGATTCAGACACGCTGAGTACAGCTTCTCTCACCTGCCATGCCAACGCAAACAATAGCGACTGGTGGTCTGGTTGCCATCTTGGGCTTAGTAACTTGTCAAGCTTGAGAAAGCAGTCTCTGAACAAGATGATGTAGGCTTTCGAGTATTAAGAAAATGGGTGGTTAAGAAATTGGAGGTGTAGATTTGACATGGATATATTCGATTGACGCCTCGGACCTAGTTCCGCAACCTAAACTTCTTGTCCGCCAACACCATACTACCTATAACCATGGCTTTGGAACACTTTGAGAAATCTTTGGCGGAGGATAAAAGGAAGAAAGACAAGGGCAGATCTCATCATGGTCATGATCAGAGCAGGAGACATCATAGACATCACAGACATCATCGCGATGACGAAGAGGATGGTCACAGACACAAGCGAAGGAGGCATTCAAGGGACGACGATGACAGGGAACATAGCCACCACAGCAGAAAAAACTATCGCCGCAGGCATGACTCAGACGAGAGTGAGGATGAAGACGGAGTGCAGAGCATTGACCCTGCTACAATGAGCCCAAGTCAAGGTATCGCGCATAGCACCTCCGACGGCCATGTACAAAGGGATTCTTGGATGGAAGAACCCTCGGGTTTGGATATAGACTACATACAAAAGGGCATCAGGATGCCTTCTCAGTCAACTACAACACGGCCAACGAAAGTCGACTTTGAGCTCAAAATCCATGATAATGAACTGAACAAGCATCATCTACAGGACATGGCAGATGGGAAAGATGTACCGGAAGATATTGCTGAGAAGCCAGCTCAGCATGGGGTTGCATACAGATTTGGCGACGCTGGGGCCCAATGGCGGATGACCAAGCTGAAAGGTGTCTACCGACGTGCAGAAGAGACTGGTAGATTGTTGGATGAGGTGGCAGAAGAGCAATTCGGGGATCTACGGGGATTTGATGATGCTCGAGAAGAGCAGATAGAGCTCGAGAGAAGGGCTATCTACGGTGAAGGCTACGTTGGAAGAGAAAATCCGAGCGGCGAGCTCTTCGAAGAGAGGAAGCTGGATATGGGTATTCGAATAAATCATACCAACAAGAACGGCAACAACGATGAACCAGACACCCAGCCTCGAGTGCTTGACATACAGGAGCCAGCTAGAAATACTGTGCCATTGGACCCGACAGCTTTGAATAGACTGAAGGCTCAGATGATGAAAGCAAAACTTCGAGGGTCGTCGGGCGCTTCGAGTCTTGAAGCGGAGTACAACCATGCCATAGCTGGCTTTGCGAATCGAAAGCAACCTGACGTGGTTGTACTCGGGGCTATGGATAACAGGATGCTGGCTGGGGGCAGAGATGGAGAGGTCACAAGTATCAACAATACGCGTGGTCGAGAGAGAGGCCTAGTCGAGGAGAACGAGGACATGAGTATCGAAGACATGGTCAAGCAAGAGCGACGGACACGACATCATGCAGGCGGAGACGGGCAACGTTTCGCAGAAAGGATAGCTGGAGATGCCAAGTTTGACGTATGTATATCATCTCATTCCAAAGAATTGTCTGCTTACCTTCGTATAGAATGATCTAGATTACATGGACGAAAACGCCAATAAGCTAGCCAAGCGCGTGGAGAAGTCCGAGATCAACCTCAAGAACACTGCGATATCCGACTTCCAGAAGATGAACAAGATCCTAGACAATTGCCCGCTTTGCCATCATGAAGACACGGATACACCTCCGATTGCGCCCGTGGTGTCCCTAGCGACGAGAGTGTACCTTACTCTTCCCACGGAACCTGAGATCAGCGACGGTGGAGCATGCATCATACCTGTGCAACACCGGGGCAATCTCCTCGAGTGCGATGATGACGAATGGGAGGAGATCAGAAATTTCATGAAAAGCCTTACTCGGATGTACCACGATCAAGGCAGGGACGTAATCTTCTACGAGAATGCTGCAACCCCCCAGCGACAGAAACATGCTGGTATGGAAGTAGTGCCATTGCCGTACAGTCTCGGAGAAACGGCCCCAGCGTTCTTCAAAGAGGCCATCCTTAGCTCAGACGAGGAATGGACGCAGCATACGAAGCTCATCGATACTCTTTTGAAGGCAAAACAAGGTGCAGGGAAGCTAGCCTTCCGTCGGACGATTGCGAAGGAAATGCCATATTTCCATGTTTGGTTTGAGATCGATGGCGGACTCGGCCACATCGTTGAAGACACCAATCGATGGCCGAGGTTTGATTTGTTTGCGAGAGAAATTATTGGAGGTATGCTAGATGTAGCACCAGATGTCATAAAAAGACAAGGAAGATGGGCCAAAGGGGGAGACCGAAGGATTGAAGATTTTCGAAAGCGATGGAGGAAATTTGACTGGACAAAAGTTTTGACAGACTCATAGTCGCCAAATACTGGACTCAATAGACCACTATCACGTCGGACGCGACGATCTTTTCCCCATTGTGACAATAATTGAGATGCATGACTCGTGACTGACGTTGAAACAGCCATTCTCGGCTAGCTTGTGGCTTGCGGGTGAAAAACGGTTCGCTTGTTCCCTTTCTTCTAGCCTGGCTGCCCGCGTGTTCTTCAGCATGAGTGATTTCTTCACGCGTTGGATTCTGGATGCGTATTTGCGACCACTGCAACGCTGCGCAGACCAAATTATACGCTGCTATCCACGAAAAGCTAGCTCCTTGTGCATGTTCGAGACTACGATAGGATCGATGCCGCAAGGAAAACGACTACGTTGGCAGAAATGTATTTCTAGTAAGCCCGACTTTAATCTAAGCGCATATGTTCGACTGCGGCCAATTCTGTGAAAAAATCTATTTGACGGATGCCCTAGTTCCAGATGGTTCAAGGCTGACTGTGTCTCACAACCCTGTCATTTTACGAGGAGGACTCGGATCCTCGAATCATTCGCAGGCTTCAAGGAATTCAACCTCAGCTCCGAAATTCATGATACATAGTCCACCACTCAAGATAGCATGTAGATAAAGTAGAAATGTAACAAAGATCCCAGTGAATTATAGAACACAGATGCGTGCATTTCCGCAGCGGGGATCTAATCTGTGAATCGCCACTAAAAACAAATTGCCGCGGCCAAAAATGCCACTCTTCGCGATCAACTCTCCGGTCTATTCTGCATCCGGGGTTCACCTTGACAGTACGCCAGATTGGACCTCCACGCAATTCTGGGGACCCCCACAGATCTCTTACTGGACTTGGATGATGTCCCAGCAGGGTGGGAACAATCAGCCAAATTCCTACTACCCCCAAGCCCACTTCCCATCTCCCTCAATGTCTGGCCAATACAGCTACCCTCCACCCGAAGGTCAAGCCAACTCTCCATCCGGCGCAAATATGGCATCACAGCCCTCTCTTAGCTTGCCTCCAATACGCGTGATCGATGGCCAGCCCCAGCAGCAACATCAACAGCGACCCGGGCAATCAGGCGCGCAACCACAGACAGGCTCCGCGATGCCACTAGGAATGGCGCAATACTATCCCCAAGGCCAGCCGTTTCCACCTGCCTCAGACCCCAATGCGCCAATGCGCTATCCTATACCGCCTGATGGGAGGGTCATGTCTGGAGGGCGACACAAGAAGGAGATTAAGCGGAGGACGAAGACAGGGTGTTTGACGTGTCGCAAGCGCCGAATCAAGGTACGTAGACAGCACTTGTGAGCGCTCGCGACTCGACGACGACTTGTTTCCTTGCGCTCGATAGAGTTGTAGTTGTCTTCGTTTAATATTTACCGAGTGCTTTTCTTGGTTGCGATCGGGTAGTAGCGACCGTGTCAAGCGAGCTTTTGGCTGCTTGACCTGAGCGAGGCCGCTGGTTCGCGATCGTCCATTGTTTATGAAATCCACTCTCAACATCACCCACTCTCTTGACGGAGCTGACACTTGAATTGAGCCTCATAGTGCGACGAAGCACATCCAGCCTGCCGAAATTGTCAAAAGAGCAAAAGAGAGTGTCTGGGCTACGATCCAATCTTCAAGTCGCAACCAGGACCTTCCAATATACAGCCTGCACTAGGTGGAGCTCCTCAACCTACGTCTTCAAACTCTTCGCCATACCCACCACCTCCTCAAGGCTATATACCTGCTGACGGTCAAGGTTACGGTCAGGCAAGAACAGACTCGGACAATTCTCCTGCGCAACCATACGACTACACTGCAGCCATAGACCCGGCATTAGAAGGAGGCGCGTCACAGATGGATAGCACGTCAGCTCTTGGAACGGGCACACCGTACCCGATTGGTGGGCCCGATCAGCATAGTCACAGAGGTAAGCCATTTCAAATCTCATCTTGGATATCAAAACACACTTGATGGAGGCCTCGAATTTGCTGACATGATTCTAATAGCGAAACGAACCAAAATTGAAGAACTCCTCTGCCTGAGAGGTGTGAATCCTCCACCACCTGCGCCTCCCACAGTAATACCAGAAGAAACCCGCAATGAGATAAAAGACATCTTCCTTACCGTCTACGCAATACAAATCGACAAATTCCTCGAAACTCGGTGGTTCGCGCACAGAGCCGTAAACTACCTCGTGGCGAACAGCAGGTTATGTGACCAGTTTGTAACGCTGATCCGTCGATACAACCCCAACACAGCAGATCCCAACTACTGGAACGTCGTCATGATTACACAGAGTCTAGAAGCTACAGTGATCTGGGCAATGATGGGAATGTGCCGGCAGGTGTCTAGCTCCGCAAAATCAGACGAGGGCGATGAAAAGGAGCGCGAGAATCTCGAGAAAGATGTAAAGGAAGGCGTACACGATGCTGCGAAGAGGTTGGAGATCTTCGAGAATTTGATTACGGGAGAGTATTTGGATTCGGATTCAGCACCTCAACCGACACCCCAGCAACCGGGTGAGGGAAGCAATGGCGTCCCCTTCAACGCACAATTGCTGGAACGCGAGCACGATTTCTGGCGTCTTGTGCACAAATTTCTCACCATTCGAGACGACGAAGCCAGCGCCGCAAAAGAGATCGATGACACTTTGGCGAGCGCTCGAAATCTACTTGACAGTCGCGAGAACAGAGACGTCATCTACTCAATTTGCATAGCGCGGCATGTGGGCGCGCGAATGGCTGAGTTCCCGGCTATGCAACAACCTCAGAGTAACGACGAGGAAGAATCGAGAAACAAACTTTTTATTGCACAGAAATTCGTCAACGACGAGGCAGCCGGGAAGGGAACGAATCAGGTCGTGCAGAGGCTCTGCGGTATGGCTTCAAGGAGTTGGGAGTTCAATAGGCCGGTGATGCCGCGGTAAGGTCTCGGTGCTGAAGGTTAAAATTTCAATTGCAACAACAGTGCAATCACTCCGGATGCTTGCTAGCGGTGGAAGAAGGAAGATCAAGGCTCATATTGGGAAATGCATAACTCTTAGCGGGCTCAAATAATACTCTATGCCTAGCATATTTGAGTGGACGCCCTCGAGGTGGTATGTCGGCTTAAGAACCTGTACAATAGATTTATTGCATGAAACAGCGACATGAAAACGGTCGCTAGCAACTTCTTAGTATCTAACAATTCAGGCTATTCAACCGGTATTCACATCAGGCTGTAGAAATCCCATGCGGTGTAGACCCCAAAAGGGCAAAGTGATCCAACTCTCGCGCTTATCGCCGGTATCTCTCGACACGTTGGATATTCACTGCTGGGGCTCAAAATATTTCTTCATCATGGCCGATCTACGGAGCGTTTGCTCTCTCTCTTCCACATACTTCTCTTCTACTCTACATCTAAAACCTATCGAAACATATGGCTTCCACTAACTCGAAGCCAAAGGTCCTCCTGTTGGGTAATATCGATCAGTACGTCCCATCCCTCCCTCTTCTCCCCCATGCCCTCATTTCCTTTCCTACTACAGCCCAAGAATTAAACCTCAACTGACCTCTTTCCACCCTCTAGCCACAAAGCACGAGACTCCTACAACACCCTCTCCTCCATCGCCGAACTCGTCACCCCCAAATCTACGAACCGCGAAGACTTCATCAAAGAATGCAAGAGCGGAGCTTTCAATGGCGTCAAGGCTGCTTATAGGACCTTTGGGAGTGTGAGTATCACGGGGAGAATTGAGGGAGAGGTGTGTGAGGAGTTGGGGAAGGCGGGGTTGAGGTTTTTGAGTCATAATGGTATGTGAGAGTTCCGTGGACTGTGAGAGTGAGGAGGGTTTTGTGTGGTTTGGTTACTTCACAGGTTCTGCTTGATGTTATTTCTATGATTTCCGTGCCTTCTTCTTTTATGTTTCCTTCCTCCAAAACATCCTTTCCCATTCCACTTATCAAACTTCGCTTTTGAGCCAACTGCTTCTCCAATGCTACATACAACTCAAATTCGATGCTTACTCTCAGTATCTAGGTACGGGCTACGACCAATGCAATATCCCCGACTGCACCGCAGCAGGCATCCGCGTGTCCAATGTACGCCCTTTCGGAATTCTACCTTCCCCTTTAATACTGTTGTTTGAGCCGCAAGACATGTCTCACGAGTAGCTGCTCCTAACACATTCCTCGAATATGTTTCGTGATTCGTTGCCTATCTTACAATGGCATTTCTGACATCGAAACAACAATCAGGTTCCCACCGCCGTTGATGCCGCCACCGCCGACACAGCTATCTTCCTCATGCTCGGCGCTCTCCGAAACTTTAATTTGTCTTTACTGAATCTCCGAAAAGGCGAATTCCGAGGTAGAACCCCACCTCCCCTTGGCCATGACCCAGAAGGTAAAGTCTTGGGCATCTTGGGTATGGGCGGTATTGGCAGGGATCTGAAGAAGAAGGCAGAGGCGTTTGGCATGAAGGTGCAGTATCACAATCGCATTTCGTTGTCCTCGGAGATGAGTGGGGGTGCGAAGTATGTGGGATTTGAGGAGTTGTTGAAGACGAGTGATGTGGTCAGTTTGAATGTGCCGCTGACTGTGAGTATTCACCTGTATTCACCTGGTTTGCCAATTTCTCCTTCATTTGTCGGATCAAGGCAACTCTAAATTTCCCTCTTCATAAAAAGGCACTCACTGACCATCCACTCTTAGAAATCGACATACCACATGATCTCCACACCACAGTTCGACATGATGAAAGACAACGTGGTCATTGTCAACACTGCCCGTGGTGCTGTCATTGATGAAGCTGCTCTTGTCAAAGCGCTCAAGGATGGTAAGATATTCTCATGCGGTCTCGATGTCTATGAGGATGAGCCAAAGGTTCATCAAGGATTGGTGGACAATCCGTATGTGACTTTACTGCCGCATATGGGTACTTGGACATTTGAGACACAGACGGAGATGTGAGTGTTCAATCAACATTTGCTCTCTCTCTCTCATTGTGTGGTGAGACTAATGCGCTGTTCAGGGAGCTTTTCAACATTGAGAACATCCGCTCAGCCCTTGAGACCGGCAAGCTGAAGAGTCCTGTTTCTGAGCAGAAGGACATGAAGGATTGATGCAGCCTCAAGGCCAAGTCTCAGCAGAACTGACTCATGCAAATTCATAGACCTACTGTATTAGACTCTACACAAATCACTTATGGCATGCAGCCTGTTCATGAATTTGAACCATCTTCACCCGTTTGGACTTCTCTTTTTCTTTGAGCACGTGAAAGGGCTCTTTGATCAGCTTCATCACCTCAACATTGAATCTCCTCAAGGGCATGGTACCACTTGATGTACTAATAGTTCCTCTGACATACCTTCATGCCTTGATCTCTCTACTTCGTCACCTCAATAGCTTGAACTACTAAAGGGTCTGACACCGCTTGATGTTCTGCTGCATTACTTTAACACAGCTTGGTTGCGTGATATTTGTACTTTATCATTTCAACATTAGACCTCCTATATTGTAAGGTATCACCTGATATAGCAATTCTTTCCTCTATCAACCTCGTTCCGTAATATTATGACTCTGTAGGTGCATTAATGGACCCAAAATATGCTTCTCTATGTCTTTATCTGGCGTTTCTAGTGCTCTTATATCCAAAATCTTCTCTTCGTTTAACCATTGTTTACCCGGCTAGACAGCGGAACCTATTCCGGCCCAACACACACTTTCCACCCGCACTTCAATATATCATATATGTCATACCTCACATCGCTTTTAGTCGCACCACAACGAGGGGCTGTTACCCTTATCCCACCTCTCCTCCTGCTCCAGGAGCTCCTACATATCTACTTCTCCTTCTCCTGCAGGCACCCTTTTACCCCTTTTTCCTAGCACGAAAGCACCACGATAGAAACTCGCACGGGTTCTCACTTGTCTTACAAACAGTGCAACAGGGTTCTTACCCAGGGACACATCTCTTCCAGCCAGCAAAGAGCGAAGAGACTGCTATCCAAACCAGGTCAAGAACCTGCCTTTGCACACCGAAAGTCCAGGAAGCCTCCATTCAAGACCAAAAGACACAGAGCAAAGGAAAATAAAGGACAGACCAAAAGTAACGGTAGAAATCATCTTACTATGCCTGTCAAGAGTGGCATGATTTCTTGCATTCTGCACTTCTTGTGTCCTCAAAGCCACGATCAAGACAGATGAGGCTGGGAATTCCCCAATTTATGTGTGGGCTATGTCCGACCGGCGAAAGGCACACCAGTCAAAAAGCCACCAACGACGCTTAGCCTAGCGATGGTCACAAGAAAGAGCAGGGATCAAACCACGCACGATACAAGTACGATCAACGCAAATACACTTTCGAAAAATGCGGTCGAGGCTTTTACCCATGGTTGTTTGTCTCCTACCATCACGAAGCCAACAGTGATCGTCATCTTGGATATACACTTACTTTGGTTCATCAAAAAGGGCATGAACTTCCCCGAGGTCGTCTTGGCCAGCTCCTTACTCCTCTATTGGACCAAAGTCTGCTTTTGTTGAGCAATGCAGAGCGCAAAGTGGAACATTTCCAGCGACCACGGAGTTCATGATGGCGGGAAAGCACCCGTTACATCGCCAATTTTAAGGAGCAAAAAGCCAAAGCCAGCGTTGCAAAAGCGTCATATGGTCTACAGCCCGAGGTTCAGAGCCTGCCACAACGAACCATCTCTTTGAAGGATAGCATGCGATGGATGCTGTCAAGTCTTGCATCGGGCAGCTACCGCTTCGGCAGAAGAAATATTCACCCCTAAAGAATTCTTCTATCCAAAATTTTCACAACACAGGATTTTTAGCGAGCAAACATTCTTGATGATAAGTCAATGACCTCGTCGAATTAGCAGCCGATCGCTTCAATGTCTATACCTGCGTCCTTTATGGCCAATACGCCAACACGCTTGCGTGCCGCCTCTTACAAATGAAGAGCTTACAGAAATTGAAGAGTCCAGCCAGGAATGCTTCAGCCTCAAAGATGATGACCTAGCCGACCGTAAGTTGGCTCCTGTTGGGTGTTAACCCAGAATAACAGCTAACTTGAGCTAGCAGTGCCTTCTATAGAAAGCTCCAAGTGGTCAAAACCTGTGTCTTGTCAGAAACTGGCCCCGGAAATCGCAAGGGAGGCTGCCACTGTGGTAACCTACCTCTATCGAACACACTGGCAGCATACCCTTCTCTTGAAATGGTTCAAAGCCCTAGCACCAGAGACATGAAAGAGATACTATTGAAGCGCCACGACAGTATAAAAAAAACAGGTGCCGAAGAAGAAAAGTCATCGGATCATCCCGCTCCAGTGCCAATTCACATGTTTTACAAGTATTCAACAATCCCTACCACAGTTTTTCCCGAAGACAGGAGCATCAAACACACAGAGACACTGCTGAATCCGTCGCTCGCCTACATTGCCCTCCACCTTCCAGAGCTTGCTGTGGTGGACGCATATCGGGCTGGCATTGCAATAGATGCAAGTATGAAGTAGGCATGTACATGGAGAAGGACTACTACAACCACCTCTGCACAGCACGGGGCAGCGTCATCACATCATCACCAAATCAATTTGAGTCTTTTAGACTTCGGCAGGGGAACGCACGGTCTCGTCACCGAAGTCATGAAGAAGAATCCCCTTTTATTCGTCCATGCCGCTGGCTTTCGCAATGTGTGTTTCGCTTCTCTTCCTGGTCTTGTGTTGAATCAGCAAGGCTGGCCATTCCCGGACAACAACCTCATTGATTGAGCAAACCATAAACAAGCTGGGACTTAAGATACCCCCAAAATATCCAAGGCTGGTTCTTCCCCGACTACAGTTCCGGTAACAAATCCAAGCAATGCGTCAAATAACCCAGTATTCAATGGGACCTTTGCTCTGATACTGGCATCACTACCATTAGCATGTCCTAACATACTTCTCGACTTCTTCGTCATGGTGGCTTCCTCTTCACCTTTGGATCCTTGTATGGAGGGCACGCTCGCGCTCTCAACAGGGTTGACCATTCCGAAGGCCACCCGGAGGGCCACACCGACCATGCGTATTACTGTACGCTCCGCAACCGCCAACGAGAGCAAGCTTGAAAATGTACGTCAATGCTTGGTATCTTTGTTGAAAAGGACGGATCTTATTAACCATGACTCAAGTATAGAGTGGCAGTCATTGGCCCCGCATTGACTTGGCTGGAGCAGTATTGTGTTTCGTGGCTTTCGGAGAATGAGCACACCAATTCTAGCCGGACAAGAACCACAGAAACTTCACTGTCTCCTCCGTGTGTCTGGGAATCGTCACGACGATCAGCTCTTCCTGCTTGTTATGTCAAGGCGAATCCATCGTCGAGTATAAAAGATTCCCAGAACGAGTTAAAGTTCGAAGCTCGGACGCTTGCGGCTAGGACGCACCAACGGCTCTGATTTACAAGCAAATAGATGGACCTACACGACTGAGTGCAGTTGTCAGAACCCCTTTCTGCGATGAAAAATGGGAGTGCTATACTGATGCAGTCGCCATAGAGAGGATAAAAGACCCACGCCTGTCTTCCAAGAGCTTCCTGGGTCATAATTGATCAAATTCAATAGTCTTAGATCCAGCAGCGGCCAGTCTACAAGACCCTCACAACCTTTTCGATTTAAATGATACTCCAAACCACATGTACTTTTGCTGTATTCACAGGTTCCGTCTCTTGATACATCAACTTGCGCCGCCACTCTTCCTCGTCGATCTTCTCCTCCCACTGCTCGCGGCTTCGGACTTGGCATTGACCTGCTTCTTTGGCTCCGGTTCTATACCATTTGACTCGATTTCCGTGGTCGGCTTTCGCTTCTTGCTAGACGTCTTACTCTCTTCCTCGACAGAACTCTCTTCCTCGACAGAACTCTCTTCCTTGACAGCTCCGTTTGTTGCAGGCTCTCCCTCTGGCTTGACCTTCTGCTTCTTGCCTTTAGACCCTTTCTTTGCAGGCTGAGCATCCTCGGCCTCTAGTTCTTCCTCCTTGACTTTCGATGCCCGCTTCCGTTTAGCCGGCTTCGTCTCCTCCTCACTCTTGACATCACCATTCTCGTCCACCCCCTCTTCGACATCCTTCTTCACCGGTCCCGTCTTCTTCTGCACGCTAGGCACTACACAGCTAGTCCTTCCACCGACGGTCAAGAAAACGAACTTTGAACCATTCGGTAATGTCGTTGTACTGTCTTTCTTGCCTTTGGCCCATCGGTGCTTGAAGAGCCACTCTTCTGGAAATTTGCTGGAGTCTGCGAGAAGTTCGACCGATAAGCCACAGACATATTGTATGGATTTGTGGAGTTGCTGGATCTGGGCGGATGAGAATGTATTGCTGTATTGCTCGGGGTGGATCTTGGCGTCATAGAGAACCTCGTCCCTGTGGACACGATATCAATACCAAACGTCAAACATAATCAAGTCCAATTTCCTCACCCAACCCAATTCCCTATACCACTGACATTCGCCTGATCTAATAGCAAAGCCTTGATAGGAATCTTCTTGCTGCCCAATTTCTCGCCCAGCCAGTCCTCTGTAAAGACATCCTTGTCAATCACTGGATCGGGACCATTTTCGACAAGAGGTGAGACTTTGCGAATATCCTCAGCCGCGCAATCGAGAAGGCGTATTCGAGCAAATCTTCGGAAATCGACGAAAGCAGCTTCGCAGACAGGTTTCTCAGCAGTTTCGAGAGCGAACTTCCAATACTTTGGAGGCCATTCTGTGGATTGTTCAGGCTTCGCCGGTTTGTAATAGGCGGTCTCTTCGTCGCGGATTTTGAACCAGCCGGCCATACCGAAGTGCATTAAGGGGTGTGGTGGAGACGACATGACCATCCTAGATACAATATACTCAGTAACGGCTTAAGAACACATTACCAGCCTAAAAGGCTAGACCAAACGCAGACGTGAAGAAGATTTCCAACAGCGGGTTCAGTTGTATAAGAGTGTTCGGCAGTATAGATGCACAGTCCAAGGCTTCCTCATTGTTTCACTCGCTAGATCCATCTCCATGCAATGGTATGACTATTGGGGCTACGAGACTCAGACTCACCAAAAATACTTTCCTTGCTGCCTTGCATCCACAACTTTCTTGCCCCTCAGAGCCTTCTCAAAAGCATCTGCAGAGCATCCCACCTTGCCAAAAACGTTTTCGTCATGCTGGGCTTTCACAGAGGCAAGTGTTTTCCCAACAAGATGCTTCTGTATGTAATTGACAATGCGCGCGACTGTTTGCGCGGAGGTCAACGATGGCCTCTTAATTCTGTAAGCTCGACGACTGACCTTCTCCGATCTCAGGCATTGTGCTATTGTAAGAATTATGAACAATTTGGTGAAGACTGTAAAGATTGATTTCAGGGTCGGATTGAGTATGAATTTTAGCTACTGAGTCTCTCAATCGAGGGGGAATCTCTGATCGAGAGTATCTGTCTACAGTTTCTAACGAATTTGGAAATCGCCGTCAACTCGTCATCAAAAAGTCGCGTCGAGATCTAGATCCAAGCGCGCTGCTAGCGCCGCACCAATTTCGTGACATCTCTTGGCGTTGTCATTAGATGGGCCCTTGAGCCGTTCATTTCATGCAACCATTTGATCATATCGACCACCGCAGAGAACGCTCAACGTTAATCGTCATTTCTTGAGATGTGTACAATGCATGTATATGTGAACATTGCCTCCATTTGAGAGTCAGCGCAAGCGCAGTCTCTACAAGTCTTCCGCTACTCAATTCCAGTCAAAGTGGCGGGTTTATTTTGGGTCACTGCAAGCGGAGAAAAGCAGGTTGAACCAAGCCAGACTTTGAGGAATAGGATGTCAGAGCCACCAAGCCGACCAGCCCTTACGCCCCAACTTTGTTTCAACCAGACCGCACTTCGAGGTTGATCTCCCTAATAACTTATCCTCGGCACAGCTAACAATCTCTGTCGCCAGACTTTCTCCGGTTATCTCGAGGAATGATCGACGATTCGATTGTCCAGAATCTCAATGCCCTGATGACGCCGTCAAGAAAACCATGGGACCCAGCTTCTACTGCTGAACGACAGATACGGCCAGTCGAACGGCGGCCTACAGACCCCCAAGCATGTCAGAGCTTCAAGAACGACGTCCTCTTCCAGTCGTGGCAAGCGAGATCAGATGTCCTGAATTACTGCGCGGGAGTAGCTCTTGACCCGAGCGACCCAGATCTTGTGCTAAAGGAAGTCGAGTCGGCCAAAGAAAGAGAAAGGGTGGTAGATGAGCGGTTAGATCCCTATAGTGGCAGATTCTTCCCGAGAGAAGCAAGAACGGAGTTGCTGGCAAATCTGATCAGGAACGAGAGGAGTGTGGAAGGCATCATACGATCCAGGACCTGGGGTCTGGTATCAGAAAGATGTGGTGACCCGGGCCTAGGCTGGGAGGAAGCATTGAACAAATGGAGGGCAGGACATGAGGCTCGGCGATGAATTTCAAGAGTGATATGACGATATAAGACCGAGCATAGCACCTAGACAGCATTAGCGTTGGCGTATTAGGCTAGACAGGTCGTCTTTGGCATTTTAGCAGGCGGAGAAAATCCCACTTTGAAGCTTATCGGATAGCCCAGCAGAGAACGGGGCGCACAAGCTCTATGGAGCAGGGCAGTTATTAAAGAAGACTTGCATAACAAGCGATTGAACGCCCGTTGTGCAGGTACTTTACTAGCGCGCCTCGGATTATGTTCCGCACAGCTCTTTTCCTCCAACTTAGCACCCTTATATCCAATAGCACATGGGAGCTACCAGGAAGAGCAGGCATGAATAGCAAGATTCCGTATCATGGCAATCTTACAGCACTTGGATCTAGGCGTTCACTCTCCAGTGCCATTTAGAGTGCTGGCCTAATTCTCAAAACAAATACATGCTCTGATACCAAAAATATACCCGGAGTTCTCACATTGTCGCATATTTCGCCCGGTCCTGAAGTTCTCCCCAATTGAGCCATGGCTCCTCACCCTCAACCATTAGGCTCCAAGGAGCGCTCGCTCTTCTCACAAGTGGTGAAAAACTATGAGAACAAGCAGTATAAGAAAGGTGCCTTTACCTACCTACGCTGTCTAAGAGGATATCACAGCTAACTATGTCGCAGGCATAAAGGCTGCAGACCAAATCCTCAGGAAATCTCCAGATCATGGCGACACGATAGCAATGAAGGCCCTAATCATCAATTCGCAAGGCAACACGGAGGAGGCATTCGCTCTAGCAAAGTTCGCCCTCAAGAACTCGATGAAATCGCATGTTTGCTGGCATGTCTATGGGCTTCTATATCGTTCGGCGAAGAACTTCGAGGAGGCAATAAAGGCATACAAATTTGCGTTGAAGCTGGAGCCAGACTCGCAGCAAATACAAAAGGACCTGGCCTTGCTACAAATGCAGATGAGGGACTATCCCGGATATGTGCAAAGTCGGACAGCTATACTACGACAGCGAACAGGGTGGAGGCAGAATTGGACTGCTCTTGCAGTCGCGCAGCATCTAGCAGGGAACCTGGATGAAGCTGAAATCACCTTGACGACATACGAGGAGACTCTCAGAGGTGTGCCACCGAAGACCGATATTGAGCACTCAGAGGCCGTGTTATATAAGAATTCGATAATTGCAGAGATGGGCGAGACGGAGCGAGCTTTGGATCACTTGAATGCAGCGGCTAAGAACAACCCAGATCGGACGTCAGTAATGGAGCTGCGTGCGCAGTACCTCCTTACGCTAGTGCGAAAGGAAGAGGCAGCCAAAGCATACCGGGCATTGTTGGATCGGAATCCAGAATATCGTCCTTATTACCAAGGGCTCCAGTCTGCTTTGGGATTCGACAAATCAGATACCAAGGCATTGAAGGAGCTGTATGGCGACTACGCGAAACAAAACCCCAGAGGAGATGCTGCTAGGAGGATTCCTCTAGACTTCCTGGAAGGCGACGACTTCCGGGAAGCAGTTGACCAGTATTTACAGCATATGCTTCATAAGGGCGTACCATCCACTTTCGCGAACGTCAAGGCTCTGTATCCTGATACTAGAAAGCGGAACACAATTCAAGAGACAGTTGAGGGCTATGCAGCAGGTAACGCCACTTTAATACCAAATGGGTCAGCTGAGAAGCAAGAAAATGGCGATTCACAAAAGCCAGATCTGTTTGCACCATCTGTCCGCTACTTCCTCGCCCAACACTATATCTACCAACTCAGTCGCGACCTCACGAAAGCCATGAAATACATCGAAGAAGCCATAGAGTCGTCGCCGGAGTCCGTGGATTACCACATGACGAAAGCCAGGATATTGAAGTACCACGGCAGCACTCAGAAAGCAGCAGAGACGATGGAACAAGCGCGAACCTTGGATAGCCGAGATCGATACATTAATACAAAGGCAGCCAAATACCATTTACGAAACGACGACAACGAAGCCGCGATACAGAACATGAGCAAGTTCACCAGGAACGAAGCCGTAGGTGGACCTTTGGGAGATCTCCACGACATGCAGTGTGTCTGGTATCTCGTCGAGGATGGAGAATCATATATACGACAAGGCAAGCTAGGCTTGGCACTCAAGCGATTCAATTCAATTTCATCTATTTTCGAAATATGGCAGGAGGATCAATTTGACTTCCACAGCTTTTCGCTGCGCAAGGGGCAGATTCGAGCATATGTTGAGATGATTCGGTGGGAAGACCATCTGCGAGAACATCCATTCTTTTCGCGTGCAGCAATCAATGCTGCAAGAATATACATCATGCTGTATGATGACCCAAATCTCGCTCATGGCCCGTTGGCCAACGGTGTGAATGGTGAGAACATGGACTCTGCAGAGCGGAAAAAAGCAGAGAAAAAAGCAAGAAAAGAGAAGGAAAAGCAGGAGAAAGCTGAAGTTGAGAAGAAAGACGCCAAGAAGCCTGCGCCCGTGGATTCGAATGGTGAGCCTAAGAAGGAGGACAAGGATCCCAAGGGCGAGAAGCTATTGCAGACTTCCGAGCCCCTGGTGGAAGCGATGAAGTCCGTCGCGCCACTTCTTGAGTTCAGTCCACGGAACATCGAAGCGCAGCAGGTGGGCTTTGAGGTCTTCATCCGGCGGAGTAAGTATTCATGCCATCAAAAGAGCATTTATGATTACGAATGAAGCTGACATGAAAATAGAAAAGTTCCTTCTTGCTCTCCGCACCTTAATCGCATCTCATGAACTTTCGCCCTCAAATCCAACGACCTACGAACAGATCTTCCGTTTCCAGCAAGCCATCTCCAAACTTTCCGACCCACTACCCCCCAAAGCCATGGAAGTCATTAACGCCGAATTCAACACCATTCTTCCCGCCGCTACTGATCTAACCAAACACAACGACGACTTCATGCAAGAACATCACGGCAGGGCTTCGAATGTCCAGGCTGCTCTTAGAGTACGACGATTACTCGATCCAGGTAGCAACGAAAAGAACCAGCAAGACCTCATCAGGACCCTTGCTCTAGAAGGTAGCAACTTAGAAGATGCAGTGCGGGGACTGAATCTGCTGAAACAATGGAAGGCCAAGGATCGGTATTTGAATGACTACGTTACAGCTGCGCATGAGCGATGGCCTGAAGCGAGCGCTTTTGAGAAAAAGGAGGATTGATCGTCGCAGCATGTACGAAAGAGTTGACAAAGAGAAGGCATATTTCATGACTAGTACTTCTAGAAGGAAGTTTACTCGCATATTTGCGATCGATGGCATCATCGGTGCCGATAGAAGGAATAAAAACGAGAGATGTATGTAGCCGCTAATAGAAGATGCGAATCTGCGCCGCGGTAATACCGAGTACTCCATGACTCCAAATGCCATAGTACATATTGCCATTTGTGCTCATCAGGAATACATCGCTCAATGCCAAAATGTGAACGCCCCGATTGATTGAGTCATGGAGAAATCTTACCACAAAAAAGATCCAAGCGTGGGAGAATAAGTTCCAAAAGTTCTAACAAAAGATCTTCTTTCGGAATGGTTGAATTATACAGAGAGGGTTCCTATAAAGGGCACCACTCAATTATAGTTCAATACAGTCGCTAGTACAAGATCAGAATTTGCGCCGTGGTAATGCTTCGTCCTCCTTAATCTCAATGCTTCATGCTGCCATTCATGCTCTTCACAAACGCATCGCTCAATGCTAAAATGCCAAAATACCAACACACTTTTCCACCCTCGACAACACATCCCACATCACAATGCACCCTCCATCAACCCTCCGCATGCCCCGTAGGCCCCTGACTCGTATAATCCACACTAACAAACGCCCTATCCACCTCTCCCAACCCCTCCAAACAATATTGCAACGTCTCGCTGACGTCATGGACTCTCTCCAACTTCGTCTCCCTCTCCAAAAGCACATCCAACTCAACCCACACCCCATCCCCAGCATGATACGCCGTAATGGTCTTATACGCATCCACCACCGGTGCAAACCGCCACGCCAAATACGTCACCTTTTGCAACAAGTGGCGCGAGACGGCACTGCCGGTCAAGCGGGTGACATTTTCCATGCACGTGGATGCCCAGTCGTAGATTATGAACAGGGAGAGGAGTGCGGCGCCGACGGGATCGAGCCACCAGAGGGAGAGTTGGGCGCCGATGAGGGGGAAGATGAGGGAGAGGGTGTTGAAGATGACGTCGGTTTTGCAGTCTTGGGCTAAGGCTTGCACTTGGGTTGTTTTGATCGGGATGCATCCGAACCAAATAATCCCCTTGACGCCAATCGTAGCCGCCAGCGCCGCTATTGCTACTGGCGGTAAGGTCGCTGCGTCGCGTGGTCCCCCTGGCATTAATTTTGTGACGGATTCTTGCAAGATTTGTAGGAATGAGACGATCATAATAATACTGAAAACGAGGATTCCAAGCGGTTCGAGCCGCCGCCGTCCCACGGGGAATTTGTGCTGCAGGCGTGTGAGATTCCAGGCTACTAGTTTGTTGGTGGTCCAGATTATAATGGTGCAGAGGAGGTCGAGGGCGGAGTCGACTAAGCTCGCAATTAAACTGAGGGAGGAGGATTGAGTTGTGGCGATCGCTTTGAAGAGCAGGAGGAGGACGTTTGCGATTACGTTGATGTTGATGGCCCATATCGCTCTTTTCTCTCCCGTCTTTCGCCTTTCTCGTTCGTCTTCAGGCAGGAGTGGGTCGATATTGCCGCCGGTATTCTTCAATGCTCCACCCACTTCTGCCACCCCATCACCATCCCGATCCTGCGGGTTCATGCTATCGAGCACGTCGTCTGCCATACTCATCACCAAGGCATCCACCTCCAGCCAATCATTCAGCCGTTCATTCTGGCCCTCATAGAATTGCCGGATCTTTTTATTCTTGACCTCCTTCAACTCTGCTTGACTTTTCCTGCATTTCTCAAATCCTTCCCTGTCAATACCTTCTTTCAACTTTCGTTTCAGCTCGGCATGGAAATTGTTATGCACGGCGAGGTTGACGGCGTCGCGAAATTTAGGCTTGCGGCGCGTGGAGGAGATGGCGGATTCGAGGTCGTCGGGTTTGTATGTGGGAGTGTTATTATAGCCGCCGTTGGATTGGGGACGGTGGACCATTGTTGAAGTGTGGGAATGGAAAGAGGGAAGAGATGGTGGAGGATAGGAGAAATATGAGCACAAACTTGTTTACGGCGCACTGCGGCGGCATGATCGCATCGATAATCTTGGATCTACATGTCAGGAACGGCGATCCTCCCCGCAAAAGCTTACTTCGTGAGATCCGCTTGGAACCAATCAAAGCCATGCAACCCGTGACTCTTTCCAATCGGAAGGCTTTTCTGGACGAGATATGCACGCAGTGCTAAGACTTCACCGGAGAACAGAACCGACAGGAAAGCAGTAGGAGTCAAAAATGGCAACATGAGGAGGGATGTTCCCCTGATTAAATGGGTATATACAAGGAATCGAAAATTGATGATACAGAGGCAGTGATTAAACACCAGGCAGGTCCTTCAAATGCCCGCGCCGTCGCCATGAAATTGTGGCTCTCACATGAAAACTCCACGATTTATCCTGTCAAACGTCTTCATTGCCCTCAAAGCCCATGTCCCAGCCTTGAGGCCCCTTTTTCTCGAAGCCAATCCACTTTCTCACCTGTTCTACTAAGCTCGGCTCCTCTCGTCTTTTCTCCTCATCGACCTTCAGTGCTTCTTCCTCCTTGCCATTCTCCAGCTCAAATCGACTCATAGCTTTCCCTATTCTGCCGTCGATCACCATCCGCTCTTTCCACACGCGCTCCTTGTCTTCATCTCCCTCTTTGTTTGTTGCCCACGCTGACTTGTGCCATTCTCGCTCTTCATGCTTTAGTACAGCTTCCTGCTCCCAAGCCTCGTTCGATTGACTTACAGCGCCTTCTGGGGCAACGGCTGAGCTTGGAGAAGCCTCGTCGGGGTCAACGGCTGAAGCAAATTCCGCAGACTGGGTATATGGGCGGGAACGCGTAGCGAGCACGAGCGCCGCCACAGAGCGACCAGTATCATCAGCTAGTCGTCGTTTTGTCAAAAAGCGGTAGGTTCGAGTAGGAGTATTCAGGAAGCCAAGAATATGGGGCAAGGTGACTGGAAGAGCTGGTTGCATGGAGGCGGCCAGAAGGGGAGGAGTAGGACATGACGGGTATTCGGTGGGAGAGACATAGGGAGGCGTAGGTGACGGCTTCGCCGGCTTGGCCTTCTCGGCTGGTGGAGGATCAGGCGCAGGCGGATTTGCTTGTGGCGAGGAGTCAGAAGCTAACTCGGGGGGTGGCGTTTCTGAAAGGGACGGCTCTGGATTGGGCTCTATCGATGGTTCGGCCACGGTCTCTGCGGTTCCTGGAGGCCTTGGTGGGTCTAACGGGCCTAGCCAGCCTTCGTGGAGACCGCGTACATACTCTTTCCAGGTATGTCTCCCGAGGACCAGATCCCCAAGGACGCCATTCCACTCGTTGACACCTGCCGACTTCCGCATCTCATAATATAGATCGTCCTTGGTCTCTTTCTCTTGATCTTCTTCAGTAGGCTCAACCAGTGACTTTTCACCATTCCTTTTTCGAAGCTTCCTTATCTTCTCCGCCAGGCCAGCTCTTACTTCGCCCTCTTTCCTCCCCTCTATGACATCCCAGTCCAGTGCTCCAGCTACCAGTATTGGCTTTATGTATTCATGGAAATGTTCGCGAGCTGCTCGGATGCTGTCTCCGGGAGGAGCAGCGAGGAAGATGGTAATTTTTCGGGGCATCATGTTCACTGGCACTGGCTCCTCTGCGAGATGTGAGACGAAATTGCACCATTTTTTCTGGGCTCGCTTTTTGTGATAGCGGTCATATAGCAAAGTTGAGACGAAAGAGCCCGCGACAGCCCAAAATATAAGCCAATTGCGTGACGGAAGCTTCCTTTTGAACCGAGGCAGACCTTGGAAGTGTCAATAAATATTCATGTATGACTTTTAGCTTCAAAGCTTACCCATCATGTTGAAGGCTGGGTTCCCAGCCAGCTTAGGACCAGATGCTGGCAAAGCATCTTTGACTGGAGGCTTCTCGGCCATGGTTGAAGTTACTTGGCAGCGACTATGCGACTGAGAGCAAATCCAGCAAAACAGTCTAGACTTTTTTCCCCGGGAAGCCTAACCTACAGAGGTGCTAGCACACGGGGATCCCGCTTTTGTAGATCGAATTTGTATGCACCCCTGACATCCTACTTCCATTCATTCAACATCCAACTCTAGCTGTGACTAAGGGGACTTTCGACTCCTGATTTGACCGCCCCGATGCATTGGAACTGTTTTATTCCACTGCCGTCAAGCACTTTACCGCCAATCCTTGGGAGCAGCCCCCTCGTAGAATTAAGATCTAGCCCCTTGGCCTGCTGCTCGCTAGGGAATGTGTAGTGCATGTAAATAAGAGCAGTAACTCCTGGTCTCTGTAGTGAATATCAGTCTTCCAAATACTCCACCCCCGCGTTTGTGGGCTAATGTTTGGCGCGCTCCGCGGATCGGATACCTTATTCTTTGTGATAGTTTCGTCCGGCCTTGTTGAACTTCAACTTCAACAACAACCATCTCTAGCAACCATGGATCCAAACATAGACCCAAAGAAGAGACTCCAGCTGAACTTTGGAGGACTGGGGGGAGGAGGATACAGCAATGACCGCAACTATAACCCAACCAACGAGCGTGTCTTCCCTACAACGCCATCCACCTTCCCTCAGTCGGTCTTTCCGGCCGGCGGTGCTGCTAACGAGTATATTGGTGCACAAATCCAGAACAACTATGCCGGACAAACCCCCGGCTACTTTCCTACCGGGGCTTACCAGGCTCAGTACAGCCAGCCTCATTCTCCTTACCAGCAACCCCAATTCCAGGGGCAGTACCAGCACCAGCAGTACCAGCCTCCGCAACAAAATCTCGCAGCCCCACAAGCCTCGTACCAATCGCAGCGTCAGACTGGCTACAACACTCAAGACCCCAATTCGGGTCTCGCCCGTCAATTCTCAAACCAGAACTTGGGCACACCACAACGCCTACCAAGCCCATACGGCCCTAGCCCTCGTCAATCCTCCCCGAACACGAGGCAATATCCGAACGGTCAGCAGCCTACGACACAGCAGAACCGCAACCAGGTGAACTATGTGTCCAACCAGCAATTGCAGTCGAGCCTTCTCACGCCTCCGGTCACCAACGGCAGCGGTCAATCTCTTTCTACTTCCATTGAGGAGCCGCCAGAAAAGAACGTGAGCAAATTCTCTATCAATGTTCAAAAACGCGGTCATGGCCTTCATGCACTGGTTGAAGCGTACTTCAAAGAGAATATTAGTCGTGCTCGCGATCGTAATATTCGGTGAGTTCAAACGCATTTGGCTCTGCCATAACAAACCTCTCGTCTAATATATCTCCCACCTAGTGCCCGTGATCTTGAGACGTACCTGAGGAACCCCAGTGTTGCAGAGGACGACAAGCAGCGCAGAATCGAGGACACTCGCAACAACGAGAACCAGTATCTCCGCTTCCTGCGCACTAAAGAGTCGCCTGCAAATTTCGTTACGCTCAACCGAGTTGGCAAGGGAGCGTTTGGAGAGGTGAAGTTGGTCCGGCGTAAGAGGGACGGCAAGATCTACGCACTGAAATCGCTTGTCAAGACTGAGATGTTCAAGAAAGACCAATTAGCACACGTTCGCGCAGAGCGTGATATACTGGCTGAGGCTGATAGTCCCTGGGTGGTCAAATTGCACACGACCTTCCAGGATAACACCTTCCTTTACATGCTGATGGAATTCTTGCCAGGAGGCGACTTGATGACTATGCTCATCAAGTATGAGATCTTCTCTCTGCCGATCACTAGGTTCTACATGGCTCAACTTGTTCTGGCAATCCAAGATGTCCACAAGCATGGCTACATCCATCGGTAAGTCTGAACCAAGCACTTTCAACAGTCTATCCTGCGCTATAATGTACTGTGGCTGTATGGGCCCTTCGACAACTTCATTCCTTGTCCGTTTCCTGTCTTTGGCCAAACAAGCCCCCAAAGTGCTTTGTAAAAGTCCTGCTGGTGTCTTCCCCGGAGCCTTTATTTTATACAGCCTCCAACCTATTCAACACAATTATGAATATATGATAGGCTGACTTCAGCGCAGTGATATCAAGCCTGACAATATCCTCCTCGATCGTGGAGGTCACGTCAAGCTTACAGACTTCGGCCTCTCTACGGGATTTCACAAACAGCATGACAACGCCTACTACCAGGAGCTTCTGAAAGGAACATCATCAAAGCCCCGCAACCGTCAATCCGTCTCGCTCGATCAGATCAATCTCACCATCAGCAACCGAAGTCAAATTAACACATGGCGTAAATCAAACCGTCGAACCCTTGCATACTCCACTGTTGGAACTCCCGATTACATCGCCCCCGAAATCTTCAGCGGCAAAGGCTACTCCTTCGCCTGTGACTGGTGGTCCGTCGGAGCTATCATGTTCGAATGTCTGGTCGGCTGGCCCCCCTTCTGCGCCGAGGACGCCCACGATACTTACCGCAAGATCGTCAACTGGCCATCAACACTTTACTTCCCAGAGGATAACCCCCTCCTTCAATCCCGAGAAGCAGATCAGTGGCCCGCTGCTGAAGACTGCATCAGAAGGTCAATACCCACACCCCGTTGGGATTGGATTTGTGCTAAAGACTTCGTTTGTAGTATGTTATGCGACGCCAGTGACCGCCTCGGCGCCAAATCTGGCCAAAATGGCGCCCAAGAAATCAAGCGCCATGCCTTTTTCAACAACGTCCAGTGGAACGACCTTCGCAGCATCCGTGCCCCCTTCGAGCCCCAATTGTCTTCCAATGTCGATGTGAGCTACTTCCCTATTGACGAGATCCCCCAGGAGGATACCTCTGCCGTGCACCGCAAGGAAGTCGATGCCCTCGGAGACGAGCACTCGGCTGACATGGCGCTGCCTTTCATTGGATATACATTCAAGCGTTTTGAGACTATGAGGAGCTAATTTACCATTCCGAGCGAGCATACAAAAGGAGTTGGAGTTCGATTACCATCATCGCCGGGTCACTTACCCAGAAAAGCTGCTGTGCGGCTTCTCGTACTCATCGGATCAGATCACGCATGCATTCACTCAGCCGTTCATGGGATCAAGAGTGCGTTCATCAGGCTCTCGCATCACGGCCTGAAAAGGGTAACAACCCCAAATTTCAATTTTTACGCGGTTTCTTGTGACAGAACGGAAGCATACTACAGTACTACAGTGGTTCAATGCCGTCTAGGTTTCACAGGTGAATAGCCGTTTGAATTCAGATAGTCCATTTTACACACCATAGCAAATGACAATTCGCACAATGAGACGTACTAGTATGCGTGATAAAATACCATCACCTCAACTCAACCCTCACCCTAACCCTCTTCCCCTCAACCAAATTCCCCACCTCCCTAGTCCCATCCACCAACTCTACCTCGCGTTCCACCCACTTCCCTTTCTCTTTCCCCATCTTCTGCGGCTTTCGTCCATCCTCTTCGTCATCCTCATCCTCACTAACACTCCAGCCCTCCTCATCCTCCCTCCCCACCGGATCCATCTCCCCCGTCTCCCAAATCAACCTACAAGCCATTGGCGGCAGCTCGAAAAGACGGGTCACAATCCCTTTGAGGCGGTAGGTGTCCACGGTTAGGGGAATGAGTTTGCGTTTCTCGTTGGGTTCTTGCTGCTCTTGTTGGTGGACTTTGTTGTTGGCTTCTTCCCCTTGTTTGGTCACGGTGTGGAGTGGTCCAGTGCTGGCTTGTGTGCTCTTTGATGGTGAAGGTGCCATATAAAATGTAAACTCGGTTACCCGTGCGCCCAGTGTGCCGGCTGCTGCTTCGGGTTTTGGAGCAGAGAAGTCTGGCGTGCCATGGATTTCGCAGAGCTCGGACCAGCGCGGATGCTGGGCTAGAATCGATGGTTGGTTGGGAATTGAGGTGGTGGCTAGTTCTTTTGCGATGGTGGAGAGATAGTAGAGCTCTGCGTTTTGACGTTCGGCGGGGGTTATGGGTTGATAGTTGAGCTCTTTTAGGGTTGCTAGCCGGGCGATGGTGTAGAGGTTTGAGGATGGGAGGGCGGATAGAGGGGTGTTTTTGATTAGGAGGGAGGTGAGATTTGGAAATGTTTGAGGAATTGGACCGAGAGATAGTAGGTTTGGGAGGAGGGTGGACGATAGATCAAGGCGTTCTAGGGATGGGAAGCGTACGGGTTGGGGTGATGTTGAGGTAAGATCTCGGAGAGGGTTGTTGCGGAGGGATAGGGTACCTAATTTTGGAAGAAACCCTAGTGGTATGATCCCATCCAAAGATGTAATATTGTTGGATGATAGGTCGAGCGCTGTGAGGAATGGCAAGTTTAAAGGGCTTATTACCCTTAATAGGCAGGTGGCCGAGATAGAGAGCGACGTTAAAGCTGGAAGATTTGATGTAATAGAAGCAATATCGTGCCAGGAGAGGAGGGTGTTGTCCAGGGCTAGTTCCTCAATTTTTCGGAATGGTAGGGTATCTACCCCATAAACTGGACATTTTGTGTCTCGAAATCTGTTTCCACTAAACAATTGTGAGGGAAAGTTACCCAACCACATCCAAATCTTTGCGCACTCGACTCACTTAATTTTCAGACACCGCAAGTATATTAGCGGAGCGCAAATGGCTACGACGTCTTCCCATGTCTCTAACAAGTTTCGACTCAGGTCTAATTCCGAGATTGTCAAATTACAGGCGTCGATTCCATAAGGTAATGATTCGGTAGAAATTGGTTCCTTCGCAGCAGTATCAACGATAGGTGTATTACACTGAAGACGTGCAATGCAAAGACCGTCTAAGATGACGACCTGCAATTCCTGGAGGTTTGCTAGCTGCCGCCGAATCTTTTCAAATCCTACTTCTTTGACCCTTTTACCGCTGATGCGGATTTCGTCCTCTGATCCAGCCTGATCACTGGTTTCATTGCCCGAGGCGTACTTCTTCCTTAATGCTTCGAGAAATCCCAAGGCGGTGTCCTTGGGTCGGGAAGGTCGGACGAAGGAGCCTGCTGTAGGACTGTTGCTGATGCCTGCCACACATAAGAATGTGTGCAGCGTCGGAATTCGCAGAGAAAACTGGAGGAAAGACCCCAGGATGGCAAAACATGAAGGGTAAGACAGCCCAAACGACCCCATTGTAGAAGGGTTCTGAACCTACATTCAAAGTATCTCACACCATCGAGGCTTCCATCATGTTTGCCTCTACCGAAGTCATCCCATTCTACTCCAAGCCAATTGCGCTCCGTACCCTTGACGGGTCCGCTATAGCGGACCGTGCAGAGTTGGCCTCCATAAGATAGCCTTTGACCGGGGTAGCTGTCCCTAGACATTTTGCATAGCCTTGGTCTTACAGTATTCCAACAGCATTGGAGAAGGGAGCGGTCCTTCAAATTGCAATGCCAAAGTGTGGATAAGAGCGAAAAGCAGAATGTATAAAGCCCAGTCTTAGCTCAGTCAGAATAGTGGTGAGCGAGATCGACCTTCGACAACGAAAAGACTAATGAAGTAGCTTTGTATGACAAAGCTATAGAGCACTAACTGTTTTAGGATTCATTCCGCAACTTCATGATCAAAGTGGATCTACTTGTCGGTACAGAACGGTTGGAAGTGGCAGGATTGTTTGTTCACCGCTTGTGTCTGCGAGCGCACGAAAATGCCGAGTTTAGTTTTGGATAGGACCGCTATCCCTACTTAAGCATATGAATTTTACGGATCCAACATCGAACGTCTACGGGAGGCGGTCGAAGAATAAAACTCCAAGTTTACACCTCTCTACATCTTGAACAGCTCCTTCTACGATTTCAAGTTGGCTGATTGTTATTTAGATCTATTCTTTCTCTATTTCTTTGTAAGAGACTACATTGCTGTAAACCCGCTTGCTTTTGAGGCATCGAGCTTATCCCGAGGTCGGAAATTTCGATATGGCACTCCTAAAATTGATATTGCACGAGAATTTGGGAGTTGGACCCGTAGATTTGCTGGCCCAAGAAGGGATAGCGGTCCTGTCCGTGTAGAATACTCTTTAGCGCTTAGCGAAATCCAGGATATAAAGTAGATACAGCAACAACAGCCTCTGTAAAAGAGCTCTCTCTAGAAAATGACACAAAAAAGCAACCCTACAAGTCGTTCGTCAATTACATCTTCGCAGAAATCCGATACGCAGATTTAGAAGTGTTCAGACTTGCACGTTCTAGTTCTCATCGCTTGCCTTCGCAAAACGCTCATTGTCCGCTCCCGTCAAGAACCTGTACTAGTTCTAGACAGGCTGTCAAGATAAGCGCCGACTTCAAGTGCTGGAAAAGCTGGTGAATGGCGGCCTACAGATGCAGAGGAGCAAGGAATATAAGTGTCAGCGCTTAACGTAATTTGCTTTTGAGCAACCTGTAGCATTCGATCTGCTTGGAATTAGGTATCGTATGCTCAAGGCGATCGCCCAAGATTGCCACTTGCGTATCACCGACCATGCTAATGACCTCTATGCCCGCAGGCATCTCTAAAATCCATAGCTCACAGAGATCACAGAAATTACCGAAAACTAGAGGAACATCTTGCTTAGATTGTGATGCGTGGCAGCAAATAAGGCGATACCTTCTTGCAGGCTTACAATTGACCTCTGAGTATATCACTTACACCTAACGACGAGTATTCAGTGCTGAATATGAAGGCTGAAATTGCCTGTTTTTGGAGGACTAGACACTATGATAGCCCCTAGAAAGTAATATCCTACACAGCTCCTGTCTATTGTGCAACTACAATCCCTACTGACACAACCGAAAAATTGCGGGGTTCTAGGGCAATATTCTCTACAGATGTACGAATACACCAACAAATTCATTTCTTCCCCCTTGCTTCTAATCCGATAAGTACCGTTCGCCACATCTGTATTTTTAGAGGAATAAAAGCTTCATCAGCCTATGACTTGGCCTTTGTGAAAGCTTTCACGAGGGTATCTCTTACACCTATTACGTAAGGGTTTTTGACTATCAGAGAAAGAAAGCCCCCATCAGTTTGATATCTGCACATTGAAACTACTTTGAGCAAGTACTCAGAAGTCGACGATACTCAAAATCGTACGGCAACCCCATAAGGGATTACACTACTGACGGCGACGTAGCCAACCTTCCACCAGAAATTAGCAATGCATGCAGAAGCACATTGAAAGGGCTGGTGAGTCAGCCGGGCGATGTACTCGTACAGATCTTGGTGAAAACTACCTTCAAGCTGTTGACCGCGTCCTATGAGCCTTTTACTCCGTCGAATCTCTGTCAAGCACTCTGGGATCACAAAGGCCTGAAACCTGGACCGTTTCTACAGATTTCTGAACAGCTTATGACTGTGATCGAGAATGTTTGCGGCTCAATGATCGTCTTGCACCCTCGCGGTACCGTTGCTTTCATTCACGAGGCCGTTCCTCAATTCCCAATATTATCGCCAGCGATGTGGTCATCTGATAAGGACACTATACCGAAATTCAGGATCAATCCTCAGACTGCTCATAAGACGCTTGCGATTTGCTGCCTTCGAGTCCTGCAAGAAGCTATCTATACGGACCGCACAGGGAAGATTTCTGTACAGTCTGATTGTCCCGGTATGCTTTCACACGCTGGGAGGCACTGGGTTGATCATGTGTCGCGATCAGGATCGGCCACTCAAGATACAGTCCTGGCAGTGACTAGATTCTTGGTTGGAGAACAAAGCATCTGTTGGATAAGACGCCATCTTCGACGCTATCTTCAGGCTCGGGGAGACCTTACCATGACCGTGGATCAGTTGCTGACACTGGAGTACAAACTTAAGTCCTGGGCAGCACGGTTTACCAACGACCCGCCTCTTTATGCGGCTACCAACAATCTTGTCAAAACGCTTTTCGAGCGATACCTCGCTGACCTCAAGTCTCAGCTTAGTCCAAGAAATTCGGAACTTGTCAGAGCCTTCCATGAGTTTGGAAACATCTTAGCTTGCAAGGGTGACTATTCGCGAGCCTCTAGCGTAATGCAACAGAATCTCGCAATGGTCGAGGATGTGTACGGAACAGAAAGCCTTAAGACTATGAGGGGTCTTTGGCACCTTGCGCAAGTTCACATGCGTCAAGGGAAATGGGAAGAAGCAGACGCGTCAATTCGCATTGCAATACAGCGTGAAAAGACCGTGTTGGGGCCTAATCATCCAGACACTTTATCAAGCATGTCTTCTCTCGCAGAGATCCTTGTCAGCGACAGAGATGGAACATTGGACGGGATTGCGACACAAATCCTGGCGGAGGCTGAGGATATCTTATTACCGACCCTCGAAATGAGTTGTGAGTGGCTGGGAAAAAAGCATCCGCTCTCAACAAGCGGCGCACTAGTCAAAGCGAAGTTCCTGGCGGCGCAAAGAGACGACCCTAGCGCCGTAGATGCGTATTTACATCATCAAGCACTTGCCGAAAAGATCTATGGTCAAGAATCAAGGACTGTCTTATCCTCAATGAACGAACTCGGTACCGTTCACCAGGCTATGGGCGGCCTAGACCAAGCTGAAGCAAAATTCGGCTACGTGTACAACGCGCAGAGACAAAATTCGGGGCCAAAGCACCCCGACATACTGGACACTCTCTGGCAGCAAGGCCTGCTAAGACAAGAATAGGGACGATATGACGAAGCCTTGGCAATCTACAGATCCATGACTCCACTGAACGAGAAAACCCATGGGAAGCATCACCGGTACACGATGAAACCGCTGTATCAGAGGGCGAAAATCCATTTGTCAATAGATGAGAAATTCGACGCTATCCTGCTGCTTGAGAGAGTCGTTGCACATCCAGACCCTAGCAGTGCAACAACCTCCCGGCTCCAAATTGCGGCTGCGAATGATCTGAGCGAGATCGATGGGCGGGATGGCAAGAGTAGGAGGGTCATGGTTCTTCGAAAGAAGATCTGTGTCCTGCAAGGCACCGCATCTCAAGAACCCATACTTCAATCGATGTTGGATTCTTTGGCGGAGACCATAACAGGATGGCCAATGCTGGTTATGATGATACCTCTCTCCGTCACTGTTATATATATTATGTTGATCAGCTGGATCCTGAACAATGTAGGCGATTTTGGCGTGATCTTAACTAATATATTTCTATTTCTCGTGCAAATTACGAGTATGCTTTATGGTACAACTAAGTAAATAAAGCAAGGTGTGCGCGGTTTGATGGCTTTGCTTTGCGAAGCACTTTATACACATAAAGCTTTCTGTTGGCCCTGCTTCCCCTTTCCTATTGCGCAGTAACAATTTGTACTGAGAATTCTTCTTCGGAACGTTCCTGACCTGATGTCTTATATGTTTTTTCTCTTAGATCCTACCAATTGGTACACCAATCATCACACTTCAACCAGTGCGCGGAGGCAACGGGAAGTAGTCTGAACTCTCAAGAGCAAAGAATTTCATTATTGGTGCTCAAGATAAGCCGCGATTTCTTGATCGCTAAGTCTTGAAATCCTGATTTGCCGCTCAATTCGAGGGCACTCTGAGTTCAAGTCGCTGGTACTGGCGTCCAAGATTACCACTTATCTTGACACCAAAGCCTGGGAGCCTTTGGCGCATCACTCTTTAGACTGGGATATCTTCACCACGGATGGTGATTTTATAAAGAACCAAAGTCACTGCTAGAGCCGACCTTCGACCGAGCTTGTATGGCAGATCTGGAAAACTTTGAGCGACACATCGGTCCTTTGCTGGCTCTGATTCGGCTAAACGCTCGCCCGTTTGGTTTACAGCCGTTGGTGAAGCGCCTCGCGAGGTAAGATTCAAAGACCTTGCCCCCAAAAGTATCCCGCTGGCGTCCCTACGATCTTCGAGCATAGATCATCAGCGTCTACCCTCCTGCACAGGATACCGCATTGATTGCGTTTGGTTTCTGTCCGAGCTCGCGCGTCAACCGCAATCGTGAGAAGAAACTTGCACGGAAGTGTTGGGCATCGGCTCCTAATAAGTCATCTTGGGATTCCACAAGAGCCTTGAAACCACGAAAGATATTCTCAACGAGGCATTGCGCCTGCATCTACCAGCTTCACGAGTCGCCAGTGCAGCTCTCCAAGACATCATGTTACTAGTTATTTGTGGTTCCGACGCACGATTGCGGCTATCCATATCCAAAGGAAAAGTCATCAAGACGGACGTTTGCCCATTACAGCATGATCGAAAGATCTGAGCTAGCGATGCCGAAGAGTTCAGACCGCAGAGTTGGAGGCCAGGTCGGCCTTTGTGGGAAGCTAATTGACAATATGAGCCCTTCTTGGGTGGCATGCGAATGTGCCCTGCGGAGAACCAGGTTCTGACGCAGCTTTCGTACAGGTTTGTAAGGATCGTGCAGAAGTTTCGCGCGGTCGAGGATAAGGACGAAACAGGGGAGTACGAAGAAGAGATCAAGACGACAGTCGAAAGCCGGAATGGTATCAAGACTGATACCTGCTTAGGGTCCCTTTACCAGTGTTCTCATCATCATGCAGCTCGTGGGGTTGCTGGCACTCGCACTCTATGCTAGTAGTCGACCAGCGTGGACCGAACTGCTTGACGGCTTTGCACTTCTCAGACTCGGCGCCGCAATGGCAGAAGGCTTGCTCCTTGTCTCAGCTACGGACGCCAAAGAGCTGGCAAGTTTGGATGAGGAAGCCGGTTGGGTCGGCGATTGTGGTAGTAGGGAGCAGGTCAGGACGCTCGCTATTGGCGGAGTGGAGCGTATTAAATAGCAGACGTAGTACCGTACGGTGCTGGCTGTAAAGCGACTGATTCGGGATCATGAGCGATTCAATCACGACACCAAGATTGATCCTGTGCAAGGATAGATGTTGATGTATCCAGACGGGATCTTGAACAAGGAGTTCCTTGCTTTGGTCTGGTCTCGAATGCAAGGGAGGCAGACGATAAATGTATTAAAATAACGTATATAGAGAAGAAACCCTCGAAAATTCTTCCAAGTTGATCATTACTTTCGATGTCTTGGAGAACCTTTTCTGTCAGTACAAATGACGGACTCCGAGATCAATAGGGCATTTGTCCCATCAATTGTCCCTTCTAACAAATGGCCATCGTTATTTTTCAAACCCTTCCGCGACACTCAGCACCACCTTTTCCCCATCTTCTTCAATTATGCATGGCGATTAAGAGATACTCCATTTCAAAAAGTCAAGGAAAACAATGCCATTGCATCGGCTGTTCCACATGGGCCGTGCCCAAGGAACCCTGGAAAGTGCAGCAGTTCTAAGGTAGGGCCTGGGTTTTCCGTGGTGGGGTCCGCACCCAAAACAAGCCGTTCAGAACTTCAAGCTTTTCAATGTCTTTTCTTTACGTCCGTACCTACGTTCATATCTTCAACTGATACTTGTACTTTTCGAATATATCATTCTTCCGGCTCTGCGACTTCCCGCGTTCTTTCAGAACAATGTTCGCTCCCTGCCAACGACTGTTTGCTACTTCTATTTGCGCTTGCTAGCATGCATTGACCTATTCCGCCGTACGAGGTCTATGCGACAGATATAGCCGTTGAAGATGCACGTCCTCCCTCATCGTCAGGTGCCAATCGGGTTGCCGTCGCCTACCCTAACCAATCCAGATATGGTACTTCCCCACAAATCTCCCTCTTCCGAATCCTCTCCCTCTACGCCTCGAAATCTCCCACGTTTACCATCTCCGCCGACCGCTCAAAGAGGCCATCGGAGGGCAGAGTCTACTCTGAACGAGAAGCCTAGGGCGAAGAATACAATGAGTCCGTTCCGCAATGGCGTTCTTAGGCGCCATGATGGGTCGATCAGGCTGAAATCGAGCTCTGAGAGGGGAGACAGGAGGATGTCCAATGAACAATCTCGATTCTCGTACCAGCCCAACGGAGATAGCCCGTTCGCTTCATCTCCAACTTTACACGGAGATTTCAATGGTATTGAACAATGGAGCTATACGGACAATGTCAGGGAAGACGACGATCTTGTCGAATCTAGAAATACTACATATCATACACCTTCAATCCTGGAGGAAGACGAGAACAACCCTTACTCACATGCTGCGATGACCAGGAGGGCGGAGGAAATTTTGGCCAATGCCAAGAAGCGTCTTACTGTACGTTCCCCCTCAAGTAATTGCGGAAAAGCAATTATTGACAGCGACTAGAAAATGGAGGGCAACCTCAATCGAGCACGCAGTACACTCGAACACAGACCAACATCGTCAATGTCATCATTCGAGAACTGCAGCCCCGAACCTGTCTCACTCTATACGATCCCGGGGAAAAGCAGAGCCCCAGGTGGTTTCTCGCCCGCGAAGCATCGCCAAGCCAATTTTCCAATTTTGGATGAAACAAAACAAGGGCATTCTAGAGCCTTTAGCGAAACTTCAGTACCGTCCACTTTACAAACAGATCTACCATTCGGGCAGGCCCCTGGAGAAGATATAGGAGCAGCCAATGGCTTGGGAATAAGCGGCATGGAGGCTGCTTCAAAAGATCGGCATTCGGAGCCAAGTCGTAATTGGTTTTGGAATGGATTGACTCGCAATACAAGTCTCAATTATGCAGGCCGACATAATAGCAGCTTACAACCACTTCATGAGGACGGCCCTGCACCTGAGTCCTTCAAGCAGTCGGAGAAACGACCGGAAGACATCGAAGAGGAGGAGACAGTGGATCTATCTTCACCCACAGCCGCTACATTCAACGCCCAGCACCCCCCTACTACTGGACTCAGCAGAGCCCGGTCAACCACACAGATGCATGGTCTTCGTGAACAAATGTCGGATCTGAAAGGAAAGATATCATCCTTGAAGCAAAGAGCTAGGGAGGATAATCTACGGAGGCGGAGTCTGCAGAGCCTGCGGACGCCGAGCCCTTTCACTGCGGCGTCGGATCAATGGTACGCTGGTGCCCCACTTGCCGAAAATACCAACGAGAAACCGGAGCCTGCCACAGCAGAGACTACGAAAGAGCCAAGTGTCGTAGAAGGGCAGGGCAACAAGACACTCCAGGACTCAGGTCATGCTTCGCCAGTCCTCGAGCCTAACGGTGTCGATAAAGACGGCGAGAAAGACGTTGGGGCAGCCATGCCGTACTCGCCTGACTCAGAGGATCTGGCCCTTATAGACTCCCCACATCCAGAAGACGAAATATTGCCCACGTATGCCAGCAAGAAAGGACGTTTGGTATTGGGTAGTCCGGAGCCAGAGACCACTGAGGGTACAGGTAGAAAGGAAAGATTGATCATAAGTGACGATCCGTCGCCCACAAAGGAAGTATTTGGTCGAAAAGATGCGCCGGAATCCATTGAAGAACCCCTACTCGTGGAAGCCAGTGCGGACAGTATCTACGAAGATGAGCCGTCCACATCACCAATTGTAGAGAGACATGAAGACCGACCTGACGCCTTCGACTACGAGCACATCGTCCTGCATAGTGCTATGGGAAGCTACAGCGGGGTCGGCATGCGGCGAACTAGCAGTATGAGGAAACGAGCTAGCATTGAGAGCTCTGCATCTTCCGTGGAAACTGCCAAGGCACGGAACTCAATGGGAGAGAGACCCGATGGTTCCAAATCGGCGGCACAGAATGCTGTCAATAGTCACGGCAGACAGAACAGCGTGGACTCTGTATCGACCACCGACACCTTTGCCACCGCAGATGAAGGTCAGGATGGCAAAATCCGGTCGCCTCGTCAAATACCAGATCATCCAAGGAAGCACAAAGGCAGTCCCGAGATGGTCTCAGCAAGCAGTCCGCGCAAATCGCGCGTTAAGCACATCTCAACAGCGCAGAAGGTCATGACGAATGGTGAAACCCCGAAATCACCGCCCGCAGAGAAGCCACAACGGACGGATCTGCTCTCCTATCTAGCTTCAATGGCTCCCCAAGAAGGGGATGTGCCAGCGTCGAGCCTCCAGCTTGGCGATCGAGACAAAGAGCTTGTTGAGAGGCTTGTCAAAAGCTTGGCGAAAGTGTGTGGCCATGTACATGAGTTGGGCGCTGAGGGCAGTAAATATGAAGCTAGAGTCTTCCGTCAAAAGCTGGATGCTGCAAGGAGAGTTCTGGATGGTGAGATGAATGGCGAGGCCTTTTGAGTACACAATACCTCGGTTCTGTACTATACACGAAGACACGAATCGGCGGTGTCTGGCTGTTTTGATTATTCTATACCCCCGATCTGCTTTTTTTGCATCGCTCGGCGGTGTCCTGTTTATGTCCACCACATTCTACTTCTAAAGCACATCTTTTGAATCATATATACTTGCTATCTATTGTGAATTAACATTTGCTGTGATTGGCCATCTCCAACTTCCCTTTTACCTTTTCAAGCGATGTCTGACAGCCATCCGAGGCCAGCAGCGTCCGAGCCTGACACTGGCCAACTCTTGGCTGTCAACGAGCCGCCAAAGTAGCCACGTACAGTGGCTCTGACCAATTTGAGGCATCACCACGTTCATCGCAGGGTCCTCGACCTAGCAATGCGCGCCATGATCCTTGCAGTGGTGACTTTTGCCGAAATGATATCCTTCCAGATCTGGAAAGATCGGAGTAAGGTCCGGAGGTGCATACTGTGGCGTCAGGCCAATAATATCCTCATACCGCCACCACTGCTAATTATTTTCGTGGATGTAGAAAGCGTTGCCGTTTCCTCACACGCAACTTTTCGTGACAGAAGTGAAGTTGTCGCATTGCATGCGATGCAGGGCTGAGCTTGAACCAGCCTAGCGATATCTGATCGAGATTGCATCGTGGCGCCGCCAACGCTAATCCTCCCGGGACCGATGAGCTCCACTGGGCCATGCGTCAACGACTGCAAAAGAATGTCATCATCATTCACAAAACATCATGTTGCAACCACCACAATATCTTGTGCATGTTCCATTGGGCCTTCTGTTACTTTTTCAGACTAATCTCTTACAGTGCAGTGCAGACTTCATTCATGTCATGACTTCTTTGATTCATCACGTTCAAGACCGAGGATCGATTGCTCCAACCATTTCTCTGCAGGCTGGGCACATATGGAATGACACCTACACTTGCACTTTTTTAGGACCCCAATCCGCGAAAACCTTCTTCCCGCTGCTGAGTATCAGCTCTTCCTTCAATTATTGGACCTATGACACACCATCTCATCTTCTTGTCATCTCAATTCCCTGCCTTGTGGCTTCACCCTAACGATCTACCTCACAATCTACCCTTCCATGCCGTAAATAAGGGTCCGCAGAGCTCGCGTCCACATTTCCTATGCAACCCTCCCAGGATGCTCTGGACTTCTTCGACTCTCTTTTAATCTTCGATCGCATCTGTCCCTTTGCTATAGAGAATTTACCAATCATGTCGCGCAGAGTCTTCGATGTCGGTCTTGATATGGGACGGATACGAAATGGCTTGAAACATAATAAAGAGAACAAACGCAGCAAAAGCTATCGCTCGACCGCTACTGCCAAAGACGATACTCACATAGACAATACGCCTGTTCCAAATGGTCAAAACGCCCTGGTTCCGCGTGTGAAACACCAGAAAAGCAGTCCTACGATAGGTGCTCAGCGCGATCACGGCCACAATCCACCCCACGATACCGCCCCACTCTCTTCGAACCAGCAAGAGATGGACGGAGACTTTCCGATCCCTCCCTCAAACCGCCTTTCACCCGATGAACAAGTCAATGGTACCCGCGAGCGCTCACTACACTCATCACAGCTCCATTCTTCCAACGGCAGTCCCCAACAAACACAGAAATCAGACAATAACTACAGTACATCAAGCGATCATGACCAAGGCTTCGATCTCAAGCCCCCTCCACCAAAGACCAAAGTCAAGCACATCGATACCCTCTCCGAACAGCTCTTCTCTGGCGATCATCTGCGCGTCATACTCAAAGATCCATCATTCTTCCTCCGCTTTACGGCCTTCCTCAATCGCTACAAACCTCACTCGGCGCCAATATTAGTACGGTATCTAGAGGCGCAAAAAGCAATAAAGGCCGTGGAATACGCAAATGCACTGGCAGAAACAATGAAGCCTGCACCAGGGGAACATTCAAGTCCATGTCCAGCAGCATCTGTAGATCCGCGCTTCGAAGCTAGAGCAAAGCGGTCGTTCGATTCCTTGATCAACGATGCCCTCCCCGCCTATATCACTAATTCCCTAACAAAAGTGGTAACCGAAAGCATGGTCCGCGAAATAACGGGTACCGGCATGCCAGTGATGCGAGAATTAGTTGGTGGTCTCGCCGAAGTGTTCTGCCTCGCGGACCCCAGCATCAAAGACTGCCCCATCGTCTACGCCAGCGAGGAATTTTACCGCACCACACGCTACTCCCGCGACGACGTTCTAGGCCGCAACTGCCGCTTCCTGCAAGGTCCAAAGACCAACAAAATGTCCGTCGCCCGCCTCGGCGCCGCCACAAAAAACGGGCAGGAAATTTGCGAAACCGTCCTCAATTATCGAAGAGACGGCTCACCATTCATGAATCTCCTCCTCACAGCCCCTCTTTATGACAACCGCGGCTCCGTCCGCTACTTCATCGGCGCGCAAATCGACGTGTCAGGCCTTATCGAAGACGGGCGAGGGCTGGACTCTTTCGAGCGCTACCTTTCGGAGAATAGAGCGAACCGGAACCGAGACAGCGATTCCTCCAATGAGTCTTTCTCGCAGAAACACCTTCGCACGCTGAATGAATTCGGCCAGATGCTCTCGCTGGATGAATCCTCCCTCCTCACTTCCCACCACAGCCGTGCAAGTTCTCTCAATGATAATGCATCCAGCATCAACTACTCTCCACGTAACGGAGCACCTGGTCGCGATCCCACACTCCGACGTACGCGGCGCGTTCTCGGCAATGACGACGACGTTGACGAAAAAGATAAGAATGCGTGGGCTCTCTCGTCTATAGGACCGTCGGGGAAACTGCCTGGTGTATATCAAAACGTGAGCTTCACCCCCATCCCCCCACGTCATCTCCCCCACCCTTACCCCCACTGCTGATACAATTTTCCTTCCAAACAGTACCTCCTCGTCCGGCCTCACCCCTCCCTCCGCATCATCTTCGTCTCCCCCGCCCTCCGCATCCCAGGACTCCTCCAGTCACCCTTCCTCAGCCGCATCGGCGGCCCGGCTCATGTGCGCGACGGGCTCTCCGAGGCATTCGAACAAGGCGCGGCCGTTACAGCGAAGGTAACATGGATACCTCAAGGCCGCTCATCAGACGATAGCGAGGAGTCGCGACCGAGTAGCCGCCGAGGTGGTGGCGGTGCCGCTTTCGGGGAGTCGGCACAGCAACAACGGACGCGATATATCAGCTGCACGCCGCTCCTCGGTTCCGACGACCAAGTCGGGGTCTGGATGGTCGTGATGGTCGAAAACGAATTGGTCACTGGCTCGCTCGCCTCCCGCACTGCTGCACTGAACAGGTATAATGAGCCGCAAGTCCCGCCCACGCCGTCGGAATATCAGCGCGAGAGTGATAGCATCGATTCGAATAATGCGATCAGTAATGGTGTTGAGGAGGGCAGGAGTGGACATGCGCGATTCGACCGGAGTATGAGCGGCCACGCCAGAGGCGGCGGGGGGCAGAAGGCCGGTAGCGAAGGAGGCAGGTTGTATGCTGATTTTATGCGGAACGGGGGCTTTGGTGGCGGTGGTGGCGGAAATGGGGATGTTGGTGAGGGCGCCGCTGGTGGTGTGCAGCTGAATGGGAGGGCGCCGCTGGATTTTGGTGGTGGGAACGGTGGAGGCGGGGATTATTTGAGTAATGGTATGCACGGGGGTGGAGGAATAAACGGAGTCGTTAGCGGAGAGGGTAGATTCGAGGAGGTGAGAAGTCCCTAGTGGGCCTGGTGCGGCTGATTGAAGGAGTCTGATTGTGCGTGATCGGTTGGCACGCCGGTAATCAGCGAAATGCATAAGTTGGATGCATTGCTTTGGGTTGGGCTGATGGGTCACAAAAGTATTAATCACGATTGTATATACCACATGCCCTATCAACTAGAAGGGAAGGGGGGAAAGGCGGTGGTTTGGATACGTATGTATATACAGCAAGCAAGGTGCTCAGGTCACTACCCTGCAGCAAATGAGGTTTTGTTAAAACACTTGGTGATCAAATTCCTCACGACCGATCCTTCCTCGATATGTACGCTTTCACGGCGACTAGTGTCCTTATTTTTCTGATACTTCCCCCCAGTCTCGCGAGGAAGTGGACATACTCCTCCGATCCCACCATTAGCCGGTATATTTTACTGGTGTTAACAAACCGCCGCCAACGAGCAGGAAGAGCTGGGATAGCAAAACCATATCCATGAACTCAGAGTACAAAGAGCAAGGAAGCAGGCACATCACCGCCCAAAAATCATTTACCCAAATCGAAATCACGCAGACAAATCCATGAGAGCGAGGGGTGTATTGCCATAAGAGCGTTTGTTGCCGATAGTTGTATCTGGGATTGTGTCCGGTCCACAAGATATATTATATACCTCTAGCAACAGTCTAACCCGGACCGGACCACTATCCCTACTTCAGCCCCCTGAAATTATATGGATCCAACTTTCAGTCTCTATGATTCCGGACCTGCTCCTATTCCTCCTCCCTTCGCTTACCTTTACCTATTCTTGGCTGGTCCTGGCTTCTGACCTCCAAGCTGGCTCCAGATGCATCTGCCCGTCGTTGTAATATATTGAACCTATTTTTTGTCTTTAGGTACTAACCCTTTTCCAGCCCCTGAATTGGAAGAAGCGTTTAGGACAAGACTTTGCATGTCTACTTCTTCTGGATCGGTCGAATGTTCCACATTCTCTTCGGCGGACATTTTTAGTCTCTGCATGGGGCGAGCGTGCAGCTGGTGTGAGATATCGAGGTAATGTGCGGAGTTCTATCATCGAAATTACTATCGGGGTCATATCCCCACTACTGGAGTGGTATATCATACATCACAGGCCTAATCCTGTCAATGGCCGGTTCGTCAGTGCGACGGCGACATTGTTGGTGAGATTGGGAGTTTGTTCGTTTGGGCCGAGGAAGGTTTGGTGCCCGCTGCTGGATTGGAGATGATGACGAGAGGAGGATGGGGATAGTAGGATGCAGGATACGGGAAATATTGGGAATGAGGAGAACAGATAGTAGATAATCGGAGTAGGTGAGAGTAGGTGCTAAGACAAGGATGGAAAGAGAAAGGTTGATGTTGTTCTTGCTGTTCAATAAAGAGTTCTGCATATCCAACCTGGATGGATTCAGTGCTTCGATGGGCAATGAGCGACGATTTTAGAGCTGTGAATTCTGAGTTCTCGGTGGTGAAAGATTATGATTTCCTTGTATCCATGAGTCGCGTAGCTATTGCCAAGAAGCCTGCATGAGAGCATAAATATGGAGTCTTAGCGATCAGTCTTTGGATGAAATTCGAGAATAGTACCTGCATTTAATGTCTGAGCATGCCACTCGCATGCAGGAATGGCGGTTTTCCCTTCTCCTTCCTTATCGGTAACTATAGCTTCACTTGTGGAAGCCATAGCTTAGCGGCCCACTCGAACCTGATGCCGCGCCATGTGATTGTCCTGATGTCTTTCTTCTGACTTTGCTACTGTCTTCTGGCTCGTCTGACTATCAAAATCTTTGACTCACCTTATCAGCGCCATGAGGCGTTATCTGCCACTGCAGGCCTTCCAAACGATCACATCGCAATTCACTTTGGTAACTCATGAGGCGCCTTTGCGTGTAGGCGGTGTATCAAGCAATCGTGATCAGAGGTAAGTGCGAAGTCGACACTAGGAAGAAACCATGCTGAACACTAAAGCTGCTCAGCTGACCCAATGCGATGGTAGCGAGAAGCTCAGACCACCACTGGTGTGGTTGTACTTGGGTCTGCAGGTACTTAGGTCTGCGGGTATTTGGGTCTGCGGGTATTTGGGTCTGCGGGTATTTGGGTCTGCGGAGGTATGACCGAAAGAAAGAGCGTCACGCGACAACAGAAACTGAACGCATGAGAAGCACAGTCAGCGTAAATAGCGGTCGGGATGCAATGTGGATTTTGCAACTGTTATTGTTTCTGCCCTTCTATTCAGCGCTTTTGTGTAGTTCGGCTTGTGTGTATTTCGGCTTGTGTAGTCCGGCTTTTGTGTAGTTCAGCTTTTGTGTTAATGCCTCAGTATGTAACCTCCTGCTGCTTCCAAGGAGGCAGCGTGCACAGTGATGAGGGGTATCCGTATTTTTCCTATCCCAATTCCCTATGTCCCTATGTCCCTCGCAACCGAAATGCAGCACCTGCCGTTGAAGTCATTGACGCCTTGGGAATGCTGTTTGTAGAGGCCTCGCTCGACAAACTCCAGCAGGACATAATCCAGCCGTCAATGCTGGAGGTTGTCACTGGTCATCTGCCAATGCCTCTCTAACCGTTTTGACCACCTTCTTCTGTACATTGGTAAGACTGCCTGAGCAATCCACCTCCAGCACATCTCTTTTCTGCTCCATCGCATCGGGTGATTCTAAGACCTCCAGCTGGCTCCGCACCATCGCACTCTTCATGTAGTGCCCTTTCCGCCCTTTCACCCTTTGTAGCAGTACCTCGGCGTCCGCTCTTAGATATATAAAGTGTACCAATACGTCGTGATCATCGTAAGCAGCGATGCGTATTACGTCTCGGTATTTGCGCTTGAGGGCGGAGCAGGTTACGACAACGCCGTCGTGGGGCTTGGTTGCGGATGATTTGGAGGGCGAGAGACGGGCAGCGGCGGCTTCACGGAGGGCAATGAGCCAGTCCCAGCGGTCGGTATCGGTGAGGGGGGTGCCGGTGGACATTTTGGATTTGTTGGAACCGGTGTGGTACTAGAGTTGCAGCAACCCGTTAGCCAGGATCATTCGGCCGAGGGCCCAGATTTCTCCGGAGTCCTACTCACATCATCACCCTCAATGTAGGGTATTGAGAGCTCTTTGGATAGGTATGCAGCTACGGTGCTCTTGCCGCAGCCTGCAGGGCCGGTGATTATCCACATATGGCGATGGTGGTGGTAGGATGCGAGGGCTCCGTGGATTTGCTCGAGGCCGCCGGATCCTGCGGTCGCTGAGTAGTCCATAGGTGGCGGTGTGGGCAGGTTATGCCTTCCATTGACAGCGCTGACCATGGTCATAGTGAGTGTGAGGGCTCGGTTAAATGGATATTAGTGATAAGGAATAGAGGAATTTTGCCGTTGGCAAAGCGCCGTGCAAGTGGACCTGAAGCAATGAAAAGATAATAGTGATAGTAGATAATTGCCTGTATACATGCTTGAGTGGCATGTAAGTGAAAAGGCGGAGGCGAGGAGTATTTAAAGATGAGAAAGACGTTACGGAGTAACTCCGTACACCAGTGGGAGTGGGAATGTAATTTTGCGTGGAGTGAATTTAATGACCCCGGGGAGACGAGTCCATTCGGATCCATGTCGATGATTTCGCAAAGCAACTGCTAGAGACCCCACACTAAGGGATTGAGGAAGATGGGAAGCTTGATCTGGTTCCCTTGTTTGGCGTTTGTACCCGAAGGCAGTAACCCGGCAAAAGCCTCTCAATTCGTTCGTTGTTGAGATGACTTGGCCTGACAAGGTGGGAAGTGGGTTTGGAAGAGGCCTGAGCGTTGGCAGCGAGCGTGACGTCGATTGCTCCTTATACTGATCTTAATGCTTAGACGAGGAGAAACTAACAGAACATGGGGTAGGAGCGTAGGAGCCAGTTAGCTTGGAGGCTTTCAGGAGGCTTGCCGAAGGCGTTCCTGAATGCAGTATAAGTCTCCGTGACTTGTGCCACTTGGGTTGAACTGCTCGTTGATGTTTCGCTGGGCAAAAGGTCAAAGTGCCAAAGTGCGGAGGAGAAGGCACTGCTTGAAGAATTCGATGAATTCGATAGACGTGTTCGTGTGTCATTCAGCAGTTAGGTTAGATTTGTGTAATGGGGCCCGATGAGGTGGGCAGTAAGGTTGGACGATCGTGATCAGCGACGCACAAATTTCGGCCAGACCGTTGGGCTCAACCAGTGGGAACCCCAGCCCCTGAGCCTCCATCCTCCTCACACCTCTGACATCGCCTGTTGGCATTTCGGTCCGCAGCGAGATGATCCCCCACAGCTCTACACAATTGCTGTGAAATGTTTCGCGGGCTTGTTGGAAGACCGCCGAGATGGATGCTGATAGACGAATGTTGAGACTCAGCGCGCGGAGAATATCGCCTGTAAGCATTGAGCGAGGCCGATAAGTGTCGTTTATTCAACCATATAGGACCGGCTCTCGTTTGTTTTGCCACGCTGCATTTCGAGTGTCATGCAAGTACTTACTTGCAGCATTCGGCAAATTTTTTTACAGGTGCTGAGCTTTGACCGTTCTTCCTAGCGTGGGGGTTCGTCTTCGGATTGTTTCGAGACTACAAATCTACGAGGCTATCCAGAGAAATTCATTGAAGCGCTTTTTTCCCAACTGTTGCTCTTCAACGGTTCAATGGCTCGCATACTGATGGAAATGCACCACTGAATCCTTCATGACAACCTCTCCAAGCCAAGCCGTGGGATCAGCAGTAGAATACCGAGCGTTGCCCCGTCGAAGGATCATCTGATGCCCGAGCCTACAGCGGAGACTATGAGACGGGACGTCGTCGCTCTAAAATGATGATATACAGATACTTTTTGAAGTATCCTATCGACACGTGGAACGCAGGGAAGCACATCCGGACCTGCATGGCACTAACGTTCCCCATAAAGTAAGGCACCCAGTGGCACTCGCCTGTTCTCTCAAATGTCTGGATGGTATTTTTTGTTCTCCCTCATACGTCCTGAAATGACACCTCGGTGTGTATGCTGATCATTATGGGGTTCGGGAGACATACCCGCCCTATCATTGACTGGGCAAATGCAGGTCAGTTGCGGGGTACATGGGAGCACAAGAGCATTAAGAAATTGATGCCAAGGTGGAAAGAAGGATGAGGGCCGAGTCGGAATCGTACCAGAACAAGAAGCTAGCCATGCTGTAGCTAACCGTGCAGGCCACCTCGCGACGGTTACGGACAGTGAGATCCGCTGTCAAGGAACGTTAGGAGGATTCGCTTATGCAAGGTGACCCAACTAGTAGCCGGTACATGGTGTCAAGTGCATCTTTGAGAGGAGCTATTCCGCAATCAAGCTACTAGCCACCACGTAGATGCGGCAATCCTCCTCTGACACATGTGATGGAATTCGTAGAACCTCATCGAGATACTGCTGAAATGCATCGAGATGTGGGTTAAGCTACAAATGAATTAAGCTTGAAGGCTTCGTAGGGCTGACGACCACAATAAAAGCCAAGAAACGCTAGGCTTCGCCAGCTCCACAGACTCGAGAACTTAAGAACAATACAAACAGCCAATTGAAAGGCTCCAGAGGTCACAGCAACCTCAAGCGAACTTGAAGCCATGTCGTACTTCTTCTCCACCCCCGTCGACATTGACATCGTCCTTGACGACGGCGACGACCGGACGATGATTGACATGAAGATGGAGAAGAACCGGCGAGAAAAAGCCCCCCTCTACATGGATGGCGAATCAGTAAAAGGTGGTGTCACGATACGACCTAAAGATGGCAAGAGACTGGAACACACAGGCATCAAGGTGCAGTTCATAGGCACAATCGGTATGCCCAAATTACACAAGCAGTCCACTCCCCGTCCCAAAACCCATGCGCAGCGATTGCTTACGCGTTATGCTCCTGCCAAAAGAGATGTTCTTCGACCGCGGCAACCACTACGAATTCCTCTCCCTGGGCCAAGAGCTGGCCGCTCCTGGCGACCTTCAACACCCCCAAACCTTCGACTTCAACTTCAAAAACATCGAAAAACAATACGAATCCTACTCCGGCATAAACGTCAAGCTCCGCTACTTCATTCGTGTCACCGTCTCGCGCCGCATGGCCGATGTGATCCGAGAAAAAGATATTTGGGTCTATAGCTATCGAATACCCCCCGAGACGAATTCGAGTATAAAGATGGATGTGGGTATTGAGGATTGTTTGCATATTGAGTTTGAGTATTCGAAATCGAAATACCATTTGAAGGATGTGATTGTGGGGCGGATATACTTTTTGCTTGTGAGATTGAAAATTAAGCATATGGAATTGAGTATAATTAGGAGGGAGACGACGGGTGTGGCGCCGAATCAGTATAATGAGAGTGAGACGCTGGTGAGGTTTGAGGTACGTATCTATGGCCGAGGTGTGAGGGGATGGTGCTGATGAGAGGCAGATCATGGACGGCTCACCGTCGCGAGGCGAAACAATACCCATCCGTCTTTTCCTCGGCGGCTTTGACCTAACGCCCACGTTCCGCGAAGTCAACAAAAAGTACTCGACGCGGTACTACCTGAGTCTAGTCCTGATCGACGAAGGTACAGTCTATCTTTCCGCTCCGTACAGCCTAGTCACCCTATCCCAACTGCTAATCCCACTCTCTAGACGCCCGCCGCTACTTCAAACAATCAGAAATCGTCCTCTACCGGCAAGCGCCCGAAGTCGCCGCTGCACAGCTGCTACAACAGCAGTCGCAGCCTCAGCAGATTACTGGAGCAGTAGCAGGATGATATTGGCTACATCGGTTCTCTTGTCTTGAGCATAGCGCGGCGTTTCGGAGCCTGACCGCAGGTAATTTGGGGCTTGGGTGATATAGGGAAGTCGCTGTCTCGAGACAATTACAAAAGACCGCAATGGAACGTGCATAGAGGAGCAACATCTACGAGTCTCTTGTTCGTTGAGCAAGCAGCCCAGCAAAATTGTAGCTGTGGATGGGATTCTCCTTACAGGGAGACTTCGCAATCACGATCCTAGCTGGCAAAATGGTCTATCGAATGTGCGTGACTGTTGGTCGATATGCTAATGAGGGTAATATCATCATACACTCCAAAAACCATTATCCTCCCCCCATTTCCCTCCAATCTGTCCTTTTCTAACTCCCTATCTCCCATCTACCTTCTCTGAAAAACATTACTCCCCTTTCCCGTTATTCTTCATAAACGCATCCTCGCCTCCAAGCTTCTCAAGCATCTCCTTTGCATTCTCTTTCGTGCTGTCTTTCGTATTCGGGTTGGAATAGTGGCCTAAGTCAAATCGTCATCAGTGAGTTGTGCCTCACAGGATCTTGGGGCAGCGCGGTGATGACTACCTTGTATCCAGAAGCCTTGTTTGAAATGTCTTCGGTGTTACCGTGGATGTTGTCCATAGGGTTGGACTGCGTGGGGATGTTCTCTTTGGCTGTTTGTGCAGCGGTGTTGTCGTGGATCTGGTCTGCCATATTGTTGCGCTGATGATATGATGTGAGGCGATGTGGTGTAACTTGTACTTTGCTATCGTTTTTTGTTTTGGTGTATGTTTGGTGTCTGTATGTTAATGAAATCGTTGCTTGGAGGGGAAAGGTCACAGCCACAGAAGGTCATATATAATAGCAGCAGTAATGCCTATGACGCGGGACGTCCAGGTGACTGAGGGGTAAAGCAGGATCCCGAGTCCACATGCAACATTGCGCCATGTTAGGTTTCAAGGTTCCAACATCGATCAAACAGGATTTGCTTCGCGTTGAAGGCTATGGCCCGTTCCATCGGTAGTCGGCATCACCAGACGTTGTGGTGGTTGCAGATCGGCGATAAACCCTGCCCTTTTGGAGTGAGCCTTGGCTGTAGATAAAAAACCGGCCAGACCATTTTGGTGTCAACTTGAAATGGTGCTACTGGCATTATCGCAGCCTAACCATCATCAATCCAGGCTCTTCGACAAAGGCTTTTACGCGTTCAGCCATTCTTGCCATTGTCGCGCCGTCGAGGATGCGATGGTCTGCACTCCAGCTGAAATTCATGATGTCTTTCTTCACCACGCGGTCCTGGTCATCGAAAGCTGGAACAGTCTTCGCTTTTCCAATTCCTAGGATCGCGACATCACTTTGAATGAGCACTGGTGCCACGTATGTGCCTCCGATGCTGCCGATGTTGCTCACCGTGATGGTACCGCCTGTCAAGTCTGTGGCAGAGAGTTTGCCGTCTTTTGCGAGGGATTGGAGACGAGAGCATTCAGTGGCAATGTCGAGGATTGATCTTAAGGACACGTTCTTAATGTTGGGGACTAGGAGGCCTTGAGGTGTGTCCATTGCGATGCCTATGTTGTGCTTTTCCCGCATTATGAGTTTTGGAGTATCTGAACCATTGCTTGTTTCGACCCGAGAGTTAAGAAGTGGGAAGCCTTCGAGCGCCAGAGACACAGCTTTGATGATAAAGTGCAGGTAGGAGAGCTTTGGACCATCATGAGATTGGCCATTCAGACGTCGGCGGAGCAGCGCGAGTGGGGTCACATCAATCTCATCTGCATACAGAAAGTGCGGTATGGTGAGCGACCGTGTCATGGTTTTGAACATCTGGCTTTGGACGGGCGTGAGGGTGATTGGCTTTTCGACTTGAGCACTGTCAGCACCTGCAGGCTGCCTTGCTGTCGGTGTTTTGAATGCTGAACCAGGCTCTGCCTTCCCTGCTGAGACGAAGTTCTGGACATCTTCTTTTAGCACCCGGCCATCTTTGCCTGTACCTCTCACATCTGTAATAGTGACTTCGAGTTCTTTGAGCAGTCCTCTGACCGCAGGCGTTGCCAGGGCTGCATGTTTTGTCGCAGAAATAGGGTCTTTCTGATTCTTCGAAGCACGAGAAGTCTCTCCATGCTCTGCTTGTTTCTCTGCTGCTTTCTGCGGCTGCTGGGGTGAAGATGGAGCGCCTGCTTGCTCCGCAGGGGGTGCCAGGATTGCCTCATCTCCTAGTGATATGTCGCTTTGAACGTCAATATCACACAGAGGCTAGATTGGCTCAGCTCAAAGTCTATAGTAATGCAAAACTAAATTGTATATACCTTTCCCACTTGTGCTACGTCTTCAGCTTCGTAGTAGAGTTTCTTGATTACGCCGTCAAATCGCGACGTGATCTACCGTGTATCAATCAGAATGGCTTCTCCAGTCTTGGAAACAACTTGATACCTCCGTAACAGCCTTATCAGACTGGACTTCGCAGATTTTATCGAATTGTTCGACGCGTGCCTCTGGTTCGACGAACCATTGTATTATCTGGACTTCCTTTATGCCTGCACTAATTAAGCGACAGCATTTCTCAGAGAACTAGGACCCACTCACCCTCTCCAATATCAGAAAGTAAGAAAGGTCGAATTACCGACAGGTATGGAGTTGCATGAAAAGCACGACGAATCGGGATATATCGATCACTGCCTGCAAAATTCATGCAATGCGGAACGATACTGCAATAACGCAGCAATTGCTTGCTTGACAACCTAGAACTAATCATTGGTATGCTCTTTTGTCAATGTAGTATCCATGTGTCTTTACAACTATGATTGAGCCCTTTGGTTGACGAGATTGGGGAATATCAGCGGTGTTTGAAAGGTCAGCCGAAGGCAGCCGCTTCTAAGCGGGTGGAAGCGGGAACAATTCTTGGCACGTCTAAGCTTCATCCATTGTAGGTCTATTGAAATCACAAAAGCCTGTCCTTTTGTGATGGCTTCCCCTTGTTCTCGATGCTGCTGGCATCAGCCTGGTATTTATGTCAACAACTCAGCAACATTACCGCCCAAATACTGATGAAGAGAGACTGATTTCGGAATTATTGTTTGCAATTGAATTGACGGATGATATTCTATAAACGTAACTATGTTAATCTCATCATTATTTTGTATATTCATAGCTCTAGGGTCCCAGCTCTACTATAAACTATACTTAACAAAATTCTTTGAAAGCCCCTTGCATCAAGCGTATCTTACAGATCCGAATCTGTGGGAGAAATTGCATAAATTCGTCCTGCTTTTACCACACACCTCCGTTTTCGCTACGCTATTATAGCTACGATCTCATTTGCAAATCCTGTGAGGCGAGCAAAATGTCATTCGATCGTTATCCCAACCTCCTCAACACAATCCACGAACCAGCTCTCACATTTGGGTCTGATACAAACCAGACCAAGCCGCTTATATTCTTGTCGCTCTTCATTCACAAGTCCAAGGCCCAAATCTAGAAGTTGACAATTCCAGCTCTGGTGGTCATCTTCCAGCACTTCCACGCCGTTTGCGCACAAATCCCACGTCCGAAGAACATTGAAACTTCTCTCAGGGTTATTAAGGGCCCAGACCGGTAAGTTTTAATCAACAGGCCATTATATCGCCCGTCCACAACATTATCTTGGATAGGGAGCCGTACCAATCTTTGCTGAACGTACGATGCGTATCCACATTCTTGCCTGGGCTCAGTCGACATTGGCAATACCGAAGTCAAACACCCGTGGACCTTCAGAAACCCGTCCGTACTTGGTCCAGCAAAATCTCGATCCTCGTTTGTCCAGGCATCCAGTAGATTTGGGGCCGCAGGATGTGAAAATTGCATGTAAATATCAAATATTGGGTACTTCACGGTACCATGAAGAGCGAGCCATGACCATGATGGAGCCCGGTAGTCTTTTAGCTCCGCCGTGAACGAAATATGCTTTTTCGACGCAAACTGACAAAGCTCTCGGAGACGTCTTTCTTCTATATTCTCGCTAGGTATTGGTCTTCAATAGCCTTTTTCACAACTCGTGCTAAGCCTCCTATCGCGCATCGCCTTTCTCTCTCCTTAGTGAGTGACTTCGAGCTGTATTCCTCGACCACCTTCATCTATGAGTGATATATATTGACATCTTTCTGTGGGTAATTCCCTATGTAGAGATAGTCTCCGAGTCCCGATCCTGAAGGGGACGGCCAGATTCTGAGACGTGTCGCAGAAGCTGCAGCTTCAGGACTCTCATAGATGGTATTCTGATTGGGATAATCCCTGAAATCTCTCATGGAAGGGCATTGCCAGAGGAGAAAATAGGTGTGAAATGGACGACCCTCCTGGCTAGGTGGTGTTCTTGTACGACCCATCCACGCTGCGCTAAGGATCCTCCTTCAAACCCACGAACTAACTCGGACCAGGTGGGTAGTGCTGGTTTGACAATGACAGATCGTGTAGGGCCATTATCAGATGGCCATTCTAGGACGCAAGCCTCAGGAGCTGTGAGCCCGCTGGAATTGAAACATCGTTGTGTAGGATTCTTTGACGAAAGAGCAAGATTATTGCAAAACGAGTTGCTGCAAACGTCACCCATGATCGAGATCTCTCTGGCTAGATCCTCTTCGTCGTCCTGGACGATGCAAGTGGAGTGTATCCAGAGGTAACGAATGCGAATATTCCTTGAAATTGCGATTGCTTGCCGGAACGCCAACGGTAAAGCTGCAGCGCCGTTGAATCGGTCCGCGAGATTGTTATTGACAGTCTTGTTTGTGCTTCTGATGATGTGCCCCAACAATAGCTCAGTATAATATACCTGAAGTCCACTTTCTGCAATTCAGCAGTAGTGATAAGGCGCGGCAACTCAGCATCGTTTTCTAGACCCCCGTTACTCAAATGTGCTAGTAGAGATAGGTGAGTAAATTCGTGGTGTTTTCGTGGGCATTCAGCATGGCGCCTATCACATTCGCTAATAGCTGATTCAACGCCTTAGAGCAGACGTTCCTAGGCGCTCTCCTGGATCGGTGGATGTCTGTCAGCTAAGGTATACAGAATCTTAGCATACCTAGCTATCTGGAATAGTAGCAATCGAGAAGGCTTGCCTTGCTTGTCGGACAAGATCTTGAATTCTATTGGCGCGCCATTGGTATCTCCGATGTCATCTGAATGTTCAAGTTCAAGAAAGTTTCATCCACATACAGTAGCTCGGGATGATTTACGAATAATCGCTTGGGTTGATTTGCGAGTACGAGAGGCCGAAGCTTGACCCTTTGACGTGCGGTTCCACGCCGCTCTTGAAGTTCGAAGTTGTGATTGACAATTTTGCAAAGGGGACAGCCTGCGACAGCTGAGTCTCTCACATCGTACAGATCGTTGTGCACGTAGGCTGAGCATTTCGTGAACAGCTAATATGGAATTGCAGCACAGACTTAGTAAAGCATCTTTGATGCATTGTAGCGATACATGTTGGAAGCAGGTGATGGCAAAGCAGCATTCTAGTGCGCTTGGGATAGGTTCCGTATATACCAAAGAAGTTTTGCCCAGGCAGCTATGGAGCCAGTAAATTGATTGGTATAGTCGAAGAAGCGGCTGAATGTAGACAAGCAATGGGTGACTTTCAATGGCTAGTATAGTATAGTGAAACAGCGACACTACAGACGGAGTAGAAGTCTGGCAATCACCTGTGACGGCAGTAAAACTAATATTCCACCTGAACAAGTGAACACGGTAGAATAGGAACAGGTCACACGAGATAAGTGCAATGTTGTACCGCGATAGTTGTGACGGGCCAGCTCTAAAAGTAGCACGACAGCTAGTCTGACAGAGCGATTAGTCAACCAGGACAGAAACGGAAATAACTGAGCCGCAGTACCTTTGACAGGACCGATTGGCTGGCGATGCCGACGCCTGCCAATTCAGGCTTCCTTCAAAACGCCCCACCAGATATGAAGAACAGCGAAAGTCTTACACAAATCCAGGCGAAGAACACAACGCAAGGCTTTCTGGTCCCTTCAGGGCAGGAAAGCTTTTAGTACCTGCTATCAAGCTTTTCTAACAGTAGCCTTGTCCCTTTGTTCCCAGTAGGCTTAGTGGGCCCCTCTCCAGCCTTGCCCTTCTTGCCCTTCTTGCTATTGGAACGAGCAGCGCTAGCTGCATCTCCATCTCCATCTCCCTCTCTGTCCTCACCTGCCACCCCCTGAAGCGTCCGCCTATGGTCCGGCTTCAGCAAAATCTTCCGTAACTCATCAACCCTCGCAAATCCCTTCGCCTCAAGCAGTCCAACAACGACGAAGGAATTGTTACCAACCGCCCACTTTACGATATCATCTTCAATGGCTTTGTAAAGCATCTCATGAAAGCCCAGCGGAGGCTCAACCAGATCGATCTCCTTCGTAGCCGTACTAAAACGCCCACCATGGACCAGAGTCTTAAGCATTCGCCCCGCTGCAGGCTGCTTCAGTAATTCTTGATTCTCTTCATTGCCATCTGCCAGCGCCACCACTGCGTTCAGTGCGGGCTTACGGCCCTCGGTGGAGGTGGAGCCAAGTAAGACTTCGGTGATAAATTGACACCCAAAGCTGGTAGACACTAATCCCTTTGCGTGCGAGGCGATCAAGGAGAGGAGAGGTGGTGAGAGGGAGGCTATGAGCTCTTTGCGTCGTACTTCGGGGTCTTTCTTCGATGTTGTGGTTCGGATGCGATGGATTTCGTCGAGAAGCTTGAGGTCCTCGGTTGGGATAATCGCTTTTGCTTTACCGCAGAAGGGGTAAAGGACAGCTATTCTGCCATTGAGGTGGGTTGCAGCTGCAAGTAAATTTTCCTGTTTGCTTTCGGATTTGGGATCTTTGCCCACGAGCTCGGGGAAGACGGACTTCGAGACTAGCACGGTATCATCGACAACGTCGTAGACTGCAAGCAAGACCTTGTGCCCGTGGACGTCGTACGCGAGTGCCTGTATGGTCTCTTTGTAAGTTCTGAGAATGTATTTCCGATCTTTCGCATTGCCATATGCTAGAGCCGAGCATACAAGCCGAGCTCCAGACTTTGTGAAGGCAAGATTCTTGAGTAGGTCACCTTCCTCGTCTCCCTTGAGAAGCTCGATAAATTCAGTCATCTCCTCGCCCCCAGACTGCACATTCAAGAAATACTGAAGCATCCCATCATGCAGCATCGTAAATCCCGTAGTCTTTTTCTGCACAAGCAAATTGATCAAATCAAGCAACGATCGCATAATCGGCGTCCTCTTCTCCGGATGCTCGGCTAGTATTTCTTGCAAATCCGCAGAAACAGGCCCCTTCCCGTCGGACTTGAACAGCGCATACTCAGCTCCATACCACTCCCGCAGCATTGTGGCCTTCTGCGATGGTGTAGCAATACCACGGTAAATATCATCTACAATCCACGACGCCTCAGGATGCTTCATCATTCGTCTCACATGCCCGTAGAATTCCGGTACGACCAAATCCCTCGTCTCCTCGTCCCCATGCACCAGCATCTTCCCAATCAAGAACTTCGCATATTTGCTCTCCGCCAAGGTCTTGTATTCCCCCTTCAGCTCCCTAGCTACCATCTTCCGCTGATCTATGTTGGCGTATTTGAGTGCTGTCTGAATCACACGGACAGAATCGTGTTTGAAGACGAAGTCTTTGACGCGGCCTGTAACAATTTCGAAGAGCTCTGTGACGAGAGCTTTGCGCTCCTCGAGTGGGATGTGTGATTTCCTTCGCAATCTTTCCCAAAGCTTTTTCGAGCGAGCGATTGAGTCTGCATTTGGTTTTGCAGCTTTGCGCTCTTGCTTTTCAACCTTTTGCTTTGCATGGGCTTCTTTGGATTTGGCTGAAAAAAGGTATCAGCTGAGAGCACCAGTGGATTACAGAGACTGCTTACTCGGGTTTGCATCACTTGTAGTGGCGCCTTTAGTCGATGGGGGCGATCCATCAGCCGCCTTCGCAGCGACCGTTACACCGCCAGTATCATCCTCCTCTTCGCCTGAGACACCTCCCCATTCATCAACCTCCTCGTTGTCTTCATCAGATGGCCAGCTGACTCCGTCATTGTCACCGCTCTGCGATGTAGTATCCGATTCTACTATTGGATCGGAGTCCGTCTCTGCTTCCAATTCTTGTACAGGCTTTGAGGGTTTCGAGGAGTTTGCGCTCTCGTGCTCCTTTTTTGGCTTCTTGGCAGTATGTACAGCCTGGGACTTCGAGTCTGAGCTACTTTTGCGCTTGATTCCTACCATTGTGCGTGACTGTAGTGGGTGAAAAGACTTTAAAAAACTTCGTGGGGAAGGGCTCACGGGGCTTAGTACTGATCTAACCTAATTGGGACCAAAAAATCTTTGGGTAACGGATCTTGCAGCGATTCAAAATCTCCGAATTTTCGAAACTTAGGATATCTCAATAAATAGAATACTCACGGTAGAGTTGTCTATTACAGAAGTCTAGGTAAGATGTATGTCTTCAAATGTCTCACCAAGATCTTATCATCAAAGGCGTTATCTATGGAGCCAGAAAGGCTGTATATAGCGAGGATTTTCCCCCTCAGTGCTAGCTCTGGAAACTCAATGTTGGACCCATATCTAATTTCATCAATTGTTGCTGCACATGCCGAAGAGCGGCCGTTGCGACAAAAAAAAGGGAGAACCTTCCTCGTCCATGATAATGGTCTATGCCGCTTGAGAGTAAAATGTTGTGATCTCCAAGTGTACCACGACTTTGGTACCCAGCCCTCATACTCTTTCGACTTCTTCTACCTGAATGACATAGTCCTTGTATTGATTACGTGATTTTGAAATTTCAATCCGTGCAATCTTCTTGGTCCCTATCTGCGTTACTGGAACAGTATTATTGCTCCATTTCCTTCCCAATTGCGAAGGTCTTTTTCACATCCTGCTATTTGTTCATTTCATGGCTTAGTTGTCATTGCTTTGATCCACTCAGTTCTACAATTCGGACTCTACACTAATTTTCAATTATGCTTTGCTTCTGGAGGAAACCAGCGTCTTCTCTTGGCTCCAAACGTGCCGTTAGACTTCCATCACCAGGAAGTGATGGTCATCTTTAGCACAATGGTCCGCTCGAGAAACAGAGACGTTGCCTTTACATTCGTTGCCAGGTCTGTTTCTTCTTGAGTCGAAATCTTCAAAAAGGGCACATACTTCAAGCCAGTCCTAATCATTGAACCAAAGATCCTACCGCAACCCAGATAACCCAGCAGCGATACCATTACCCTCAAATTCTCGAATCCGCCAGAAATCAGAGTATATCATTCGTCATAAAGCATAGGACGCTGCCCGTTCGGGTAACCTCTATTGGGCACCCTCCCACCACTCTCAGCCGCCTTAATCCCCTTCATTTTCTTCGCTCTTGCCTGCGCTGGCGTCGCAAGCCCCCACCAAATGTCTCCATCATCACTATCAGCGATGGGCACAATCTTGGGCGGTTTCGGGGCCATCTTCAGTATCCTAAAGTCCTCATCATACGGGTTTCTGGCCCACTATTCTGCCTCAGAAGCCGTTATGGTCAAGTCCTCCAGCCTCGCAACCGTTAGCCACGCCTTGCTCACTTCCACTCGCACCTGCTTCAACACCCTCGCGTCGTCGGCTTCGCCAAAATCGGGTCCATCGGTGCAGACGATACATTGCCATGGGTCGGCTCTCAGGCAGGCCTCGTCCACGACTACGAAGGTTGAGGCAGAGAAGTGCTGGGGGTCTAGGCTATCCTGTGCGGCTCGTAAGTAGCGTTTATAGAAGTCGTAGACTTGCTCGACTGTGCAATTGAGAAAGTCTACATCAGGTTGCTTGTCGCATTTAGTGGCCAGTTTTTGGCTCTGGCTTTTTCGGATGGCCTCGAAGGACTTTTCGCTGTTGGATGAAATTTCAAGATAGCCGTCGCCGGCTAAAGATCTGTGGTCCCCGAATTTCAATTGCGCCCAGTATTGTTTGAGGGATGATCAGCAGCGCGTATTTCCCTTAACAAGAAGCATTTTTGAGCACTTAATTCATTTGAAATTTCCGCTAAACAAAACACAGGATGATATGTTAGGTTCGGGTTAGTTTCGTGTCGCATTGACGCTCTTTGCTCCCTGACCTCTCGCATCGTATTCGATCTGGTTTTCACCATGGTTAAGGCGAGGGTAATGTGACGACAATGGCATTGATGTGATTACGGAGTGTTCAGGGTTTGTGGAGTTGAGCGCAACCCCACGAAGAGAGACTACCTATTTCGTAGCCATACGTTATGGAAGTCAACGCACTATGACGAAAGTACGGACCGTTTTGGTTATAACAAGGCATGATGCAGGCTGTGGAATCCTTCGGGAGAAACTTCCTCGACGACTTTCATGGCATGATCTGTTCATTCGACGTCTTCTACGCGACTCACATACTTCAGGCGTTAGTTGCGTGTCTATTCAAAGGTGACGCCTGCATTTTCATCAATTCGTGTCTGCCTAATCAAACAGTTGCTCCTGTTCTTGCTCCTGCTCCTGTTGGAGCCTGCTCCACTAGATGTGAGACCCATGCTCATTAGATATTAGAATTGACTTTGCAGTCATGACCCTTTTGTAGCGACCGACTCTTCATGTATTGAGCAATAATGCTTTCCAACGCGATGAAGAAAATTACCTCGAACGCCTCATCCAATGTCATTACCAGTGCTATCGATTCCCCAGTACTTTCCACCAATGGAACGTTCCACATCGACACTATCGTACAACCCCATCATCATTGCCATTTGCAACTGGTCGATCGATATTGCCAAGCTCGGCACCTTGGCCACTCTGTCCACGCTTCCTTCCTGGAAGATGGAAGCCTCGGTGACTCGATGTGGGTCGAGGTGCATCCCCAGTGATCGGCGGCGGCTCCGAATTATCGCCAAAGCGCGCAAAGAGGCTCTTTTTCTTAGGTGCTTGCTTGGCTTCGTCGTTGAGCCCGACGTCTTCAAATGTCTCCTCGTGGGTTGGCTCCGGCCGTTCAAAGTCCGACTTGCTCGGACGCCCTGGGCGGGTATATTTTGAATCGAGGCTTCCACGAGCGTCTAGACTGCCTCGTGCATCTAGACTTTTCCGAGCGTCCATACTTCCTCTTGCTGAGGCGGCTTCGTGTGGGTATACGGGGGAGCGAGCTGAGATGTCCTGTGTACGAACCCCTGGTCAGCATCGAGGAGAACACTTGGGGTGTGAGCTTCTCACAAAAGATCTTCTGTATGAGTCGAAGGATTCGCGGGAGATGGAGAATGGCTCGTTCTCGTTGAGCATGCTTCGGTGGTTAGAAGACATCGTGGAGGTGGGTGACCTTGCCCAGAAGCTCTTCTTTTCTGGCGGTGAAGGCTGCAGTAGTCGTTAGAGCTGTTGTGTTCCCGAGATCATTTAGGTGCAGCTGAGGGAACCTACGGGAAGATAGACACCGCTGTCGTTAACCACTGTTCGATCTCTTTTAGCTTGATCCCCCGAGCGCTGGAGTGGGCGTCAATTGGGGATGCTTACCACTAAGCTTGTATTCGCTGGGCTCCTCTTTCTTCTTGATGCTCAATGACGATGAAGCTCTTGACCCTGCATAGCTCGACTGCGATGCATTGTCTTGAGCTCCCAATGATGGCCTAACATTTTCGTCTTGGATCGGACCAGCGCCATTGGCGACTGGCGGCTTCTTGCCAAACGGGTTGCGAAAGGGCGGCATAGCGATATGTGCTAATGTTCTATGAAGATGGAGTGGTTGAACAATTGATACGGATGGTCTATTGCTTTGCTCTAGAGTAATATTTACGATTACGCTGTCGAAATGCTGGAGCAGAGAGATCTATGACGGAAGTCGGAATTTCGGAACGCAGCTGACACGCTAAAAGTAGAAGTCGCAACCGAGCGTTTCATAATGTCTCCCTGCAGATTTTTGATCGACTCGCTATAGCATCAACGACAATTCCTCGTAGCTGCTCAAGTGTAGCATCAGGCCAGTAACCGTGCGGGCACCTCGCGAGGTGGTGCCCGCACGGTTAGCATCCAGAAAATATCGGATCACCATGCTTGGTATTCTCCGCAATGTTGCCATAGATAGGCCGCTAGCGGGAGAGTGACACGCCATTCCCGGAGAATTTATCAGGCTGGTGATTGTCTCACCTTTGACAGCTTCCATTTCTAACGGTTATGAAGCCTAAATCAATGGGACAAACACAGTTCAATTAGGCGCCATGTATTCTTGTTGAATTGATCACCACAGTAGATAGAATGGACAGCGCGAAGTCGGTATACAATGGCCATTATTCACCCTTCGTGACGGGTGATGGAGAACTGCATCAAATCGTTTGCTTTGCATATGCAACTTACGGTTGGGAGATGGAAATGGATTCAATCGTACGCGTTACAAAACGCAGTACTAGAAGAATCCCATTCGTAGTTCGCAAAGTAGCAACACCTCCTTACTTCTACGTAACGTGTGAAGGAAACTTGCCATGCCGAGGACTGCATATTTGTGTCACGGATACCAAGCAAGGATTCTTACCTCAGGCTATACAGAATCCTACAGGCCAGGCTCGCGTCAGCTCGTTTCCTCTTCAACTATTCTCTACATTCCTTTCCAACAGGTTTCAATCCTACCTTGAGTGTTTTTATTTCGAGCATGATCACTTCGCGAATCTTGTGCTGTGCATGACCAACGAATATCAAATACGAGGTTTTCCGGGCGGAGTATTACGACCCACTTTACTTTATCACTACGCCCTCGACACTCATTTTCTTGCATCTCAAACCTCAAACAATCTCGATCCTGAGTTCCTAGCTCTTCTGCTTCTAAGATCCTTAACACTACTCCAATCTTGATGTCGTAACGTCCATAGCTACATCAATAGTACACCAACCCAGATCCTCAAATAGGAAGGAACGATAACGCGATGCCGGCCTTCTGGACATCTTGGCAGCTATGGGAGAAGCTTTGCTTTGTAAGTGCAACAACAACACCAAACAAACAAAATGATGCTAATCGACTTTGTGACTAGTGCCTGGGTTCTGCCATCGTACGTCTCTCGGTCTGACGCCGACCCATGACTCAAGCTGACATGTACAGGTCCTCGTCATCCTCCTCGGATGCGCCAAGCTTGTGTACAATCACTGGAGGCTTCGAAAATACACTGCTATTGCCGCTGCAAACAAGGCAGCGCTCAAGCAAGAGATGCAACACTCACATAGTGTCCGACGCGGCAGGTTTGCAGACGCCCCAGGTGCAGAAGTGCCATTTGGCGTTCGCGCAATCGAGAGCGGGATCGAGGTTGATGGAGTCTGGGTATCAAGATCGAACACGCCAGCCAGCAGCTTGGCCGGTAGTCCAAAGCTTCGTCCTAAAGACCTTGCAAAAGACCGCATGTCTGTGACATCAGACATCACTCGCATTGAGATACCCCAGCCTATTCATCGGTACTCTGAGACTGATAGACCTTCGAATTCACCATATATGTCTCACGAAGGTGCAGGACCATCAAGGAGAAAACATAACCCACCACCAACTTCTGACCACCAACCCCGTGGTCGAGTCAGCTATGAGCCTCGGCGATCCTCACAGCTGAGATTCAGCAGCTATTCTAGTTCGGAAGATGCTGAAGCACTTGCAACTGTTGGAGGTCGTTCGGTCGTGAGTGACAAGGATGGTAAACGGCCAGGAGGTAAAGATGACCTACCACTTTCCACAATGCGTGACGCTGACATAGCTTCGAAGGACACGGATCAGAGGCCTCATCTCAACAGCCCTCACCATCATCCACTTCATCTGCTAGCGGATACCATGACGCTTGCAGCGAGCCCTATCCTCGTGCACAGTCAACGAACGAGTTCCTAACTCCTTCATACAATAACCCAGCAAAAAGCAAGAAGCCTCAGTCTTACGAGCTTTCCGACGTCGATACTCGCGAGCCTTCTCATGAATCACACGTTGACGAGAAGGGTAACCTTCTCGTTCGCAATCGACATAATGGAATGACCGTAGGCTACGGTCCTGTACAAGACATTGGTTCTCACGGACCCCTCTCGCCTGTGTCTAAAGCAAACAACCCATTCGACACGCCGGAGGGATCACCCAGTACAAGCCGTATGCCAGCTTTCAACCTGGACGATGACTCGGCAAATCACCATGGTCACATGACGGATCAAGCCGATGGAAACTACGACCAGTGTCACAACGAGCCTTTGCAGCCCTTCGATGGCAATAGGCGGTTGAGAAGATCCCAGGTCATCCGCAAAGTCAACTCCGGATTCGAGATCCTTCGTCCTGGTACACTTGGCCCCCCTCGTCAGAGCATCGACAATACCGAGTTGAGTGGTGATCCAGGGGATGGCATCAAGCGGCAGTCACGGAAGCTACAAAAGAAGCCGCGTCCCAATTCGTACTCTATCGAAGAGCCATGAGCAGTGACCATGAGGTCCCTGAGGGAAGAGGCTTCTGATTAGGATGGTCTTTACATGCTGGCGTTTGGAGGGTAATGGACATGTCACTTAAGCAGGAGTCGTCACATCGAGCTTGCATTAGCGGACGCATATGGCAGTCTGCATCGGAGGCTGGAGGATCTTATACGCGCAGTCGACGAATTTATGCCTAGACTAACACACGAAACCTTTTGAAGACGTTGGGGCTGAAAATTGTGCCAAAAGCCATCCGCGTTGAGATGAATACCGAAAAGCATAGCGAAGGGCGTCTCGAGAGTCATTGCACAGCGAGCTAGTTGTAGCTATCGAAGAGTAATTAATAGATGCTTCCCCATCGTTGCTGCATTCCAATACAAGTCAATGACCCCCTCGAATTCTTGCCCCTGATATTGAAAGATAAGGTCACGTGACAGACGTGACCGTCTTCTGACGCGAACCGCGTCTTTCCCGAAAACCAATGACAAGTCAACAGTCTTTGCCACACCAGCCTACGACCTTTCCACCACCGAACCTTCACTTCAAAGCAAGCGCCCCAAAGGAAACCCACTTACATACCCAAGAGAGTCGTTGAAGAGTTGGCGCAACGATATAACTGCCATCAATCCTCAGACACAAATACCCCGCCATTATGAGTGCTGGAGAGGCAGATGAGACTCAATCAGCGTACGGAGATGGAGGTGGAGGACCTGGAGCACCTACACCGCTCTCAGTATTGGATGTAGGCCACGGCTACCAACGAATTATCCTCTCTAGGTGCTCATTGAGGCTATAGGGCGTCGCTGGTCTATCTGCTCGAGACATAAAGCTGGTGGTCGATGGAGGGTTCAATACGGTCGAGTCGGTGGCTTACACGTTGGTCTCTTCCATAAAAGCTTCTAGGCTACTGCTGATTAGTAAATAAGACCTCGGAGAGTGCTCGAGCAGATAAAAGGCATATCAGAGCAAAAGGCGACAAAGATATTAGCAGAAGGCACGTTATGAACAAGCTCCAAGTCCCCTTTCTCCAGCTGATATAGGACCTTCACAGCCTCCAAACTCGTCCCCATGGGCTTCACCACCGCCACAGAAATGCACCAACGCCGGTCTGAACTCATCTCCATCACAACCGGCTCCAAACAACTCGATACCCTCCTAGCCGGCGGTGTAGAGACTGGCTCCGTTACCGAAATCTTCGGCGAATTCAGAACAGGAAAATCCCAAATCTGCCACACCCTCGCCGTAACATGCCAACTTCCCTTCGACATGGGCGGCGGCGAAGGAAAGTGCCTCTACATTGACACAGAAGGCACATTCCGCCCAGTCCGCCTCCTCAGCGTTGCAAACCGCTACGGTCTATCCGGAGAGGAAGTGTTAGATAATGTTGCCTACGCACGAGCCTATAATTCCGACCATCAACTTCAATTGCTAAATCAAGCTTCAAACATGATGTGCGAAACACGCTTCTCCCTCCTAATTGTCGACAGCGCCACTTCCCTCTACCGCACCGACTACGCTGGCCGCGGCGAGCTCTCCGGCCGCCAGACACACCTTGCCAAATTTATGCGCACCCTCCAACGCTTGGCAGATGAATTCGGTATCGCGGTCGTGATTACGAATCAGGTTGTTGCGCAGGTCGATGGTGGACCGAGTGCGATGTTCAATCCTGATCCGAAGAAACCAATTGGAGGGAACATTATTGCGCATGCATCAACTACGAGGTTGAGTTTGAAGAAGGGGAGGGGCGAGACGCGGATTTGTAAGATTTATGATAGTCCGTGTTTGCCGGAGAGTGATTGTTTGTTTGCGATCAAGGAGGACGGGATTGGGGATCCGAGTCCGAAGGATTTGGAGAAGGATTGAGGGGAGAATGAGGGTGAGATGGTTGAGATGGTGAGAGGGATGAGAGAATATGTGCTATTCTTTTAACGAATTGCTATGCGGATTGAAATTGGATGCATGGCGCTGGGGCTTGAGCATTTGATACCAAGGTAACGGGCGACGATTTGAATTATGGAAGGTAATCAGGAGAAAGAATGATGGCATTGTGCATTGCAGCTGTGGTATCTCTGGCAAATAGAACAATGAGACGCCCCCCACTTTGTGCAACCGCTGAACATATCCTCATCTTGATAATCGGAAATGCTTCGCTTGAACCCCTGAAATCACCGCATATCCATCTCATCCTCCTCCCTCTCCCCACCTCCAACCCCAAATCCAAACCTTCCACTCTCAATCACACTCCTCCTATCCAATTCCTTCTGATACGCCCTCCTCACATCTTCAATCGTAATCACCTTTCTCTTCTCCTCCACAGCATGATTACCCATCCTCAGCGCACCGCCATCACCCTCACTCAACACCCATCCATTCTCCTTTCCTGCACAAGCAAGTAAATTAATAAGAGCCAGATACCCCTCCTCCACGCTCTCCCCACGTCTCTTTGTTTGCTTCTGTACCGCTTGAAGTGGATGTAGTAAAGCTGCAGCCGCGCCGCGGAAGTTGTGGTGATGAAGGCGCCAGGAGGCGAGGATCTTCGGATCTTTTTTATGGGTGGAGAGGAGGGCGTCAATGTCGGCATGGAGATTTGGTGGGAACGGTAGAGACAGGAGTTGCGGTAAAGCATTGGGAGTGGAGAGCAGAGCGGACATGAAACTTGGTAGGAGTGTTGAAGGAGCTGGGTGACGCGTCAAAGCGGAGTAGGCGGCTGGGAAGTCTGTGGTTTGGAGGGAGGCTTGGAAGAGGGAGGTTAGGAGAGTGCTCGTTTGATCGGATGGATTGTTGTTGGAGGGAGTTGGGCTGAATTGGAGGGCGAGGTGGGCGAAGTGCGACATTTGGGTTGGGTGGGAATCGGCGTCGAAGAGGTTGAGGATGTGGGTGTAGTATGTTGGGAGACCGTTGCCGAAGGAGAGGGCGTCCATGGGGGTGAGGAGGCCGTGGGAGGCGGCAGGGTAGTCGAATTCTGAAGGGCGAGCTGGAGGAAGTGGTTAGTGGAACGGAAATGAAAGGGGAGGCTGTAAAGGACTTACAGAGTTTGAAGGCAGCTTTCTTGAAGTAGATGGCTGCTTCAGTGGTCTCCCCTTTGAGAAGGTGTAATCGGCCTTTGATGTAGGTCGACCACGCGGTGGATGGCTGGTACTTGAGAAAGTCCGAAGCCAAGTCGATGTTATTGCTTGCAAGCAGATTTGTTTGCACGTATACTGGGACTTGGTCCATTGTGATTGTTGGATCATCACCTCCCATGGTCCATGCCAAGAGATCTTGGATGCCATGAGTCAGTGCTTCGCTCTGAGACTGCATCTCGGGTGATTGAGCTGGCACATCAAGCGCGAAAAGGTTCTCGAGTATAGAAGAGAACCTTGTGTGGTCATTGCTTGGACTGTTCGCTGGAGCGTCCGGGGTAGCAGGCCTCGCCCGACCCTGGCTCTTCTCTGCCCGGGTATTCTTGGCTAGCCATTGCATGATTTGATACTGCCTAAGCAGATCTAGCAACGCTGCATAGATTCGAGGTGCATCAAAGTTCTCCATTGGCATCTCTTCTCGGTCGATCTCCATGTCCACGAACACGACGAGCACCAAGAGATCGGACAGTAGCCTTTCGCGCAAAGCTATCATTTCCTGGGCGCCACTGACGAGCGTTCTTCGGCCGTACAGGGTATGAATGAACTCAGGTCTTTCAGGTGGTAGGTTATGAGAGAACTCATCCAGAATGGCAAGAAATATCTCCGTTTCAAGACAGTTGAAGCCGCCTATCCGTTCAAGAGCATTCGTCAAAGCATCGAAAGCAGCGCTCCCGATCTCCTCTCCAAAGTTGCATCGGTCGTAGAAAGATTGAATGCGAAGTGGTACGGAGTAGGAAGGGTCCAACCAAAGCTCCTCAGCGAGCGTAGAGTTACATACTTGCCGCAAACGGTAGCTGAAGCTCTGTCTAAACGTCGCTGCTGCTGCAATTATGGTGGCGAGCTCGTCTGGTAGCTTTGGCTCAATACCTGGATCTGATTCAATTGATGGTGCTTCGAGCATGCCGACTGAAGCACCCAGGACTTGCGGGCTGTTCTGTTTGATGATTTCGATTCTATCACAGGTGCGGATAGCCGAGCTGCCATCTGCAAAGACAATCAATGGCATTTCAGCGCTGTCGTCGTAAGCGAGAGACACAATGTCCCATCTTGACTTGTCAAGATCTCGAATGTCCTGCCATAGCACAGTCCATTCCTGATCTATGATCTTACGTAATCTGACCAAGTCATTTTCAATTTTCGCAGATCCGACCTGTAGCGCTATCGCTGAACACATCCGCTCTTTCAATGAGGCTTTCGTACTGGGAAGGGTGACAGAACGGTCGGAGCAGTACACTGAGAGAGCGGTCTCTAATACTGTGTCAGGGTATTTGCCAGGATACAGAACAAAGTTGAGCCACTTGTCGGTCGCATCTTCCGGATCAAAATCAGAGATTTGTGGTGAGGGCTGGTCATCTAAGGTCTCCAATGCCACTGTCGACCACTGTTCTTGCCATATATTTGGTGTATCTTGAATCTCGAATTTGAGATTATACAATTTGTGGCGTCTGTTCGATCTCATAAGAATCCATAACTCCAATTCCTGCCCTTGGTGGCTGCTCTTGACCTTGAAGTCCGCAACTTTCCAGATGGCCTTACTCTCAGGGCTTGGGTCTGGATCGGGCGGTTTGAGTGAGTACTCAGGGAAGAGGTCGCGAATACCTCTTTCGCCGTGATCTGGATCACGCACGCCCCAGAACTTGAATTGCCCAAAGTCGTGCGGCGAGAAAGTTATCGCATAATACAAGTCCCCTTCTACGGCCCCACTTGTCTGGAAGAGCTGAAGCACGTTTGAATTTCCAGGTTCCAGCATGACCTTTGGTATCTCGTAAGGCTCACGGTGCTGCCATAGCAAGTCTTTTGAGAAAACACTTGCGGCCTTATTTGGGTTCCAGATCCTGAGAGTGTGGTTGAGACATACTGCGAATACGTGCCTCCTGTCCGGCGATACTTCCATGGCGATAGGTGTACCCTGCTCCACTGTGGTCCCATCATATTTGACCGTGTTGCTCCCTTGCCATCGGACAAGTCCTCGCAAGGACGACGCCCATTGTCCGTCCCCATATGTAGTCTCGTGCCATTTCGACCCATCCTCGCCCTTGATCCTCGTCAACTGCAACAACCTTCCATCACTCAGTGAAACTACCAGCTGCAGCGAACTCCCAGCGATAAGGCTATGTGGCATGCTGATGCTGAATGTGGAAGGCTTAGACACCTTGCACCATTTTGCAACATCCTCCTCTGAAGCAGCTACACGGCAAAAAAAGTCTTTCCGAATCGTGAATGTGTAAAGCTCATTGCCCTTTGTCAACACGAAGAGGCTAAGAGCATCGCGGTCTTCTGTGTCTGCCAGTGCTACGCCGCCAGTTTTTATGGTAGTCGGAAACCATAATTGTATGGTCAACGAAGCTTCTCTTGTCTCCTTTTTACTCTTTGACAGATCCACTGAACGTAGCTCCAACACTTTTCCTTCTTGGGAAACGCGCCATAGAAAGCTTTTTGGGTGCCTCTTAGCTTTACTGAAGAACAGTGAACCAAAGTTTGTGAGTCTTTTGCTGAATGAGTCCTCATCCTTGTATGTAGGTGCTGTTTGGAGAATGCGACGCTGGTGGCGCCCTCGAACGCTGAAAGTGCTCGTGGAGGGGACCTGTATCTGGATCTGTGAGCCGGGGTAGATTGGCTCTAGGTCCGTTCGCGTCTCCTTGAATAGAGTCAACGAGCTCACTGGAGCTTTGGAATCCATTGTGGACTGCTACCAATTGCTGTTGTTTGGGGAAGTCCCCAAGCGTGTTGTAATTTTGGCTGCCACTAGACTAGCCTGTATTCTATTTCGAATGGATCCCCCTAAGCTCCCCGCGAACTCAACATCACGTCTATTACAAACTGTCCATAGGTATGGGAATTTCGCGGCTCAACAGCGTGCACCGTCTTGAACTTACCTTCAATTACAACAGCTCTCGCGTTCGGCTCGATGGCGAGCGTACGATGGCAGGCGCAACTTGCGTTGTGCAGCCATAAGAATGAAGTACGGTTATTATTTTTCTAAGCTGATCTCTTCCCCTTCAAGTATTACCTTATTACCTGATGTTCAAGATTGGCTTAAGGGATTTAGGATTTAGGACTAGAGAAGGACGTACTTATATCGGATTTATCGTAATTACCGTAGTCAGTAAAGAGGACTTCGGCTGCGGAGATAGAACGTAAAGGGAGGAGGAATCCCTTCCAAGTATACTCTAGATTATGTAGGCTTCTTGAGTTTTCCAATTTGGTGATCCAATTGTATTACTAGAAACAAAGAGGTTCCCAGATCAGAAATTCTATTCTCTTCACGAGTACACCACACCAAGTTACGTCGTATCCTCACTCCTCTTCAGCACACGACAGCCCTATCCGTGCTCTACTTACCAGTCAACGCAATGGTCTCTCTCGACGATATCCAGTCCTCGAATGCCCAGATAACCTCCGTCTTGCCTCCGGGTCTCGTCGCTGTCTTCGTTGGTGCAACCAACGGAATCGGTGAAACGACGCTGAAGCAGTTTGCGAAGTATACCCGTCAACCCCGTGTGTATTTCACCGGCCGCTCGCAGGAAGCCGGAGATCGTATCGCAGCCAAGTGTAAAGCGCTGAACGCTGAGGGCGAGTACGTCTTCATTAAGGCAGATACCAGCTTGGTTCGCAATGTGGATGATATCTGCCGAGACATTAAGAGCAAAGAGAAATCGATTAATCTCTTGTTTCTCAGCACGGGAACTTTAGTAGCTGGTATCAGTACGTATGCAACTCTCCCAAAATTTTCTGGTCCACGCGGAGAGTAATTTGGGAAGTCGAAATAAGGTATCTAATTACAACATAGAGACTTCGGAAGGCCTCCACTATGCCGCAGCTCTAGTCGTGCATACTCGCACTCGATTCATCGTCAATCTCTTACCACTCCTGGAAAAGGCTACCGCCCTTCGCCGTGTCGTCAGCGTATTCGCAGCAACTTACGAAGGCCCGATCGACATGAACGACTTCCAAGGTTGGAAGTTGCCTCTGTTGCAGCAGCGTGGGCACGCGGCCTCGATTGTAACATTGTCCCTTGAATTCCTCGCCAAAAAGGCGCCAAGTGTTTCGTTCATCCACGACTTCCCAGGGCCAGTGAAGTCGGGTATCGCACGAGGTACCAAGGGGCTGGTGTTCTTCATATTCAAGGCGTTTGAAAAGGTCCTAGGGCCCATGGTCTTTATACCGACTGTGGAGTCTGGCGATTTCCACCTGTTTCTCGCAACCAGCGCAAAGTATCCAGCGGGCGCGAATGAGGATACGGCTTCGGGGGTGCCGCTAGCAGGGGTCGCAGCAATTGGAAGAGGAACCGACGGCAAGGCTGGGAGTGGAACATACTCCGTCGATCAGCATGGAGAGAGTGCGGGAGCTAAGGCTGAGAGGCTTCTAGCCAACTTCAGGAAGGAAGGAACGGTCGAGAAGGCGTGGGAAAACATTAAGGGCGAATTCGTTCGGATCACTGGACTGGAAGCGGCGTAGGACAAGCTGTGGCCGTCATGGGTAAGTTCGGCTGGACCATAGCCTTGCACTCTGCTTTGGCCAAATGAACGTCTTTGGTTCTGCTTATTACGGGTTTCACATGATCAGGCAAGCGAAGCAATGCAAAGAAATGAATTATCTCACTCTGAACAGCTCCTCGTAATTCCGGGTCCCTTGGCTGTTGATAGTATTTTTTCGATGGCATTTTAGGCTCCGCAAATTAACAAGGGTGCGTTACTTCTTCAACAACAGCTTCGTAAAAGTGGTGTCCATCTCCGTTTGGTGGGCCACTGTCATGCAGCTAACATCAGGCAGCCCCTCAGATGTGGCTCCATGGCGAGCCTTTCACGGTAAGCGTCCTGCAGCCAAATGGGCGGAGCACCAATAGCGCGTCCTCTTTTCAGCCTGACCCACCCTATCTACTGCTTACCCCAAATCCACTTCTTCTCTTCGCAAACGAACGAGGAGGAGCATCGCCGCGTCAATTCGTGCATGAGCACGAAGTCAATTTTGCTTTCATGATTATGTTACTTTGGACTACCACCTGGATACTTTGTACTCTGGCTTTGGTCGTGGCAGCTTCACCAGCTGTTATGTCACGAATACGGTGGAGACACCGGCTGGAGGTATGTGTGCTGGCCTACTGTCTCGCGACCACCATTTCTGAGTACAGTCTTGGAGAAGGCACTGGGTACTGCAATCATTTGGCCGCCGTTTCCTTTGCCAAAGGGCTAGGCATGTTCCAAAACCGTTTGCGTCCAGGTTCAGAGGATGTCACTATCGCGATTTTAGATCTAGAGACCAATGGGAGGCTGATGGGTTACTTGTAATAGGTCCGAGCCGCCGGTCCGTGTTACTTTTCGTTTGCTATTTAGTTGTATAATCACGCTATCACTCTGTGTTTATACGGCTGTACATCTTAATGTCCCTCGACCAGGCTCTACAGCAGCGGACATCTTCGGGAAGAAACTTTGGTGGGTCTTGGTAGGCATCTTCGTCCCAGAGTTGGTCGTGTATACGGCATGGGGGCAATAGAATTCGGCAAAGAAATTGACTGTCAAGGTTAATGAGATCCTCAAAGATCAGGTAAGTGCTCTTGCAATGATCAGGAGATGCCCAGAAGTTGACAATGATACTACAGAAGTCACAGGGGAACCCTGTTGCCTACCATGGTGCACAATTTTTACGCTGGCATAGGCGGCTTGCAGTCCACACTGATGACCCCGGTATGCACCCTTACATTAAAGGCTCGCCGAGGTTCTTCGTCACTGCACAAGGCGCCGCAATACTTGCTGAGCATGGTCGGCTTCCTGATATCTCTAAAGATTTCATCCATGACAAAGTAAAGCGGACAAATTCCCAAAATTCTGGCAATCATCCAAGCGGGTTGGTTTTTAGTGCAGTGTATCACCCGAGTTGCAATTTGTCTACTTCTGACCTTCTTGGAGATTAATACCCTTGGGCACGTCATATGCGCTCTGATAATGTATCTCCTATAGATGAAGAAGCCATACGATGTACACGAACCGCTCGTTCTTTCAGATGAATGGGTCCGACCACTCTGCGCAATAATGTGGATGTTCAGTCGAATCAGCACACTGAAGCACGAGGAAGGTAAAAATATCCACGAGTGGCCCAAGATCGAGCGGATTCTACAAGTAGATCCTCCAGGCATCACTGCGCTCGATGCCAAAGAAGTCCAAAGCCAAAGTGGAGAAGGCCGTGTAGTATCGGCTGCTGTCACTGAGCTGGCCGAGGTCGAGCCGATGGCGGACCCCAATACCGACTTTCAGGACCTAGAAATTGGTTCTGTGGCCACAGAAATGGTAATTATCCAACCGGCTCTTTCGTCTAGGCCCAGAAAGATGTCCCCCGTCTCGACCCAAAGGGAAATTTTTAAAATGTCAATTTTACGTCTGGCAAGATTACCGACCTCACGAATGGCGGGCAACGAAATACGGGTTCTCGATGGGAGTCTTAGACTAGCCTGGGACGCGGGCAACTCGTAGGAGAAATTGAATTCGGTCCAAAGCCCTGAAAGCCATCACTTTTGCAAAGGAGACGTGTCTTATGAAAAGATTCGACGATGGCACTAACCAGCCGTCGAACTCGAGCTGAACCCAACGGCTTTGACGAGATGGCAGCTAGCTCTTTCAACACTGCAAGCTTATCCCACGATATGGGATCGGTATAAGGTCCCATACGATCTGAAAGACATTGCTTCGGATCAGTCGAAGCGACGTCTTGACCGCATCAGCGTCTGGCAGTATCCCCAGCGTCTGTTGAACGAAATTTTCGTTGACCCAAGATCGGAAACTGGCCTGGCAAGGACTTGTTGGGCCAAGCGAATACGGTCGTTCCAGTGTGCATACTCAGTCTTGCAACAGCTGCATACGGGGTGCTACATACCGCTGCCTGGAACGAGTACTTTCCATCTTCGTCCGAGCGTGGCCTGTGGAGGTTCGCTGCCGTGTTCATCGAAGCATCTGGGGCGACTTGGAGCGTTCTCACCCTGATGTGGGCAGGAGTGCCCAGATTCAATATCCCAAATCATTGGCTTGTCAAGTGTCTTTTTTTCATTACCTATCTCCTGGGTATGGTTGTCTTGGTGTCGGCGTTCTGTGTCTACATGTTCGCTCGTGCTTATCTGGTCTGGGAAGCTCTTTACAGCCTGCGACGGCTACCTGTTGATGTTTGTAAGACTCCTACGTTCACTCGGTATCTTCCTCATCTCTAGCCCTGAAGGATTTATGGGTTATAACATGTTGGCATATGGCCTAGCGCCTTGGCATATCGCTAGATAGCTCCCACAGCATAGAACCTCCTGAATGAACAACTTGCACCCATCCAGGATTCCAACATAACAGGTTAGCGCTTCGTCGGCTTCTTCGAAAAAGGAACTTGCTTGGCTAAAGAGAACGTTGTCGGACGTACTCGGGCTGACCTAGGAGTTCTTTCAATTGAAATTGGCGATGATGAGAAGCTCGACTACTACTCCTACGAAAGGATACACCATACAATCAGGACATGAACAGAAATCAACGGTTGGGCAAGAGTAAGTGGAAATCAATAGCCTTGTTGATTGAGCACTTGTCATCGGTTCTATAATCAATATAAGTTTCCATCTCATTACACAAAACCAAGGGCCTTGCAAGAATTCTACCTTTATACTCAATCCATGCAAAATCCACTAACGCAACAGGAGTCTCGCTTTCTGGATAGACACGAAGTCCAATGAGTGATATGAGTGATTTGAGGACGCCAAGCCCGCAACAACCCCGCCAGAAATTCGGCCGCACCCCACCAAAAAGATTGATATCACAATTACGGTAAGCTCCTCGACAAATTTGCTTCTTTCACGATTACTCACCCTTCAACCAATTGCACAATCAAGACAAGCAAATATGTCGCTCTCCAACAAGCTCGCTATCACCGACTGCGATCTCACGGGCAAGAGGGTATTGATCCGAGTAAGTGCTCACTAGCCAGAGCTTCTACCCTTATTTCCCAACTCGCCTTCGAGCTCCCACCGCTTCTACCGCGCTCAATTGATAGCTCACCTCTCTCATCTAGGTCGACTTCAACGTTCCCCTCGACTCCGACAAGAAAATCACCAACAACCAACGCATCGTCGGCGCGCTCCCCACCATAAAATATGCCACCTCCCACGGCGCTAAAGCGGTGATCCTGATGTCCCATCTTGGTCGCCCAGATGGCAAACCCCAGCAAAAGTACTCCCTCCAGCCCGTCGTTCCCGAGCTCGAAGAATTGCTCGATAAGAAGGTGATCTTCTGCAAAGATTGTGTTGGGAAGGAGGTTGAAGAGACGGTTAATGGTGTGACTGATGGAGGGGTCGTGCTATTGGAGAATCTGCGATTCCATGCGGAGGAAGAGGGAAGCTCGAAGGATAGCGATGGAAAGAAGGTGAAGGCGGATAAGGGGAAGGTGGAAGAATTCCGGAAGGGGCTGACGGCGCTGGGGGACATATATGTCAATGATGCGTTTGGGACGGCACATAGAGCGCACAGGTATGTATTTTCATGGACAAGACCTCTAGGGCTGTTAGCTGATACCTGAATGCAGCTCCATGGTTGGCGTAGAGTTTCCACAAAAAGCATCAGGGTTTTTGATGAAGAAAGAGTTGGATTACTTCGCACAAGCTCTCGAATCACCCAAACGACCATTTCTAGCCATCCTGGGCGGTGCCAAAGTCTCTGACAAGATCCAGCTGATCGACAACCTCCTATCAAAAGTTGACAGCCTGATAATCTGCGGCGGTATGGCCTTCACATTCAAAAAGACGCTCGACGGCATGAAGATCGGCAATTCGCTTTTCGACGAGGCAGGATCAAAGACAGTAGGCGAGCTGGTCGAGAAAGCGAAGCGTAACGGTGTCAAGCTCGTGCTCCCGTGCGATAACATCATTGCGGACAAATTCGGCAAAGACGCAAAGACCGGCACCGCAACGGATGAAGAGGGTATACCAGACGGTTGGATGGGTTTGGACTGCGGGCCCAAGTCTATCGAACTCTTCCAGAAGACAATTAGGGAGGCCAAGACGACGCTGTGGAATGGGCCACCGGGTGTATTTGAGATGGAAGCATTTGCGAAAGGCACAAAGGCGGTTATGGAGGCTGCTGTCGAGTCTGTGAAGGATGGCAATATCGTGATCGTGGGTGGTGGCGATACCGCGACTGTGGCTGCAAAGTATGGGGTGGAGGACAAGCTGAGCCATGTTTCGACTGGTGGCGGTGCATCGTTGGAGCTGCTCGAGGGGAAGGAGTTGCCTGGTGTGACTGCGCTCTCGAGTAAGTAGCTATGCAAATGGGGATGTTGATGGGAATGGACCGCTCTGATGGCTAGAAGGAAACCTGGCAAGGCTTTAAGAATAACAGATATCCAAGGGAAGAGGGTGATATGACTGGACGATAACGAGCTTCAGCTGAGCATAGTCTTTGATAAGATAATTAGCTTCTGCCGCCATTTTGTTGCATATCTTAAGGTTCGATGCCGAACTTTTGCGGAAATGCTCGGTCTATTTGCTCTGCTTGAGCTGCCCGAACGCCATGTCATGCTCGTGCCTGTAGTCATCCCTATCATCATGATTTCTGGCCCTTCACCTTGGCCAGTTCGTCCCTTCATACACTATTAGTCCTGCCCTCTTCCAACTAGATATAGGGCCAAACCTACTTCAACTGCTTCGAAAAGTCCTCGCTTGTGTCATCATCGTCCCAACTCTCTTCCCACAAGTGGGTCGTCGCGCCTTCACTGCCCGGCGGTACCTCGCTGTCTTCTGGCGCCCAATCTATTGCCCACCATGGGATTAGCAACGCGCCCCAAAGTCTGCGACAGCTAATGTCCGGGGTCTTGAGGGAGCTCGAGAGCTTGGGACAATGTACCATCTACAGGAAAGTCTTCGAATTCATCATCCTCCTCCAGCGCCGTGGCTGTCTTGGATTGATCTTTCATTGTGGAGGTGTCTATAGGGTCGTTGGTTGTAGCTTTGGTTGTGGGGCCGGAGCCGTCTGCTGCCGCTGACATTGCTGCGGGATGACGTGGCAGGATAGCTATACGGAGTGAAGGATTAAGGGAGCTGTGGAGAACGTCTCTGTACAAAGATGTTATTTGGTGAAGGTTTTGCGCAGCGTTATGTATTGGAGAAGCGTGAGGAGCTCTGCGGCGGTCGAACTTTCCCAAGGCTGAAGCAGGGCGTGCTTGGCACGCGACTTCGATGACGGTTTCACCAACATCAGCTACACAACCTGATCAACTAAGAGTTCTTCCTTCACCAAACCTTTTATTTGATACCTTTCGCTTCTGTGCATGAACTGCATTGTATAGTATGACATTTGCTTTTGCTGAGAAATACTCGCTGTTAAGTAAGACACAATGTTGCGAGGATGGATCCAGTCGAAGAAGGGAGAGCTCAATGCCTCCACTCATTCGCTGGATGCGCTGGCAGAGCCCCAGAATTGTATGAAGTCGGACCTTCCTCCAAGTGCCTACTGCATGTGCTAATCTCCTCGATGCAGTGGAGGCAGCCATGCGGGCAGTAACGTACATAATGGATGACGACCTCGAAGGTGCTGAGGCTGGCCTTGCTAACGGGACCTCAACTTTTCACAAGGTACGACTTTCCCATAATCCCTGCTGCCTGGTCTCAAGGCTGATTGGTTTGGAGGAGAAGAATGCTGGCTGATCACGAAGCTGGGAAAATATAGATGGGCAAGGGAATGGTTGCTTTCCTACGGGCAACTCTGGGATTCGAGCCGGAGATCATAAAAGAGGGTGAGCATACGGATAACTCTAGTTAGCGGTCTTGGACCATTTGCTGACGTCCCGGGCACCCTCAGCGGCCGAGAGACTCGTAGATGCAGAAGCCACAGCCTCATCAGACCATCGGAAAGCACAAAAGGATCCCAATTCCTACAGATCGCAGATCTACCCACCTGGGGCCGAGTTTGCATTATGTCATGCCGAGACCCAGTTGATGAGTGCCGTCGTCGGTGTCCTGAATGAGAGTCTAACTGAAAGCATAAGAGGATTCTACAAATTACGAAAAGCATACGTGACGCTCAACGCGATATTGGAGGCCGAGGCCCGGTATATGAAGAAAAGAAATGGCGTGGGCTCTGGTGCCCCTAGCAGACTATCAGTCGAATCCCTGCGGTCAAATAGATCTGCGCGGTCAGCGAAAGTGATGCCAGGTGGATTTGGCGACGGAATGGGCTCAAAGCCAGCTTCCAATGCCCCGTCGATACGATCGGTGAATAAGAATATTGCAGGCGATTTAGCGGCCCCAGGAGCAAAGCCAAATGGACATAATGCTCCAATAGAAGACGACGACGATGATGAATTCTATGACGCGGATGAGGACCTAGAACACAGTCAAAATATAGATGGTGTAGCCGCAAAGGTGGATGACCTTTCGATGGACGGTGGGAGCACAGCCAACAACAGACCGCCGCCTGCCCAGATTGCCATACCTTCTTATCATGGATTGCTGGACCACGACCCCGACTCTGATGTTTTCTCGAACCCCATCGATGTGTTTATCCATTCTGGTGCTAATCTCTATTTTGGGCTACTGTTGGTCATGATTTCCATGATCCCGCCTGCTTTCGGCAAACTACTTCTCATCATTGGTTTTCACGGCGACAAGGATCGAGGTATCAGAATGCTTTGGCAAGCCAGCAAGTTTCACAATGTAAACGGTGCCATGGCAGGTCTAATCACCTTGGGCTACTACAACACATTCGTCGGTTTCTCAGATATCATCCCGGATCATGACCCTTCAAGCACCGATCAAAATTCAGTTGAGGGCTACCCCAGACAACGCTGTGAAGCGCTGCTGGCAGATATGCGCTCTCGCCACCCCAAATCCCATCTGTGGCTTCTCGAAGAAGCACGAGGACAAGCCGCGAACCGACACCTCTCAACCGCAATCTCTATCCTCGAAGGATCCACCAAATCCCCCCTCAAACAGGTCGAGGCTCTCAAGATGTTCGAGAAGTCCCTAGACGCAATGTACATGCACGACTACGTTCTCTGCGCGAAATCGTTCTCCGCATGTGTCTCCCTCAATAACTGGTCTCACGCTCTGTACTATTACATAGCCGGCGCCGCAACGGTGGAGCTCTACCGCAAGCACAGGACCTCTGATCCCAAGGTTGCGGAAGTCTACGCTAAGAAGGCTACCGAACTGTTGAAGCTCGCTCCCAAGCATGCTGGCAAGAAGAAATTTATGGCTCGCCAGCTCCCATTTGATATCTTCGTTACGCGCAAAGTGAATAAATGGGAGTCGAGAGCGCGTGACTGGAACCTGCCTTTTATTGATGTCATTGGTGTCAGTCCGGTCGAGGAGATGATCTTTTTCTGGAATGGGTACAAGCGCATGGACAAATCGCAGCTCGAAACGAGCTTAGATCGACTAACATGGAGCGAGTCCCCTATGAATCCAACATGGGCGCGTGAGGGAGCTGATGAGAAAGCCATCCTCTCCGTCCTGCGCGGCGCTACGTTCCGCAATCTCACCCGCTGGGACGATGCAAGAGCAGTCCTCCGCGCGGGCGTCCTAGGTGTCGACAAGGCCGAACTGAAAGGCGGACTCAAAGATGATTGGACGGCACCAGCCGCACATTACGAAATGGGTGTCAATTGCTGGATGCAGCGAGGCGAAACTGCAAAGGATGGCAGTGGAGTCGCGATAGAGGAGAAGTTGGTTCGGGAGTGCGAATCATGGATTGACAAAGCTGCGAAATGGGAAAGCTATGAGTTAGATGCGAGATTTGGGTTGAAAATTGCTACGGCGCAGGACACCTTGAGGAAGTGGAATGAGCGGAAGGGGAAGAGGTAGTAGATACGATGATAAGTTGTGCTTTGCTGTGTCAGAATCATTCGGAGTATGATTTGAAGGAAGGGATGGGAGGCGGGATGATTGTGTAGCTTACATGCGAGTGTACAAATGTGCAGTGAGCAGTATATCATCTCATCAAAAAGGTACTCAATATTTAAAGCATGAGATTTCACATTGAGTAAGCTCCTCCTTGAAGATGTACTAGGGGCGAAAAACATCACACGCATATTCTTTATTGCGCTGGTACTTGTGATGGAGTTCTATATCTAACGATGAAACTACATATCATCTCAAGTCTGGCTTACAATCAGAATGGACAACACAAGTCCACACATAAGATTCAACTCAACTTCCAATCTCGATAGAATAAACGACTGGCTGATATACTTCCCCGATCCATATCAGGCTTCTAAGTCCAACGACGCATCTACATTCCACACATAATAATCAAGCTTAGCTCATACCCGACAAAACATTTCAATTCCAACCTGCTGACAACGGAAACCAGGTCTGCACATCAAAATTCCACATACATGACCGCTTGGAACTGACAAGCCAAACTCATGGATCTGCCATTTATGATCATATCGTCAAGGAAGATGAACACCTAGTTGGACCAGCGTAGTGCGGGCTGGATCCTGCGGTTTTGATCTAGATCGACGTGTCCCTTGCAAGTGTTCCTCACCAGAAGGACTTTGATTTCTCGAGAGTCTCAAACTGCCGGTCATTGTGAGATGCAATACTCTCCCATACGCCGCAAGCCGCGTCAAGCAAGTTGCAGGATCCATATCTACTTTCCAGTATGAGTCTCAACCAATTCCTTGGTAACACCTGTACCGACTGCTATAACATTGCACGCTCAAGCGAAAAAGGGTATATGGGCTTATGAAGAAAACCACAATATAATCACACCAAGCAAGAAATGAGCGTACCACCTATGTCCCTTACGCATAACCGAAGCGGGAAATACCCAATAAAGCCCGCCAGGTCCGCATCAATGCTCAGCGAGATCTACGAGGACGCACAGGTATCCAACCAACACGCGAGCCACCCAAACTCCCAACTTCATGTTCTCTCAAGAAGATCCACACCGTTCACATGCCCGTGATCTTCTGAAACCAACTACTCCTCTTCCCCTGTCCCGTCCTCCCGTCAAACGTCTTCGTGCCTGCGCCTAGCTTGACAGCACCAAGGTCACTCTGCCGTCGACTCATCCCATAACGCTCGCCCTCGGCACTACCCTCACTACTCCGAATCCCCCTCTCATCCCCTTTCCTACTCTCTCGCCGCCTAGATCGCACCTCCTGATCCTCAGGGATCGGATCCGTGTACATCCGACTCGATCGCTTAGACTTCCTATGACTCGACCTCCGCAGGTTCTCTTCAGCCAGTAAATCCTCTCCGCCGTTGCCAGCTCTCAGATCTGGTGGCGGTTCCAAGATTGTGGGTTCAACAGGCGGAGGTTCGGGCGGTTCGCTGACTTGGCTCTTGACCCAAGAAGCTGTGTGGTCGTTTGCACCATAGGGGTTGTTGTCGTCGGCACCGCGACTGGCGCCGTTGCGAGGGTCGAAGTAATCGTCTACTGGAGCTGGAGCTGTAGATTTACGACGGCTGGGTTTTGCGCGGCGGTCTTCGCGGCGCGCGCGGCGCGCTTCTTCTTCGTCCGGTGTTTGGGATGAAGGCATGGCTTTGTCCATGTGAGAGCGGCGGCGGTCGGGTTTTGCTGGGCGAGACGTAGCTTCTTTGTCTGTATCGTGGCGCTTGGTGCGTGGTTTGAGAATGTCTTCTTCGAGTTCGCGATTTGCAGCCTCCTCCTCTTTGGCACGACGTGCCTCACGAGCTGCACGGCGGGATTCCTTTTCTTCTTGTCTCCGCGCTTCGGCTTCTTCTTCTTTGCGAGCTTTACGATCACGCTCCTCCTTAGCTTTAGACTTCTCCGCGTCACGGCGCTTATTGCGGCGCTCGGCTTCGTATCTCAGAGCTTCTTCTTGTGCTTCCTTGACCGCACGATCTTTATCTGCGCGCTTCGCTCGTCGTTCTTCGCGGCGGGAATCAGCGTCTTCAGCTTCGGTGGCTCCTACGTCGCCTGCCGTGTCATAGACGTAGCCCTCTGCTGCACGAGAAGATACTTTCTCTGGGCGTCTTCGATCATCACGACGAGGACGCTTGGCAGAGTCATCTCCTCCAGTCACAGTTCGCTTCCTCGGCGCGACTTCTTCGTCCTCTACGACAGCTCGATTCTTGGGTCGCTCATTAGTCTCAGAAGCGCGGCGACTCTTGCGGAAGGCGCTAAAGAGGCCACCCTTTTTGATTTCGGGCTTCTTCGCATTTGCTGCTGAGCGCTGAAGTCCTTTCGGCTTGGTGATAAATTGCATGTCATCCGGTCCATCTGCTATCTCAGGCTCATCAGAGGGCCCAGCGTCAACCATGACAACATCATCGTCGAAATCGTTTCCGACTTTGGATTTCCTCTTGGAGCTGTTGGGCTCGATCTTGGAGTCTCGTTTAGATTTAGTCCTATCGGGCAAGTCTCTCGTCAGAGGTACCGGCTCTGGTGCGACATCCTTAGTCTTGGACTTCGATCCTTTCTTTGGCGGTTTGGCGTTGATGATTGGATCTTCAACTGGATTCACCATGATCATATCATCGCTATCAATAGCATAGGGATCTGGGGCAGCTGCAGCGGCGTGGTCAGCTATGTTCTTAGGCCCTTCAGAAACAGATCTCAAAGTCTTACCTGAAACCTTTTGCTTTCCTCTTGTCGATGCTTTCCTGTCCAGCTTACCAGTGCCCATGATCTTGGCGGCTTTTCCAATCACTGGTGCATCATCGGCAGGAGGAGATGGAAGACCACTGTCACCAACGTCCGTGGACTGTCGGCGGGGCGTAGTCTTCGGGCCCGAAATCGTGCTGTTCCTGCGAGTAGACGTCGTCCGTTTGGGGGTACCGCCACCGAAAAGCCCACCGAAGCTGGAACCTCTCGATTTGGGTGGACGAGAGTCGGCCTTCTTCGGCTTCTCGACCTTCTCCTCAACCTTGTCGGAATCAGAAGATTTGGGATCAGACCTGGCGGTCTCTTTCTCCTTAGCTGTCGTTCGAGTGGACTTTGATCTACTCAAGCCAGGCGCAGCGACTTTCTCCTTCTTGAGGGGTGGTGAGACATGGGCGTCATCTTTGGACTTGATTTCCTTTTTGACGTCTTTCTTGACCACTGGCGCGCCCCACAAGCCCTTACTCACACGCGCACGCTCCTTCTTGATCGGTTTCTCCTCCTTAGGCTCAGGCGGCGGCGTAGGCGGTCGCTTTGATTCTGGAGTTTCGCGCGCTTTTGGAGTTTTCGTTGATTCCCTAGTTGAAGATTTGGTACTCTTCTTACCATCTTTCTGCTCAAGAGGAGGCGAGTCCATATCCAGCAGATCATCAAGGTCGTCCATACCTGGGAAACTACCTGGGACAGAGTCGTTTGAAGCTTTCTTGTTGTCTACGGGTGATAGATCCTTTTTATTTGATGACGCGGTCTTACTTGCTGAGTCTTTTGATTTTGCGCCCTTTTTAGATGATGGGGCGGGATCTACAGCGGGTGGCGGCGGCGGCGGAAGCTCTGCTGCAGCTTCTTGTCGCTTCTTCTCAAGATCCTTAATTTTCTGCTGCACAGGTGAAAGGTTTGTTGGTTTGGTCGTTGACATCGCTGACTTTGATGTTTTCGTTTTCGTAGGTTGGGCGAGCGCGGGTTGGTCATCACTTTCTTTTTCTTCAGCGGTAGCTTCTGGCTCGTTCCAGGCTCCAAAGGCTCCCTTCTTTACCGAGGCTTTCTGATTGGTCAAATCTTGTTTTCCAATTTCCTTTTCCTTTTTGGCTTCATCTGCTGCTTTCTTGCCAGATGTCTTCTTCGATGACGATCCCCAGAAACCCGTCGTGAAAGAATCTTCATTTGGTGTATCGTCCTTGTCCTTTTTATCAAGGCTTTTGGGTCTGCCATCCTTGCCTTTCGCCGCCGGCGCTTCGTCAGCGTCATCCGTAACACCCTTCTTCTTGGCATCACTAGACTTGCTGGCCTTGTCGCTCTCTTTGGTTGTCGTTGCGCTGAGCTTCCAACCAATCTTGTCTTTCGACTTCTTTGGAGGTTCTGCTTCTTCATCTAAGATCTCAATAATCTCATCAGGGTCTTCCTCCAACTCTGGCTCTGGCTCTTTGGTCTTTTTGGACTTGGCTGTAGAAGCAGCACCCATGCCACCCCAGAAGGATTTGGATGCTTTCGCTGGCGTGTCCTCTTTGCCGGCATCTTTCTTCTTTGAATCATTTCTGGGTGCTTTCTTCTCCTCGATGACCTCCTCGATTTTGTCCTTTGCACTCTTTACGCCCTTCTTAGAGACCTTAGCGTCTTCCACTTTAGAATCTTTTTTGCTGTTGGCCTTGGCAGTCCCGAAGTCACCCCAATCAATAATTGGATCATCCTCTTCAGCATCCGGTGTCAACCCTTGAGTCGGCGGAGTGGGCGCAGCTGGCGGCACCTCGAAATCCATGACTTTCTTATTGCCTTTCTTCTTGTCCTTCTTGCCAATGCCCCAAGATGATCCCCATGTATCTGCTTCAATAACTGGGTCTATGTCGGGAACTGAATCCGCCAGCAGATCCTTGGTTTTCGAGACTTCTGGCGAGGTGCTAGTCTTGCCTTTCTTACCAAGCTTGCCCTTCTTGCTGGCTTTCGCTTCCTCCTCGGCGGCTTTCTCCTCTTCCTCTTGCTTAACTCTCTCTTCTTCTTCTTCTTCTACCCTTAAGTTTTCTTCCTCTTCTTCCTTCTCCCGCGCCTCTTGCTCCTCTTTCTCTTTCTTGGCTTTGTCTCTCTCCTTCTCTTTCTTCTTCCTCTCCTTGATGGAAAGACCTTTAATACTAGCAGCCCACTCTTCCTCCTCACTCTTCTTCTGCTCTTCCTCCTTATTCGCCTTATCTTCTTCTTGTTGCTTCGCCTTCGCCTCTGCCTCCTCTTTCTCTACCTTTGCCTTATCTCTCTCCTTCTCCTTCTTTTTCCTGTCCTTGGCCGAGAGACCCTTGATACTAGCAGCCCATTCCTCCTCCTCTTCCTCCTCCTTCTCATTTTTCTTCTTGTCCTCAGCCGAAAGGCCCCAAGTAATAGCACCGCACTCGTCGTCAAGCAAGTCCTTACTCACATCCGGGTCCGGAATTAATTCAGGTTCAGGCTCGGCAGCTTTGCTCTTCTTACCTTTCTTATCTTTCTTCGAAGCATCCCCCCAGATATCAAACGAAGGCGCAACTGGAACATCGGGGACGGGAGGCGGTGGCGGCACGGCATCTTCCTTTATACCAGCCGAACTAGCGATGGAGTTACGCTTGCTCTTTTTGTCCTTTTTCTTATCACTAGCGCCCCAGCTACTGCCACAGTCATCTTCTGCTGCTACACTTTTATCATCGGCGACAAATTTCGAGTCCGGAACAGGATCTTCTTTGACTTCCGAAATCAGGCCTTTCTTGCCTTTCTTCTCTTTTTTGGATCCGGTGCGCGACAGAGCTGGCTTCTCCTCGATCACTGGCTCAGGATCTGGTGGCGGCCGCGGAAAGTCCTCTACAATATCTTTCTTCCCAGCTTTCTTTTTCTTCGAGCCGAAGGCGCCCCATCCGGTCTCTGCAACGGGCTCAGGTTCAGGATTTTCCTCGATGATAGGCTCTTCTTTTCCAGCCTCGTCCCAGACAGAATTCTTTTTCTTCTTGTCTTTAGCCTTAGTGTCGAAACCACCCCAATCGTCGTCTGGCTTTGCCTCTGGCTCAGCTATTTTGGTGGTGTCTGGCTCAGATGCTTTATCGCCATCCTTTTTGCCAACTTTCTTCTTGTCTTTCTTGCCAATCGAGCCCCAACCGCCTATGTCTGCTTCGGGCTCATCAACGACGGCAATGATCGGGTCATCAACCTTCTCCTCTTTCTTGCCAGCCTTCTTCTTATCTTTCTTACCAAAGGAGCCCCAGCCACCTATCCCTGCTTCTGGCTCGTCGACTACCGCGATAATTGGATCATCGACCTTCTCCTCTTTCTTGCCCGCTTTCTTCTTGTCTTTCTTCCCAAACGAGCCCCAACCCCCTACCTCTGCATCTGGCTCGTTGACGACGGCAATGATCTGGTCATCAACATTTTCTTCTTTCTTGCCAACCTTTTTCTTGTCTTGCTTGCCAAAGGTACCCCAGCCAGCGTCGAAATCATGTTCGGGCTCGGGTAGTGCCGTGATTGTTTCCTCAACTTTCCCTGGCTCTTTCTTGCTACCGTTCTTCATATCTTTCTTGCCAAAAGAATCCCACCCACCAATATCAGCCTCCGGCTCCAGCTCCGGCTGAGGCATCACAGCAATAATCGGATCCTCTACCACCTCTGTGATCTTCTTACCACCCTTCTTACTTTTCTTAGTACCAAGTCCACCCCAATCACCAGCTGGGGGATCTGAAGCCGCAGCAGCAGCTGGAGGTGGGGGTGGAGGTGGGAGTGGTTGGGCCTCTTCTTCCCCTTTCTTGCCCTTCTTTTTCTTGGTGGCCGTAGCACCCCACGTATCCAAGGTGTTTTCCGCCACCGGGCCCGGATCTGCAAGGGCAGTGCCAATGGTGTTTGGGTCGGGCTCGGCAGTTACATCGTCCGAAGCGCTCTTCTTCTTGGACTTCTTGTCTTTCTTTTCAAAGGAGGTGAAGCCTGTACCCCAATCGTCAGCCTTTGGCTCCTCTTTCTTCTCTTCTTCCTTCTCCTCGTCAAGACCGCCTAGGTCACCGAAGTCAAAGCCAGTGGACGTGGTCTTGTTCTTGTTGCCCTTTTTGTTACCACCGAAATTCCACACGCTGCTGTCTGCTGTGTCTGTGGTATCCTTTATAGACTTTGAGAATGAGTCCGCGATATCAGCGGCCCCAGTATCAGCTCCAGAAAAGCTCCAGTCATTCCCTGTGTTCCAACTACTGGGGTTCCAGCTACCGAAGTTGCTACCAAATCCGGTGTCTTTCTTCTCCTTGGTACCAGTACCAAAGCTGAGCTCGATCTTCGGCGTATCATCCAGGCTAATTTCGTCAAAATTACTCGTGGGTTTCTCCTCAACCTGTCCATGTTTAAGTCACAATCTCTTCTCGAGTGACAAATAAACATACCTTGCCCTTCTTATCTTTCTTATCCTTCTTCTTCGTAGTAGTCGTGAACCCACCCCAATCATCTCCCAAATCCCCATTCGCATCATCCGCCCAATCCAGCTTGATCTCCCCACCACCCGCCTCCGCCTCCTCTTTTTTTGTTCTCTCTTCCTCTTCCTGCTTCCTTTTCTCCTCCTCTTTGGCCTTCTTTCCCCCCTTCTTCTTCTTGCCTGTATCCCAATCATTCCATTCATCGCCCCCACCACCGCCAGCATCTCCTCCTGCGCCACCATCGCCGTTATTGCTGCCCCCTCCTCCGCCGCCGTTGTCTTCGCCTCCGTCACCACCGTCCTTGCTACCACCTTCCTCGCCGTCGTCTGCCCATTTTGATTTGCTGGCTTGTTGTGCTGCCTTTTTGGCTTTCTTGCCGGTTGCTTGCTTGAAAGTTGACGTGTCGTCGAAGTCGATATCAGGTTTAGGCATGGATGAGGGAGGGTAGACGGTGCTTTGCGGGGTATATTTGTAGTATGTTGGTGAATCCTGTGGCTTGTGGAGTATGTGAGCTGTAGCTAATTCTTCTGTATGATCATAGCTTCGGGGTGCATCTGCGATTGAGTCGTTGTATTGCGGTGGCGGCCTAATGGGTGGTAGGTACGTAGAATCGAGAGTGTCCGAGAGTAGAGTGCTGAGTATGTTTTTGCTTTCGTCCCAACTTCGCCGCCGTCGTGTCTGCTCGAAAGATTAGATTTTCTACAAAGCAACTCGGGGCGAACAGCACTCGGCAGATCCTAATTGCCTTATTTCTCGGGTGACACCTTGGAAGGCTGATTTTCTGGGAATCTTACGTTGGAGCTGGTACGTGGCGAGGCCTTCTTCCCCTCCACAGCTAGGTCCCGCCGGCCAATGCATGAGCTTGCACACCGCCTCCTCCACTCTGTAGATATATATGCTACTTCATCATCCAAACCAGTCCTCAATCGCTCGGTCTTTCGTCTCGTGTATGCATTGTCGCGATGTACTGATATGACAGCTACCGTCGCCATTGCAATTGTGGAGGGCGCTGCTGAGTCGAGAAATCCTGGGCAGGGTCATTGACGCAACGAAGAATAGACGAAAGGCGGTAAGGCTGGCGAGTGGAAAATGAAGCCTGCGTTGTAATTGCAAGTGGCAAGAAGGAGAGCAAATGGCCTCCCAAACAGCAAGTCGGTACCAAATGACACGAGATAGGGTATAATGATACTGTTGTTCAAGCTTGGAGAGCGAAGAAGTGGCGGTAACAAACGGTCACGAGTCAAGAGGGCGATCTTCTCGCACCCCTGTCGCTTGTGTATCGCTCTTATCCCGAGCTTCTGCGAAAGCGAAATGAAAGACCTCTACAATCGATGTCTGGCCGTAAGCTTAGGCTTGATCCATTATTGACGGTGATGTTTTCGTACGGACGCTGAGGAAGGAAATTCTCTGTTGACTGAGGTTGCGTTATCGCACAAATGCATTGCGGACCAAAACTCTGCAAGATACTATTGGTGGTCTTCTCCGCTTCTATGCAGTCGGCCTACTTCCAATCGGTGTGTTAGTAGACTACATATGAAATGAGATTGGTCTGCTAGATATATCTATAGTCTCAAAGTGGTAGTAACATGCGCATTTCCGCGGGCTGTCGAATCAATGATTTGTACATTCAACATCTAACGTGGTGATTCTGCGACTACTGTCTGCTCGTACATACTGACACGACGCGTCCTGCAAGACTGATAAATCCCTCTTCTCTAGTACAACGCCTGGAACAGAACACAATGACAGCCTGATCTTGACCGGCACACCATTTTTCACGCCTTAGCGACCATAAGCACCTCAGCAATGTATCCCCATTCGCCACCCTAGAAATGCATGATGGGCGTGACCTTGACAGGGCCATCGTTCCCCAATTGTATCCCCAACGCCTTGCACATTAAATTCATTCAATCAAAATTCTATCCTCATTTCCTTGCACGATATCCTGATGTACTAGAAGATCTCTTGCAACAGCCTGGCGGAGTCGAATGAGGACGAGAGCTGATCTGAACCTATTCCTTCTTCACAGCAACTCCGTTGACTTGACCGTTGACCCTAGGCAGCCCCGCGTTCATAGATGCTTCCTCCTTGGGTGGCTCGGAACCTTGGTTCACGAGCCGTTCGTACATGTCCTTGATGTTGCGGCCCGCAGTGTTTTTGTTGGGCCAATTCGAGGCCACGTAGTCCCTGTGAGAAGTATTAGCGGAAGTACAATATTTAGGCTTGGTTAGAACTTACCAGAATAAAGAACTCTGGTCACCTGTAGTCGTATCTGAATCGGAACACAATTTCACTATATGGTTGCCAATCTTGACAAGCTCAACTCTCAAAACCTTGGCACGAGCAACTTTGTCTGGCATCTCTTGTTTTGTGGCACTTTGCACAGCCGTCATGCTTTCTCTGACATCGGCGAATAGCTTCCACAGGAGGAAATTGACCGGTTGCGTAGCCTCATGTTCGTTGCTCCGGTGCCGGTGGTGTGCGCTTTGGTGTCGATCCTCATGCTTGACGTTTTCTCCATTTGATCGTGGCCGATTATCATGCCTTGGTATGTGGCCATTCTGCTCTCCGATAGAGATCCGACGCTCGATGCTGTTGCGGCTGCGATGTTTGTCTGACTCGCGCTGCCCTTTACGAGCAGCAGACGGAGCAGGTGACGCGGAGACACTGGCACGGTTGTCGCCTATCCTTGCATGCATCCCGTTCTTCTTATTGTTCCGGTGATGATTCTCTACAGCTCGTTTCGCGGCGAGATCTTTGCCACCACTCGTCTTTTCTTTGAGTACCGAGAGCAGGTAATCGGCACGGCGCACCAAGTGAACAGCCCCAGGCGACTTGACACTCTTTTCTTCGCCCTTGTTGCGCTCTTCTTTCTTTTCGACGCGGTGCTCTTCGAGGAAGAATTTGTCGCTCAAGCCCAGATCAGGGTCATCACGGATCTGGACCCATGCACCATACCCATGTCGGACAATGCCTAGACAGAGCATGCCGTCCTCTTTAGAACCCCATTCGCAGCTGTATGTCGCACCTTTCGAGGCCTCGGGGATCCGGAAATTTCTGTGAACATCCGCCTTCTCTGTTACATCCTTGAGCATTCGCATTTCACCCGGACGTTCAACAATGGTCTCGGCATTGATGCGCTTAACACCCTTGAAGTCAAAGAGCACAGCTTTTCTGTCTTTCTTGGTGATTGTCTTGCCGTGCTGCCGTTCCAAGGTGTCGATACGGTCCTGCTCCTCTTTCATGAGCTCTGAGGCTTTGTCGATAATCTCTTGCATGGAGGTTCTCAACAGCCCCCGATCTCTTGACGCAAGTCGAGCTTCTTGAACCAATTCATCCCCACGATCGTCAATGGAGCCAAACCGTAAGTAGCCGCGGATCAAATTGCGCACCTCCTTCTCGCTCAATGGCCGCCTCGGGTCTTGTCCAGGTCGCTGGTCAGAGTCATCAGCTTCGACTTGAGCAAGGTCCCGTGCACGTTTCTTTGCAGCCCGCTCTTCACGCTCTTCATCGGCTTGCTTCCTCTTCCTCGGCGCGTTTTGCTCGATGACGTCGGCGAGGTACCGCTCATCATCCATTCGCTTTTCTTCTGCCTTGATCTCGTCGAGCTGGTCTTTAGGAATGATTTGGTCCCACTCCAATTCGTTCGCCTTCACGTCCACGTAGTCAAAGCTTTTGAGGAATTCCTCACCACCATTCGCGGCAAGACCTTCGGGCTGTTCAGTCTGGTGCTCTTCTGCGTTCTCCAATACAGAATCAATATCGAGTTCTTCGAGTTTCTTCTGATTATCAGACTGCGAAAACATCTTTTCTCCACGGCGCTTGAGTATGCGAGAGATATCGTCAGAGGATGTGGGCTCTGCAATGCCTGTGCCTGCACGTGCCATCCTGTCGGTGATCTCCTTCGCATCTTTATCAGTAACACCACGTTGAATAGTTATGAACTCAAGCATGAGCTTGTTTCTTGCCCGCTCAAGGACCTCTTCTTCAACTGTCTCCTTGGAAACAAGCCTATATATGCTGACTGGCTTCGTTTGCCCAATTCGATGAGCACGAGCCATTGCTTGCAGGTCGGCTTGAGGATTCCAGTCGGAGTCAAATAAGATCACCGTATCAGCAGTCATTAGATTGATACCAAGCCCGCCGGCCCGAGTGGAGAGAAGGAAGCAAAAGTCGTTACTATCAGGCGCATTGAAGTGGTCAATGGCCATACGGCGAGGCCCGGCCGCTATTGTGCCGTCGAGACGCTGATACTGGTAATTCCGAAGATGCAGATACTCGCCGAGTATGTTGAGCATTTTGACCATTTGACTGAAGATGAGTACTCGATGATTATCCTTCCTCAACTTAGTGAGTAACTGATCAAGCAGCATCATCTTCCCGCTACTAGTGATCAGAGCTTTGAGCATGTCTTCGCGTTTTTCGCTGCCGGCCAGTATCTTTTCCTCGGCATTTGGAAACATATAAGGATGGTTGCTGGCTTTCTTCAATTCCATCATGATGTTGAGCAAGGACTGCTTCTGGCCTTTCGAGCCCTGATTCAGAGCCGTGTAGTTCCGTGTAAGAATATTCTTGTAATAGTCCAGTTGGACATCTGACAACTCTACTCGTATGATCTTTTCTGTTTTGGGTGGTATGTCATTCTCAACCTTGTTTTTCGTACGGCGAAGCATGTATGGTTGAATTGCAGTTGTCATTGCGTTGATCTTCTCGCCAGCTTCCGCGGACGCGAGATCGATGTTTTCCTCAATCTTGATCTCTCCTGGCATTAGGAAGTCCATGAGTGCAGACAACTCGCCAAGGGTGTTTTGCATTGGGGTACCCGTAATCAGAAGGCGGCTGGGGGCTTTGAAGTCGAGTAATTTAGCATAGAGTTGGGATTCCCGGTTTTTGAGCCTATGAGCTTCATCCACAGCCATGAATTGCCACTTGATTTGAGACAAGAAGGTTGCATCGGCGAGTATGTATTCGTACGTGGTTAGGAGGACATGAAATTTTGCCCTCTGAGAGTTCCCATTCGTGAGCAGTTCATGTTCTCGAATTTTCCTTCGCGATGCCTCATTGCCATTGTAGACCACGTAATTAACATCCGGGGTCCAATTGTCAAAGGTCTCTGCCCACGAAGGCATAGTCGAAAGAGGTACGACGACGATAAAGGGTCCTTGTTGCTGCCTGTCATGGCGGAGCCAATTTATGAAAGCAACAGTCTGGACGGTCTTTCCGAGGCCCATCTCATCAGCTAGAATTACGTTCTTGCCAGTGCACCAATTGAAGGCCAGGAAATTAAGTCCGATCAGTTGGAATTCGCGAAGCGTTCCATGCTTGACGTAAGATGGCTGCTCAGTTATACGCTTGTGTCCCCTCCTCGTATGAGGGTTGGACTCGGTTCTGTTCGATTGAGGTAACGAGGAAGTTCGATCGAGGTAGCGGTCGATCTCAGTCTGCGCGATGTTGCTGATCAGTTGAGCTTCTTCCCACGTGCACGAGTCGTAGTAAAGCCCTCTCCCTACAGAACGTCAGCTAGTGGCAATGATTCGGCGATGAAGACCATACACTTCACAAGGTACTCGACATCGCCTTCATCATCTTCTCGCATGCCAATGACTCGTTCAACCTTCTTGTAGTCCTCCAGTGCATCCGCCTCGCGCTCACGATCAAGATTCCACTTCTCGTGTTCTTCTGGTGGAATGTCTTCATCTTGCTTCATATGTATGTCCTCTTGAACCATCTTTCGGAAGTAATTGTCAAGTCGCTTGATCCCACGGTAAGCGGCTAAATTTCCACTGTTCTCCCATGTAGAGTGTAAGTGGGCCTTGCCCTGCCATTTGATCTGAAAAAAGTCAGTGACGGTTGTAGGAAGGCATGAAGCGGAGCCACATTGTGGGCTACTCACATAGTACTCGAAGTCATCTCTCCCAGGATCAGTAACTTCTTTGCCTGTAGCAGGTCAGCATGGAACTCCAGGAACGTAACGCAAGACTACTGACTTGTATCTTCACGCAGCCGGTGGTTTAGGACGACATCGATTGCAGGCTGGGTCTCCTCTGTTGTAGTCCAGTAGCTCTGTGGAAGCATGTCCGCTTCATCATCGAACATGTCATCGTCATCCTCATTATAGTTTGATACTTTAGCAGCTTTCCGGGTAGAAAAGCGTACTTCACCGTGGGCAGGGGTGGTATCCCGAGCAATTTGGAGTGAGCGACGATTTTGCTTCTTAGCTGCAAATGCTCGACGAGAGCTACCGTAAGCGTCTATGTCTGACTCACTGTCAGATATGGAAGGTGTTGACGGAGTATGCTGCTTAGATGCTGCACGAAACGTCAGCAGGTGAACGAGATAGTTTCGGCCTAGTCTGCCTGGTGACACTGTAGCGGAAACGGTACCTTGGTCGGAGATGATATGTTTTCTTTTCTTCCGTGGTGGTCCACTTCGGATGTCCGAGCCAGAGTCACCTTCATCAGAGTCATCGTCGACCTAGAAAAGCCTGTAAGTGTCGTGATCTGAGGTATACGAGAAGAGGCAACATACAATTTGGCGCGAGGGGCGAGGCCGACCCTGAAGAACTGGATTAGTGGCATAGCGTGGTCTCGGATGGCCAAAACTTACGCTTCGACGTAGTCCATAGAGCTCAGGGTCATTCAACATGTAGTCATCAGGTTCGACACCAGCTTTGCGTTTCCGCTGTTGTGGAGACTCTTCTGATGAGGAATGGGCGTCGTCTAGGGACCCTTGATTGGCAGTTGGTGGTGTTACCATGTCGAAGTCAGGATCGTCTTCACCGATTGCATCTTCCTCGGATTCTTCGTCTGTGCTCTGAGGTCTGGCATCCCCTTTAACATCGTACCGCTCGCTGTTCGGTAGCGACGCAGAGGCAATGGGAAGATCGAGCGCTTCGGAGAGGTCACTTTCGCTCGCAGGTGTTACAATCCCGTTAACTGTAGACTTGGACAAAGGAGGCGAGAGGTGTCCGTTCGAATACGGAAGAGAGGAGGTAGTCGATGGGGTTGGCTGAAACATCAGGCTACTCGCTATGGACACAATATGTTAGCATTGAGCACCAACGAAGAGCTGCTGAAACTTTGCGCATTTGGTGCAGGTACGCAGACAGCAGGCGACCCAGAAAGCAGTCTTCATGAGTCTTAGAAGTTGATGTAGATGTTATTATTATATAATTTTGATGGAGAGATGGACTTTGGTGATGGAGCTGATGGAAGGCAATCGGCGGGTAGGCAAACTCTCCGGCTGCCTGAAGACAGTATTGTTGGGTGTTAAGCATTGTCTAGAGCGACAGAATCCTCCAGAGAAGGTGCTAAAGGCTCAGATGGTGGATATAACAGGTTGTAGAATTATCGTGAAGAGTGGTGATGGTCTGGTCCAGAGGCGGCCCGGGGTAAAGTGTTGTGTCCACAATACCTGTGTATTGTTTGAGATATGAAATGAGCATATACTTACAAGCCATGGCTCTCAGAGCCTTGTATGAGGATATCCAATGTTGTCGATGTGGTGATGTGGTGCAGATATAGGATATGTGTAGGTTGGACTTTCTTGGGAAGTGTCAGAGCCGGAATAGAGCAGCTCTGTTTAGCGCAGCCCGGAGACTAGCGCACTAAGTCTAGCCCACCCCGCTACTATAAATGCCAATTTTCGTGCACATTGTCTTCACACAATTTGTGGGCGTTCTTGTCCGTGACCTAGACTAAGTATAGCCGAACGACTGGACTATCAAAGCGAAAGACTCCTGTACCAGGTCATCTGGGAGCTCCCGCGAAGTGCTCAAGTCGGTCAACTACCGATAACAAAAACACACAACAGCCACACAAAATGACAGACAAATTGACCCGGTTTGTATTGGATTCTTGCTAGGGATTCTCCACTGACTGTTAGTATTATCTCAAAGGATTGCCATTGTCAATAATGACAAGGTACGTACAAGTCGAGCCTCCATCTTCGCCTTGCACGTTACTGACAATTGCGTTTCTAGTGCAAGCCAAAGGTACCAGATATCTGCCCTCAATCTACATGTCTCTGACTTGTCGACATAGAAATGCCGCCAAGAATGCAAGAAATCATGCCCAGTTGTGCGAACGGGCAAGCTCTGCATCGAGGTTACCCCAGACTCGAAGATCTCCTTCATCTCAGAGCGTCTCTGCATAGGATGTGGTATCTGCGTAAAGAAGTGCCCCTTTGCCGCCATCAACATCATCAATCTGCCCACCAACCTTGAGTCCCAAGTCACTCACCGCTACTCGGCCAATAGCTTCAAGCTACATCGTCTGCCTATGCCCCGTCCCGGACAGGTATTGGGATTGGTGGGAACGAACGGCATTGGCAAGAGCACTGCACTGAAGATACTTAGCGGCAAATTGAAACCAAATCTGGGGCGCTACGATGACCCACCGGACTGGGAGGAGATCTTGAAATACTTTCGAGGATCTGAGTTACAAAGTGGGTTTGGAAATTATATGTTAAATCACATGCTCATACTCGTAGACTATTTCACTAAGGTCCTGGAGGACGATCTAAAAGCTGTCGTCAAGCCACAATATGTTGACCAGATCCCAAAGGCCGTAAAGAGTTCCGATAGAACGGTTGAGACGCTGTTGAAGCAACGATGCCAGATGGACAACCTTGAAGAGATAATGGACGTTCTCGGTGCGGTCCTTGCCCTTGGCTGTAGGAAAAAATGTTGACATATCTCCCATAGAGTTGAACCAAGTCGCGGACCGGGATATCGACAAACTCTCTGGTGGAGAACTTCAGCGTTTCGCAATCGGTATTGTCTGTGTCCAGAATGCGGATGTGTAAGCAACATAGAAAGTCCTTTGATTGGTTTTCAGCTTACACGACCCAGCTACATGTTCGATGAGCCATCCTCATATCTCGATGTCAAGCAACGTCTTGCTGCCGCTAGAACTATCCGCAACCTACTCCGTCCGGATGATTATGTTATTGTTGTGGAGCACGACCTGTCCGTTTTGGACTACCTGTCAGACTTCATCTGCGTTCTCTATGGCAAGCCCGCCATCTATGGCGTTGTCACTCTGCCTGCATCAGTCAGAGAAGGCATTAACATCTTCCTCGACGGCAACATCCCCACGGAGAATCTACGTTTTCGGGAGGAATCATTGACATTTCGTATTGCCGAAGTGGGCGAAGATTACATGACCGACAAGCAAATGAGCTACGAATACCCAAGGATGGAGAAGACCCTGGGCGGTTTCCACCTCAAGATCGAACCTGGTAAATTCACCGACTCCGAGATCATAGTCATGATGGGCGAGAACGGCACAGGTAAAACCACCTTCTGCCGAATGCTCGCTGGTTCCGAAAAGCCTGACAAAGGGTCGGTCCCCGGAATGAGCATCTCCATGAAGCCCCAAAAAATCACGCCCAAATTCACCGGCACAGTCCGCCAGCTCTTCTTCAAGAAGATCAAGACCGCGTTCCTGAGTCCGCAATTCCAAACAGACGTCTATAAGCCCCTTAAGCTCGACGACTTTATCGATCAAGAAGTCCCCAACCTTTCGGGTGGTGAACTGCAACGTGTTGCCATCGTACTGGCCCTAGGTATGCCAGCAGATATCTACCTCATTGACGAGCCAAGCGCCTACCTGGATTCGGAACAACGTATTATCGCCGCCCGGGTGATCAAACGCTTTATCATGCATGCGAAGAAGACCGCGTTTGTCGTCGAGCACGATTTCATCATGGCAACCTACCTAGCAGACCGAGTCATCGTCTTCGATGGCCAGCCTTCCGTTGATGCTCGTGCCAACACCCCGGAGAGCTTGTTGACCGGCTGCAATAAATTCCTCAAGAACCTTGACGTGACGTTCCGTCGTGATCCCAACAGCTTCCGACCGCGCATCAACAAGGATAAGAGCCAGTTGGACCAGGAGCAGAAGTTGAGCGGGAAGTATTTCTTCCTGGAGAATGAGAGTTGAAAGGGGCGGCCCTAAGAACTGGCAAAACGACCATGACACACCAGCTATGGGTGTGGTAAAGACTTCGGGCGCTGGTGAAGGCGTCCACAAGCACAGCGCAGGTCTCCCTGATGAAGGGGCATGTGCTGATGAGGACGACCACGAAGACGACTAATCATGGCGACGGTAGTCTACCTCCTGTCGACGATCCTCCAGTGGCGTGTATGGCCTACTAGCTATGCCGTGGAGCAGTTGGATGGGTCAAATTAGGTGACGGCCGTCGAATTGGTGAAAAGGTTATGGATATGAACGCAATTAATCGGAGATGCTTGGACATGCGGTCGAAATGCTTTCTAGATATGGCGACTGATATTTGATGCACTGATGCAAAGGGTGCAAGCAGGGAGAGCAGGGAGACGTAGAACGCAAAGATAGAGAAGTAAGGATCAAGCCTAATAAACCTGACCAGACCGCAGACTGAACTCGTAACGTTTACAATGAATATTGGAGGATACCAAAATTATAGAGAACCGCTCAGTGTTTCGTTGGTGCGGTATTGCAAACTCAAGGTACTAGCGACTTGTCTTGATGGAATCGATTTTTGGAATCGAATGCAGAACGCAAGCTGTAAGAAGGCTGACAATCGCACTTGATTACTGGCATAATACCAGGCAATCTCTTTTCTCCACACTAGAAGCTCACCCACATCAGCGCCATAGCACGCTCAATTAAATCAGCAGCTCCCATTCATTCTACTCTTCCTCAACCATCTCCCCCTCCTCACTTCCGGAATGCACAGCCGGCTCCTCCTTGACCGGCATCACTGGCTCTGGTGTCCTCTCTCTCCTCCTTCTCTCATCATTCCTCCCATCGTCCCTCCTAGCCCTCTTCCTCCCACTCACCTCACTCCCACCACTATCCCTCCTCCGTCTACCCCCAGCACTAACATTACCACCATAATCCAATTCATCCCTACTACCCCTCGGATCGCCTCTCGTGCGATAGAGCCGCTCGCGCTCTTCCTCTCGCTCGCGCCTCTCACGGTCGTAGTGGCTGAGTCGCGGCGGTCGGCTTTCAATGCGTTCACGCTCGCGAGAGCGGGGAGCTGGTGAGAGTCCTGTGGACCCGGATTTGTGGTATTGGCGCTCGCGATCTGCCATTGCTTTGCGGCGGTCTGCTTCGTATGCGTCAAGCTCTGGGGTGCGGCTCCCACGGCGGCCGACATGTCCATCGATCAGGTTCGAATGGCGATGGGATGAGACGTGTCCGTTGCGCGGGTCTCGATCACGATGATCTCGAGTCCGAGAGCGGTCGCGCTTGGTATGGCGTTCGTCTTCTTCCTTCTCTTTGAGACGGCGGAGGACTTTGTCGAAGGCCTGGCGGCGGAGCGAGTCGTCGTCGAGGGTTTTGAACTCTTCGAAGTGCTGGATGTATGGGCGGATGGAGTCGTAGGTTGTGCTAGAGGTTACGGGTGGGCTGGAGAGGTGTTTGATTTTGGAGCGCAGAGTGTCGATTAGCCGACGTTGTTGACGCTCGGAGGCGTGTTTGTCATCTTCGGTGCGGCGGAGAACTTTCTCGAGGAGACGGTGGAAAATCAGGTCGAGGGTGTCTGGGGATATGGGGGCTGTGCGGCGATCTGTAGACATGACTTCGAGGAAGTCTTGGGTTGTGGTTTTGGGAGTGATTTCGTAGCGCTTGTCTTCGAGTACGTCGTAGACGTCGTTTCGAGTCAGGCGAAGAGCACGCTCTTCTTCCTCAACCATATCCCAGAAGAGATCTAAAGGAGTGGAACCGGGTTGACCAAGCATAGCTACGTACCTGGGATCCTGTTCAATATCCGGCAGTATGTCCATCCATTTGGTCCCAGCTATGATCTTGCCAGCTGCCTTGAGCTCTTTGAGCAGATCCAAGTACCGGTCTCGATTCTGGCGCTCCCTCCTTGTCTTCGAGTTCTTCTCACGTTGACGCCCGTCGTTGAAGGTGCGCTCTAGTGACTTGATGTGGTTCTCGAACGCTGTCAAAATGTCCGACTTGCTAAGGGTCTTAAACTTATCGTCTGATGTGAACCTCTCGTTAGACTCAATGACCTCCTGAGCTTCAGCCCATCTTGTATACGGCTCCAAGTCCAGTCCCTTCAACAATCCAACAAGATCGTCCATAGCCGACTTTCGGGTGATCGCCTCGCGTTCGATGTTTGCCTTTTTGAGCTCGATTATGTACTCCTCAAAAAGCTGCCGTCGCTCAGTATCATCGTTTGTGGACCTGAAGATTGTCTCACCCTCAATGATTGGACGCGCCGTCTTCCATCGAGTATAGGGCTTTATCTCTGGGTGGCTTCTCAGCATAGTGCCAAAATCCGCACGAAGCTTCGCAAGCCGCTCCTTCGCACGATCCTTCTCATGTAATCGAGCCTCAACTGCGTACTTCTCAAATGCCGCCTTGCGGTCTTTGGGATCTTTCAGTGCCCGATATTGAGGGTCTTTGATGGCCGCGCGCATAGTCTGCTCCCAGGTCCAGTCAGGCTGTACATTTGATCTTCGGAGGAGTTTGATAAACGCTGCTTCAGCTTCCTCGAAGGTCGAATACTCGGGCTCAGTCTGCTGCGCGTTGATTATTGGGCCCTTTGAGTTGTTCATGTCTCCATACCCAATCTGCCGATCCGGCCCTGCCCGCTCACCATAGTCATCCCTATCGCGTTGTTGAGAATAAGAATTAAAGGTAGCCGCACCACCAGCGACGAATTGCGGAGCTCTATGAAGGACTGTCAGCTATGGTATTTGGGGTGCCCGGGATTGATCTTACGGCATAGAAGGTTTGGGAATGGGGGCAGCCTGTGCGAGCGCGTTCTTGTAAAGCTCTGGCATTTCCCATGAGCTTGCCTTTGACTCTGTATTGTACCAATATTTCCTCCCTTCTGGTGTTGTGTACTCTTTCCATGGCTGATTTGCTAGGGCTCGCTGTACGCTGTTAGCTCCGTGAATGCAGATTTAGTGATGACCAAGTGCTTACTTCTGCCGGAGTCATCAACTCTGTAGGCTTGGTCCATTGTGTCGCTTTGGTCACTGTATTATAGTAGTATACCCGGCCTTCAGCATTGCGGGCTTCTGACCACATGCCGGGTGGTACTGCACCGCCGTTTGCACCATTCATATTATAGGAACCTGGTTTACAGCCTCTGCTTGCTTCTAGAGGTTACCTGGAGTAGCTAGCGGTGCTGAATGATGTCAATGAGCGATCGTCAAAAAATGTGTTTGAGGCCTGCCGTTAATTTCGTTTGGCTGTAAATGAGGCTCAACGGGAAGACCCGTCGAAGCTGCTTCCTTGGCTTCTCCAACGAGAACGATCAACTTTTATCTCACAATGGCTCCTGTTTGAAAATTTTTGCAGAGACCCTAGCGCGCGGTTTGCCCCAGCAGGATTTTGATTCTCGTATTTATGGACGCCAAGCAGTTCATAGAGAGCTCCAGATTGCAGGTCCTAGTACCTCAAGCTACTGCAATCAACATCGAGGAGGCACTCACCAACAATAATCAGCTGCTTGGGACTAACGATGGATTGACTGTCGAGCAGAGGTCTCTTCTGTATTTCGGTGGGTGAACCACTGTTGCAGCTCAAGGTCTGTGGTCTTACTTATCCTTAGGGATGCGATAGATGAATTGATTACTATCTACGTTGTTCTTCGGACGCGATATCTGGATGAGACTCAGCTCAAATTTTACCTTGACCGACTCGTGGTTAGCTTAGAGGTACAAGCGTACGGCTTCCAGTCTAGGCCTTCGAACGGTCAAGAATCATCGAAAGAGATTTCTCCGTCTCGAAGTGAAGATACGTTATGGTCTACCAACATTGATACGTCTGAGGACGCCACCGAAGTCGTTCTCCAAGGAAATGAGCAGGACCCGGAGAGTTACATGTTGGCCACATGGAGGACCACGGTTCCCTTGAGTGGGTAACTGTGCAATACGTACACGATTGAAGCGAAATTGATGAAGCTCAGGTCGACCAAAGATTCGCCTTCAGTCACCTATGATCGTCTTCAAGCCTTCTGCTCTCATGGGTCCTGTCAAAGAGGATGATGGAGTCCAATTTCAAGATCCGTACCTACAAAGCGGCGTCCCAGCGTCCATCAATCTATTGGAATCCTTGAAGGGTGACCCAAGTTTACAAGGGGCGATTCCGAAGCTCACCGCGTCTCGACTATCAAGCATTGCTCCTTTAGCTTACAATGGTGCTGCCAATCATGGAAATCTGAAAGTTGTTCCACAAAAAGCCTTTCGTGCGCTTCCAGCTATCTCCAGTAGAGTTCGATATTCAAGGTCCAACGACAGGACCGAGAAACCCTGCACCATTGCGGCTCTCGACATAGAGGCTGCACCTTTCTCCAAAGACGACATTGAAATTACGAAGATCGATATGAAGTTGCCCGATGGCTCGACGGAAGACTTAGGGAAGGGCCGCGCACCAATGCTGCCTCTTTTATGCCATCCGAAGGACAACCCTGTCTGCCTATATCGTCTTATCCCCAATGATAGCTCTTCCCAAGCCTCGAACCCAACCTCGGCGAGGACGGTACTAGTCACGATCAAAGCTATTGTAATTGTTTCAAAGACCTGCCGGCCTACCATAGAGATGCGGTGGAAGACCGGCGTAGATTTCTCGACTGCCTTGAATCCCATATACGGGGCTCCTGGTCAATCAATGCAAAGACCTAGTAGGCCAAGCAGCCTTTCGACGGCGCCCTCAACATCTAACGTCAATGATTTACCCATGACAACTCGAGAAGGGGACTCGTCTTCCAGGGGAAGAGCCAATCAAACACGGCAGCGAGTGGTCTCCGTCAGCGATTTTGGTCTCTCGGTAACTTTCACAGCGCCCAAGACAGTGAATGTGCGAGAACCGTTCTCATGGGATGTTTTGGTGCTCAACCGCTCGAACAAACCCGTTCAGCTTGCTTTTACTGTAATCACTAAGCGAAAATCAAGAGTCAATGAGGGCCATTTGCCGCGAAGCTTCACGTCATCAGCTACAGAGAGTAAGAACAGCGATACAGCTGAAGCGGTGATCGACGAGAACTTCGTCTATGCAAGGCAGAGGAATGCAAGCAATGAGGCCGCACAGGTAATAAATTTGACAACGGATGTCAGGATTGGGTATGTCTAATCAAGATTCTCCAGTCTACATTTCTTACTTGATCCATAGGCCCTTAAATCCAGACGCATGTGTCAGTACAGAGTTACATTTCCTTCCCCTCACCGTGGGACGTCTACCAGTTGAAGCTATACGGGTTATCGACGTTGTGACCAATGATTCCATAGACATCCGTGACGTGCCTGATATCGTAGTAGAAGCATAGACCCAATTGACACAAATGATAGGAACAAGCTGGTCACTTGTAGAATGGATTAGCAAACAAGTGAAATCGTAATCTGAATTTCAAGCGTCTTGTGAAAGGCGCATGATGGGGGAACTCGTCAAAGGCGGCCCTCAGCCTTCGGGTCCAGTGTGTCAGAGGGGCGATGCCACATTCGACGACCACGATTCGCACCCGCCCTCGGCATTGAGCAAGTGAAGATTTGCTCCTTATTGATCAGCAAAACTACAGCGTCTTCTAATAGCCCTTTTCGCTTTAGAGCCCCGCCTAAGCATAACGACTTCCATCCCGCCAGGCGGCGCATCTACGGACACCCATCACTCCATCCCGGAGTTTCAATACACACAATAACCAGGATGCTCGAAACAACGAGGCGGAGAGTGCTCGATACTCTCAACAGCAGATGCCTCTATGGACGAGTGGTGCGTGACTTCCTACAAGATGCCTTCATGATATCTGCACCAGAATAACATCCAAGTCGCAACTTCTTAGAAACACTGCTGATCCTATACAATATTCTCAGCCACTGCTGCACGCACTAGCACTCCTAATCGAAATGGCTATCGTGTCCAGGCTGATTGCTAAGTTCAATACCTACTATGCGGACAAACCAGGTATGTCTGGACGGCATGAAACTTGCGCAGCAGCTAACGAGTGCTCAACAGTCCTTACTATTATGATTACCAATGCTGTACGTTTCCTGGATTACATAAGATCAGAAGCTATTGGATGATATGAAGGAGAGGATGCTAAAAACTGCTATACAACAGGTCCTAGGAGGAATAGCAGATACAGTCGCCCAATCCCTCACAGCCATCCGCTCCAAACAACGGCGAAACCTCGCCCTAAGCAAAGACATCTCCGATGGTATTGAGATGCCCGAGTATGATGAGAAGAGCCCCTACGCTACAGAATTCATGATACCACACCGAACACCAGGCCCACCACCTTTCGACTTCGAGAGACTGACGAGATTCATGTCGTACGGTTTTATAATGTCACCAGTGCAGTTCCATTGGTTCTCGTTCCTGTCGAGAGCATTTCCGATCACGAAGCAGAGTGCGACGGTGCCGGCGCTACAGCGGGTGTGCTTTGATCAGCTCATCTTTGCGCCACTTGGTGAGTGATACACAACGTATAATAACTTGGATTAGGCTGATATCCAAAACAGGGCTAGCAATGTTCTTCACGTTCATGACTGTCACTGAAGGTGGTGGACGACGAGCCGTCGCTCGCAAGATCCAGGACGTATACTTGCCAGCGCTGAAGGCCAACTTCATGCTCTGGCCTGCGGTGCAAATACTGAACTTCAGAGTCATCCCTTTGCAATTCCAGATTGTGAGTGGGACTTACATCGCCTAGACATTGATCTCTACTAAAGCATCCCCAGCCTTTCGTCTCCACGGTCGGTATTGCTTGGACAGCCTATCTGTCTCTCACGAATTCCTCCGATGAACCGCTATAAGCCACAACCCGGCGGTTGTCTCCTTGCATTCGATTTTGACCGGGAAAATGGGGAATTGGGAAATGGAGTTTGCCGATAGAACTCTTGAAATTGAGGTCAGGGGCATGGTCTATGTGTCAAGAGAGCTTCAAATGCATATTTTGGCGTACATGTCTGGTATCTGACTCTCAGCCGGCATTAAGCGCATGATTCAGCTGGAAGAGATGGAAACTAATGTATGTGCATAAAGACAATACATGACTTAAACGGAGAGCGCGTCACAGGTAAACTACATGTACAGTCAAACTGTCTGATGCAGGGTTAGCAGTGACCCTTGTACCGAATCATTTCAAAGATACGGCACAGCTAGCAGAAACGCCTAAATACGGGCAATCATTGGCCTGACACTCATAATTCAGGGCAATCCGTTACCAAAGGTCAGGACACCTTTCGAGCCTACTCTAAACTTGCTTACAAGTACAGACCAGGCCCCGTACCTGTATCTTTCAAAATTTCACTGCTCCATTGACCTTAGTGGTTGTCTCCTCGATCTACCAATCTTTATCTCAATCAACCGCAACGAAAAGCATTGTTTGCCTTCTTTTGCCCTCTTTTAGTGCTGACCACGCCCCAAAAACTCTCCCATCCACCCACCATGGCCGCACCTCCTTATTTCACTCCGTTATCTTTGGCAGTTGACGAGCCCACCTCCTTCCCTTAAGTCTTCTCGGATTGTTTTGATCTAACCAAGGCTCTCAAACAGGCCAATCACGAGGATCCAACCTCTTCCTACGCTTACGTAATGCCTGGCGGCGGCTACGTCGTCGAGCATAGGTAATCTCTTTTTTTGTAACATACTGGTTCTAGCAGTGCTCTTCTACGTCTCCGTGAAGTCGCAACGCAATTTGAAAATTATCATTTTCGTGGATTCCCGTGCCGGTATCCCTTTTACGAACTATCTTTACCAGATAAGGACCTGCTGGACGTCCATCTGAAGGCACTTTTCGCCGGAATTATTGATGCCCGAGTCTTGGTCGGCCGTGACGATGTCATCGACATCGACGCCAAAATCGAATTTCACAACATTGGCCTCGGGGCTTCCAATGACCTCGGAAACCATTGGCCTTCCTCGCTAGGTTTTGATATCGTCCCTGATGCCCCGAAAATCGAGGTCGACGAGAAGCTTGGTGGCCGATTTCTCTGTGAGCACATGGATTGCCAGAAGGGCTTCAGCCGCGCAGCCGATCTGCAACGCCACGCTAAGGCCCATAATTCTGGGCCCTAGGAGTTCTCCTGCCCTGCTGCGGGTTACGTAAGGAAAGGCGCGGAGGGATTCACAAGGAAAGTCAAATTGGGAGACCACTAGAAGAACAAGCATCTTGGGACATTGGGGGATTTGGGGGCGTGGACGGTGTGATGAGGCTGGCAGGTCACTCGATTGGCGTTGTCATTGTTGTTTTTTTAGATGGGGAGAGGTGTTTGTTATAGGCAATGCATTCTCTACTCTAATACGCCCTCAAAGAACACCTCGCATACTTCAAAGATTGTCCAACTAACATGTTCCAGGTCTAGTTAAACAGCGATGCAATGCTTCTGAGTTTCGCACTGATAGGGTTCCATGCTTATGGTCAAAATTGTTATTTTGACTGAAACCAAGCCTCAGATTATCGATAATAGGCTTTTGCACACTTTGGAGTGACATTTTATTCGGGATTTTGAGCCGTACCCGTATGACTGGTCAAAAATTTTCAGCATCTGGAAATGGGATGTTACGTCTCATTACTCCAGCTCTAGTGGGGCTTCGGACAACACTCTGCGGGCCCACAAAACACTGACACTCGACACGTCGTTCATTCATCTCAGTCAGCTCCAGAAAAGTGATTTCGCTCCATATCAAGAATTTTCACTAGGATCGGACCGCTATTCCTATTGTAGCCCATCAATTCATTGGATCCAACTGTGAGCCTCTACAGAGGATCAGCGAAAAGATACAAGACCTCTTACTTCCAGCCTTACTACATTCGCAACCAAGACTTTTGAGCCTATATGATCGTTGAAAGAATTCTAGAGAAACTTGTGTTCTAAAATTTTATAGTAGGCCATTTTCGCGTGAGCCTTATATTGATTGAGATATCTTAATTGGAGAAAGGCAATGTTGTATTTCTTCGCCTCCACCACAATCGACCCAAAATCGACCGAGATTCTCTTTGATATCTGCAGGGCTCTGAACCGCTCTCAACAAATTTAGTGGAATTGACGCCTCTACAAATCTTTCCCTCGCCTGCGTTATAGCTTACTGTCAGAGCACCCAACTTCCAAGATGCCGAATCAAAATATACCGTTGATCCGTCTACTTCTTGAACTCCCTGCCGAGCTTCTGGCGTTGTGTTGTCATGTTGGATAGGCCCATCAACTTCACGAGAAAGTCTCATCATGAAGACCCGTACATAATTGCTTCCTTCCTTACAGTAGCCTTCACCTGCCAACAGACGTACAAGGAGGCAGGCTCAATCTACTACCCAAAAGCGGATGAACGCTACCGGGCCACGGAACGCACTGTGTGTTCGCAATTTTTGCCTCGTGTTTACCCAAGGCATGAGACTTCCGATTTGCATCATCTCCTTTTTTCTGCCGGGTCTACGATAGTGTTCTCATATCAAGACGTGATTTACACGGAATGACTCAGGTTGGTGAGGTCAAGTTCGTCAAGGACGTGGTTCTGTTGCAGCATATGGGCGAAGATGGATGAGTCAGTCTACAAATTCTGTCGAAGAAGTGGACGAATAGAGGGAAGGACTATTTGATGTGGAAAATTAAGCCTAACAAATACCAGCGCAGGAGTAGCGACAAAGAGAGTGAGACCCTAGGGTGCATGGTTACTTACTTCACACCTTGGATCAACGCTTCATGGATATGAAATAGCATAATCAATTTTGTGTGCTGTTCCACGATGCTGCCTCAATTTGAACACATGCCAAGTAAGACGTCAAAGGATAAGACATGAAAGGACAAGACAGAAAGAGAAAGACATGAAAGGGTTTATGAACCTTGAAAAAAGCTTTCCCAATCTTTCCTTTTCGGCATCTTCGCGCCAAATCTGGAAATCATAAGAAAACGAGAAAGAGGAGTAAAAACTCGTCTACGCCTCGACACAATAACATCGCGATGGCGGAACAGCACATGTCGGTCGCATTCCCCCTTCTCAAACTCCCAGCTGAGATTCGTAATCGAATTTAGGAGTACGCCGTCCTTGTGAGCGATCCCATCAATATCGAGAAAAAGGGCTGTCAACACACCCTCAGCCAGCTTGGTCCAAGCTTACTCCGGTCTGGGAAGCAAATTCACATCCAAGAGGATCTCAACATCCAAGCACAAAGTCTGGCGTCAGGTCTTGCCCTGGCCTCTCCATGTAGACAGCTCTACATGGAAGCGACCCCTGTCTACTACTGAAAAAACTGGTTCGCGATCACCTGGAATGAGTACCACGAACAAAGGCTAGCTCCTCGCCAAGTGGAGAATTTTATCAAAGCAATCGGGCCTGCGAACGCTCGGTGCGTTCGCACAATCTGCCTGACAGTACCGAAGTTCCGGGTTTTTGACAGTAATGGTCTTGTACTTTTTCTAACCCGGGATTCGCTTCGGGATACACGCTGGATGCGAGGTGTCCGCGAGCTCGCAGTCCACTACCAGCGTTCAGTCTTTACTGCCGGATCGAGAATTTTGTTCTTGCACGACGGCCTGATAGCGGCGGAGTTGTCTCAAGATGGACGCGTCTCGCTGGAGAGGAATATAGCTCCGTTGCAGCACATGGATGATGGACTTTAGGGGAAGGATTTGGATACGTTATCTATTAGCTCATCCTGAAGGATTGGTAGCATTGTGTATGGGGAGGAAGGTGCATAAGCAATAGAGTTCCAGCGTGCGAGACACATGCTTGTCCTTTTCCAGGTCACGACGTTGGCTAGCGGCCTGACTGATTACCACAATATGAATAGCTCATAAGCAGCGCATCCACTGATGCGAATTGATCTTCAAGGAGTCGCAGCGTATGCAGATTTCAACACATCCCGCTGCAACCAGTGGCGAAGCGAAGGTGTTCCCACGGAATACGTATGTGCTGGGTGGACGGGAGAGGAGCCAACGCTTGCCGCCCAATGAGGGTCACTGGAAATTTATGTCTTTTAGTTTGGGAAAAAGATCGCCGGCAAAGACGAGAGCCTATGAAATGTTGCCTTCCTAGAGGCTGCAATGTAACGTTTTCATGTCCTACGGTTTTTGTTCCCAATACAAGTGTCTAGGATGATTTTCTCACAAATCGCGACATGCTTACGATGTTCACACCCGCAACATATCGTACGATCTCTTCGAAAACAAAGCTACGTCATCTTGCTAGTTTGAGATCACAAGTGCAGGCTGGCCAACAGCCTCGAGTGAAGATTTAAGCGGTCGGATACGAGTCCCTGGAAGCATTCTACAAAAAATTATAAGAACGAAATTGCGTGAAACATTAACGAGGCGATGGATGATAGGTCGCGCAGAAGCAGACAAGAATACATGAAGTAATATTTCGTTCGGGAGGTTGAGGGGTTCCGGCACGATTCTCGAGCAGCGCAAACACAGTGACTAGTGGAAGTTGATCTATCTGAAAAGGCACAGAGAAGTCGCGAGATGGCTGAGTGTTGATCCCACAGCATATTCAGCCACTTCGATATCAAGGAAACCAATGTTGTTGTTGTTCTTCGAGGACCTCGCCCACAAGGCAGATACAGAACCTGCTCCTGACCCATCAGTCTCAGGGAGCCAGAAGCTCTGTCGCAAGCTCTTGAAGTGAGGTAGTGCCGCGAGGAACGGGCATCATGCAAAAAAGAGCGACGTCAGTGGAAGTGCAATGAGATATCACATGTGGATATGGAGTAAGAGAGGGCTTGGTATCCGTATGTTTTGTCATTGAGCCTCATGCCGAATAAGATTGAGAGGTCTTTCGGAGAGACACGAGCCAGATTAAAGAACCTTGCGACAGGTCCAGCGGCCAATAAGATATGATCACCCCACAAATAGAGCAAGATATCATCCAACTTGCTGTCTCATGGGTAGGAGACTGTTGCATGACAGACTAGCTGCCAGAGAAAAGGTGGCCGATGGAGGCATATTGTCACGGGGGAAATTCTCGCCGCTCGGAAGAGTAGACTTCTAAAGTTCTTTGTATAGTTTCTTTGGACACACTTTGTGAGATTGAATCCAGACATTCTGGCCCAATGGGGCTACTCCAATTCTAAGAACGGATCTTCAGTCTTCTCTAATACATCCATTGAACAACAATCGATTCGTCATCATCAAATTTGGTCAACGCAATGCAGGCCTCAACTTGCTTTCGAGCGGAATATGGAATGAGTTGAAAATGGGAAACCTCTTCTTGATGCTTATGACTTAGCGCAGAAAGACAGTCCGTAAACGGCTAGCGCTGGCTGTGAAGTCACGTGGCGGCGCGCTCGCCCTAATCGTGTGTGACACAACGCGCTTTCCTTTAAAGCTGCATCAACGCTTATCTCAATGTGATCTAGGAGACAACACCGTCATTCCTGCGCATATTGGCCACGCTCGCCTGGACAACGATTATCATGGCGACTGCTAACGGCAAGCGCAAGCACGACGTGATCGACCTCACTAGAGACGACGACGCATCATCCTCATCGCAGTACCGAAGGCCCCCGCCTGGGAACGGCGTCAGTCAGTCACAGCGAGACACCTGGGTCGCTCAAAGTCAAGAGGAAGATGCAGACGATATTGTGATAACCTCTCAAGATGGCGACGATAGCGCAACGGCAAGCTACCAGCTTTATGGTGTATTGGACACCAAAATTGTCGGAGTTCAATACTATAGAGGCCATGCAACCGCTGGAGAGTACGTTCTTATACGCAGAGAACCTACGAACCCGTACGACTCTAACGCTCTTCGCGTCGACAACGTTCAGCGGGAGCAAATTGGTCATATACCAAAGGGCAATGCGGCCAAATTGGCCAAGTACATTGATTCGGGAGCTCTGTTGGTTGAAGGATCCCTTTCTGGTCACCTCGGCTCTTACGATTGTCCCGTTCAATTGAAGTTGTTTGGGACTAGCGAGCCCGTCGAGCGAGCAAACCTACGGAATCAGATGAAAGCCGAGAGGTTACCGTCGCAAGCTATTGATCAGAAAGAGAGGAAGGCGAAGAAGCGCAAGGCGGAGGAACTGAAGAATATTGCAGCGTCGAAGAAAGCCAGTGGCGGGAAGAAGGGAGGTGGCCAACAACCTAGCAACTCAAGCCAGGGTTACGCGGGAACATTGTCGCAAGTAGATGGAAACTCCGGGCAAAGCCTCGAGGAGCTGATGGAGACAAGCCAACGCTTCAACCCTAGGGAGTTGGGCGAGGTCACCGAGAAATTTGGTGCTGGAGAAGACATCCTCGCCCAGATGCCGATGGCGGAGTGCCCGAGCAAGCTGCAGACGCAAATGCTTCCGTACCAGCGCCAGGCTCTGGCTTGGCTTTTGGAGAAAGAGAACCCGCAACTACCGGCTGTTGACTCAGACGATGCAGTGCAGCTATGGAAGCGATCAAAAAATCAGTCGAACGTGTTCACCAATATTGCTACCAACTTCTCACTCAAGAATCGAGAGCCCACACTTGCCAGGGGAGGAATTCTGAGCGATGACATGGGCATGGGGAAAACGCTGGAAATGATCTCTCTGATGGTCGCAGAAACGAAAGTATCTGGCTCTTCGAATGCTACCTTAATCATTGCACCAGTTGGGGTGATGAGCAATTGGAGCGGACAGATTGCTCATCACGTCAAGTCCGAATATGCTTTGCGGGTTCTTACCTATCATGGCAGTGGTAAGAAGCCAATGAAGCCCGAGGATTTTGCGAAGTACGATGTGGTGATTACATCCTATGGAAGCCTAGCAACGGACTATTTCCCCCGTGGCAAGAAAGACCCTCCACCGATTCCTCGCTCAGAAGGTCTATTCTCCATGCAATGGCGACGTGTTATCTTGGACGAAGGCCACATCATCCGAAATCCAAACACCAAATCAGCTTTGGCAGCTACGAACCTCATTGCTCAGTCGAAGTGGGTACTCACTGGAACCCCAATCATCAATAATCTCAAGGACCTCTATTCCCTGGTTCGATTTATCGGCCTGACCGGAGGTCTAGAGCGTCTTGAGATCTTCAATAGCATCCTCATTCGGCCATTGAACCAAGGTGATGTCAATGCAAGCCTACTGCTACAAGCCTTGATGGCTACCATCTGCCTGCGCCGTAAGAAGGAAATGAAATTCGTCGACCTGAAACTACCTGAACTCTCGGAATATGTGCACCGCATTGACTTCCTGCCCCACGAGAAGGAGAAGTATGAAGCTCTACAGGCCGAAGCCAAAGGCCTCTTAACCACATACAAGCGCAGCCAGAACAATAGCGGCAAACCTCAGGACGCATATCGTCATCTGCTCGAGATGCTGCTCCGATTGAGGCAGGTCTGCAATCACTGGAAGCTCTGCGGCGAGCGTGTGACTTCCGTACTGTCACAACTGGAATCACAGAAAGTCGTCGACCTCACGCCTGAGAACCGCAGGGCGCTGCAAGACATGCTACAGGTCAGCATCGAGAGCCGCGAAGACTGTCCTGTCTGCTTGGAAGACCTCCACAATCCAGTCATCACTGCCTGCGCTCACGCCTTTGGCTATGAGTGTATCGAGCGCGTCATTGAAACCCAACACAAATGCCCAATGTGCCGTGCCGAGTTGATGGACGTCGAAAACCTCGTACGCCCAGTTGTGGAAATGGGCGAGACTGCTGAGATGCATGACATCGACGTCGAGACTAGCAGCAGCAAAGTCGAAGCTCTACTCGAAATTCTCAAAGCATCGCACAAAAAAGCTGGCACGAAGACTGTAATATTCAGCCAATGGACTTCCTTCCTCAACATCATCCAAGCCCAGCTCGACGCCAACGGCTACAAATATTCCCGTATCGATGGCACCATGCGTGCGAATCAACGTGATGCCTCCCTCGTCGCTCTCGAGACGAATCCAGAGTGCACCATCATGCTCGCCAGTTTGGCCGTCTGCTCTGTCGGCTTGAACTTGGTAGCAGCTAATCAAGTCATACTGGCAGATTCATGGTGGGCGCCGGCTATTGAGGACCAAGCTGTCGATCGCGTGCATCGATTAGGTCAGAAGAAGCCTACTACCGTCTGGCGACTTGTGATGAACGATAGTATCGAGGACCAAGTCTTGAATATTCAGGCCGAGAAGCGGAAATTGATGATGACTGCGTTCCAAGAGAAGACAGGGAAGAGGGCGAAGGAGGGAAGTACGGCTAGGTTGGGGGACATTGAGAGGTTGCTTAGGTGATTCGGTATTTTGTGCGAATTCTAAGAGATGTGGGGATATTTGGGCTAATGCAATTCGTGTGACTGGCTATTTCGGTTATCTCGAGGTCGATCGAGCATTCGCTTTTCACTTCTGTAATGTGTTTCTACAAAATGTTTGGCAACGATTAGATTAGGTTAGCTTTCCGCCGCCGCCTTGCAGGAAATATCATTCATTCAGAGAGCATTTCGATTATTGTGATTTGCGCAATCTCTCAATTTTCTTTCACATTGGTATGCCCCTGTTTGCTAAGCGAGTCCTATATCTTAGCCTAGAGCGTCAGCTGGTCACGACATACATTGATGCTCGTTTGATAGCAGGTCAGAAAAAAGCAACAATCTTTCTTATCAAGATCGGCATACTGATGTGTAGCCTCGGGAACAAAAGGGCATGTGTGTCATCACGTAATGCAGCGGATAAATCGAAGTAGGATACCGCTGGCCTGGCCGTTCTATCCCAGTGAGGTAATCACTTACTCTATTTCACATTCGAGATTGATTGAGCTCATGAAGTTCACAAAGAGTATAAATTCGTGGTGTTCGCGGATGGTTATTTGCATGGAGTTAGATTAGGTCTGAGACATCTGGCTCAATTATCTTGGCGATTGTTGAAATCTTTTTGGGTCTCTCAAGAAGATCGAGGTGGGAGACCCAAGTTGTTCAGTATTGTACAACCTAGGTCTTGAGATACCTCGGTTCTTCGAAGACTTCATGCAGATCCTGAGATTTCACTTCGTAGATTGAGACGTCAAAACTCCCTGGCCCGGAAATAGACTCTTGGCGAGCAACAACGCCAATCACAAACGTCAACATAGCTCGCATTTCGGTAAGCGAGCGATGCGGTGATTCTTTCATGGCGTTTAAGAAGTGTGTGTTGCAAGAGAAGTGGATGTATTCTGTGTTAGGGGCTTTGATTGATTGGTTTATGAGTGTGTCTTTTCGATACAAAGCATTGTAAATATCTATTAGTCTGGTATTGTGCCGCTATCTTTGCACGAGCCAAACTCGCTCCGAGAACATATCGGTACAAAAATCGTGTCTTCCTGACCAAAATAACAACCGATCAACATCGAAGGTTGTGAAGGACCAGAAACATTTTGGATATCGCCATCTGGGATATAGAATAGGACTTGCAGATTCACCTGCCGCTAAGGTGGTTTTGTGAAGAGTACGGCCGTTGGTTTGATTTTCGCTTTCATGCATCGTCTATAAGGTTGCCTAACTTCTAAGCTAGTAGACTCCGAACGCCAATGTCAAGTACATATTTCGACTGATGGTTTCATCGTCGATATTCGATTTTCCTCCTAATAATGCAGCCTTTCGCTCGCAGTGTACCTCTGACTCTTTACCAAGCAGCTAGTAATCCTCGGTACTCATACCCTCTCGAACAGTGAGGATCTTGTCTTGGAAATGATGAAGAGCTTGATGGAAATCACCAAACTTGCGTCTATCGCTGCTCCTGCCGGGTAAACTGAATCAAGTTTCGTCTCTCCCCAAGCAACCCATTTCACCTTTATGGTGCAATGCCCAATCTCGCCAGACGTCTGCACAATGGTTTGCGGCACACAACTTATTGTCATATTGCTCAATCACTTTGCGCAGCATTCCTACTAGCGCTGGCAAGGTTGATTCAGTCTTGCTCGATAGAGATGTGGTCACCGTGCTTCTCGATCTCATTGCACACATCTCTATCGAGCAAGACTGAATCAACCTTGCCAGCACATATCTCTATGACAATATTGCGCAGCCCGGTGTCAGTATCAGGGGTGCTCTCGAACACAAGGTCGATGACGTCCGGGTTGTACAGACCTTCAAGAACTGAGTGCGACCAAGTTTCGAACTTGTCCCTTGCCAACTTCATCAACGCAGGAATAGCGTATTTGTCCGCAAGTGCGTACACACGAGCATTGTTCATCAACTTGCACTGTACGGTTGCATCAACGTTCATGTCATTCTCGTTTGGTCTTTTTCCGTCAGACAAAGTGTCCGGCGCTTCAGATTCGTCTGAATCCAGTGCTAGCATGGTCTCGGATCCGGGATTCTCGCTCGTAGCGCTAGCGTCAGGTTCTAGCAGCACAGGCCCGCCGTCACCGTAATCGAGGGTATACAGATATTTCAACATTCGGCTTACTGTAGCTGGGTCGTCGTCTTCCAAGGAGATGATGGCCTCTTTTGCTTCCTGCGATGTCTGTTAGACCGATGTCACCACTGCTAGCACACCATTTTTGCTCACCTTGAAACCTCCATCGCATGCAGCTGCAAAGAATTCAGAGCGTAGGCACAGTATCGAGCGATGCACCTTGTACTCGTCCGGTCCACAGCGAATAGTCAGGTCTGAGTATTTCGACGAACCGAAGAGGTTGTTCAAAGCCGACAGGAGGTCTTTTTGATGAATGTCTGACATCTTGACTGATTTTCATCTAAGCACGGAGACGTGCGAGAGAAGAGAACAGGGATGGCCAATTTAATGTTGAGAGCGGGAGTTCAGCTTCGGTGTTGCCTCAAACGTAAAACAAGTAAGGTTTCTGGACCGAATAAGCTGATCTCAAACACTCTGATGCGTTGATCCAAAGTGTTTATTAGACTGATTGCTTTTCGCATAGAAGCTTTGTTTGCATTAATCCTGCTCCGACAGTGTGTCAAATTTGGATGTGGCTCGACACGAGACTTTCTGGGCCTAAAGTAGAGTTAGGGGTGTGTCAAGAGTGAATTTGGTTTGATGCCACATCAGGGTGTTGAGTATCTCAATTGTCAATGTGACATGAGATATGTGGCGCTCACAAGGTACGGTTCTTCGCTTAACACTTTCTGCATCCCTCATCCATCAGTTTTAAACTCTATCCTTTGGCTAACACACAGATTCTCCTTGTACTTCACTTTGCAAGCATCTCCACCGGGCCCAGATATCCTGCCTCATTGGTACGATAAGCTCTGCCATTTTCAGTGAGCGAATTCCTAGGTATCGGTCCTTCAACATCGCAATCCCGAAAGCATCCTAACACAGTTCTCCCATAAGCCTCAGAGCTCGATTCGACTCTTGTCCCCTTCATCATTCCCCAGCGTAATACTCGCAACAAGCCAATCGGCGAAGATGTCTGACATCCACAACTCCAGCATGGTGGCCGGTATGGTAGAGCTCTTCGAATCAGGGAAATACTCTGATGTCACCATCCGTTGCGGTGGTGAGGAGTGGAAAGTGCATCGCGGCGTACTTTGTCAACGCTCAAAGTTCTTCGCTGCCGCCTGTGACGGTGAATTCAAGGTAAGATAAAGAATCGTTGACAGATGTTGTACGTTCAAGGCCATCAGAAGCACTGCTCGCTCATGACAATCATTGGAAATTACAACACACCTCTCATTTACTAGCCTACAAGCAGGCGAAGCACTGTCTGTGCTGTTGCTGATACGGTACGTACAGGAAGCAAAGAACGGGATTATTTCACTCGATGACGATGACCCACTTGCGGTGAAACACATGTTGCGCTATCTCTACACTTTGAAGTATGACGACAGTGAGGGTGCACCTACTGTACCGGACCCGGCAGCTACGGGCACTGCGACTATCACAGCCACGGACTCAGAGGACTCCGAGTCTAAGCTGAATATCAACGCCGACACCCATGAATACATGTTGATGAGCAATGTACAAGTCTATGCTCTTGCAGAAAAGTACGACGTCCCAGCACTCAAACAACTTGCAATGGCGAAGTTCGGGGCTCTGACAGACTTTGACCAGTCCGTCTCCAAGATCCCAGATGTAATCGAGGCCGTTTTCACCAGCACTCCCGAGACAGATATGGGGCTTCGTGACATAGTCATTGGCATCTGCCATGTGCAGATTACAAGTGTCTTACAGGATAATTGCATGGTCGATATGATCAAAAAGCATGGCGATCTTGGCCTGGGCATGTTGCGCGCGTCTCTTGAGTATCATCAGGATGATTTGCTAAATTTTGCAGCCGCGAAGTTAAGATTGAGGAGCCAGATCGCGGCTTTGGAATTTAACCTGCAGGCATTTCTGGACGGGACTATATCAATTGTAAGCTTAAAGGCTTTTCAAGCCAGCATCGAGCCAGATGACTGAGCATTGTTGTCAAGAAGAAATTCCGAGATCTCCAAGGGAAGCGTTGGATCGTCAAAAACTTGTTGAGTGGGCAGATGACATGCATGCATCGAGAAGGGATCGAAAGAACCAGGACAAGCTTTGGCGTTAAGGCTTAATCTTATCCCATTCAACAGAAGATGAGCCCAGTCTGCGGTTAACACGAAAGCTGCTTCTTCTTATATCTGTAACTCCACGGAGAAGCCTGATGTTGATGATGCCATCCAAGCTGCGAAAGTCACAAAGCTGATAAATAGCTCTGTCTGTTGATTTAATAGTTCTGTAATATCCGAGGAGCTCATATTTGGTTCCGTACCAACATCCTGCTGCTACCAATCGTTTTCTTCCCTTTTCTTCAGGAATGTATGACCGGAACAACTCGACGGCTGATCAACATACAACCTGGTTCCTTACTATTCTGAGGCTCACTTTCGTTCTCCCATCTAATGATCGAGATAGTCAAATGCGAGTTTGTCGTTGCACAATCTCTGTTGTATGCTTCACTCGAATTGCGTTGAGAGGATAATCCCCCTCATCGAAAGCGCCGCCTTCAACACGTAGCCCTCCGACCACCCCCGTCAAGTGTTCGCTGTCAAGTGTCCCGTCCTCGATCTGTCTATATCGATTGCGATCAGGCTCGTCGCGCCTACGGGATTGCTCAGATGGAATGTTGCGTTTTGGTAGGGTTCCTTCTCGCCATTTGGTACGGCTCAGAACAGAAGAAGACCAAGGATTGACGCTGGAGGCTATGAGCATGCTTTGAGATAGGATTGGACGATAAGTGGGTAGGCAAGCACAAACGATGGCGAGGCCACTCTCGATTGTTACCGATACGCTGTTAGGACTCAATGAGACTGTTTGGAAATTAATTCAGCATTCCAATGAATTAATCAGAAGCTCATACATGTGGTAGAGTGAGCTCTGTGTATCAATGCCATACGACATACGCCCGCAATCAAGACGCTATATCTGTCAGCTCAGCATAACTATTTACACGGGTAGAGGTAACGGGTCACACATAAACCACCTAGGCGAAACATCACCCTTAGTGCAATCTTTTGCTTCAGAGGCATCTGAAATTCTCGAATGACCCGCAAAGGTGGACAGAGCATGACGACGTCCAATAAGCAGTTCACGAGAATTAGCGTATGCAGAAAGCTGTGCATTCCTTGGCATTTTTATTTATTTTTCTTTTCCCCCACCACAGCTATACTACCCAGTACTGGCTCTACAAGTAACTCTTCTAATTAACCAATATTATATAGGTGGATAGCTCTGCTTAAGGCGACTCTAACGCCCTAGAAATTAAATCAATTAAGCAAGTATTCGTTGAGTTATAAGGCTTGCAATATAGGTAGTAGGCTTGCTCGGTTTGGTGGGGCTTAAGCCAAGTTCTTGGCCCCCTGATATCTTCGACCCTATCTATTCGATTAAGCTGATTTCTACGGCGTTAGAATCGCCTTAAGCAGAGCTATCCACCTATATAATATTGGTTAATTAGAAGAGTTACTTGTAGAGCCAGTACTAGGTAGTATAGCTGTGGTGGGGGAAAATAAAAATAAAAAAAATGCCAAGGAATGCACAGCTTTCTGCATACGCTAATTCGAGAGCTTGGAAGAAAGCAGCGACGTTGATGCACTAACGGACGCATTTCAATGGACGAGAACACACAGCTCGACAATAAGACTTTTGAGTCGGACTAATTCAGTGACGAAGATGCGGCGATACAGGCAGAGAACAGAGATCTTTGCTGTGGCCGCGGTGGGAATTGCAGACTGCGTTGCCAGGTACGAAAGTATAGCTATTTGCTCCAGTAGGTGAGGCGGCAAAGAGGCCGTTGCACTTTTGTCGCCACTATGGATGATGACTTTTCACCCGTTGTCAGAAAAAATGTCAAGCAGATGCAGTGTACATACATCGGATTTGTAAGCCCACGTAAGTGCAAAAGAACAACAGACTGGCAATTAGCCACTAATCTTCGGCCGCAAATGACGCTTTCGATCGTGCCCTAATCACAAACCACAGGAACACTGCAAGGCCAGTCAAGACAATCATAGCAATGTTCAGATGAAGAACACTCGGTAGCGGGAATAACTTTAAACATTGCGATATTAGCTAGGATATGACTTGGCTCTTACCTAAAACCATAGGGTCTTGGCAAGAGGAATTAGAGGGGATAGATGGCTTTTTCGCAGCAAACAAGCCTTTTGAAGAGTTCTCAGCTGCTCACGCTGATCTCCATGCAGTGTAACCCCCTTGAATGGCGAGGCCAATTATCTCGGAGATCCACATGCGGCCTAGATGGAACTGAGAAAACAGTGCCGACGATAGACTGCGCCTTGAAGGTCTCAGCCTTGTCGTTGTGGAATGCCTCCGCTCCAGCCAAAAGACCGTACGAGCCTTCATTAAGGCACTCTACATACCGCAGCTTCGCATAGAGCCCTCACAACATGCGTACCAAACGCTTGGGAAGTGCCCGGACGAATTGTTCGTTGATGCGTGGATTCCGTCCAAATAGAGGCCTGATTACGTCGATTCAATGGACTTCGTATCAAGTTCTCCACCGATTTCTGCACGAATCATGTTGTCCTTGGACCATTCCGCACCGTGGTCGATGTTACTGCGCGGATCTCGAGGCGCAACTTCGAAAGTTCCATCGCGATACGTTCGTGCTGCCATTACAGCTCTCTTACTGAGAAAGGTGGGGGGTCATAATCCTTTCCTTGCTAATATTGCAAGGCTGTACCTGTGGCCCAACTCTGTGTTCGGTTAGTCTTGTAACAGGAGATCATTCGTTCGGCGTCTTGGCTCATCAAGGCTTTGAAGAATATCATGAGTAGTTGATCGTTCACGACGGCGAGCTTGAATCTAATGCATATGCCTAGACGAGCTTTGCTGTCGCTGTTTCGAAGCGAGGTTGCTAGATTGAAAATATTGCAAAGTTGATAATTCTAGCCCGCGCTTAAGCGTGAAATACCGCTACTGTCTAGGCTGTATTTAGCTCCGGGGATAGTGCCTCCGGAAATCGGCATCTTTTGGGCCCTGCCATGACACACTCTTTTCCCAATTGAACCGCGCTGCCAGCTCGGTGGCCATGGCTTCAAATACATTGTACAGCTTTTTTCCTTTGCCCCAATCGCACAGAGTCATACCATTCCATGGCCATTCACTCCCACCATGAACGCGGAGAAAGAAGCGCCTCAAACGCCCTCCAAAACAAATGACCTTCGAGAGGGCAACCCACCCACGAATTCTGGCTCAGAGACAACGATAGCCGGCCTAGGCGCAGACCAGCCCCAAGTCGAAGAGAAACAAGAGGACGATGAGCCTCCAGACGGAGGCTATGGCTGGGTCTGCGTTGCGTGTACCTTCTTCATAAATGCGCACACTTGGGGCATCAACTCTTCGTACGGCATCTTCCTCGCACACTACTTGGACAACAACTACTATCCCAATGCAACCGCATTAGAATTCGCGTTTGTTGGGGGCCTATCGATCTCACAGGCATTGGCCATATCGCCGCTTGCTACATACACTACAAGAGTATACGGGACCAGGACTACGTTGCTGCTCGGTGTTTTCCTCGAGGTAGTTGCGTTGATCAGCGCATCATTCACGCATCAAGTGTGGCAGCTCTTCTTGAGCCAGGGCGTCTGCTTTGGGTTTGGTATGGGGTTTCTGTTCGTGGGATCTGTGGGCATAGTACCGCAGTGGTTCACCAAAAAGAGAAGTCTGGCCAACGGCGTTGGCACTGCGGGCAGTGGTCTAGGGGGAATGATGTACAGCTTAGCCACGAACACTATGATCGATAAATTGGGTGTTCAATGGGCTTTCAGGATATTAGGAATACTGGCATGCGGAGTCAACCTGGTCTGCGCCATGCTGATAAGGGATCGGAATAAGCAAATTGGATCGATACAATTGGCATTTGATTACACGCTGTTCAAGAAGCCGGAGTTTTTGCTACTATTGGGTTGGGGATTCTTCAGCATGATGGGCTACATCACCCTACTTTTCTCATTGCCGAATTACGCAGTCAGCATCGGCTTGAGTGCGCAGCAGGGATCCATCATTGGCGCGTTGCTCAACCTCGGACAAGGGCTTGGTCGACCTGTGGTTGGTGTAACTTCTGACTACGCTGGTCGTATCAACTTAGCTGGAGCTTGCACTTTCATTGGGGGCCTCTTCTGCTTCGTCATCTGGATCTTCGCCAAGAGCTTTGGCGTTCTCATATTCTTTGCTATTATCGTGGGCACAGTCGCTGGGACGTTCTGGACTACGATTGCACCTGTTGGCGCCGAAGTGATTGGCTTGAAGAATCTACCATCTGGCTTGTCGATTGTTTGGATATCTCTGGTTCTTCCCACAACGGGTGAGTTATATCGCCCAGTTCTTGCTCATGCACCTCGCTAATCTTCCAACAGTATCTGAACCAATAGCTCTTGAGCTGAGGCAAACGTCTGGGGACATCTATCTTCATGCACAGATCTTCACAGGTATCATGTATATGGCAGCGGCAGTATGCATGTGGTTTCTACGGGCATGGAAGATCGGCCAGATTGAAGAGATTGCTACAGAGAGAAAGGAGAGGCCAGAGGACCTCAATGCGGCAGCCAACGAGCCTATAGATTCGCAGGATGTCTCCACTGCCTTGAAAGCTTCTCGAAGTAACGTAATCAAGCGCCTTGTGAAATGGGAGAAAGTATGATTCCTTAGGACTACATCGGACAATTCTAGCATAGCCATGGGTGTTTGGAGAAGATGTACATATTCAAAACAAAAGTGTCAAACTAAAGCCTCTACAAGCGAATGATTTAGTTGACTGTAAGGCTTTGGTTCTTGCGAAGGCACCAGAATGTCCTTGTTTACGCCAAGCCGGGTCACGCGCTAAGGTAGGCGCTGCCCACAACACGCCCGGCTCTTCTCTCCTACTCCTCTACATCCACCTCTCAACATACATCTCCTCACAAAACCCTCCTCGAGCACTCACACTGCTCTGCACCCTTCAAACATACAACAGTGCTCAGAAATCCTTGCTCCACCGTCAAGATGCGTGAGATCGTACGTTGCCCCGTGTTTGGAAGCAATTTCCCCAACGCGTTCCTGCATCCCCAACCCAACATCAAAAGATTATATGGCTGATTCAAGATCTTCTCGATGTATAGGTTCATCTCCAGACCGGTCAATGCGTAAGCTTGAGCATTCACAAATGGAGTGTCACTGCTAACAATTTTAGGGTAACCAAATCGGTGCCGCATTCTGGTGTGTTCTCTCTCGACAATTCCTACGCGATGTTGAAGATATACTCATAGTGATTGGTGATAAAGGCAGACTATCTCAGGCGAGCATGGACTCGATGGTGCTGGCGTGTAAGTGGAAGCTCGCATGAGTCAAACTTTGCTTCTCTAACACCGCCTAGGTACAATGGAACATCCGATCTCCAGCTCGAGCGTATGAATGTCTACTTCAACGAGGTAGTATGAGAGTTCTCTCCGTATCACGTGATCAGGCTGACCATCTATAGGCATCTGGCAACAAGTATGTTCCCCGTGCCGTCTTGGTCGACCTCGAGCCTGGTACCATGGACGCCGTCCGTGCTGGACCGTTTGGCCAACTCTTCCGTCCTGACAACTTCGTCTTTGGTCAATCTGGTGCTGGTAACAACTGGGCAAAGGGCCATTACACTGAGGGTGCAGAATTGGTGGACCAGGTCCTCGATGTGGTGCGTCGTGAGGCTGAGGGGTGTGACTGCCTCCAGGGCTTCCAAATCACCCACTCTCTCGGTGGTGGAACTGGTGCCGGTATGGGTACGCTTTTGATCTCGAAGATTCGCGAGGAATTCCCCGATCGTATGATGGCTACCTTCTCCGTGGTGCCATCTCCTAAGGTGTCCGATACCGTTGTCGAGCCCTACAACGCTACACTCTCCGTGCATCAATTGGTCGAGAACTCTGACGAGACATTTTGTATCGACAATGAGGTATGTACTGCTCGTTGCTCTCAATTCTGCAATGCTAATCAAAACAGGCCCTCTACGACATCTGCTTGCGCACCTTGAAGCTCTCCAACCCATCCTACGGTGACCTCAACCACTTGGTGTCTGCTGTTATGTCCGGCGTTACCACCTGCCTACGTTTCCCTGGCCAGCTCAATTCCGATCTCCGCAAATTGGCCGTCAACATGGTGCCATTCCCTCGTCTACATTTCTTCATGGTTGGATTCGCACCTCTCACTAGCCGTGGTGCTTCCTCATTCCGTGCCGTCACTGTGCCAGAATTGACACAGCAGATGTACGATCCTAAGAACATGATGGCTGCCTCGGACTTCCGCAATGGCCGCTACCTCACCTGCGCTGCCATCTTCCGTGGCAAGGTCTCGATGAAGGAGGTCGAAGATCAGATGCGTAACGTCCAGAACAAGAACGCTTCGTACTTCGTCGAGTGGATCCCCAACAACGTCCAAACCGCTCTTTGCTCGATCCCTCCCCGTGGTCTCAAGATGTCGTCGACCTTCATCGGCAATTCTACCTCGATTCAGGAGCTGTTCAAGCGTGTTGGTGACCAATTCACTGCTATGTTCCGTCGTAAGGCTTTCTTGCATTGGTACACTGGCGAGGGTATGGACGAGATGGAGTTCACTGAGGCCGAGAGCAACATGAACGATCTTGTTTCCGAGTACCAGCAATACCAGGAGGCATCCATTTCCGAGGGTGAGGAGGAATAGTAGGTTTCCCTCCTATATCTTATACAACGAAATTACTGACACTCGCCCCTTCAGCGAGGAGGAGGCCCCCGTCGAGAGTGAAGACTAAACATCTTTAAGCTGAGAGTGCCTCGCTTTTCCATTGAATGGGAAGTAGAGTATGCAATCTGGCGTTTCCTCCTATTCAACGAATGATGTAGATCACGGGGTCAAGAATGCGTTGTTTCTAGCGAAGAAATTGTGGAGCGATCATGCGTTACAGGAGTGAGATAAAATCGATAGCTTGGCAGAAGAGATTTAGTTGACTTGTCTTCCGCGTGTTGATGTTGCTGCCTGATGTGGCTCCTTCCCAACATCCTGCGCTTCTCCTCTCCATCCAACAAGTCACTGCACCCTCCGAGCATAACTTCTTATTGCAGAAACGTTTTGCAGATCTGACAAACAAGGGCAAACTATCAGACATGTCCATTGCCAGCAGATTTGGCTACCCATCCATCGGACCCAAGCACGGCATACTCGCTCTCTTCCTAATCACATTGCTCGCGTTCTTTGCATTCCTCATCTGCGAATAATCCACAGTCGTCTCATATGTACAAGGTCTATCAAAACCTTTTGCGCAAAAAGCGGAGTAATTCTTACCAAGGCAATGGTGGCTTTGAGGTTATTACCCGGGAAGACTCTGTATACGAGGATTCTGAACCCGAAGATGAGGGCCACGATAGTGCTGATGAGGAGGAATTTGGTGAAGTGGCGCCGAGGGCTGAGATCAGGAGGCAGTGGGAGTATCAACATGGCGTATGAGGATGGGCCTGAATGTCGGGCCAGCTGTAAGGTATTCAAAAAGGAGGCCCATAGAAGGGGCATGAATGGCAAGGTGAGTAGCCTCAGCACCTTTGAAATTGCGTTCACTGATCAATTCAGAACAAGAGCAGGGACCCCCTGGAGACTTTTCATAGAGAACTTTTACTACAGTATAATTTACTTTTGGTCCGTCCAATATTACACCTACAGAGGCTTGTAACCACGCTTCTATTATCATGACAATTGCCCGCTGCACCAATTCTTGCAGTATTCTTGGCAAGCGGGCAGGCGTCTCCCCATTAGACTTCATTACTAGGGTACTCCACCTCCCTACTCCCTACAAAGTCCTCTTTGATACTCCTCATACTGACAAATCTCGACAAAAGATTCGCACTCCCCGCCTTATCATTTGTGCCGCTGGCCCTCGCGCCACCGAATGGCTGCTGGCCCACTACCGCTCCAGTGCTCTTACAATTGATATAGAAGTTACCAGCGCTATTCCTCAGCATATCCTCTGCGAACCTGATCGCTTGGCGATCCTTTGCAAATACTGCACCAGTCAAAGCGTAGTCGGATGTGCTGTCGATGAGCTTGCACATATCGCCGAACGCTTCCTTGGGCTGGGAGTCGTATACGTATATCGTGAGGATGGGGCCGAAGAGCTCGGTGCTGAGAAGGTGATGACGCGGATTCGTGGTAAGGTAGATGGTTGGGTGGATGAAGTAGCCGGTGCTAGAGTCGTATGTGCCTCCTACCAGACACTCGAGTTCTTTGTCTTCTTTTGCTGCATCGATGACTTTCTTCAATTTGTTAAAAGACGCTTGGTGAATTACAGGCCCGATGAAGTTGCCGAATTCCTCTGGTGGTCCGACTTTGAGGGCTTTTGTCTGCGCGATCAAAGTGGGCTTTACGCTGGACCAAAGGGAAGAAGGGAAGTAGGCGCGGGAAGTGGCGCTGCATTTCTGGCCTTGGTACTCGAAGGCGCCGCGGATGGTGTTAATTGTTGCGTTGTGGGGATCGGCGCTGGTGTGGACTAAGTGGTAGTTTTTGCCACCAGTCTCGCCAACAATACGTGGATAGCCTCGATACTTGCCCTCGGCGACATTCATGGCTATCTTGCCGTACAGTTGGCGGAAGACGGTGGTGCTGCCTGTGTAGTGCAGGCTAGCAAATTCCTTGTGGGCGAGGACAGCCTGGGTCACTTCGACGGCATCGCCAGGTACGAATTGGATCACACATGGTGGGAGACCGGCTTCGAGGAGGATGCGGTGGATGATGTAGTTCGAGGCTATGGCTGAGGGAGAGGGCTTCCAGAGGACGACATTGCCCATGAGAGCCGGGGCACAGGGCAGGTTGCCGCCAATAGCTGTGAAGTTGAAGGGCGAGATGGCATAGACGAAGCCTTCCAGTGGTCGATATTCGACGCGGTTCCAGACACCTGGCGAGTTGTGGACAGGCTGCTGTGCGTACAGATCCTGAGCATACTGGACGTTAAACCTCAGAAAATCACAAAGTTCAGCAGCAGCATCGATCTCGGCCTGCCACGCGTTCTTTCCTTGTCCAAGCATCGTTGCAGCCATCAATTCGTACCGATATTTCCCCCCAATAAGGTCTGCAGCCTTGAGGAAGACGGCGGCTCGATCTGCGAAGGGCATCGACTCCCATGCTGGTTTGGCTACTAGCGCAGATTCAATGGCTCTGGAGACATCGTTGGAGCTGGCGTTCGTGTATTTGGCGACGACTTCCTTGTGAGAGGAAGGGTTTGATTGCGTCAATGGTGGTGTTGCCCATAGCTTCGAGAGGAATCAGCCAGCGTCCCTCGAACTGCAGGGCTCCCATTTTTTTGGAAGGCGGTGGATGCTACTCCTTGCGCGTGCCTGCTTCGTCCAATTCAATGGACCTTACCTCTTTACCATCAATTACTGTGGGCACTTCGAGCGTCTGCTTCTTGGCCTCTCGAAGGGCTTCTTCTAGGGCTTTTCGATCAGGGGAACCTTTTGCGTAATGTTTCTGTGTGAATGTGAATAGCTTGATCCCCAAGAAGAAGCAGGCTCTCGCAAACCCACGTTGTTCTCATTCTCCACCTTCGGCACCTTGTACGTTGCAATTGTAGCCATGTTGGAGGGTTTGAAGCTCTGCAAGGGTCTGAAAACAGGGGCGCATGAGCTGCGAACGGTGCAACTGCGAGATAACTTTTCAAATGATTGACGACTTCTGCCCGCCATAAACACACAATAGCGAGCAGAGTCCTCGTTTCTCTTGACCTTTCGGACGGTTAGACACGGCTTTTTCTCCCTTCGTCATATGTGGGGTCTGGCCCGAGATTTACCCGCCTGGATTGACACGCGATATGCCCAAAGTGAAGATAAAGATATGTCACTTGGGCTTCTTTGCGCCTTAGATCGTGTTAGCTGTTGGGAAGCCCATACAAATACGCCGGTTTGATACAAGAAGACTATCAAACCGCCCAGCTTGCCCACGACCCATCGTAACGCAAGAAATACTCCTCCAAACATCTCTCTCCAGCTCTTTCCAGCATGGATATTCTCCAAGGTTTCTCCTCCCGCTTAATTCACTGCCTTCGCGCATTCACTGATCCTTGCTCCCTAGAGTACCTCCCTCAAGCTGCCCAATTCTACAACGAATACTATTACCCTTACCGCACCTACCTCGCCCCCATCTACCGCAACCTTCTCCTCGCCTCCTCCTACTTCTACCGCTACATCTACCCCACACTCTACCCCATATACCGGCTCTCTAACAACGCCCTCCAATCCCTCTCCTCCGACTCTCCCGACGTTGTCACACTACTTATATTAGCAGGTCTACTGATAGCGTCGCTCAAAGTGCTCGATTATATGCGGAAGACGATTGTGTATTGGATTGGTCTGGCGATTAAAATGGTGCTTTGGGTGACGGTGGCGGCAGTGGGGTTTTATGTTTATTATAGGGGCATAGAGCAGAGTATGGAAGACTTCGGGTGGGTGTGGGGTTTCTTGCAGGGGCTGGGGGAGGAGGGGCAGAGGGTTGGGGGGAGGAAGGCGAATTATCGGGAGAGGGATGCGAGGAGGATGGCGGGGAAGAGAGGGAGGACGAGGGGGGCGTGGTAATATGCTAGTTACCAGTGGAGTCTGGGTTCCGGAGAAATGGGCACGCATTTGAGAATTATGTGGACGTAAAGGGGATATAGGATGGATACAGGCGTTCAGCGGATATTGTGCAACCATGAAGTCGTCAGGGACTTGCATACATGGCTCTGTATATTATACCATGAAGACAGGATGGTACGACTTGAGGTTAGATAATGCAAGATATGTCCGAAGTACATGTATCTGCCTGAAGCTGACTTTTCTTGCGACTTCTACCATGGTTTCAAAATCTTGCAAGCATTGATCCCAACGCCCACGCTATGCTTAGTTGCCTTGCGTCGGTCCAGCTTGATCCGGAAGTGGGTATCATTCATCACAAGAAAGAAATGGAATGCATGCATCATCCAAAGAAAGGTTTCAGCCCATCGCTGTATCCTCATAATCATAGTCGATTTCGTCATTAGGCTCCTTTGGCTCCTGAGCTTCGTGATACTGTATCATATCGTCAATGTAGCTCAGTATTGCGCCAACACTATCCTCATTCTGAACATCCAGTTGAAGAAACGACACCATGCTAAAGTCGTCGATGAGTTGTGCGACTGCTCGGTTGAGTCGCTTGAAGCTGCCTCCTGCCATGACCGAGTCTGATGACGAAGGGTCTGCTGTCCTGTTTCCTGCTGATTTGAGCGCAGCTTGGCTGTCGGTAGGATCGTCGTCCATTAATGAGGTATCCGGGTCTATGAAACGCTTTAACTCTTTCTTCGACAACGTTCCCTTGACCAAATCCATCTTGCTGAGCACATTGACGTGCGGCACTTCGAGCATGATCATTGCGCTCATGGCTGATAGTGTTCCAGCAAAGTATTTGGCTCGGTCCACTACGAATGTGGACTCGAGGAGGTAGGTGGCGCATAAATTAACGTTCAGGGCTCCGGATCGAGTGAGATGTTTTACGAGAGCTGGGACAATGGGTATGTGGGTGTAGAGCTCTATTTGACCGGGCATGTCAATGACTATCAGGTATTCTTCGGTGAGAGGGTCTATCGCTTCGGAGAGGAAGTCGAGATTGTCGAGCAGGAATCTGCGCAAAATTATGTCAGCATGAATGGCCGAACAAGGCTGGTGAAACCGCACTCGAAGCAATATATTAGCCCCCCGTTAGGGCCCAAGCCCATCTCTTCCATGACATCTTCGAGAGAGATGAGCTCTTTTATGTCTAGATCGGGCTCGTACGTAAAATCCTCAGCCGCTGGATCGAGATTGATGTAATAGCATGATCGCTTGTTTAGTCGGAGGTGCTGTATCAGGGCGGAGCAGAATGTTGTCTGATGTTTGTTTAGCAGCGGTACAAGAGGGAGACTGGGGAATGCGCACACCTTGCCCGCACCCGCCGGGCCCATAACTAGGCAACCAAACTTACTCATAGTGTCGATGGTGTTTGCTGGAGGAAAGTGGTATGAGTTCTTTGAGATCCTAAGTTGTAACTCCGCGCTAGCGGTCCGGTTACCCCTATTTAACTACTCGTAATGATGGGCCATTTTTCAATTTTTGGGAATTTTTGGTCACCCCACCAAATCCAAAATCCAGAAATCACCTTTTTAGACTACCATGTCATGATTACCTATCGAAAAACTATTAATGTTCTAAGAATCATTATTTAGATATAGCTCTAATACAGCCTTAGCTTTTAGATATGGCGAACGTCGGCGAAACGTCGGCGAAACGTCGGCGAAAATTCTGTATTCGCCGACCTCAGCTAGGATTTCTTACAAATCAACGAAACCGTATATATCTGAACGACCAATAATCCTAATCATCTAAGAATTAAGGGTGTATTAGAGCTATATCTAAATAATGACGCTTAGAACTTCAATAAGTTTTCGATAGGTGGTTGTGACGTGGTAGTCTGAATAGGTGATTTTGGATTTTGGATTTGGTGGGGTGCCCAGAAATTCCAAAAGCTGGGGTATTGTTCGGAGTTAGACCTATGGCGTGCGCCGAATCCAACTCGGTGGGTTTTTTTCTTTGCACCGTTTCTTATCCCTCATAGAAAGCAGTTGCCCACATCCTTCCTTTAACAATATCTTCACACTCCGAGACCCAGAAAGACATCAATCCTCACGCCAAATACCAGACCACTTAATACAATGGGTAGCTTAGGCAATGGAGCTGGCACGCATGGGGAGGTCTTCCTCTTCACCTCCGAGTCTGTAGGAGAAGGCCACCCTGACAAGATGTGTGACCAAGTCTCCGACGCTGTTCTTGATGCATGTCTGGCTGAGGACCCACTCTCGAAGGTCGCCTGTGAATCAGCCACCAAGACCGGCTTCATCATGATCATCGGAGAAATTACTACCAAAGCTCACCCTGACTACCAGAAGATTGTTAGAGATACCGTCAAAGGCATTGGATTTGACGACTCCGACAAGGGATTCGATTACAAGACCTGTGCTGTCCAAGTTGGAATAGAGCAACAATCTCCTGACATTGCTCAGGGTCTGAAGCTGGACCAAGCCTTGGAGAACCTTGGTGCTGGTGACCAGGGTATCATGTTCGGATATGCCACAGACGAAACCCCAGAATATATGCCACTCACAATTCAACTGGCACACGCGCTCAACAAGGAGATGACCGACGCTAGAAACAATGGATCTTTGCCATGGTTGCGACCTGACACAAAGACACAAGTCACCGTCGAATACGAAGACGACCACGGCGCTGTTATCCCAAGGAGAGTGGACACTGTAGTCGTCAGCGCTCAGCATGGCCCCGAGATAACGACCGAGAAGCTACGGAAAGAGATTCTTGAGAAAGTTGTCAAGAAAGTCATTCCCTCCAAGTACCTCGACGAGAAGACCGTCTATCACGTAAGTATCTTAAACTTCACTGCTTAAGCCATCTAACGGATCCTAGATTCAACCATCAGGCCTTTTCATCATTGGTGGACCTCAAGGAGATGCTGGTCTGACAGGGCGAAAGATCATTGTCGACACGTATGGTGGGTGGGGCGCTCATGGAGGCGGGGCGTTCTCTGGAAAGGACTACTCAAAGGTCGATCGATCTGCCGCCTACCTTGCTCGATGGATAGCAAAATCGCTTGTCCAAGCCAAGCTGGCTCGACGCGTTTTGGTTCAGTTATCGTATGCGATTGGTGTAGCCGAGCCTCTGTCAGTGTTTGTCAACACATACGGCACATCGGAGCGGTCGTCCGGCGAATTGGTCAGCATCATTAAGAACAATTTCGACATGAGGCCCGGTGTAATCGTGAAGGAGCTCGATCTAACAAAGCCAATCTACCTTCAGACTGCGAAGAACGGCCATTTCACCAACCAGGAGTTTGCTTGGGAGAAGCCCAAGACCCTGAAGTTTTAGAATAATCTGGTCATTACTGTATGCTTGCCTGTGGATTTTGGTTTCTTTATTCAGGCCACGACTTTTATGACGATACCCTGCGCTTTGTTTTCAACAACTCAAAGTGCTACGGGTTACACAAAAGTTTATGACATTCAACATAGATGCATAGATGGCAACACATGCTACAAATGGGTGCTCAACACTCTTGGGGAGGTACACATGCGCTTCAAGATTTTATGTGAGGGTTCTGATTGATAGAACTCTGACGGAGACTTAGACTAGATGGTGTAGGGCATGATTAACTCAAGCTCCAATCTTCAGATCAATTGCCGAATCAGATGATTCCCTACCAAACTACTTATTGACCACCTGGACAAAGGTTTTGGCTAGTCCACTGATACGAGGCGACTACAGATTCATTGCCACCACTGCATCAAGTGGTACGGGACGAACCTTCATACTTCACTGGCATGTGCGCTAGTGAGGCTGAGGTTTGCATGAGGGTGTGCTATCTCAATCAATTCTGGTCATCTGCCTGTCGTCGCATTCTGCAAAGCTGAAACTTAAAAGTTGTTGTTCTCGTCGCTTGCTAGTAAGGCTGCGGCTCTGCACTGCTTCGAAATGCATACAAAGGCAGCGCAAACACGCTCCTGTCAGCTGGATTGATAATGAGATGTTATAGTCTCAACTAGAATCCTTTCGAGGCTGACAGTGGCTTTCATTTTGAGGTAAAGATTGCAGATATCTTGCATGCAGAAATCGAAACGGGCATTCTGTTTTGAAGAGGCGATCATGTGGAGAATATTTCGAGGCTCAACTATGATCACCATTTGTCATCACGGGTTGTGATACGTGGAGTCAAGCCAACGAAAGGGTTTATTTCCTTTCCGATAGGCCAAGAGGCTCAATCCGCGCAGTCTGACGATTTCATTCGTTACCGAGTCGGAGTTATACTAACAGCGAATTTTACAATATGCACAGTGAAAAGCCTCTTCGCTTATGCCTGTCCAACATCGGTTATGGATCTACCAAATCTTCAGCCCGCTAATCGGGCACGACCAATAACGGACGGGGGCCCCAAGCCGCGGCCATGAGTTCACCATTTCCCCACGAAACGTATAGGAATGTTGACTACTCTTGTTACGGACCACTGATAGGAATAGAAAGGAGACGGGAGGCACAGCCTGTAACGCTCTGGCCTTCTAACCAACGATCGTCCAGAGGCTTTTTGCCGAGAGACGGTTTTCGCTCCGCTGGCCAATCAATTCATGCCCAGTTGATCCTCAGACCAAACCCTGCAGACAAGTCGAGCAGTGCCAGCTCTTAAGAAGGCTCGGCTGTCTAAGTACTATTTCCAGATGTTGTTCATACTCCGCCTTGGTCCATGGATCTGTCTCAGATTATGCGAGCTCCTTCTCAAATGTGGAGGCGGTGCAATGTGTGCATGAACAACTCAGGCTCGCTCACTCCCTTCCGCAGAGATCGACATACCCGTTGCTATTTATGCGTGACGTTGGCGTTTGCCAAAGCCGTCTTGATCGTTTCGAGATGCGAGTGGACAGAGCCTACGGGAGCGACTGCGGATCTGTGGCGTGCCTGTCGAATGATTAGTTCAATTACCGATGCTCAGCTCGTCCTTCATACTCAGGATACATCGCGTCATTTCTCCCGTCCCCGCCCCCCCGTACTTTGCACTTGTAGATCCTCTTAAGCAGACTAGAGGGCTAGAAGTCGACTCCATAAGTCACTATCAACTAGAGTCCGATAGCTCGTAATAATCATGGAAGTCGGCGGGCGACCCGTGACTGATATGTACTCGTATTGGACAATCCCACGGCTTACTCGGCGCCTACTGCGATTAGACATGAGTCATCTGCCCACATCTCGGACCCTTTATCAATGTAAGGGGGGTGTGGCAGAGGTCCAGGAAGGCTATGAAACTTGCACGTTTTGGCTACTGCTGCCTGCAGCGGCGTGCCATTCCGCTTGAACCAGGTGAGTGGCATCCTGCATTGCATTGCAGCATTAGATCCCTCTGAGCCTCGACGATCTTGAAGCAAGCTCAGCAAAGAGGAATCCGCCAACAATCAACCATTTGGGATTTCCATTGGCCATTTTTTGCCTGCACGGACTATCCAAACCGTTGGTGTCAACTCCTAGCCAGCCTTCGTAAACTCCCCAAGTCTCACCTTTCCTTGTTCCTTTCTTTGTCCTCCCTTGTGATCGTGTCCGAGCTCCTGCGACTTACGAGTCAGCTATCCCACAGTTTCAGAGTCACCATGATCTATGGCTTTACTGCAGCCTGTTACAAGACGACTGGCCGCATATTTTGACATATCTACGAGGCATCGAAAGCCCCCACTTTCCTGTTGCTGCCAACGCGGGCGTTCACTATTATTTGAAGATTAAAGCCAATGCAAGCCGAAGTTCTCCATCCCGTCTCTAAAGTAGGCACTCGATTGGGATACAGGAACCCATTCCCAGCTCGCTCGTAACACTTCTTCTGACCAAAGCATCTGGCCACTCAGATTCGGCTCAAGTTCCAAGTATCTAAGTATATCTTAGCTCATAGAATATATGGGCGCTTTTTGACAGAATTTGTGGCACAAGCTCGCAGTTCGCTGCTCATCAACTGCCCAAAACTACTTAGGCTACCCATCGTCCGCGCATCCACCGTCGTCTTTTGCCCGCTCTCCGCTGCACATGAGACCAACGATTATTGGGGCGAATCCATCAAAATCAACGAAACAGAACCACTATCCCACAACCCATCATCCCAGTGCACACGCCTTGCCTTCAACAACACACCAATGTTGCATGGAGCCGGCCAACAATAAACCTCGCATTCACATCTGCTACATCCAATCGCGACTGGTCAACGCACAACTGCCACCTTGCAGATTGCCTTACTTACCCGTCCGCCTCCACCCTCTGGCTTAAGGGTAAGATAGTGCCCGGGGAAGAGGGGACCTAAGCTTTACCTTGCACCACTTGCGCGCGAGAGCCTGCATGCGACAGAAACTCGCGCCGGGAAGCCTCCAGATATCAACATAACAATCTCACGTCGCACGCTGGCAGCCTCTCGCCATCGCCACATCCACCGTAAACCTGCTACGGGCGCTTTGGCGTACCGGCACGGTCGGTGCGACAGGGTTGGCGACTGCTCGACCAACCAAGCCAACGAGTCAAGCTGGCGATCATGTACTCGGCGTCGCACCAGTCCATTCCTGCATCGGCTTCGATGAACGGGATGGGTGGAGGACTGATTGATGGGTCGGGGACTATCAATCCAGCTGCACTGAACAGTGCATTGAACACGCCCGGTAAATATCTCTCCACTGAATGGGCGCCGCTTGCAAAATGTTTGCACTGGCTGTTAGCGACTAGCCGCGAGACATTATCTTCGATGAGGAGGGTGGATCCTCTAATCATCTACAGCCAAAGCTTAACCTCGTCTCAAGTCGAAGCTAACATTGATGCCTTCTACATAGTGCCACATCTTCCAACCGCATCCTCCATCAATACATCCTCAATCTCCATAAATGCAAACATAAGTCCTCGAGGGCTAAAGAGAAGCAGGACTCCAGAAAACAGTGGGGACGCATACGGTGGAGCCGAAGATGGTACGTGTTACATTTGATGCAAATACCCGTGTGCAAGGCGAAGAGCACCGGGGGCGTGGAGGGCGGCAATCGCAATCGATCATTCACTGACTACTGCCGGCTGTACAGATGATCAGAAGCCGAAGAAGCGGGGCAGGCCACCTAAAACCAAGGAAGACGTCGCCGCTGCTTCACAGGTGATACAAAACAATCCCGACCAGCTACGGACTCCTCAACTACAAACATCAGGCCTGCCCTTAGATGTCAACAGTACTCCTACCCAAGCCTCCCCTCCTAAGTCGACGCCTACAAAAGCTGCTGTGGTAAAGGCTCTGCCAACTGTACGGGATCATACGACCGACCAATTGACCGCAGAAGGAGACGAATTCATACCAAGAGAGCATGATGACAGCGGAGATCGGAAAGTCTCCCAGACTGGGGAACCATTGGGGGGCCGCCAATTTAAGATGAGAACGTTCTATGTTGCGAACAGGGGTGAAAAACGATTCATGCTGGCGACGGAGTGTGCTCGTGTACTCAATTACCGAGACTCATATCTACTCTTCAACAAGAATCGCTCCTTACACAAGATCATTGCTACACAAGCAGAGAAGGACGAGTTAATACAGCAAGAGATTCTACCGTATTCGTATCGATCTCGTCAGATCGCAATCGTCACCGCCAAATCAATGTTCCGCCAGTTCGGTGCTAGGGTCATTGAAGGCGGAAGACGCGTCAGGGACGACTACTGGGAGAGCAAAGCGATCAAGCAAGGATTCACCGAGGAAGATATGGCAGGCGATAAGCGCCCCGGAGCTACAAAAGCAAGGGAAGCTACTGCAGCTCTGGAAAACGCGAACAATCCAACCAACCCAGCTGCATACGGTCAAGCACAGGACGTCGTCTACACCAACGCGACTATGCAGAATCCCAACCATCTTCATCCTGAAGGCTCAGGTTACCCGACTATGAATCCCATCAAAGTCGAAGACTCGCGACAGCTAGCTTATGGCAATGTACCAAGACCACAGCAGGAAATGACAGGCACACCATATCAAGACCGTACGCAACCAAGCCCGGCAACCGACGTGATGCACCAAGCTGCCAATGCAGCGGAGCTGAACAAGCAACTAGCCGCGCAACGCGGTCCTCGCGTCAAATACCTTCAAGAAACCTGGAATCGCGAACAAAAACCACCAGTCTCCTCACCCCCCCCAAAAACCGAACAATCTCCAGTGGTGTCCCAACCACCCCACTTCCAATCACATCAGCAAAGTCTCCTCCAACAACAACATCAAGCCTCCCAAATGATGTCTCCGCAATCCTACTCCCACGCCCAACCCTCTCACCACCAACAAAACCCACACGCCCAATCCCCTGTCC